>OLRO01000111.1_pt1 | contig 77631 bp, 56 predicted proteins | sample 1673131 | NCBI WGS metagenome assembly OLRO01 (sample SAMEA3136757, study PRJEB25190) | human gut metagenome | biome: human gut; feature: human-associated habitat; material: faeces | place: Austria | collected 2013 | reverse complement strand
GCGTCCCGTCCAAAAATGGATGATACCTTGCTAAACCGGGACATCTCAGACATTCCTTCGGGCATGTATTTATCAGAGACTTAACAAAATAAGAAATCACGCAAAAAAGTTGCGTTCTGCGGCAATTATCTTAGTTCTAGGATGACAGAACAATTTAGTTTGTCGACTGCAAAATATTCTATTTATTGCCGACATAATAAGCAATATGCGGTTCGGACAAGAACTTCCGATATGGGAAGTTTCAGTTAATTTACATATACCGCTCCTCAAATTCATGGACTGGGATTGGCTTGGAAAAATAATACCCTTGATACACTCCACATCCCATTTGCGAGAGACGACTGACCTGTTCTTTTGTCTCCACACCTTCTGTCACCACGGACAAACCAAGGATTTTACTTAGCGAAATGATCATATTTAAGATTGACATACTTCTTTCTAATCGCTCCGATCTGGTTGTCCTCAAAAAGCCCATATCGATCTTTAACACATCAACGTCTATATCCTTTAATGTATTGAGGGACGAATATCCACTGCCAAAGTCATCAATCTCCACTTCAAAACCATAGTTTCTAAAACGGCCAATAGTTTCAAGTTCTCCGGCATTTCCCATCATGATCGCCGTCTCTGTAATCTCCAACTTCAAAGTAGATGGAATAATGCCATACCGTTCCACAAGAGATGTGATCGTCTGATAAACGTCCATATACTGAAAATCTTTGGTCGAAATATTTACAGATATGTATAGCTCATCACGTCCCTCTTTCTGCCACTTTGCCAATTGTTGTACAGCAAGCTCCCATATAAATCGATCAAGACGGTAAATAAGTCCTGTTCGCTCAAAAATTTCAATAAAGTCACCCGGGAAGATCAGTCCGCGTTTTGGATGCTGCCATCTCACCAGAGCTTCTGCACCGATCATTTTACCATCCGATGTCATCTGAGGCTGTAAATACATACAAAACTGTTTTTGTTCAATCGCCTCATCAAAATCTCCCACAAGCTGCTTTTCCTTAATCGTCTTGTCCAATATTGTATCGCTATAATATGCAATTGATCTGTCATAATTATCGCGCAAGGTTTTAATAGCAATATTTGCTTTATCACACATGATCGAAACATCTTCGTCTCTATCTGTTATTTCATAGACACCGATATATATATGCATATGATACATATTATTATTAAAAGTCTGGCCCATATCTTGTATCACTTGCATAATCTTCTGCTCTAGAAATTGATCCTTTGGAATACATACTGCAAATTTATCACCACCGATCCTTCCATAGACAGCGTTTTTACCGCAGTATTTTTTCAGAAGATCAGCCTCCATCTTTAACACTTCATTTCCTTTTTCCAGACCAAAGAGATCATTGATCAACTTAAAGTCCTTAATATTAGAACAAAGCAGCAGCCAATCCACATCCGGCGTTTGCTGCAAGGCCTCTGACACCTTTGTTGCAAAATAACTTTGATTATATAATCCGGTCAAAGCATCATGCGTTGCCAAAAATTTTTCTTTTTCAAAGGCAAGTCGTTTTTCCGTAGTGTCTATAAAATTCAAGAAGAATCCGATATACTCCCCTTTTTTTGCAAATATTTTTCGGTATTCAATATCAAAATAATGCGTCACACCGTCAATAACCCATTGACTACTCGTCTCCACACTATTTTGATCTTGAAAATCATTCTCGTTGATCCAACGGCATATCAGCTGTGTAATTTTTGAAAAATCATCATTTGTAGATGAGAGCATACTGCGAAAATGGTCATTTGCATAGGCACATTCTTGATTGATATCAAAACAAACTACCGCATTATTCATTTTAGTTACAACGAAAGACAACGTCTTTTCGATCAATTCCCTCGGCGCCCGATACAGGGTCAGATAACATATCAAAATTGCCGCAAAAACATAAAATGGAAGTGACAGATCCAACGGAAAACCGGAAACATTGCACGCTATGTTCAATGCCATGATCACGCAAAGGACTACAAAGATCGGAATATATTTCGTACGATAAAAGCTCGAAATACGCATGATCTTTGTAAGAAAAGATGCAATCACGCAAAACATCAAACAATACACAAAAACATAATGCAAATCATAAAAAATAGTTTTGCTGCTAATACAATGCATTTGAATCCCTATATAGCTTACCTTTTTTAACGTAAAGACATGGTGAAAGAATGTATTTAAGAGCAAAGAAATCCCATCCAAATACGCAACAATAAAGCATCCGATTCGAAATGCGGACACTTCATTAAATACCCTTGTATATTGTTGGGAATACTGTAATATGTATATCAACACCAGATCAAAGAAAAACAAATAAACACTTTCCATAAAATATGCCACCAGCTGATACTGCGAAAAAGCAAATACGATATTGCCAATTATCGTGATCGTCACAAAGAACAAACATCTGGTAATAGAATCTGCCACATCACTTTTTACCTTTCTGGCATATTTTATACAAATCAATATAGGAATTATTGTTAACAATAATATGACCATGTACAACTTGTCCATATATATATCCTCCATTCCAACACAAACAATCCTATTACATTATATCCTGAAATGCGTACTTGTCAATTGACTTTCGATTTCAGAGTTCTCTGCTTTATATTGTTATTCGGTCAATTTTATTGTATACTGTCACATGAATAAAAACAAAGGAGTAAAAATTATGGAAACGAAAACAAAGAAATTAGTAACCGCAGCACTCTTCGCAGCACTCGCCTGCGTTGCAACAATGATCATCAAATTCCCATCACCCTTAAAGGGCTACTTAAATATTGGTGACTGCATCGTATTGCTTTGTGGCTGGATGTTATCTCCGGTATACGGTTTTGTTGCAGCCGGTCTTGGTTCCGGATTAGCCGATCTATTATCCGGTTATCTTGTCTATGCCCCGGCCACCTTTATTATTAAAGGTCTTATGGCTCTGATCGCCTGCTATACCTTTAAGTTGATACGCAAATCTTTAGGTCATAATCTTCCTGCACGCATTGTCAGCGGTATCTTAGCTGAGATCATAATGGTACTTGGTTATTATGTATTTGAGGGGTTTATGTATGGCTTTATTGCTTCTGCAGTCAACATCCCGGCCAATGCCATTCAAGGAATCGTTGGTCTGATCCTTGGCACTATACTGATCAAGGCCTTTGAAAAAAGTAAGATAACTATAGAATAAGATTATCTCATAATCATTTTTACCAATGCTTTGCCGTCATACGATTAATCAGATCCGACATCACATCAAAAAATGCTGTCGTGGATGATGACACCATAATCGATCATCATCCATGACTAATCGTATGGCAAGGCACATAATTAAAGCGCTGAATCACTGCCATCATTAAATATATAAAGTATTTCTACTCCACCGGGCTGTCTTCCTTTGCCACATATTCCAAGAAATCAAAATCGGCGTAATGCTTATGTTTCACACGATCCGCACAGGTGATGCCCACCATTGTTCCGGTAAACTCTCCATATTTACAATACTCATCAGAAAACTTTGTGGTATCAAATGGAATGCCGATCTTTTCATAATGTTCACCGTCATATCCCCAGTAAAACTGCGAATGTTTTCCTCGGATCTCCAATCGAAAATAGATTGGTACATCATCCACTGCTTTTCTTGTATTGACAAATTCTGTCTTCTCTCCATTTTCCAGAGCGATAATGGAAATTGCACTCTGTCCCAGCGTTTCGCTGTAATATTTCCGCAGATTGATATAATTCATATTATCATAATAAATGATAAGACCTGCCGAATGTTGATGTACCTCCGGTACAAACTCCATCTTTGTCGTTATCGTTGCATAAACACTTGTGAGTTTCCTTGCCAGAATACTCACCTTATTTAGAGAAGTTCTTGACTCCTGTCCCCTTAATCGGACATATCCTTTTCTGGCATGAATATCTGCAAAGCTCTGAGGCATGAGACGAGGTGCATAATAAAAGTTGCCAAGCTCCGTTCCGTCAAAATCATCAAAGTCCGGTATTTCGGACACCTTATATTCCGGCAATTCACTTTCTTCGCAATATTCCTTAGCTATATTGCTTCCGTCTGCCATGCGAAGCCAGCCATCCTCGGTCCATTTCATTTTCTGGATGGCAGTCTCCCTGCCAAGCGTACAGCGAAGCTCCGGGCGGAATGGTCTGGAGCAAAGATGTACCAAATATACCTCTCCAAGCTGTGTCTCCACATAGCTTCCATGACCAGCCTTCTGCAATACCACATCCGGGTTGAAATACTTTGGCTTTAAATGATCCGGATCATGTCTTTCATTGGACTCTATCGGATTAGACGTAACGATCGGATTCTGTGGATCTCCTTCATAAGGTCCCCATACATTTTGGGAACGTCCCATGGTTACGCAATGATTATATCCGGTTCCTCCCTCGGCACACATAATATAATAATATCCGTTTCGTTTGGTCAGATGTGGTGCTTCAATACAGCCCCTGTCTGTTCCACCCTTCCAGATCCGTTTTGGGTATCCAATGATCTCCTTTTTCTCCGGATCATACTCAGAAACAGCGATCACTCCCGGCTTCTCATAGCCTTCTCTTGTCTCCCAATCCAAAGATACAATATATTTTCGCCCATCATCGTCGTGAAGAATAGATGCGTCGAAACCGGAGGAATGCAAATATACAGGCTCACTCCATGGTCCCTTAATATCCTTCGCGGTGATCAGAAAATTATCCACGTCAAAATAACGGGCATTCATGGAATTCATCACACCATAGATCACATAAAACATATCCTCTGCCTCGCAGTAAGTCAGACATGGTGCCCAAATGCCTTTCGCAGATGGAAGTTTTTTTAGATCCGGATTGCTGTCATCTGTCAGAACATGAGTATAAAGCTCCCAGTTTTTCATATCGCGAGAATGATAGATCGGGATCCCCGGAAACCATTCAAAGGTAGATACGGCAATATAATAATCTTCCCCTTTCCGACAGATACAAGGATCCGGATTAAAACCTTTTAATATTGGATTTCTAAGCATATTTGTTTCCTCCATTTCATAAAAAATGTACTCTCGGTATCTTCTCAAAACGAGTCATTTCGGCTGCATAATAATGATCAATGCATCTACTCCCCACTGATCACACCACTGACTATACTGTGGGCAGACAGAACAATTTCTGTTTCTTTTCCGGAAATCCGTATATGAGCCGGTATTGATTCATCTCCACGGTTTAACAGGATCAATACGATCCGGCCTTCCGGATTTTCCCATGCAGTGACATCTATCTCATCGGTATATCTGCTAAAGCCAAGACGCACTGCACCCGGTTGGATAAAATGCGCAAAATGCCAGTAGTAATCCGCACTCATCCTCTGCAGCAATTCCTTGCGGTCCTCATCAAACAAAAACGGTGCATCACAATAGTTTCCCACATGATTTGGTCCCCCCTCTTTATTTAAGAGGATATTCCAGTCATAAAATGCATTCAGACCATGATTCAAATTTCCAATCATATCATGAGCAAGTCGACCGGCATTGACCGCTTCTGCAGCAGAATCAAACTTGTTGTATTCCAGGCAGCTTTCGGACAAAATAAGCTTTTTATCCGGAAACTGCTGTCGTACCAGATTAAGCGCCTCAAAATGATCTCCACTGTACCAATGAAATGCCGTTCCGGCAATCATGCCATCTGTCGTCGCATCGATCAGATCGCAGGCTCTTTCAAAAACACGTTCCTTGTTGTGATCCCATATAAAGATCTCTACATGCTCCAGACCGGCCTGCTTCATCGCCGGGTATAAATGATCGGTAAGAAATTCTTTTTCCTGCTCTGCAGAATACACGCAGGAGTCCCAGAGCTGGACAGCCTTCGGTTCATTTTGTATTGATATACGCTCCACCTCATAGCCGCGTTTTTCAAACTCGGTGATATAACGGCAGATACATTTTGCCCATAACGGATAATATTCCTTTTTTAAGCTTCCACCATTTTTTCGGGAATCATTTGTCTTCATAAACTCAGGAGGTGACCACGGAGACAACATGATCTTTAATGGCTTTTGTGCCATCTTCTGCGCCTCAGCAAGAAGCGGAAGAATATATTTCTCTGTGTCTGAAAAATCAAATGACTCCAGATCCTGATCCTGCGGATCACTTATGGCAGAATACAAATGTGTTGAAAAATCACAGCTGTCCATATGGATCCTCACCTTCCGGTAATTCATATGGTCCGGATGAAAATACATCGTAAGAAGTCTTTCTTGCTGCTCCGGATCCAGCTGCTGAAACACATAACCTGCCGCATCCGTAATAGCTCCGCCAAATCCTTCAAAGCTCTGGTATTTCACCCGCGGATAAACGTTTATCACCTGATCCTCCACACCGTCATCATCAACAAATTCCACTGTCTTTTCATATTGTTCAAGCTTTTTTATTCCAACACTTTCTACATAGGTCAGCTTCATTCTTTTCCTCCTTCCTTCTCCCGCAAAACCATAACGCCCCAGTCTTTCAACGGCAGACTCTGCTCCTTTTTATAACACTGTCCGGTAAGAATATCTTCCACCATTTCAAAAGGACATGGAATCTCTTTCTCATCTTCGCTGTAGTGAAGAATATAGTGGATTTTCTCATGTTTATCATTGATCCCACTGCGAACGATCACCGGCCACATAATATTATCCTCGAAATAATTATCAATGTGGGCACATACTATGGCGTCCTTCAATATTTCTTTCAGTTTGTCCTTTGTCACATAGCAACCGACATAATATCCATATCCCTGACCAAAAGAATTCTTTGTGATCGCCGCATATTTTCCCCAGTATTTATGCTCATATTGTTCCATTACCTGAGCACTGTCCGGTTTTAGCAATTCTGCAAAATATAAAACCTGCTCTCCGGCAACCTTGATCCGACCCGGCTCAGTAAACTGGTTATAGCTCATACCAAAGCACTCGGTCATACCATGAGGCTGCGCATCCGGATACACGCTTAAATGACGATCTGCCACAAAGGACTTAAAGGAGCTGACAAGCACACCCCCTGACTGTACATACTTCTTTAGTTTCTGTACAAAGGTATCTGAAACACTGTATAACACCGGAGTGACGATCATCTGATATGGCTTATCCTCCTGATCAAATCGTTCTTCCATCTGATGAATATCTATCACATCACATGGAATATTCATTTCATACAGGCAGTCATACATCCGACGTACCACATCGTTATAGCTTAAATCTTTGTCAATTGGAAACCACCTGAAACCGGTTAAGGACTGATTATCTACTACCAGTGCCACCGGGCTTTTTCTTGAAATGCACAGGACATCCTTTCCGATTTCCGCTATCTCTCTTCCAAATGTTCCGGCTTCTTCATAAGCAGGATTCACAGCAAGATCATGGCTTAAAACACCTTTCCAGTATGTCTCATATCCATCATGAATGGAGTGCCAATTCCAGTACATGATCCCTTCGGCACCACTTGCCAGATGACTGTATCCCTGCAGTCGCAGCTGCCCCGGATACGGCGTCCAGTATTTAAATGCCTGTGCCTGGCATTCCAGTACCAAATAGGAGCTATCCTTCAGAGTGCGGATAGAATCGCCGCCAAATGCAATTTCTGCTCCGGTCAGATCATCTTGTGTCGGATGGTAAATATCCGTTCCCGCAATCGTTACTGCCTTAGACGCTTCATAATGATTTATGTCCGGCTGCACTCCATAAGAATATCCATCCTGTGCAATATCGGCTCCAAATTTCTTCCATTCGAAATCAAAATTATGCGTAATGAACTGATCCTGCCTCTTATATTTCTTTACGATCTCGGACTGCCACATCAGATATTCTGCCGCCAGACTCCTCTGAAATTTGGCAAATTCACTGGCAAGCCCGCCGTGAATACATCCGGCCATATCCGGAAAATCTGACCAGTCATGGATCGAATTACTCCAATAACGCAGTCCAAACACATCATTTAACCGCTCTGTCGTATGAAACTGCTCTTTAAGATACTCCACGAACATTGCCTGTACCTCAGGAGAAGCAGTGCCGTAATGTTTTGTCTCGTTATCAATCTGAAAGCCGATAACACACGGATTCTTCGCTGTATGTTCGAGCAATCTACAAATCACATTTTCAGCACACTGCCGAAACACCGGATGAACAATATCCATGATCTGGCGCCGTCCATATTTTGCTCTTGTGTAACCATTAAATACCATCACCTCCGGGCATTTCTTTTCCAGCCAGGAAGGAATGGCATAAGTAGGTGTCCCGATCACTGTATACATCCCGGCTTTTTCTACCGCTGCAAGAACTTTGTCAACATAAGAAAAATCGAATTTCCCCTCGACCGGTTCCAAAGTGCTCCATGTCGACTCGGCAATACGGACAGTATTCATACCTGCCTCCTGCATCATGGCAATATCCTCCTGTAAACGTTCGTAGGGCATATACTCCGGATAATATGCTGCGCCAAATATTATATTATTTCTTTCTAAGTCTTTCATAACATTCCTCCATCACACATAGATTCATATAAGACAGACCTTCCAAAACCATAATGATCTCGGAAGGTCTTTTTTATTAATAGAAAACTGCTGACAAATGCACGCTTTCTGTCAGATTACAAATTACTACTGATCGTTACGATGCTTTCCCTGCTCCAGATCTGCGATAACCTGATCGTATTTCTTATCCAGATCAAAGAATACCATGCAGATTACGACGATCACAACCATTATAAATGGGATCCAAGCAAAGGACCAGTTGATCGCAGCCAATGCTTTTGCGGACTGTACTGCATTCTTTGCATCAAATCCACCGAAGCCTAAAACCCAGCCCAGTGCCGCAGTACCAATACCGGATCCAACTTTCATACAGAAAGAGGAAGCTGCGTTGCCCATGCCGGCAGTACCATAACCGTTGTACCACTCTCCATAAGTGATCGCATCCTGCAAAAGACCAAACATGGATGCTCCTCCACAGGCAAATCCCATACCCTTTACAACAGATAACACACAAGTAAGTGTTACATTTGTTGTAAAACCGGAAAGAAGGAATCCGATTCCGGAAACAGCCATTCCACACATAAACAGATTTTTCTTGGAAACCTTTTTCATGATAAACGGTGTCACAAACAGAAACGCAATCTGTGCCATAGACAGACAGTTTGAAATAATTGCATATTTCCCGGCATTTCCAACATTATATTGTGCAAAATATACAGCTGATCCGAAGAAACAGGACATCATAAAGTACATTGCAAAGATTGCGATTACAAGCAGTACCCAGTACTTATTTACAAATAATCCCTTGATCCCCTTGAAGAAAGAAATCCGATTCTCCTTTGTTTCTTTCTGATCGGAACCACTCTCTACGACACGTTCTTTACACATAAAGAATGTGAACATATTCAGGATTACAAATACGATCATTAAAACGATAAATGTCAGCGTCCAACCCTTCTGGGAATAAACATCTCCACCACCAAAAGCTGCTGTCATCTTTAATACGACCGTGTTGATCGTCATCGTACCTGCCGTTGCCAAAAGGTTACGGAAGTTGCCAAGAAGACCTCTCTCATACTGGTTGGTTGTCATCAATCCGTTAAGTGTAGCATACGGAACATTGATTCCTGTATAAAAGATCGTGGATACTAAGTTATATGTCAGGAACATATAAGCTAACTGTGTCTTGCCAACAAATGATGCCGGAACGGTAAACATCAGAACCGTACACACAGCCAGCGGAATACATAATCTGGCGATCCATGGACGGGCTTTTCCCCATTTACTATGGGTATGATCAATAATATATCCCATTACCAGATCTGAAATACCATCAAATATTTTTGAAATTGCAATGATCGAAGCGGCTGCTGCTGCACTGGCTCCCACAACATTCGTGTAATATACCAACAAAAATGCACTAATTGCAGAATATACTAAATTTCCTGCATAATCTCCTATACCATAAGCAAAACGCTCTAAAAAGGAAAGTCTTGCATTTGGATTCATCTTATTATCATTCATACTTGTTACCTCCTATTTTGTAATTTATTTGTCTAACGGAAACCATCCAAAATCAACACAACGTCCCAGATCCCAGCTGTCCCAGCCGACCCAGCCATCTGTGTTGACTGTATCTGTAAGCAACTTATAACTCCAGTAAAAATATCCGGATCCCTTATCCCAGGTCTCTTTCTGCATTTTTGCAACCGCCTGATAGATTTCCTTTTTCTGCTCCGGAGTATATGTCTCTACAGAAGCACCTTCCAGTCCGTTAAGAACAGTCTGTCCTCCCTTAGTATCCCAACCACAGGCAAGAGAATTAAACAGACACCACTCACCGCAGATAACCGGGAAATACTGCTGCATTTCCTCGATTTCCTTCATGAAGTGCTCTTTCACATATTTTTCGTATCCTTCTACTGTCTGCTCACATCCCATCATTTCTGCCATCATCAAATATTGATGGGTATCCAGAACGACATTTTTATACTTTTCTTCCCGCATAAAATCTTTCCAGATAGTAAGTTCGAATCCGTCGTGAATAACGATGTATTTATCCTCTGACAGATATTTTTCAATGCGGTCATACGCATCCAGATAAAACTTTCGGATGAATTCCACGGTAATCGGAGCGCTTCCTTTCGCCATCTCCTCGTCTACCGGTGGATATCTTTTCTGGATATTGAGAAGCTCCCATGCTCCCTGCAGTGCCGGTTCATTGATCAGCTCAATTCCCCAGAGTCCTTCTCTGTGTCCGTATCTTTGTGCCAGTCGTTCCAATACGGTATGAACAAATTCCACCTCTTCCGGATTCTGTGCCCATTTACACACGCCGCAGATTCCGCCATTATCAGATCCGTTCTGTCCCTCCGGTGCAGTATGCAGATCGATCAGTATCTTCAATCCATATTTTTCAGCCCAGTTGAATGCCTTGTCCAGATCCTCAATGCATCCAATAAACGGCTCTCTGTCTCCAAAAATAAAATATGGTACCGGAATACGAACCGCATCCAATCCCCATGATTTGATCGTTACAAAATCACGCTCCGTAATGTACTCACTGCGATGGATCTTGATCCTTGCCTCATACACCTCTTTTGACAACTGTCTTGGAAGCCAATACTCATCCTCTGCCGTGGTTCCTTCAAACAATGCCGGATTCATCCACTTTTCCAGAACAAGCCAGTTTCCTAAATTAACACCCTTCACTTTCATAAATGTTCACCCTACCTTTCTTTTTAGATATTCCGTTTCGGTTGTTTCTTAACTTGTGACTACATTTTATGATGGAAACGGGCTTATTTATATTAAAAATGTTAGATTTTTAACATAATTATCAGATAATATGATATACTTCATCTATAACATGACAGAATAGGAGGAACCCCTGATGCAAGATACCATTTTACTTCAATATCTTTCCAAAAAAATGCACACTCATGCATATAAATTAACCATCGACGGGGAAATTACTTTTTCCTGCTGCAAAGTCCTTGCTTTTCAGGATACCTATATCAAAGACAAGGATTTTCTGGACTTTTTACTGGAATCACCGCCACAGGGAATTCCTTGTCTACGATCCATCCGGCAAAAAGATATTTACGGCATCGTTACAGGCCACAATGCTATTTATATTGTCGGTCCTGTCAGTTTTGCCTCTCCTGTTTATCTGAACTGCGACTACAACGAACTAATGTTAGAAGAAGAAATTGAAAAATACGTTCCACAGGTCAATCCGGATGACTACCTGGAAGATATATTGTTTCTGAACCATATGATCACCGGAGTAGAATCAACAACCGAGCAGATCATAGAGACTAACTGCCTCAATCATGACCATACGGGAAAAGTACAAAAACACTTTAACGATATACTATTTGAAAACCATGAAAATAATGTCCATCATAATCCCTACGATCAGGAGATGCGGGAATTTGGCAGCATCGAAAACGGTGATCTGATCCAATTAGAAAAAAGCCTGCAAGAGGATTATGACGGAACGATCGGCACTCTTGCAAAAGATCCCTTGCGCAATCTCAAAAATCTCGGTATTGTTCTGGTCACTCTCGCAAGCCGTGCTGCGATCCGCGGAGGCCTCTCTCCGGAAATTTCCTTTTCTCTGAGCGATTCCTACATCCAACAGATTGAAGAGTGCAAGGATCTTGCCCTTGTCGCTCCCCTTGCCCACAAAGCAGAATTCCAATATGCTGAAATGGTTCATGAGATCAAAGAGAAGCAGAAAGGCATTTTGAAAAAACAGAAAAATCCCCGCATTAATAAATGCAAGGATTTTATCTTTTCTCATTTACATGACCGGATCACACTGGAAGATTTGGCTGCTGAAGCAGACTGTAACCCCAACTACCTCTCCCAGCTATTCAAGGAATGCGAAGGGATCAGTATATCCGGTTACATTCTTCAGGAGAAGATCAACCGTGCCAAAAATCTACTGATCTATTCCGATTATTCCTATATTGAGATCGCAACTTATCTGGGATTTTCATCGCAAAGCCACTTGGGAACCCAATTCAAAAAACACACCGGATACACTCTGCGTCAATACCGTGAAATCTACGGACGAAAGGAATGATCTAGCGTAATTCCCTCTTCAAAATGAAGCTGTTTGCTGCAGATCTCCAACGCAGGCAACCTATGGGATACAAACAACACCGTCTTATCCGTAAGCTGCTTCAGATTATCAAGCAGCCTTCGTTCCGTCTGCTGATCCAGCGCACTGGTGGATTCATCCAATATCAATACCGGACGATCCGCATATAGTGCTCTTGCAATGGCGATCCGCTGCATCTGCCCTTCTGAGAGTCCCGCTCCCTTTTCTCCAAGGATCGTGTCAAGCTGCATCGGCAGGGCATAGACAAAATCTGCACAGGCAAGATGAACCGCCCTCTTTAGTTTCTCGTCAGGATCCATATCATTTCTGTCAGCGTGATTCCTGTCGACACTATCCGTTTTCGGGCAGTCTGCAGTCCCATCCACCTTTGACTTTCCAAAGGTGATCACATCCCGGATGCTGCCTCCCATCAAAAAATTTCCCTGCGGTACATAAGCAAATAGTCTGTTCATATTCTCTATGGCAATACTTGTACCATTGTTCAAGATCACCGATATCGTTCCTGTCTGTGGACGGTAAATTCCCATCAAGAGCTTTAACATGGTAGATTTGCCACAACCGGAAGTTCCGGTAACCGCCACAAAATCACTCTTCTTTATCGAGAAAGAAACATTCTGTAACACATCTCTTTTATGTTCGGCAATATCAGTATCTGCTCCATTTGCCGCTACAACATCACCTTCCCGCACCGTTGAACTGCCTGTATCCGCTTTCCCCGGATAACGGAAAGAAACCTGGTGAAAAGTAATCTCCCGGATCTGTTCCGCATATAGCTTCCGGATCTCTTCGATACTGCGACGCCCTGACTCCTCTATATCTTCATATTGCTCCACTTCCATCAGCCGCTCAGCACTGGCGATCATGGTATAATACCTTGGCACATATCCCCCCAGGCCGGCAAGAGGTGACTGGAGCTGCCCGATCAACTGGATCATAGCGGTCAGCGTACCAAAAGTCACATTTCCATGGATAATGCCATAGCCGCAAAATCCAATTCCCAAAAGATACATTCCATTGATCACAAGGCTGAATCCGCTATTACAAATGTTAGAGATCCACGCTTTTCTCATACGGGAGCTTTTATGAAGCTCCATCGTATCTGCCGCCTGTTCCACCGCTATATTTTCTGCTCCAAAGACACGGACCACAAGCATGCTGCTGATCCGCTCCTGTAGATACATTCGGACTTTCCCGTCTTTTTCCTGAACATCCTTGTGAAATCTCTTGAGCGGTTTTCGAAGTACGACCGTAATCACCAGAAAGAGTATTCCACCGGGGATCATGATCACTGCCAGTCCCGGCTGTAAATATAGAATAAGCGCCATAGAACCCACCAGCCGTATCAGCATCCCCAAAAATCCCGGCAAAATGTCCGTCATGCCGTCCGCACAAACAACAGTGTCTGATGTAAGGCGGTTCATCCACTCCTCTGAATGCTTCAAACTAACGCTTCCATAATCCTTTGTCAGCAGGGAATAAAACATCTCCTGCTTCAAGGTGTTTTCCATGCTGCTTCTGGTATATTCCGAAATCTGTCTCGTTATGATGCGGATCGCAAGTTGGCTTAAGACAAGAAGTCCAAACCCTATCATTCCCATCACAAAACCATGGCTGTCCTTTGCTACAGCACGGTCAACCATCTGCTTCATTACAAGGGCATAACAGACCCCAAGTCCACTCACGATAATTTCAAATATGGCCAACAGCACAACAAAGGAACGGTATTTCTTTGTCACTTTTCTAAGCCATGTAAGTGTACTTTTTTCTTTCACCGATACCCTCCGATCCTGTGACACCATTCTATTCTGCCGGAACAAACGGAAGCTCAATCGTATCCGAATCTTTCTCACCGCTATCCTTACTGCCAGATTCCTTGCTATCGTTATTTTTACTGCCGGAATCCTTGCTGCCAGATTCCTTGTTGCCGGAATCCTTGCTGTCAGAATCCTTGCTGTCAGAATCCTTGTTGCCGGAATCCTTGCTTCCAGAATCTATGCTATTATTATTTTTACTGCCGGAATCCTTGCTATCGTTATTTTTACTGCCGGAATCCTTGCTGTCAAAATCCTTGCTGTCAGAATCCTTGTTACCGGAATTTTTGTTATCTGAATCATTCTTACCGCTATCCCTGCTCGTATCATCCTTCTGATCGGATGAAGCTTTGGATGGCATATTGTCATCCACGGATGTCGGATCTGTTGCTGTCTGTTCTGACCTATCCGATTCCTTTGCAGTATTTTGACCGGACTGCCTCATCACTACCGCAGCGACAATGACTGCCAGCATAACCACAAGACCAATCGCCGTAATAATCATTGTTTTTTTCTTATTTTTCATAGCCAGTCTCCTAACATTATCTTCATCATTTTCCTGAAACCGGCACAAATGGCAACTCCGGATCACCACTTGTTGTAATAATATCCTCTGTTTCAAACTCTACAATCTCCATCTCCGGTGTTTCGTATCTCTCTTTCATAATCTGATACTCCTTTCATTTTTGTATGAATTCTGTGTTCATGTCCATGTACTCTTGCTATTCGGTTACCTTGATCGTTCACTTACTAATTGGATTGGCATATAGACTGCGCGGTATATGCATAATCACTGAATGCTTTCACCAGTGTCACCAGAGCATCCTCATAAGTCCCCTCCTGAGCTTGTAATACCTGATAACAGTACATCATCGCACAGTAATCTCCACTCAATGTGTTCGTACCATCAGTTACGGTAAACTTTTTTGAATTTCCTAACTCATTTGCCTTGATGTTTTCCAGAGACAGAATATAATACTGACCTCGTTTCACCGGTGTGATTTCTTTTCCGTCCACCGAAAATGTCAACTTTGACACATCCACGCCTTCCTTCGGTTCATAGAAGATATTCAATGTGGTTTCCGATCTTAACACCATACTAAGTCCGGCAAATTGTCCAAGCACACCATTTTCAGCCTTAGTTGCAACATAATTATCAATATAACCCCCAAATCGATCCGGTATTTCCAACTCATCACCATTTAAATACTTATTCGCCAGCTCATCCACCGCCTTATTAAAATACTTCTGTGAGCAGGCACCATAATTCAGCATAGCCACAGCAAAGGGATAGGCATCCTGATACAAATCAACATGATCAATTAAATATTGTGCATAGTCTCTGACGGTATAGGTATATTCTTTGCCGCACTTTCCATTTCCATCAAACATCTGTGCCTTGATATCCTGTGTCATCTCATAGGATGCTACCTCGCATGGAAATCTGTAATATGTTTTCTCTGCATTGATCGTGGTATTCGTCTGTGCCTCGGAAACCAGTACTTTCGTAATAGTTCCATTTGGAAGGGTAAACTGCATATACGCATCCTTATCTGCGATAATCTTATTCGACAACTCCATGTAGAAGTTGACGCCGATATTACCGGTAAGACTTAAGGAATAACCGGCAAGTTTTGCGCCGATGCCGTCAATGATTGCAGAACAATTATCACATCTTCCATCGTTATCCGCATCCGGATGGTCACCATAGGTATTCTTCTCTGTGTTGGAATATTCATAGGACACTGGCTCTCCCGGTTTGCCCTCACATCCGTTATAAATAGCAGTCTTATAAACTTTAGCTCCACCTAAAATCGGATAGGTATCTGTTCCGATGGTCTGTCCCCAGACTTCATCGGACTGGTCAAGCTGTAAGAGATACGCAACCTCACCGGTCTTAAACTCATCTGTCGTTTTACCTTCGGCTTTTGTAGTTGTTCCCTTATCATCGCCTATCGCAGCTCCTGTATAAATGGTGCTGTCATAATAACAGTTTGTGATGGTTCCATTACTTAAATTCATTCCAATCACACCACCAACATATGAGCCTGTTCCATTGACCTCGCCTGTGGCATTACAGTTTATGATGGTCCCGTTTATATTATATCCGTTCACTCCTCCTACATATGATTGACCACTGACAATCCCTGTGTTATAGCAGTTTGTAATTGTTTTTTTATTTTCTCCGCTCACTCCTCCTACATAATATTCTGTTCCACTGACTTTGCCTTCGTTATTACAGTTTATAATTGTTCCGCTATTTTCTCCGCTCACTCCTCCTACAAATAATTGACCTTTGACAATCCCTGTGTTATAGCAGTTTGTAAGGATTCCTAAATTGCATCCACACACACCTCCAAAAGAACTGGCACGATCTGCTGTTCCATCAACCACGCCTTTATTATAACAATTGGTAATTGTTGAACTATTATATCCACACACGCCTCCAACCTGGCTAAAACCACAGAAATAAGAATCCAAAATTCCTACATTTGAAATCTTACCTCTGTTATAACCAAAGAAGCCTACCTCTTCTGTATTCTCTTGCTTAAAATACAATCCACTGATTGTGTGGTTTTGCCCTTCAAATATACCAGTGTATGAACCATTATAAGAATTTCCAATCGGTGTCCATTCCTTGAATGTTCCCTCATTTACTGTTCCATCTGACTTCAGAACGTTTTTATTCACAACAATATCCGCTGTCAGGACTGCATTTGCTGATGTATTCTGTGTCACGCCCGAAAGTGTACCATTTACAAGTCCTGCAAACCAGTAAAGCTGACCTGCATTACGGATCTCGTAAACCTCATCCTTGCTACCATTCCCATCCATATCATACTTGTCTGTGGTGAGCTCTGCCGGCTGGTATACCTCATTACATGCACAGAAACCGTTCTCGCCGATGCTGTGAGTTTCCGTTTCTTTCGTCACATATCCGATCGGACAGTCCTTGCATGCCACGTTTTTTATATGTTCATTGTCATCTTTACAAGTGTATGTAATATCACCGTCTTTGTTATGTGTATGCTCTTTTCCATTTACCAAAAGGCTCGCACCTTCTTCCAAAGTGAGTTTCTCCGGATTAGTAATACTCGCACCACTCTCAAATTCAATGCTTTCTCCACTTGCAATCGTTAAATCTTCTTTTAAAGTGGCTTTACCATATACATATGTTTTCGTTACAGTCTCTTTGGTATCAGCATCTTTCCATTGCTTTGTGATAACAGAGTTACTGAAGCTACAATCGCTTAGTACAGGGTCTGGACAAGCTAAAGCACGACTAACCACAATCTGGCTTCCTGATACATTAATTGGTTGATTTGACCTAATCACCTTACCTTCGTATCGTTCTGTTGTTGCTTTCGCTTCAACATAACTGTCTACTATTTTGATCTTGTCACCACTGATTACCGTTGAAGAATCATCATTGGCTACCACATGACTATTTTCAATCGTTACGCTACCGCTGCAATCAATTTCGGAAGTCTCCAGCGTTGCTCCTATAATATTTAAATTACTATTTAAGCCATCGTCACCTACACTGATTGTTCCGCAACTTAGACTTCCATTATGATTGTTACCATTTATTTCTAATGTAGGCACAATTCCGCTTTCTGTTAAAATACTTTGAATCAACATTTCTGATTTCATAGTATTTGTTCCGGATAAGATAATCGAAAGATCACCATTCATACTTGTAATATGTCCAGAAATAGACGCATTTTCCAGTACAAGTTGATTCTTCGTGCTGTCATAATACCAATTGGTTCCCTGATATATCGTATCATTACCAGAGACTTCATTATTTTGAAATTTCCCATTATCAATAATTTTTGTTGAGCCTATCGTCAAATATTGGGGAGTGGTTCCCACCGTAGTCCCCTCCGCCTTCGCATTCATCACGCCCCAGCCGCTCTCATCCACCGCCGACAGCACCATAAGAGCCGCCATGGCCCCGGCAAATATCCGTCTTGCTCCTCGTTTTCTTCGTTTCATATCTTCCTCCCTTTCCCTGCGATGTACTCTCGAAATTCTTCGTTTAGAAGATTCTGTCATTCAGAGATTTTCGCATAATTTAAGATCATTTCCTTGATCCTGAGTAACTCCGAGGTATAGTCCTTGTTGTCCTCTGATCCCCAGATAAATCCGCTGGCACAGTACGTACAGGCCGTCATCATTGTATGCACTGTCACACGGAAAAATTCCTCCTTCGGAATATCCGTACGAAATGTGTGATCCTCCTTTGCCTTCTCATACATCCATTCCAGTCTCGTATCGACCGAATAAAGGGATGCATGAAACTCCTCAAGCTGTTTCTCCTCTACTCCCTCATGGGTAACATAATGGTTGAAATTGTCATTATACTGCAATAAATCCTTGTGATGCTGGTACATTTCGATATAACTGTCCAGCGTGAAAGTAAACCTATCAATTGCCGGAATATCTCCTATCGATGTAAGCGGACGTTTCGCATCCAGTGCATCCAGATACTCTTTCCATTTGGCAGCACACACCGCGATCACTAACTCCAGCTTATTCGGATAATAGCGGAATAATGTCGCACGTCCTACTCCTGCCGCCTCTGCAATCTCTCCCATACTGACCGGCTCAATTTTCTTCTCTACAAAAATTTGAAACGCAGCATTGATAATTGCTTTTCGTCTGTTATCCTTCATACTGCTTTTTATCTGTGTCTCATTCATAAAATAACCCTTTCCGTGATACTCGCTGTCTCAATCATACTGAAAGATTATTGTCTTGTCAATATCGGATGGGTGGAAATGATCATCATTCGCTCATCATTTGTCCATTATTATTCAACACTTTTCCTACTGATCCTGCCGGATTTTTTTCACAATAGTTATTTCTTGGAATGTCCTGCTTCTCCTCTCCTTACTGAAAATCATCCGGACAGCCCGGTACACCCAGTAAAACGGCAGAAGCCAGTGATGTCTTTTCAGTACCGGGCAATAATCATACTGCTCTTTCCCCGGAAACAGTCGTTTTATTATATAAGCAGCTTTTGAAATACTTCCATCTTTTTTCCGATGCTGAGACATGCTGTTTACTACTCTGCGCTCTGTCGTACCATATGCTCCGGAAGTCATATAATAATAAAGCAGCTTACTCTCTTTCGGTGTAAGCGCGTGACGAAATCTTTCCGTCCCTTCTTCTGCGAGGGTATCATTCATTCGGAACACTTTCTTGCAAAGATCCCTATTTTCTTTTTCAAAATCTGCAATACCAAGGATCTCACACTGCTTGTCAATATAAGGAAAATCAAGGGAATCTTCCAGCCGATTCAAATACACATATTGATCCAATAGAGAACGGATCCCTGTACCGCTTCCATCAAAGTGCTTGAACATGTGCGTCATAATATATACATAGAAATCCTCATCCGTAAAGCGATACTCGGATCGATTTCCTTTCGGACGCAGACGGTCTTTGATCCTGTCATAATAGCTTATCCACTCATTGTGATGACCCGCTCCGTAAAGTGAAGTATGCATTTCAAAATTATAAACCGGTTCTTTTTCATAGACATCATGATTTCCCTGCTCAAAAACTTCGACCTCATAACCGCGGCTTATCATGTAATCCCGGATCTGCTTCGCATAGTCTTTATCAAACAAAATGTCATTGTCCGACATCTGCCGCATGCCGATGGACGGATAAAACTCTTTTAATATCACGCCCTTTAATGGCATATGCCAGATTCTCTGCTCATCCATATAAGAAAAAATCTCTGCACGTTCCCGATCGAATAAGATCACTTTACGGATTGCTTTGGCAATACTCTGTTCCCACTCTGCCGGAAGCTTCACGCCAGCCTTTTTCAACACGGTTCCGGTAAGTGCTTCCACAAAATGTGCCTTGCTAAATCGATACATCATCTGCATTTTGTCTTCGTCGTATGCTTCCTGAAATGTCTTGATATAAGCCTTCGCAGGCATTTTCTCATTAACACCACACCCTAACAGATAAAGCAGATCACACATCATATCTGAAAGGTCTGCGTTTCTAATTTCTTGCTCCATCCTTTTCTCCTCCCTCTACAATATTTTTCTCATTATATGCCCACCCATATGATAAATAAGAATATTATCTTTGGAGCACTTGTTGTATAACCATTATTGAAGTTCTAGAGAATTAGAAATATAAAAATGGAAGTTCTTCTCCTTACAGTATTTTTTTATTTTTTGGATCAGTTTTTCGTCGGTTGTATATTCCAACAGATATACTTCCATTCCGTCTGCTTTGCAAGCTTCCAAATATTTGCTGTAATACTCCCGTGTTTCCCTTGTTTGCTCATTAAATGTCCCTTTATCAAAATCGATACCGCTCCACACAGATTCCTGGTTTACACCTGTCATAATATGATCAACAGCCCCATAGCGTTCTCTATATTTTGTCACATATGTATCCCCACCATTGATGATGACCGCTTTTTTTAATGTCATAATGTTTTGCAAAATCGCTGTAAGACCCTCAAAAATACTTTTGCGCGGAGCATAATAATATACATCACAATTGTCTATAAAAAAACCGTCAACACCTTTTTCAAATAGTTTCTTAGAAAGCTGTTCTATAAACTTCTGCCATGCCGGGACAGACACATCCACCCATTTTTCTTCATCCCAATGCTCGTACTTGCCAATTGTAAACTTCTCGTAAGTTTTATAATATTCCCTGAAGTTTTCAACAGATCCAATATTTAGATACGTATATACCTTTGTTCCATTTTGATGGAGCGATTCGATATCCTTTTTTGTAAAATATTGCGCATCAATTACAATCAGATCATATTTTTTAAAGCGTTCCAAAGATGAGGCGTCCGCATTCAGAAACACCCCATAATCATTTTTCTCTAATGTTTTCCCATAATCATTTTTCTCTAATGTTTTTACTTTATCGTCTTTTATAAAAAAGCATCCCATAATAAACATCAGAATAACTAGTAAAGCCACGGCTCCCATCTGCTTGATTTTTTTCCTGCTCAATGACACTCATCCCCTTTCAATAGTTTCCAAATCTATAACACAGAATAAATGTGATATGGTGAACTAATTCTAAGCCGACAAATTTGCCACTATACATCATTCATTCAAAAATCTGTTTTCGGTATCTTAAAAACAGCATTGTCAAAACGCGCAAGATTGTGTTATAATTACACGATAGTGTGTGCTGGCATATAAATTCCATCTGTGCACAGCGTGCGAAGCGCAGATGATAGATGTGAACGGCACCGGTAACAATTTGATTACGAAGAAAATACGCACGCAGAAAAGAGGATATCATGGCAGAAAAGAAAAACATCTTGACCGAAGAAGGTCTTGCAAAACTGGAAGATGAATTACAGGACTTAAAGGTAAATAGACGTAAAGAAGTTGCAGCAAAGATTAAAGAGGCAAGAGAACAGGGTGACTTGTCCGAGAACGCCGAGTATGATGCAGCGAAAGATGAGCAGAGAGATATTGAGATCCGTATTGAAGAGATCGAGAAGATCTTGAAAAACGCAGAGGTTGTCAGCAGCAAAGATGTTGATGCTAATGCGATCAACATTGGTTCTACAGTTCGCATCAAAGATCTTTCTTCCGGAGAAGAGATGCAGTATAAGATCGTAGGTTCTACGGAGGCAGACATTCTTGGTGGTAAGATTTCCAATGAGTCTCCGGTTGGTGTTGCATTGATCGGTGCGAAAGCAGGTCAGACTGTTGATGTTGAAACACCAAAGGGAACTGTATTGCAATATGAGATCCTTGAGATTCAAAAATAATAAATGCAATACGAGATCCTTGAAATATAGAAATAATAGATTTTGTATAATAGCATGAACTTGCAGAAACAAGAGAATCTGCATACAGAAATCGTCGATAGATATAAGAGAAAGGGGCTAAGATCGTGGCTGAGCAGCAGAAGAAACCACAGAAGGAGCAGGATATCAACCAGCTTCTCAAAGTTCGTAGAGAAAAATTAGCAAATTTACAGGCAGAAGGCAAGGATCCTTTTGTTATTACAAAATATGATGTTACACATCATTCTATGGAGATCAAAGATAACTATGATACATTAGAAGGAAAAGAAGTGTCAGTGGCAGGCCGTATGATGTTTAAGCGTGTCATGGGTAAGGCATCCTTCTGTAATATACAGGATCTTCAGGGTAACATTCAGTCATATGTCGCTAGAGATGACATTGGCGAGGATTCCTATAAGGATTTCAAAAAATATGATGTAGGAGATATTCTTGGTATCAAAGGATTTGTCTTTAAGACAAAGACCGGAGAGATCTCTATCCATGCGAAGGAAGTTACGTTATTATCTAAGAGTCTGCAGATCCTTCCGGAGAAATATCATGGACTGACTGACACAGATACTCGTTATCGTCAGCGTTATGTCGATTTGATCATGAATGAAGACGTTAAAGATACTTTTATCAAGCGTTCCAAGGTGATCAGCAGCATTCGCCGCTATTTAGATGGACAGGGCTTTATGGAGGTTGAGACCCCAATGCTTGTCTCCAATGCCGGTGGTGCAGCCGCAAGACCATTTGAGACACACTTTAATGCTTTGGATGAAGACTTAAAGCTTCGCATTTCTTTGGAGTTGTACTTAAAGAGATTGATCGTGGGCGGCATGGAGCGTGTATACGAGATCGGTCGTGTATTCCGTAACGAGGGATTGGACACAAGACACAATCCGGAGTTCACGTTGATGGAGTTATATCAGGCATATACAGACTATCACGGCATGATGGATCTGACAGAGAACCTGTATCGTTACATTGCAAAGGAAGTAACCGGTTCGGAGGTGCTTACTTACGGCGAGCATACAATGGATCTGTCCAAACCGTTTGAGCGTATCACAATGGTAGACGCGGTTAAGAAGTACGCAAATGTTGACTTCAACGAAGTTGCAGATACAGCCGCTGCTAAGAAATTGGCAGATGAGCATCATATTGAATACGAGGATCGTCATGAAAAAGGTGACATTCTCAACCTCTTCTTCGAGGAATATGTAGAGGAGCATTTGATCCAGCCAACCTTTATCATGGATCATCCGATCGAGATTTCTCCTCTGACTAAGAAGAAACCGGACAATCCAGATTATGTAGAGCGTTTTGAGTTCTTTATGAACGGCTGGGAGATGGCAAATGCATACTCTGAGTTGAATGATCCGATCGATCAGAGAGAGCGTTTCGAGGCACAGGAGAAAGCGTTCGAAGCCGGTGATGATGAAGCAAATCACACCGATGAGGACTTCTTGAATGCTTTGAGCATTGGTATGCCTCCTACCGGCGGAATTGGATTTGGTATTGACCGCATGGTTATGATGATGACAAACTCACCGGCAATTAGAGATGTGTTGTTGTTCCCGACAATGAAGAGCCTCGACAAGTAAATTTCTATAAATAGGTGTTTAAACCGTGTAAAATGAATTAAGAAAACAAAAAACCTTTTCAAAATGAGAAATCATTTTGAAAAGGCTTTTTTATTTTGAAAGATCTTTACCAAGATCCACCGCCGCCTCCGCCGGAACCACCGCCGGAATGACCACCGCCAGAACCTCCACTTCCCTTAGAGCTTGGCGTGGACGTCATTGCCGCTGTGGCAGACCGCATCGTCGTATTCATGAAATGATGGAACCGCACTGTATCAAACGTGTTGTAATGCCCATGAGATGAATACCATTGCGGTGGTTCGATCGCAATAGATTCAAATTTCTCCATCCATATATCCGACACGTCAAGCACATATGCATACGGCAATATATTGTAGAAATACTGCGGTTCACGCTCTACCATAGTCTCCAGGCGATCTTTTTCTGCTGTCTGCAAAAATGTCCGAAATCCTCGTAAACGTCCCAAAACCTCTGTGCCATACTCTGTACGCTTTGGCATATAATGATCAAAGAACATGATCACACCACATGCGATGATCGCCAACACAAAGGCGATCCGATAAATTGTCGGTGTATAGAACACAACATTACGCAGTCCCAGGCAATATCCGCTGATCATAGCGATCGACATCACAACGCTGAGGATCTTACTAAAGATCGTCTCTGAACTAAAGATCGTCCGAATAATAAATGCCAGCACAAAACCAAACATGATCGGTACTGTTAGTGAAAATGTCGCATTGTATGTATAATCATATATCGGCAGATACGTTGCTAAAAAGAAAATCCCCGCCATCATCGCATAACAGATCAAATGCTTATTAATGGAATTGGCATAAAACAACACTTGTCTATTTTGCTTTGTATTTACCATTTTCAAGATCTTATTCACCGTCTTGTAGAATTTATCCTTCAGCTGATCTTTATTGGTAATATCAAAGCCACGAAACAATCCTTTCATGAATGCCCGTTCTATCGCATTATTTCCATCATATTCTTTCAATTTGCGGATCGTAAAATCCTGATTTCCAAACAGGCCCTTCTGCCCTTCAACAATTTCTATATAACCCTTTTGTGCCAGGTACACTAACAACGATATAACGTCATTCGCATCCACCTTGCCCTTATAGGCAAAGGCTGCCTCTACACTATTGAATTCCTTTGGCGGATGGAACTGTATCGTTTCCACTACCACATTATCCCGTCCGACTTTCCACCAAAGCAGAAATGCTGCACCCGCTGCTGCCAAGGACAACAAAATACTGATCAGCGCCGGCCAGATCCTTTGTTTGACCTGATCATAATATCCATCCGGTAAGACCATTCTGACTGTAACTGCCTCTCCCGGATTTAAGATAATGGAGGGATCTACATATCCTTCCATCACTTTGCCATTGATCGTATACTGCAGTCCCTCATTATTAGTCGAACCACTCTCACCATATGCCATACCGACTTTACTTTCGTCAATATCTTCCGGCATCATGATATGAAAGGTAACATTTTGGATCGTTGTATCCCAACTGGTTCCAATGATATTATAATAGAACTCATCTTCCCCTTTACGTACATCTTTCCCCATATTGTAATCGTAAGAAATGTGATACATATGCTCGCCAACAAGCGTCTTATTCTTATCTCCCAGCTGAATACGGCAATAAGAACCCTCTCGGCCTACGGTCCTTTTTTCACCATAGGTTTTGATATTCGTTACGCGCGCCTGAATACGGGAAGTTGATCCATCCTCACGACTTACGTTATTGATAACCGGTATGTCTCGGTAAATACCATGTCTCGCCTGGTTAAAGTTCACCTGCAGCCTCTCCGTAACATGATACACATTATCCTTACCGACTTTAACTGTGACATCGTATCCTTGTATCTCGTAGGGATAATAAGAGTCTGCCAAAGCCGGTTTTGCCATCAGCAAAATCCCGGCAAGCAACATAAAGCCAAAAAGCTTTCCTTTTCTCCAAATGCTCTCCACCACTAAAATTTCACCTGCACATTCTGCCGCTCAACAGCATTCTCAACCTCAAACATCTTCTTTGTCTCAAAATGAAACAGACCGGCGATCAAACTTCCCGGAAACATCTGTACTTTCATATTGTACTGCTTCACCGCACCGTTATAATATTTTCTTGCATTTGCAATATCATCCTCTGTTTCATTCAGATTATGACTCAGATCCATAAAATTCTGATTTGCTTTCAGATCCGGATACTGCTCTGCCACTGCCATGATCTGTGGTATCATTTTAGAGATCTGTGCACCATTCTGAATCTTTTCCTCCGGTGTCATTGCGTCATAACTGCCGGTACGCAGCGATATCACCTTTTCCAATGTTTCTTTCTCATGCGAAGCATATCCTTTGACTGTTTCCACCAGATTTGGGATCAGATCATAACGTTTTTTCAGATACACATCCATCGTTGCAAATGCCTCATCTACAACAATTCTTCCTTTGATCAGCCCATTGTATGTACCAATCACCCAACAAACGATCAATAGTACAACAACTATTCCAATAATCCATCCTATCATCTTTGTTCCTCCTATGCTTTTGCGGGATCAAACCCATTACGGCTGCCGGTTGCAACTGCACCATCCTCACGAGAAGTGCGAAATGGTGCTGCCGGAATGCCGTTTTGTCCAAACAACGTTACCGGTCGATAATTAGTCCAGCAATATCTTCCGTATACAGGTTCTTTCACCTCATCACAAGTCAGTTCTATTTCTTCTCCCTTTAGAACTGCCTTCGCCTCATGATACACTTTATCTTTACCGGCAAGTTCAAAACCGGTTAAAGTTTTCTCTGTACAATGTAGTCCCTTCGCATGGTCAAATGATACAATCATCGCACTATTCTCAATGCGGTAAGACTGATACATCGGGCCAAACGCCTCTTCTTTCGTGCATAAACCATACACTTCATACATTGCCTGCAAAGCGAGACGCTCACCAACGCTGTCTTTCTCTGTCGGATGAATATTGCCAAACTCACCCTTATCCAGGATCACCGCAATCCCGGTATGCTTGAACGTGTCGAACACACGCATCTGTGCCTCTCGAATAAATGGCCAGTTCTGGTAATCCGGCTCCCCCTCTCCATTTTGGAACATCGGAAGCTGTACCAGCATAAACGGTAACGTATCATCTTTCCAATCGCCTCTCCACTGACGGATCAGCGCTGATAACAAGGAGTAATAGCGGTATGGACGATGATCGTCCTCCTCTCCCTGATAATACAAAAATCCGCGTAACGTATACGGACAAACTCTTTGCAGCATCGACTCATACAAACCACACGGTCTGGTCTCTGAACGTGGTCCCATTGGTCCCGGATATTGATTCTCACCGTACAGACGCAATGCCTCCTCCCAAGTCGGGTTCTCTGCTGTCTCGTAATATTTCCCTACATTTTTGTCAAACTCTGCCTGATATACAAGATATGCCTCACGCGCTTTGATATATTCCTCCGGATCCTGCTCAGCAATAATTGCATCATAATCATCAATATACTCTTTGATCTCCTGCGTTCCTTCCAACGCTTCACGGCTCACCCAGCAGGAAGCAGACGTTCCGCCCCAGTTACAGCCAACAATGCCGACGGTTACCCCTGTCTCTCGCGCGATCTTATCTGCAAAATAATATGCAACCGCTGACCATCGTCCTGCCTTATCCGGCGTACACAGATCCCATGCACTTTCCTTTTCTGCTTCTTCCAACTTATCCCCTACATACGGAACCTTTGGAGTATAATAATAGCGTACTCCATCATTATGTATATTTTGAACGATCTCCTTGCCGTTTTTGCTATCCTGCAACTCCAGCTCCATATTGGACTGACCGCCGGCAAGCCATACTTCGCCGATCATAACATCTTCATATACCACTTGTTCTGTCTGAGACTGCACCGTCAGTGTATATGGTCCACCTGCCTCAAATGGCGGTAAAATAGCCTGGAACCTTCCCTGTTCCGGAACCACACTCACAGATTTGTCTGCCAAAGTAATCTTAAGCGACTCTGCATCACTGTCTCCCCATACGCTGATATTTTTCTGTCTCTGCAAAACCATGTGACTGCTAAAGACTGCTGGTAATTGAATCATTCTTTTATCCTCTTTTCATTTATTTATTCGTTTGATGTTTTTTTGCCTACCGTTTTATTACTTTGATGTTTTCTTGCCTACCGGTGCCCGAAACGGTTTCTCCTGCTCCGTTCCCAGATCCATCACATAGACAGATTTTCCATCATATGTCTCATAAAACAAATACTTACTTGTCAGATGCAGATAATTGTAATTGCCATCCGCGATCTTACGCACTTCTCCACCCTCTAAATCCTTTACATACAATCCATTGCTCGTTCCATTATCTACCTGATAATATACAGCACTCTCCTTTTCATCCACATTATATGTCGCCAAGCGGTCTGAAACGATCGTGACAGGATCAGATCCATCCAAATTCACACGTACTAATGCATAATTTTGTGACATATCTATAAAATACAAATGCTCTCCTGCCCGAATCAATGAAGTACAATTACCATTGTAAATTGTCTGCTCATCTGAACCGTTAATATTCATGGTATGTATGTTATGATCCTTGTCATAACCTGTATAATACATAACGCCCTGCGAAATAGAAAACGGCGATACTCCCTCATCCAACAATAATTCATCGCTGGAGCCGTCCATCTTAGCTGCATTTAACTGCAATCCCTTTTTTTCATCGTAATGCTGATAATACAGATAGTGTCCGTATAAGCACACAGACTGTGTCGGATCATCATACAGCTTACCCATATTTTTGCCATCGGTCGTTAAGCGGAACAATCCCGTTTTACTTAATGCCAACACATTACCTCCGGTAACACTCTTGCGGTCATTACGTCTTGTATAGAAAATATAATCACCTGCAACATTCAAATAACTAACCGTATCTCCATGTAATTTCGTGCTTTTCTGTAATTTATCATCTGTTACATAGAGAGAATCGTTATCATACGGATCAGCATAATAGATTCTGCCATCTGCCTCGCAAAACTTACCCCCGTTAAGCAGATTTCCTGCCGTATTTCCTGTCGTATTCGGATCATCATATAGCTGTACTTTCGTCTTCTGCCACATAAAAAATCCCACAACAACCAAAATCACCGCCCCAAGACCCCCTAAGATCCGATTACGTACATGATGTTTGGAACTTGCTGCCATTCTTCACTCTCCCTTTCAAAACCACGATTACCCACCTCTATAAGAATACCATGCCGGAAATGACTAATCAAGTGCCATCAACAGCATAAAATCATCTTCTCTCACTGATCAAGTGCCATCAACAATTCGTGAATTGTCTTTGAGCAGATCGGATGTACCCGATATGGTGCGATCTGATCAAGCGGTTCCAACACAAATCTTCGATTACACATTTCCGGATGTGGAATGATAAGATTCTCTTCTACAACGACCTCATCATCATACAATAATATGTCCACATCGATCGTTCGCGGTCCCCAATGAATGGTTCGAACACGATCTAATTTCTTCTCAATGACTCCAATCTGATCCAAAATCTGTTGAGGTGTATATAATGTCTGCATAACAACCGCACCATTCAAAAAATCATCCTGCTCGACACCGCCTACCGGTTCCGTCACGATATAATCTGATACTTTTACCAATTGATTATGCTCATCTGCTGCCAAGATTTCCAAAGCCTGGTCCAGATTAGCATGCTTATCCCCCATATTGGAACCAATTCCTAAGCATACCGTATGCCATCCTCTTTGAATCTCTACAGAAACCGTCTTAAGCGGCAGTCGTATCGGTGCCCATGGCTTATCTATCCGAAGCGACAATGACCTCACCAACGGAAATGTTAATAAGATCTGCTCTGCCAAGTGTCCGGCAAGGTGCTCGATCAACTGAAACGTATTGCGTTTCGTCTCTGAATGGATCAGTTCCGCTACCTCTACGTAATTAACAGCATCTTCTATATCATCCGATTCGGCTGCCTTGCTTGTATCAACAGTAAGATCTACTGATACAACAAACTTTTGCCCCAGTTCATTCTCTTGTTTCAGTACTCCATGATTGGCAAATACTTCTAATTCCTTAATTTGAATGTGATCCATGATCCATCCTCCCCGCTTTTTGAAATGTTGCCCTAACTCCAATACCACGCACTTCCTGTACACTTCATTAATACACGACGCGGTAATTTATCATATACAAGACCTAGACGATATCCGATCAATCTGCATCCGCACTGTACGCAGAAATAAAAAGCATCCCATACATGTCCACCCTTTAACAGCATTTTCACGGTCTTCGCTGCATATCCTGCGCCCTCTTTTTCCGAAGACACCTTCGCAAACACCTCCGCATACTGCTTATGAGATACGCCAAGATCAAAGTTTCTGGCGAACTGCTGCCTGCACGTGTAATCATGAGAATGCACCACTTTTGCCTCTGCGCAATATGCAACACGATATCCTTCCTGCATCATCATATATGCTATGATCATATCTTCATTAAAAATCGTTGGCTGCACAAATCCGCCAACCTGCTCATAATACGACTTACGATACAGGGCACATACATCAGAGCAAAAATATGTCTTTACACCGAGTTCTTTCTTGTCATCCTCACTCTTAATACGGCTCTGTGCAGGATAATTATAGATTCTCGTCATACGTTCCACTCGCCCTGAATTTGGACGGGCAAGCTGTCTCGCATAAGCAACAGCTACCGAAGCATCCTCCATATAGGCAAGTAGATTCTCTATCAGATGCTCATCTGCCGGAACTGCATCCTGCGTCATCATTAAGACAAACTCTGCAGTAGATTTGTCCATGCCTAACGCACGCGTGCCGCCATGGTCAAACTCAGACTGCATCACGGGTATGATCCGGATACGCTCATCCATAGACTGTACCATTATCTCTGATTCATCCCGGATCGTCTGCATAATAAAAATATGTTCCGGGACAACTGTTTGATGCATTAAACGCTTGATCAGATCACTAAATTCACTTCCCGGTTTATATACGGGTATCACAATATCGATCTTTGTCTGCTCCATCCGCTACTCACCATACCTTTCCATCAAATTACTCCTGCCTTCTTTTATCTTCCTAAAAGTCTGGCAACTTCCACAACAGCTTCCTGTGCATCTTTAGAGTAACCTTCTGCACCAATCTCATCTGCAAAGCTGCGTGTGATAACGGCTCCACCGATCATAACCTTCACCGGAAGATTCTGCTCACGAACCATATTCACTACTTTCTTCATTTCCATCATCGTCGTTGTCATAAGTGCAGAAAGCCCGATAATATCTGCTTTTTCACGAATAGCTGCCTGTATGATATCCTCCGCCGGGACATCTTTACCCAGATCCACCACACGATATCCGTAGTTACGTAACATCAATGCAACCAGATTTTTACCAATATCATGAATGTCATGCTCCACTGTTGCAATGACGATCGTTCCAAGCGGCTCACTAGACCGATTGGCTGCAAGGATCGGCTCTACCACGCCAATACCTGTCTCCATCGTCTCTGCGCTCGAAATAAGCTGGGGCAGAAAATATATCTGCTTATCAAAGAGCACACCGACATGATTGATCGCCGGGATCAAACTCTCGTCAATCACTTTCTGTGCATCTATTCCACTTTGCAAAGCATCCTGCACCAAAGTTTCGATCTTATTTTTGCGGCCCTTTACAACCGCCTCAAAAATCTTATCCCCCTCATGTTCCGGTGGAATCAAGTCCTTTGATCCGGATCCACTCTTTTTCGTCGTTGTCTGTACAGCATCGACCTCTCCGGACACAACGGAGATCTTATGCTCGGACACGCGATTGATATAACGCAGATCGGCATCAGGTTTATTCATCAACAGATCTGCCGCAAATACCGCATGCATTAACAAATCCTGAGACGGATTCGCGATCGCCATCGTCAGTCCCTGTCCGATCGCTAATGCCATAAACGAACTGTTCACAAAAAGTCTCTCCGGCAATCCAAAGGAAATATTAGAAAGTCCGCACGCCGTTGCCAGACCAAGCTCATGTTTGCAATATCGGATCGTCTCCAACGTTTCGATCGCAGCATTGCGGTTGGCGCCGATCGTTGCCACCAAGCCATCTACTACAATGTCCTCGCCACATAACCCGTGGCGTTTTGCCTCTTCATATATCGTATGGATAATCTCCTTTTTCTCATCAAGATTCTCCGGCAAACCTTTTTCTGAAAGTGGAAGCAAAATAAACATCGCACCATATTTCTTGGCGATTGGGATCAGCTTCTCAAACTTCTCCGGCTCCAGCGAGATCGAATTGATCAACGCACGGCCCGGATAGATACGAAGCGCTGCCTCAACCACATCTACATAACTCGAATCAATGGATAACGGCAGATTACTCACCATCGTAAGCTCATTCACCGCTTTAAGCATCATCTCTTTTTCATCAATGCCATTCATTCCCATATTGACATCCAGGATTGCTGCTCCGTCCTCTTCCTGTGCTTCTGCCATCTCCGTAACAAGGTCAAGCTGTCCGGCACGAAGCTGCTCCTGCAATGCTTTCTTACCTGTCGGGTTAATACGTTCTCCGATCACCATAAACGGTCCGTCCAAGTCGATCGGACGAGTCACACGTTCATTAGACAGGGCACGACGTACCACCTTACCCTTTCTGCTCAGATGGGACACCTCATCCATCCGTCCACTCTGCTGTATTTTCTGAGTGAGCAAACGGATATGCTCTGGCGTTGTACCACAGCAGCCACCTAAAATATCGGCTCCGGCATCGATCAACGCCATCATTTCTTCCGCAAATTCTGGTGCTTCCATTTCGTAGACGGTCTTTCCATCTACAAGCTGCGGCAGTCCGGCATTCGGCTTCGCAACCAATGGAATGTCCGCATATGCACGCATTTTGCGTACTACATCACACATTTTATCCGGTCCTGTAGAACAGTTCACACCTAACGCATCCACTCCAAGTGTAGTAAGCACAAGAGCAGCCGTCTCCGGATCCGTTCCAAACAAAGTACGTCCATCCTCTGCAAAGGTAAGTGTCACCATGATCGGTAAGTCACAGCATTCTTTCGCTGCAATCACCGCTGCACGACACTCCTGCAGGCTCATCATCGTTTCGACAGCCAAAAAATCCACACCTGCGTCAACTAACGCCTCTGTCTGCTCCTTATAAATGTCTACCAACTCTTCAAAAGACAAAGGTCCCATCGGTTGTACCTGCTTACCCGTCATAGTCAGATCGCCACATACATACAATGGCTTGTCTGCATCTACAAGTCCGCGTTCCTTCACCTCTGCCACCGCCTGCTTCGAAATTGCTACCAAGCCATGGTTCATCTCCACCAAATTATCTTGCAGACCATACTCTTCTAACTTAATTCGGTTTCCGGAAAAAGTGGGTGCATACACTGCATCAGACCCTGCCGCATAATACTCTATCTGTAATTCTTTCAGCACGTCAGGATTCTCTAATATCCACTCCTCAGGGCATACTCCCGCCGGAAGACCTCTCTCCTGCAAATTGGAACCGGTCGCACCGTCCAATATCATTTTCCCCTGTGCCAAACGTTTACGAAACTGCTCTTTTGTCATGTTGCTGTCAATCTCCATTCTGCTATATTGGTATATTTCCTGCTCCCGGCTCACGTGGCTTCATACCACCTAACACATAGCTCTCCCTGTGTGCCGATAGACAAAATCTTCTCTTTCGATTGTACCACATGGCATCACATACGTAAAGAAGTATTCCTTTACAACCCGTGCTTTTTTTGCTTTTTTGTGCAAAATCCGATATACTATAAGAATCACTGCAAACGGAGGATATCATTATGATTTTACAATGCAGTCATATAGACAAAGCATTTAGCACAGATGTCATTCTTTCTGACATCTCTTTTCATATCAATGAACATGAAAAAGCAGCCATCGTCGGTGCAAATGGTTCCGGCAAATCAACACTGCTTAAGATCATTACAGGACATTTATCCGCAGACAACGGTGAGGTGATCCTGTCCGGCAGCACGACTGTCGGCTACTTGGCACAGAACCAGGAATACGCTTCCGAACACAGCATCTACGATGAAATGCGTGATGCCAAACCGGAGATCATACAGTTAGAGCAGCAGATGGAAAAACTGTCTGCACGCATGGATATTGAAACCGGCGAAACCCTAGAGCAAGTCATCAAACAGTATGACAATGCAAGACAACGCTACGAGCGTCTCGACGGATACGCCTACCAAAGCGAGTTGGTGGGTGTCTTGAAAGGTCTTGGCTTCACGGAAGAAGACTTTGAGAAACCGGTCATTTCCCTATCCGGTGGTGAAAAGACACGTGTTGCTCTCGCCAAGATGCTGTTGCAGGCACCGGATCTTATCATATTAGACGAGCCTACCAATCATCTGGATATCAATGCCATTGCATGGCTGGAATCCTACCTGACCAATTATCGCGGTGCAGTATTGATTGTAGCCCATGACCGTTATTTTTTGGATAAAATTGTCACAAAAGTTATCGAGCTGCGCCAGACGCACGCTCGTATGTATATGGGCAATTACAGCGAATATGCCGCCAAACGTCAGCAGATCATGGATAGTCTGATGAAACAATATCTCAACCAGCAGGCAGAGATCAAACATCAGGAAGAAGTTATTGCTAAGCTGAAATCCTTTAACCGCGAAAAATCGATCAAGCGCGCCGAGAGCCGCGAAAAGATGTTAGATAAAATAGAGCGCATTGAAAAACCTGTCGATGAAAACACGCAAATGCGCTTATTGTTTACACCAAAGATTCAAAGTGGTAACGACGTATTAACCGTAGAGGGGCTTTCCAAATCCTTTGATGGAACGCCTTTATTTACCGACCTCTCCTTTGAACTGAAACGTGGGGAACATGTAGCGATCATCGGAGACAACGGAGCAGGTAAGACAACGATCCTCAAAATAATAAATGAATTGATCCCTGCCGACAGTGGTAAGATCACGCTTGGAACAAACGTGGAGATTGGCTACTACGATCAGGAGCATCAAGTTCTGCACCCGGATAAAACATTGTTTGAAGAGATCAGTGATGCGTATCCTCATATGAACAATACGCAGATCCGTAACACACTGGCCGCCTTTCTATTTACGGAAGACGATGTATTCAAGCAGATCAAGAGTCTGAGCGGTGGAGAACGCGGTCGCGTATCCTTGGCAAAACTCATGTTGTCCGATGCTAATCTTCTCATTCTCGATGAGCCGACAAACCATTTAGATATGGATTCAAAGGAAATATTAGAAAATGCGATCCGACATTTTGAGGGAACTGTATTGTATGTTTCCCATGATCGTTACTTTATTAATACAACCGCAACCCGAATCTTAAATCTTACAGGCGGACATGTATTGAACTATGTCGGAAACTACGACTATTATCTGGATAAAAAAGAAGATGTGGAGCGTGCTTACTATGCAGCCCAGCCAAACCACAACGCATCAGCGATAGCTTCCACCGATGCTGCCGTGCCATCTCCTTCCACTGAAATGTCCACAGCAGACGGCACTGCTCCTCAAGCGGAAAATAATACGCCTAACGCAGCCACGTCTTCCAATGCACTATCCTGGCAGGAACAAAAGGAAGAACAGGCACGACTGCGCAAAATACAAAAAGAATTAAATCGCGTTGAATCAGAGATCGAACGCTTAGAAGCAGAAAACACCGCATTAGATGAGGCAATTGCTGATCCTGCTAATGCAACCAATTCCGCAAAACTGCAGGAGCTCTCCATCCAACGTGGTGAAAACGATGCAAAATTAGAAGAACTCCTAGAACATTGGGAAGAACTTTCGGAATAACTGTGTGCTATTCTGCGGTCATGCGCTCCATTCTGCGGTCATACGCTCTATTCTGCGGTCATACGCTCTATTCTGCGGTCATGCGGTCTATCCTGCGGTCATGCGGTCTATCCTGCGGTCATACACTCTATTCTGCAGTCATGCGCTCCATCCGCCGGCGTGCCTGATCGTAGACTTCCTGCGGCGAAATACCAAGAAAGAACTGTCCATCTTCATACATAATACGCCCTGCGATCATCGTCAGTTTTACGTTTTGTTTACTGCCACTATATACGATGTTCTTCGCAACATTATTCATAGGCTGCATATTCGGCTGTGTCATATCTAAGATGATCATATCCGCCTGCCTGCCTTCTGCAAGCACGTCACAGTCCTGCAGCCCCATGGCTCCTGCGCCTCCCACCGTTGCCATCTCTAACACATCCAATGCATCCAATGCTGATGCGTCCCCTAATACTACCTTTTGCAACGCTGTCGTCAAAAACATCTCTCGAAACATATCCAAACAATTGTTGCTTGCCGGTCCATCTGTACCAATTGCAAGACCAATCCCCATATCTTTCATCCTCTGGATCGGTGCAATGCCACTTGCAAGCTTTAGATTCGATGCCGGATTCGTGACAACCCACACCTGCTTGTCTTTGCAGATCTGCAAGTCTTCATCCGTCATATGCACACAATGAAAACCGCCACCACCATACTCAAACATTCCCAGCTTATCAAGAAACTTTGTAGGCGTCATGCCATAGCGTTCCACACATTCTGCCACTTCCTTTGCCGTTTCCGAATTGTGTGTATAGACCGGTGCATGATATTTCTGCCCTAAAGCCGCCATCCTTTCCAAAATTTCACGGCTAGTCGTGTATTCCGCATGAAATCCAAATCGATAAGATACCAATGGATCGCACGCATTGTATTTGAGAAACTGCTGCTCCATTTCCTCAACCGTACCAACAAAGTTATTGATGCTGCCACACAAAACCGTTCGAAATCCGGTATCCATGGAAGCTTTCACAATAGCATCATTCTTCTGATACATATCAAAACATGCCGTAATGCCACTCGTCAGGTACTCCATATAAGCTAAAATTGTAAACCAATAAACATCTTCTTCCGTCAGCTTATCCTCCATCGGGAACACACGATCATACAGCCACTCCTGTAATGGCAGATCATCTGCATAAGAGCGCAAAAATGTCATTGCAGAATGTGTGTGTGCATCCTTAAATCCCGGCATTACAACATTTCCACCTGCATTGATCTGACGATCCCACTGTAAAGATGATGCGCCATCTTCCGTTCCCAGATATACGATCTTATCATCCTGTATATGAACTTCCCCACAAAACATTCTTTGCCCCGGCTGCATCGTTAATATATTCGCATTATATATTCGGATTCTCATAATTTTGTCCTCATTCCTGCTATACAGTATGAATGGCAGTAATACATTCTGTCACAAGCTTCTTAAACAACGGTGCCACTCTGTCTGCCGTTTCCTGCACTTCCTGATGTGTCAATGGATTTGCTGTAATGCCACACGCCATATTGGAAATACAAGAAATGCCACAAATTTTCATTCCCATATGATTGGCTGCAACTGCCTCACATGCCGTACTCATCCCCACTGCATCTGCTCCAAGTGTCCTGCACATACGAACTTCTGCCGGAGATTCGTAATTTGGTCCCGTTAATTGTATATATACCCCTTCTTGCAACGGAATATCCTTTAACGCTGCCGTTTTCCGCAATATCTGCTGTAGATCCGCATCATAAATCTGACTCATATCCGGAAAACGAACACCCAACTCTTCCGCATTCGGTCCGATCAACGGCGATGGCACGAACGAAGAAATCTGATCCTTGATCATCATAAAGTCTCCTGCCTTAAAACAAGTATTGATACCACCGGAAGCATTTGTCAAAAACAATACCTGCGCTCCCATCAGTTTCATAAGACGTATTGGCAGTACAACATCACTGATCGGATAACCTTCATAGTAATGTACGCGCCCCTTCATACATACGACCGGCACTTCATTCACATATCCCAAGATATACTTCCCCTGATGCCCTGCTACCGTCGATACCGGAAAACCTTCCATTTCATGGTAATCGATCTCCGCAACAACTTGAATATCATCTGCATAATCCCCCAGGCCGGATCCAAGCACCAATGCGATCTCCGGAACAAAATCAATCTCCCGCGTCTTGCAGATCTTCTGATACTGCTCATAACATTTGTTTAACTTTGCATACACCTCATTCATAAACAGCCTCCGTTCTTATAACAAAGGGAACGCTGCTGTGCGTTCCCCGTATCTTTCTCTGTACTCTTTGTTACTCATTCTGTTTCAAATGTGTACGAACAATCTTTCCAACACGCATTGCATCTGCATATGCTAACAAACGATCCATCTGATTGGAATTACGCTGCAAGAAATTCGAAATGATCAAATGCAGCATGTCCTCCCCAATATCTGCACGAAATCGAATACAATCACAAACACTGCGTTCAATGTCATACACACGAATCTTGCCATACGGTGTCTCATCCACCTGCATATCCTGCTGAAATGCCAAATCAGAATAATAATGTCTGCACACCGGAAAATTAAGCTGCATACGAGAGCGGTCCGTCTTCAATGTGGCAACCGACAATCTCTCCGGCTCCACATCGATCAAGCCATGATAATAACATGCGCTATCTGCACAGATCACCGCTCTTGAATTAACTCTGCAAGCCTCGATCATCTTATAATTCTCCGGCTTGCCATTCTCCTCGTCTACAAGCCAATAATGACCATGTGACACACGTTCAATAATCCCCATATTCACCAATTCCTTGATCTGCACCGTCGTGATCTTCGCGTCCTTCAACTCCGATGCATCCCGATAGCCATTGCCACTTTCAAACAAGTCCATCACTTTCTTATACGTATTTAACAACATATCTTCTCCTCCTCTTCCAACCGATAGTCTCCTACCCGTTTCCTGCTCTGTCATAATGCTAACGTGCAAAAAGATTTTGCTTAATAATATTTATTATATCACGTGTTACAAAAATTGCAATATCCTATTATAAAAAAGCAACAGAAAAAAAGAGGAGGAAATATATTCCATTTGCATTTGATTATATAAATCAATCCAAATATTTTTTTAATTCAATAACCAATTCATGCACTTTTGTACCGGGATCATAATTTGAAGGTCGCACATCATCTACATTAAACTCAGCCATTCTCCTTTTTGCATATTTTATGGCCGTATTTACTCCATCAAAAGAGTCTACGATACTATATATATCCTCATAATTTTTTCGATAACATCCATCTCCAAGATTATATTCAGAAAACAATTCATCCAATTTCTTAGTCCAATCATCTCTGTGAAGTGCCGCATCACTATAATCAAAGTGTAAAAAAAGCCAGTATTCAAAGGACTGATTACTCCAAGCTATCTTATATCCTCGTTTTTCTCCATCACGAATCGCTTCATCAAAATCCTCAAAATCATCTTTATCAAAAACCAACCAAATATTTTGATAAAAAATTTTAGCATCCTTAACCCGTTTCTCTGTGATCTCAATTAACTTTTCTGTTGAACTGCCTTCTCCAAAAACATCAATAGTGGGGACTTCAACAATATCAACCATTCCACCAATTTTTTCTTCTATTAATTTCTTTAGACCGTTAAAATACAACGGTTCCGTTCGTTCCCCCTCCGTAACAATCAAAAAAGAATTGGCTTTAGGAATTTTGAACTCGTGCTTTCTTTGTTGTCTTTCAGCTCTCCTTTTCTTAAACAAATCATCTGATCCCATAATTATACACCTTCTTTCAACTCAAATTCCTTTAAATTAGGAATCCCCCCATACACACCAGCTAGATAATCCTTTTCAAAAGAAGCATCGGATCTAACTTTAAAATCCGATAATGCTACCAATTCTGAATAACCAAATTCATCTTTTTGAACAAACCAAATTTGATCTCTTCTAAAAAATCTTTTATCCATTAATGTTGTATCATGTGTTGTATAAATCAATTGTGCACTAGAAGTCTCATCATAAAAAAGATCAACAATAAACTTCAACAGTAATGGATGAAGTTTAACATTTAATTCATCTACAAAAATAGATTTGTTATCTAAAACAGCCCTCCTAGCATAAATAAACAACATAATACTTTTCATTGTTCCCTCAGATTCATAAAATAAATTCAATGGATAATCCTTACCATCCTTGCCCTTATGCACTGTGAAAAAATGGATATCTTTTTCATTATCATCATATCCAATGTCTTTAATACCTGTATCAATCGCTGACAAAAACTGTAGTAAATTATCTTTTTCAGAATCAATAATCTTTGGCAAAACAGCCGGCAACAATCTTGGATCATCGCAAAAATCCGTGCGAACAACTAATGTATCCATAATTCCCGCATATACTTCAGCAAAAATATTGGTTTTCATTTTCAATTTATTAAAAAATGACAATAACAACGTCTCAGTTGGAATCTGATCTTTATATAGATCACATGCCTTTCTCACAGAAGCACCAAAGTCAACTTTTTCAGATGATCTTTCAAAAATAGTTACAGTTCTATTGGTCTTTAGATTTTTTTTGTATAACCATTCTGCAACAATACATTTTTTGTTATATTCAAATCCATATTTATATTCATTATCTTCAAGAATTTCAATAATTTGAAATTCTGAATTTTCTTTACCTTCCTCAAATTGAAATGGTTGATAATAGCGTTCCAGAGCAGTCATAGAATCATCCTCAACATTATTAAAAGACTCCATAATAATTCTCTGAAAAAAATACATTGCCAAATACAAATTCGACTTACCGCTTGCATTTGCACCGTAAATAGCCGCAACTCTTAAAAATTTTTCTTTCGATCCATTATCAATTAAATTACTCTCATGCTCTTTATAGGCGTTAATCGCCGTCATATCCAAAATATTTTCTTCTCTAAATGACAAAACGTTTTTTACCATAAACTGCACTAACATTCAGAAACACCTCCTCCATATCATATAATATATCCATTTTTTGATTGTTATGTCAAGTTTTTTGTGATTTTTTCGTATATTTTTTGACATAATCAAATATTTCTTGACATTAGGCTGAATTGGAATCAAGAAAAAAAAGGAAAAAGAAAAATACACTGAATTTTAGCATTCCATACAAAAAATAAAGGCAGTGCGAACTCAGTGTTTTACACTGCCTCCATTCTTTCTAAACCGCTTTTCCGGTATACAACTGATAATATTTTCCCTTACGCTCCAGCAACTCGTCATGCGTACCGCGTTCAATGATACGACCCTGCTCTAACACCATAATACAGTCACTATTACGTACCGTCGACAAACGATGGGCGATCACAAATGTTGTGCGTCCTTTCATCAGGCGGTCCATACCTTCCTGTACCAATTTCTCAGTACGTGTATCGATCGAACTCGTTGCCTCGTCCAAAATAAGTGCCGGTGGATTGGCAACGGCTGCCCTCGCAATGGCTAACAACTGTCTCTGCCCCTGGCTCAAATTCGCACCATCACCGGTGATCATCGTCCGGTAACCATCCGGCAGACGTTTAATAAAGCTGTGTGCATTTGCCAATTTAGCTGCTGCGATCACTTCGTCATCTGTGGCATCCAGCTTACCATAGCGAATATTATCCATTACTGTTCCGGTGAACAAATGCGTATCCTGTAACACAATGCCAAGCGAACGGCGCAGATCCTTTTTGTGGATCTTATTAATGTTGATACCATCAAAACGTATCTTACCATCCTGAATATCATAAAAACGATTGATCAAGTTGGTGATCGTCGTTTTACCTGCACCGGTTGCACCAACAAAAGCTATCTTCTGTCCCGGTTTTGCATAGATCTTGATATTATGCAAAATGATCTTCTCATCATTATATCCAAAATCAACATCATCAAATACAACATCACCTTCCAACTTGCGATAAGTTGTTGTTCCATCATCCTGATGATAATGTTTCCAAGCCCACAATCCGGTCTGTTTCTCGCTCTCCTTGATCTGACCATCCTGCTCGGTCACATTCACGAGCTGCACATAACCTTCGTCCACCTCCGGCTCTTGGTCAAGCAGCTTAAAGATACGATCTGCACCCGCCAATGCCATAACGATCGCATTGATCTGCTGACTGATCTGATTGATCGGCTGACTGAAAGATTTATTAAACGTTAGGAAACTGACCAATTTACCAAGCGTAAATCCTGCGAAGCCCTGCAATGCAAGGACACCGCCTGCCATCGCACAGAATACATAGCTGATATTACCAAGCTGCGCATTGATCGGCATCAGGATATTGGCAAACGTATTTGCATTATTGGCGCTCTCAAACAACTCCTCATTCATTTTATTGAACTCTTCTAACGATGCCTGCTCATGACAGAATACTTTAACTACTTTCTGTCCATTCATCATTTCTTCGATCTGCCCATTCACTTTAGCCAGATCACGCTGCTGTGAAAGGAAATAACTACCGCTCAGTCCGGCGATCTTCTTCGTCACTACCAGGGTAATGCCAATCATGATCATTGTCAATATCGTTAATGGAATACTTAAGACAACCATACACACAAATACACTCACAATCGTTATACCACAGTTGATCGCCTGCGGTATACTTTGGCTGATCATCTGCCGCAGTGTATCTATATCATTCGTATACGTTGACATGATATCACCATGTGCATTCGTATCAAAATATTTTATTGGCAGTGTTTCCATCTTCTCAAACATCTCTACGCGAAGATTTCGAAGCGTTCCCTGTGTCACATTAACCATAATACGGTTATACGCATAGGTCGTAATAACACCAATTCCATAAAAACCGGCCACCTGCAGGATCTTCGCAACTAACGGTCCGAAATTCGGATGCGCTGTCTTCGTCAATGGTACAATATAATCATCGATCAACGATTGTGTAAACATAGTTCCCTGTACATTGGCAAGTACACTGATAATAATACACACGAGAACAAAAACACAATGCAGTCCATAATTCTTAAAAATATAACAAAACAGCCGCTTAAGCTTTCCCATCGGATCTTCAATCTTTGGCTTCGGCCTTCCCATAGCATTTGGTCTTGGCATCGTCTATCACTCCTTTCCCGGTTCATCAAAATCTGCATTACCCGCTGCCTGTGACTCATAAATCTCCTGATAGATCTGATTTCGCGCTAACAATTCCTCATGTGTACCAAAGTCATTGACACGTCCATCCTCCATCACAATAATGCGGTCACAATTTTGTATACTGGATATACGCTGTGCAATAATAAGCTTCGTCGTTCCCGGAATTTCCTCGGCAAAAGCGCGGCGAATCGATGCATCCGTCGCTGTGTCAACTGCACTGGTAGAATCATCCAAGATCAATACCTTTGGCTTTTTGAGCAAAGCTCTGGCAATACATAAACGCTGTTTCTGACCACCGGAAACATTCGTGCCGCCCTGCTCGATATATGTATGATAGCCTTTCGGCATCTTCTGAATAAACTCATCCGCACAGGCAAGCTCGCAAGCATGTTTACACTCTTCTTCCGTCGCCTCCGGATCACCCCAGCGCAAATTATCTAAAATCGTTCCACTAAAGAGTACATTATTCTGCAATACTACTGCCACTTGATTACGAAGTGCCTCAACGCCATAGTTACGAACATCTACACCGCCTACACGTACGCTTCCTTCCGTCACATCGTACAAACGGCTGACCAGATTCACTAAGCTGGACTTAGCACTACCGGTACCACCAAGAATACCAATCGTCTCTCCGGAAGCAATCTGTAGATTAATATCCTTAAGGACCGGCTCTCCGGATTGTTTCTTATAACTAAAGTCAACATGATCAAATTCAATGCTGCCATCCGAAACGGTAAGCACCGGATTCTCCGGATCCATAATGTCCGGTCTGTCATTGATCACTTCCGCAACACGCTCTCCACTGGCAATACTCATCGTGATCATAACAAATACCATAGAAAGCATCATGAGGCTCATCAAAATATTCATGCAGTAACCAAGCAGTGCTGACAGATCACCCACCTGCATAGTGCCTCCGACGATCATTTTAGCTCCGATCCAACTGATCAGCAAAATGCAGCCATATACCGTAAGCATCATAACCGGAGCGTTGAGTACGATCAAGCTCTCTGCTTTGACAAACATTTTATATACATTCTCACTCGCCTTGCGGAACTTACTCTGCTCGTATTCCTCACGAGAATATGCCTTTACAACACGAATCGCCGACACATTCTCCTGTACACTCTCATTCAGATCATCATATTTCCGGAAAACCGCGTTGAAATATCCCATCGTCTTACGTACCAGCACAAACAAGAAAATACCTAAGACTATAACTGCGATCAGATAAATACAGGCAACTTTGGCATTTACATAAAAAGCCATTGCCATCGCACAGATCAAAGACATCGGAGAACGCATGCACATTCTAAGAATCATCTGATACGCATTCTGTAAATTCGTCACATCCGTCGTTAAGCGGGTCACCAGACCTGATGTACTATACTTATCAATATTTGAGAAACTGAACGTCTGAATATTCTCATACATCGCCTTACGCAGATTTTTCGCAAATCCGGTTGATGCTCTGGCTCCATACTTGCCGCCCATTGCTCCGGACCAAAGTCCGCCTACAGCAAGCACGAACATCGCCGCACCAACGATATAAATATGTTTCAGATCACCTTTCATCACACCATCATTAATGATCGATGCCATCAATAATGGAATCAATGTCTCGAAGATAACTTCTAAGATCATAAACACCGGTGTCAGAATCGAATCCCGCTTGTATTCTTTCACCTGCGCTAATAATGTTTTTACCATAGAAACCTCCATTACTAATAAAGATTAGCATATCATAGGACGAATGTTCCCTGACAGCTAATCTATAATTAAGAAATAATATACCAAAGTAATCTGTAAAAATCAAATGAACTTTCTGTGAACAGCAATTTCCAATTCCACGAGAAAAGCCCCTATCAAGCTTTCGCCTGATAAGGACTTTCCCCGCAAGAATATATATGCATCAACTTTAGTCAAGGTTGAACATGTATACATTTTCTTCGTTCTTCTTCTCTTTCTCGATACCAATGATCTCTAAGATGGTCTTACCCACTTTACGGTCATTCTGAATGTTAAATTCCAGCTTATTGAACAACATTGTGTTCGCCTTATTCGCATTCTCCTTATCGTAGGTTACGAAGTACTGTCTGCCGTCCACGAGTGTATCATTAAACTGACCCGGACTACCCTGTGGTGCAGTGATCCTCTCATACTCACCATCACCAAGACTTCGATAGATCTTTGTTACCGGAAGGCTGATCGCCTCATTCTTATCATTATCTACACCTGTAAATTGCACATGCAATTGCTTGATCGTGACGCCCTTGGTATTACCTTCATGCGGTGTAAAGAATATGATATGCGTGTCACTGTCACCAAACACATCTTTTTTCCTTACCTTATCTACCTTCGGCTTCTTTGGATCATTGTTGCCACTATCATAATCGCCATCGTAATCCGCCGCATACAGCTTCACAGACAGCAATTTCACTTCCGGTCGATTATAGTTGTATGGACACAGTTTAAAGACATCAATATCATCCTGGGACCTTACACCAAGCATCTCTTTCATATCCTTTACTGTCATCTGTAAGATCTGAATCTCTGTTGCGTTCTCAGAATCACCAACACATGCAGTCCAATGAGTATCACACTTCGTCCACTCATTCTTGCTATATCCACCATAAACATCCCATACCGGTGTTGTTGGATCTAATTCCATCGTACACGTATAAGTAAACTGTACAATAGCATTATTATCCAAACCTTTCAGCCAACTGTTTTGATCATTCACGTTAGAGGAGAACGTATTACCGGATCCACCCGTTGTATTCTCCCACACAGTTACCGGTGCCGGCGTTGTCGTAGGCTTTGGCTCCTCTGTCGGTTCTGCGGAAGGTTCTGCGGAAGCTACCGGTTTTGCAGAATGAACAACATTGTTCTTCTCCTGTTTCAAATACTCTTTGAACATGAGCGTCTTAACTTCTTTCTCGCCTGCCGATACTTCAAAGGAGTAATTTCTCTCTGCAACTTCTACTTTGTCTTCAACTAACTTCTCTGCATCTCCATTGATCTTAGTAACTTTATCCACCGTTACATACGGTGTACCATAGGAGAACTCATATGCCCCGATCAAGGTATTGATAAACAACTGCATCTCCTGATCTTTGGTCGTATTCTCCAGATCAATTGCATCGTAAAATACATTCGCAACATTATACAAGTAATAGTTATTCGCTGCATCGTTTGGTGACATTGCATAGTACGTATTTAACTTACCTGCTGCTGCACCTCTGCCCTGATTATCACCAAGACAATACCATACATCAGCATCCGGTATCTCAAGATTCAACTGGTAATCCTGCGCTCTGGCACCGGTCAGGGACAAGCTCTCACCGATCGTATACGGATAATTACATACCGTACCATTGTTTGCTCTAGAGCCCTTCGTGGTCTTCTGCTGATGATCGTCGGCGTATGTCAATTTCTGACCCTTCACATCCGTCCACTTACCATTCTTGTATGCCAGATAACTGTTCGCTGTCGTACCTTTCAACGTTGCCTGATCATACGTGTATTCTAACTCCGTATAATCTTTGGACGTAAGCTTCTCGCCATCTGCGCCTGTAGCAGTATCATTATAGCTTGAAGTCGTCTCATCTTTGGACGTATATCGGCTAAGTCCGCTGGTATCCTTAAGCATCTTGCGGTTCTCACCGTTCGATGTTCCGGCATTGATCAAGTTATCTGTATAAATCACACTCTTGTCATTCTTAGATACCCAGGCTGCAAATGCCACGGCTCCATCCTTGTTGCTTGCTTTCTGCAGATCGGTGCCACAACTAAACAAGAAAATATGATAATCCATATAATCCATCGGATAATAGAAATTATCTCCCGACTGCGAGAATAATGTTCTCGTTGTCTTATCCCCCTTATAGTCGCTTGCATTAACCTCTGCAAAATGCTTGAGATATTCGGATAACGTAATGGTTGTTACGTTGATCTTGTAATCATCCAGTTTTGCATACTTCTTAAAAAGCTCTGCATTACCGCTTTCCAGATCGACAGCGGTATCTTTCTTATCATCGGAAACGATCTGTAATACCTTAACCTCAGGTATTACTGCCTCCCCATCTTTCTCATCACCTTTGTATAAGGAAATTCCGGATACCTGATAGTAAATGTTTTCATTTGCGGTATTGTATACCGTAAATCTCCAAGCGATCGGACCATTTGTCTGCTCTTCCGGAATGGAAAAGGCTACGTTATACTCAGCCGGTTCTTCATTACCTTCATCATCCATTGTACCGGACGAGAATGTCTGTCCGGCAGATACGGTGCTGTTCCAACTGTCCATAACATCTGCGCCGGTCTCATTATCCGAAATAACACCATCGCCATTCTTATCTACCAGCAATCGCACTGCATATTCCTGTTTCTTGGAAGCATAACCGATCTTAAACGTGAATTTCAGTTTATACTTGCCATCGCTGTCCTTTTCGATCGCTGTCTTATTTACGGTACTCTCTGCACCGGTGCTCTCATCCTTTACCTCTGTGGTATCGGAAGGGTTATTATAAACTGGCGGTGTGTCCGTAATCTTCACCGTTGCACTCTTTGGTGCAAAGCTGATCAAATTGCTTGATGTGATCGCGGAAGTGGAGAATACGTTCTTACTGTCTCCAACTGCCTGTAAAAACTTGCGTGTGTTAGATTTCTTGCTTACAATTTTTGCATAAGCACTGTTATTAGAGAAATCTCCCATATGCAATACATCCGGCAATAACATTGCCTTACCGGACTTCACATATTTCTGTAGTGCCTTGGATGAAATGCTAGTCAAGTCATTACCGGACAAGCGATATTTATCGCCATCCTCACCCTTAACCAGATCACCTGTATGCAGGAATATCTCCCCATTATTGGAGCTATCATTATACGCAGGTGCATCATAACTATAATTATACTCGTTATAACCGCCCCACTGATTTTTATCACCGGTATACTTGATCGATGATGCTGTAGAATTCAGCTTACCGGTCGAATCGCCGAAGTAGATCAAGTCATACTTCGAAAGGTCTTCCTTACTGCCGTTTAACTCAGCGGTCGTCATATGCGTAATGTTAAACGAATCATCGTCAAACGAATATTGATCACTCTCCGGGAACAGTAAGTACAAGTAATCCAATGTCATCTTTGAAAAATCACTACATGGCTCTATATCTAAGATCTCAATAGCACCATCTTTACCGTTATTTCCCGAATCAGACTTATCATAGTTCAACAGATAATGAATGATATCCAATGAAGTAACCTTATCTTTATGCTCCTTCTTCTTGTTATAATAATCAAATACCTGTCCCATATACGGATTGTTCGTATCACTGTTAATCGTATTGGCAAGAGAGTTAAGCATCATGTTGGAGTTGTAGAACATCGTATTGTTCAAAACACCAAGGTTGCCCTCAAAGTTCATTGGAGCGGTACCCCCCTGCCCCATATTCAAGCCATACTTCTTAATGTAAGCCGGCCACAAATCCTGTATTGGCAGGAATGTATGTGGATGCCAGTAACTTCTCGCATCTCCTGTAAATGGTGTAACCTCACCGGTTGTCTTATCAACTACAGAGGTACCCGTCGCAACACGATTACGAAGGAACATATTATAAAAGTTCTTCTGGTCCATTAATAGATCCATAACACAGAACTTATATATATTATTGTTGTATCCCGTAGCCGTATATCCTGAATTTTTCTTCGGCTTCATTGTCTCCCAATCAAGACGAGACATGTTAACTGATTTTGCGTCATATCCATCCGCAGCGCTCACCTGATAAAATGTTGTCGGCATAATAACCGGCGCATAATTCATTTTCAGATTACTATCTGTAGAACACTTTTGTGTTCCTTTGTACTGTTCCAATTTGTTCGCCTTATAGAACATTTTCAAAGCAATTTCAAAGGTAATATCATTCTGCTTATCTTTGTACTCGCCATTTCCGTACTTACCAAATGTAGCTCCCTCTGCATTTTTAGATTTCGACGTATCATAATGTAATATACCCTTACTGCCGTCCGGATCCTGCTGCAACGCAGCTTGATAATGTCTGATAGCAGCACCATCCTCATCGCTCTTATGCATATAAATCATATCTGCATAATCCAGCCATTCCGGATGCTCATTTAACTCCCATGGTTCAATCGTCTTAAAGACGATATTATAATTCTCCACCTCATAACGGGAACGTAATCTCAAACTGTAACGAAGAAAATCGTCATAGAAATACATCTTCGTTGTTCCAATATCAATACTATTTTCCCACTGTGTCTGATACTGATAAACCTGACCGGTACGTGACGTATACTCACGATCACCAACTTTGTATTTGGAATTCATCACTGCTGCTGTCGTACCACTGGCAAACTTCACATTTTCGGTCGCTTTATGATTTTTATATCCTGCATCCTGTGAATCTGACATAGAAACCCAAATATACTGTGCTTTCTCATCCACATGAGCCTGACGGAATACCGGATGTTCCCCTCCATTGGCAGCCGTCTTAGCCTCGTCAATGACAAAGGTAGGCTTCAGATTACCTTTCAGATGCTGTCCCGGATTTACCTTCTCATAGTAACCATAAACTGTTTTTTCATCTGACGTCAGCTTCCAAGGGACTCTTACCTGAGAGCCATTGTATTCAGCCGCACCGTCTTTACCCGGATAATTCTCCTCCGGGAATGCATAATCGCAAATGATTCCATATCCTTTATTCACATAAAGGCTACCACCAATGTTATTGTGCTGAGATACTTTCTCAATATCGACAGCCTGACAGCCGGTTACGCAATAACTGATATTACCAACACCCTGCCAAGGCACGATCTCAAGATAAACAAAAGGATTCTCTGCAGAACCAAGTTCCCCGGCTCCTATACCCATGGTACGCTTTGCACCGCTCTTCTTCCCTTTGATCTCACTAATGTCGTTGATCACACCACGCATCTGACCAATTTGGGTATCTTCTGCATGCGAATTATACATATGTACGCCAACATATGCACCCATGGCAACAACCACACATACTGCCGCTGCTATAGCTGTTTTCTTATTACGCAACAAATTGACCAGACTTGTCTTTGGTCTCCTCTTGCTCATAGTAAGCCCTCCATTCTACCTATCTGCCTTTATACTACATATCCTCCATCTGTCCATTGTCTTTCCATGCGAAAAAACAATATTCTAAGTCTCTGCTACGCTGTCATATTATGATCACGGATAAGTGATCCATCCATTACGAATTGTAATTCCTTCATTCAACTCGTACTTGCTCTTACCATTTTTCATCTTCATCGTAAGCTGCACATCATTCTTCTTAATAGTTGCCTTAAAGTCCTGCATATATCTGCTAAAAAGGAAATCATCCATAGCAACACAGGTTGTTGTAAGTGACGCAGCATCCACCGCTGTAGGATCTAGATCCTTGCGTAAATACAGCTTATCATCAACCAAATATACTATCGTCACCTTTGCCGTCTTCGTCGGTGCCGGTGCTGCTGTTGCCACCGGTGCTGCAGTTGCTCCTGCAGATGGTGTCGGTGCCGGGACCTTATCCACATCATATAAGATCAACGCCTTATGTGTGCTGTCATATTTGGCATAATTGGATGAATACGTGATATCACGTATCTGATTGAGTAACATCTGCGATTCCATCTGCAGATTCAACTCACTTTTGGAATGTCCGTAACTTTTTGTTCCTGCTGTCAGAAAAAACATAATCGCAAGCATTACAATAGAAAACATTCCCATTGATATTACAAGTTCTACTAATGTAAAACCATTTTCATCTTTGCGTCGCATCATTCATCCCCCTTCCTATCCCTGCATATGTTTGCCGGTATCTTTTACAAGCTTTACTCCATAGGAAGTAGTACCGCGTCCCTTAAATGAAATTTCTTTATAAAAAGTGCTTCCTGCAGCATCATCTGCCTTTTTACAGCATTTGAATGCTCCGCTCGCCTTATCAAAAGAAATCTTAATTACCAAATCCGATGTATCTTTACTATTCACAGAATTGCTGCCTGATGTCGCTGTAAAATCCACACCGGAACCGGCAATATCTGTTACAACTCCATCCGCCTTATGAGCGATCACATCACTCTGAGAGTTAAGTCCTGTGTCTGTACCATCATTGTACATCAATGTCTGTACCCCATCGCTGTCCTTAAATAAATACAAATAGGTTGTTCCCTTCTTGGTCATGTTTTCTACCTGCGTGGTATCCAACCTTCCCAAAAATCTGGATGTCGATTTTGATGCATTTCCAGACTTGATGATCGAATATGCCCCTCCGATAATCCCAGCCAGAATCGCCATAATTGCAATCGTGATGATCATTTCCACCATCGTGAAACCTCTCTCATCTCTGCTACCTCTTTGCATCTCCATCACCTCCTATTTTAATTCTTCTTCCAGTTCTCATAGCAAATACCGTTATCTCCGCTGCTATCATCTTTGGCAATAGATGATGCGATCGTCTTACGGAAATACTTACTAAACATATTGTAAATAATTGTGTCGTTATCAAAAATCTTTTCGAGACGATCGGAATCCGCTACAACCTTAGTAGCACCGCTAAATTCGATGTCTCCACCAGCAATGATCAGTCCCTTGAAGTTTTTCTCTAACTTAACATTACCGGTTGCAACAATGATTCCACCTTCCTCAGAGCCGTTCCAAGTATAATCGCCCTTCTTCACAACGATAATACTATTCGACGGAAGCTTTGGATTCGATGAACTCTTGCTCTCATAATCAGCAATCTTACCTTCGTCGAGAAGTACTGCAAATAAATTTGTCTTATCCGATGAAGTATTTGTGATACCCTTCTTCGTATATACATCGCTGTAATTATCTGACAAACGATACTGTGGAGACTTTAAGGATAAATCATAATCGGATGTCAGCGACATCTGCAATGACATATATTCTTTACTTTTCTCTGCTGCATAGCTGCGAACTACTGCACCCTCAGCGCCCGGTGACTCATCACCGATCTCGATCTTCTCCTGACCGGATGCACCATCACGATACAAGATATTACCGGTCGCACAGAATACTCCGGCGCCACCGTTAAACTTGATTCCTGTCGATGACATATACTTTGCATTGACATCCTTAAGGATCGCATAATCCGGACTGCACTTTGCATATGTCTGATAGAAGGACGTCAGTTTCTCTTCTTTCACATTCAAGTAAAAATAAGTCAAGGCGTCATCCTTCACATCCGTATCATGACGATAGTAGTATACAAGCGGCATAACCGTATCTATATAATCTCTCACATCAAATTTATTGCCACCGACGAACTCATTGTATCCCTCCACATCAAATTCATATTCGTCTGTAGATCCCTCTATCGGTGTAAATACAATACCATTTGGGAATGTCGGGCCGGAAGATCCAACCTTTTTCCAATAGTCGCTCGGTACATAATAGGCAACCTGACTACTCTTTACAGTCAATGCCTCTCCTGTACGTATATCCTTGCTTGCTGCATAAGATGGACCTGCACCGTCAAGACTCTCATTTTTATTGCCCTTCTTAGAAATAAATGTCTTACCGGATAAGATCAGCTTTGATAAACTTTGTATATCTAATGTAACATTTTTTCCATTGATCACCATCGCAGAACTAAACTGCGCATTATCGGATGTTTTACCAATATTCGCTGCACTATAATCCTTGTTGTAGTTGTAACCACAATAAGAATTCTTAAAAGTGACATCGTCATTATTTCCCCAAATTTCCAAGTCATCCGAAACATTTGTTTCTGCATTGATCCTTAATACATTACCGGCTGTTCCTGTGGAAGAAGCCTTGGTCTGAATATTTTCAACCCAGACATGGGCATCCAAGCCGTTCAAACCGTTAATCCTCATATAAGATCTGCCTCGAACCAAAATATCTCCACGAGATATAATGTTCTCAGCATTTATATTCAATGTTGCACCGTTATCTACGACAAATCCTGCCTCCGGATCCGCTTCTACATTTGGTTCCGGGCTGGCTCCCGGAAGATCTCTGCGAACCGTTCCGGAATAAACGTCACCATCAATCGTTGCCGCGCTGGAGCCACCATTGATCTTTACTTTGTTATCTGCGATCAACGCATAATTCAAATACTCAGAATGTGTACCGGCCTTCATCTCCGGCAGGTTCACACGAATATCTGTCGTGATCGTTGTCTGATAGTCTCCCTCTGTCTTTATAACTGTCAAATCCTTCAGTAATAAGCTATTGTCGCTACTGTCATACTCCATATCGCCTTTACCATTGACATGACTCTTATATCCATCAACAAAATTACCGCCACTGTATTTGGACTGTGCCTCTGTCAAGAAGCCTCTGATGACGGAATCGTGATATTTCATATTTGTCGTGCCTGTAGTAATATCACAGTCTCCCTCAGACAATGCCGTGATTACTGCATTGAAGTATTTCGTGGAATACTTTCCGGTCAACGAATCCGTTGAACCGGAACGCACAGCACCATACGCTGCATATACACTTTCATATGCATCTCTGGCTGCCGTATCTGATACATTCTCCACACCCGCTTTGATCGCATCTACGATGGAGTCTGCATTATAAAAATTGGTCTGAGATTTCTTCTGCGCCTGTTTCAGCTTAATATTGGTTACCGTCATCGAAATAACCGCTACTGCCAACAGGGAAATGAACGTCGCTGCTATGATGGTCATAACTAACGATGATCCTCTCTCATCCTTTCTGAACTTATTCATACGCTCTCCATCCTTTCCCTTCTATTTACTGAACCTTATTGCCATCTACTGAGGCCAATTTATCTGACTCATCAAATGGATAAGACCCTCCCTTATCCTTGTAAACCGATACTGTAATGTCGACCAGTCGGTTACTATCCTCTGTCGTGATCAACGTATAATTACCCGAACCATCTTTTTGCATCACCGTAGACACATTACCACTCGAGGCAATCTCATCATGACCACTTGCACATAAGTTTGTGTAAGCTTTTGTGACTGTACCTGTCAGATTCGTATCTGTTGATACTTTCATTGAATATGTCATATCACGGACGATGATGTCCGGGTCGCTGCGGTCTCCCGGCGTTGCCAACGAATTGGCTACACTATTCTCTGCCACCAGATATAACTTCATATTAGCCACACCCAATGTCGATGCAAGCGTTGAGCCCTTAATCTCTACCTCATCGTTTTTCGTATCCGGCTTGTAAAATATAAAGATATTCTCAAACTTATCCGCATCGATCGACTGCTTTGCGATATCTACTTTGTAAGGATCCGGATGTGCCGTAAGAATTGCATCCGGATATTTATCCGAAGCATCCTTCACATAGCTATACTCATATGTAACTGTCGCAATGATCTTACCGGTCGATGCACCCGGCTTGATGTTAACAACAATCTTACGTTTCAAATGATTTCCGATCGTCGTCGTATTGACTTTCGTTGTATCCTTCACAACCGTACCCTTATTATCCTTACAATATGTAGAATATAAACCACCGTAATATAACTTAGCATCGGACAGATACTGTGCTGTCTCCGTTGAGATCAAGTCTTTGTTGGAATCCATCGATGGAATGATCGCCTTGCTATACGAAAGGTTGCGATCATATAGACCGTTTGAACCATTATAAACATTATTCACTGACTTCTTTGGGGTGACATGTGCAACCACATTATAACTACTGCCATTAACAGTATAGTTCTTGTACATATCATATGCCGCCGGTGCCGATGGCAATGGAGATGCTACTGTCCAGCTTGCCTTTGGTGCCGCAGATGGGTCTGCCACCTTATCGTTATCGAGACTAAATGAAGCGTTCTTTAACTCCTCGACAGCATCCTGTGCTGCAACAACAGCGTTCTGCTGCTGCTTGGTCCTTGCACTGTGCCGCATAGACTCTGAGAAATACGCCAATAACGGGATCGAAATAGTAGCAAGTACGACCGTCGTTATTACAATCTCGATCAACGTAAAACCCTTATTCTCTTTCCATAATTTTTTGATCATACTAATTTCTCCCCTACCGTCTCACTATTACTCCAATACGCCCGGATCCGTCATCCGAACCCGAGCGTAACCTATTTACTGAAAAATATTGTCTTTGCGAAGTGGTACACCGGATAATGTCAGATCCTTATACTCTTTCGCCTGTCCTCCAACTGAGAACATCTGCACGGTCATTGTACACTGTAATGCCTTAGATCCTTCATCAGATGAAATATTAACATTCGAAACATTCATTCGCTCTGAATAGTTGTTGATAAAGTTCAACACGCTCTTCAACGATTTATAATCCGTAGCAAATGTAATACCTACATCCGAACGGTAACCGGTATAATTACCGGTGTCGGTTGACTGCGCATTCTGTGCATTGTCTGCAGCAGCAGTCTCATTCGTTGCTGCGTTAGCCGTATTATTCGTACTATTCGTACTATTCGTATTATTCTGTGCATTATTACCACTAGCTGTCGAATTGCCACCATTCGCATCTTTCGACTGAGCATCGCTGTCTGCATTCTGTGCAACAACTTGCTCTAATGCTGCGCCATCCTGGAAGAAGATCTGATTCATTGTAAAGTTCTCCGTTGTGATCGTAAGACCCTTCACTTTCTTCTCTAACTGGTCAAAGCGATTGATCGCATCCTGCGTACGAAGCTCTGACGGATATGCAAGAAGCACCTGCTCGGTACGGGCATTCTTCTTCTCCGTATCAGCCTCTACCTGTGCTTTCTTGGATACTTTTGCACGAAGCTGTGACACTTCCATCGCCAACTGATCATTCTCTGCCGCTACTGTCTCGCGCTGCTCATTAAACTTCTGATAACCTAAGAACCATGCCAACGCTAAAATCACCAGTGCACCAAGGATCATCAATACTTTCTTATCTTTATCTGCTAATGTCGTCTTCGTCTTTGTGTTCTGTGTAGCCATTCTGTGTCACCTCCTATTACTGTGCCGTCTGTGTTGTATCTGTTGTCGTTGTATCTGCTTCATCCAGCGAGACATCCTTCTCTTCTTTCGTTGGTAACTGTGCATAATCTGCTGTTACCGAGAAAGTGTATTTATCTACTTTTCCGCTAGTATCATCTCCGGTAATAGAAGCAACATTCACATTCGTCAATAGATCAATCCCTTCAAACTCTACCAGCATCTTAGCCACCGAAATTTTTGTTTTCGTTGTGATCGTCAATGTCACTTTATCTTCTGTCGTCTGCAACGTAGACACCTGCATCTGCTTTGGCAGTTTCTTCTGTAACTGCTCGATCAATGCTACCAGATTTTGATTCTTCGTCGATGTCGCCACATGCAGCGCAGCCGCATCTTCAAACTTCTTAGTCGCCTGTTCGTTCGCCGTATATACCTGATTAATGCTCTGCAATGACTGTTTCTCCATCTTGAGATTCTCGTTCTCCTTGTTCGCACCAACAAGTCGGAACCATCCAACTGCAACGAGCGCAACTGCAACAACCACACTGCCTGCCAAGATGATCTTGACCGTTCTCATGCTTGCCGCACGTCCCTGCTTGTTTTTCAGTTCCTTTAAGGAAAATCCTACCGGCTCAATCGCTGCACCGATCGCTGCAATATACTCCGTCTGATCCTGCAAGCTTCTTGCAAATCCTCTAGAGAATGTAATATTTGTTAATTTCTCCAGCTTACGAACTGGAAGATCCATCTCTCGCTCAAACAAGGTATCCAAACCGCGGATCTTAACACCCATACCTGTGATATAAATATAACCGAGCTGGCAGTCCGGATAACGAGAGCCAAAATAATCAACCACTCGAATAACACTTAATAAAATACCGCCTACCGCATCGGTAACTGCTTTTCTTGCCTCACGGCTTTGGCCGGAGCGTTTCCACTGATCCTCGGAAATTCTTGTTCCTCGTACTGTCTCATCCTCATAATCCAATGTGGAATACACAACATTTTCACGACAGAGCATTTCCATTGCGTCCGTCTCATCGCGGCACTCCAATGCCGGATGTGCTAACATCGTCTCTATAATTGTATTCGTACCATATGGAATCGTTCTCTGCATGATCTGCTGATTCTCTTTCAATACACTTACCATAGTATTTAAGGAACCAATCTGCACACACACGCTATATCCGGATCCAATATGTTTCTGCAGCACCTGCATGGAACCGTTTCCATAATAGTCAATGGATTCCACGCGAACGCCCATCAGATCTGCCAAACTATAATAATTCTGGATCAAAGAATCCGGCGCAGCAAGAAGCAACAGCTTCAAGCTCTTTTTATCCTTTTCCTTAACGGTCTCTAACACGTTGTAAGCCAATGTGTACTCATCCATGTTAACCGGGAAGTAATCCTGCGCTGTCGCATTGATCAGATTGTCTAAGTTCTTCTCAGGAACGTACGGAACAGTTACCTCACGACTCGCGATCTTGCTAGATGCGATAGAGAACACAACCTCTTTTTCTTTGACACCATTGTCCTTCATCTGTTCACGAAGAAGCTGTGCCATACGATCCTTATCCTTGACATAACCGTCTTCCATAACACCTTCCGGCGTATCAAAGGAAAAGGCATTGTACACATGAGGGTTCTTCTTCAGGAAATCAATGACAACCGCCTTGGTTACCTGTTGTCCTATCTCAATACTCAATACTTTCTTTGCCATCTATCTTGTTCCTCCCTGTCTTTTTCATCATAATTTGATCCATAGCTTCTGTACGAAATACAATAGAAACCAGTTTCATATCACACAATGTTTGACAATGCGTCAAGCACTCTGTGACAATGAAACCAAGATTTTCCATTGCTTAATCTTGGTCAAAAAAGCCCATAACAACAAAGATATGTGTGTCCTATGCCAGTCCACACAATCTCAAGTACCACTCTATTATCGGTTCACTAAATAACATCGCAAACCATATTCCCATTGAAAGATAAGGTCCTAACGCTAAGCGATGATTCGCACCACTAACTTTCATTCGTATCACATGAATGATCGATCCGGCAATACACCCTACAATAAATGCAACAATACATGCTTTCCAGCCGATCACCAGTCCTGCAACCGCCATCAGCTTTACATCGCCACCGCCAATGCCACGCCCTACCGTCACCAAATAGATGATCAATAAGATAACACTGACTGAAAAGAAACCGATCACATGGTCTTTCCATTGTGGTTGATCCACAATCGTAGCAATAATACCCAGCACAAGAATCACTATGTTCACCTTGTCCGGGATAATATATTGTCTAAAATCAATGATACTTAATACTATTAGGGCGGATGTCAGGAGACAATATATCACGCTCATAACGTTGAAACCGTTCGCCAAGAAAACGATCACATATAATGCTCCATTCATTCCTTCCACGAGGGGATACTGAAGCGATAACTTCGCATGGCACTTCCTGCATCTGCCCCTTAGTATTAGGAAACTGAATAACGGGATCAGATCATACCAGCGCAGGTGATATCCACATTCCATACAATGAGAGCCTTTTAACAAACTCTCCTTCTTCGGATAACGATAAATGCAGACATTCAAGAAACTGCCTATCACTATCCCAAACAAAAATATACATATGTATAAAATCAAACACGCACACCACACCGGCATAACCATTCTCCTCATCTCATTTCAAATTATTTTGAAACAACGATATATTTGCTTGAATCAGCGTCATCGCTACCATGACCAGTTACATACACTTTAATTTCACCTGTTGCAGAATCATAGTCAAATAAAACAGCTTTGCCCTTACCATTTTTAGAACCCAACTTTCCATTTAAGCCATCAGATGTAATCGCACCACCGTTAAGATCCTTAAAATTAGCTCCAACTGTTGTCCAGTCAGTATTTCCTGCCAATGGTGTCTGTGATCCATCAAGGGTCTTAACATCTGCTCCTGAAACATCAGGCAAATCTTTACCTGACTGCGCAACTGCAGATACTAAGTTTGTGCACACGCTACTCAACTGCTGCTGATCCTTGGACTGACGAGACTTATCCATGTATGGAAGCACCTGAGATGCCACAATACCAACCAAAATCGCCATAATCGCCATAACGATAATCAACTCAACGAGAGAGAAACCTTTCTCTTCATTCTCACGTAACTTTGCTACATAATTTTTCATAACTTTAATCTCCTTTTCTTATAAAATATTTATTATAAACCACTCCTTGGCTCGTGGTTATAATACATCGTTTAACTCTCTGTTTACGCATTCTCTGCCATACTGTAAATACTCATCATCGGTGCCATAATCGCTAACATAATCGGGACCACAATTGCTGCCATCAAAATGATGATAAGAGGTTCCATAATCGCCGTCACCGCCTGCGTTGCCGCTTCCACTTCCTCATCATAGTAGTCGGCAACCTTTTCCAGCATTTCCTCCATGTTACCGGTCTCTTCCCCGATGCGTGTCATATGACACAGAAGCGGTGGAAATACTCCACTATCTTCCAAAGGCTGTGACAGTGCCACACCTCGCTCTACCTCGTTCTTCGCATCCTCAACCGCCACTTGAACCAAGCGATTCGACATTAACTTCGCTACGATCTCTATTGCGGCTACCATCGGGATTCCGGATGCCATCAATGTACTTAATGTACGAGTCAGTCTCGCACTCGCTGATTTAATCGTGAGATTTCCAAATATCGGTGCTTTCATCGCAATCGTCCCAAAGAATACTGCTCCTTGATCCGTCTTCATAAACATTCGGATAGCAACAACAACTGCAATCACACCGCCTAAGAAGAATGGCCACTTTGTAATTAAGAAATTACTAATCGCTACGACCGCCAATGTGATACCCGGCAGGCTACCACCAGCTTGATCAAAGGTTTCTTGAAATGACGGAACCACTTTTACCAACATTATAACGACAACACCAATGATTACTAAAAGCAAGACACATGGATATATCATCGCTTGCATTACCATTCCCTTGATCTTGGCATCTTTATCAAAGCTTATCGACATTCGTTCAAATGTTGTCTCCAAGCTACCAGAAGCTTCACCGGCTTCCACCATGTTGATAAGAATGCTCGGGAATACATCCGGAATCGTACTCATCGCACCTGCTAATGTATCACCCTTCTCTACAAGCACCTTTACTTCCTGTACTGCATTCTGCAGTTTCTTATTCTCGCACTGCTCGCCAAGCATTCCGAGCGCCTGTATCACTGTAACACCGGCATGTAAGATACTCTGGAACTGCTTGCAGAATACTGCCAAGTCTTTCGCCTTAACCTTACCACCAATGTTGATGTTCAGTTCCTTATTCAAGGCATTTGGTTTCTCCACCGTAATCGGTGTCAACCCCTGATTCTTCAGATTCGCTCTCGCCGCATCTAAGCTGGCAGCTTCGATCGTGCCTTTTTTCTGTTTTCCACCGGCGTCTATCGCCGTATAGTTAAACGCTGTTGTCGCCACACGTATCACCTTTTCCTTCCACTATGTATGTATGAACAATCTTCTGTATAAATGATACTCGTTTCGAATTTCACCCATATAGAATCCGTTTCATTTCCAGGTTGTTCATAGTTTGTTCAAAAATTATACCATATTTTTTGCTTTTTTAGACAATTTTGTGTCATTTTTTCCATTTTTGTTAAAACTATCCAATTTTCTACTACCGTAGTTAGACAATATGCCGAATTTAAATATTTAGTATAATTTTTTACGCAACTGATCCGGATCCTGTGCAAATTCAAGTGCCTGCGTAGAATCAATCTTGCCGTCATTATATAATTTGTAAATCGCATCATCCATCGTAATCATACCCATATTCTTGCTTGTCTGGATCGTAGATGAAATCTGATGTGTCTTATTCTCACGGATCAGGTTCTGGATCGCAGGTATAGTATGCATGATCTCAAACGCTGCTACACGACCTTTGCCATCTCTCGTTGGGATCAAGGACTGAGAAATAACAGAAATCAATACATTCGCCAACTGCACACGAATCTGCTGCTGCTGATGCGGCGGGAATACGTCGATAACACGATCGACAGTTGCTGCTGCACCAATGGTATGCAAGGTTGAAAATACCAAGTGACCGGTCTCAGCTGCAGTGATCGCTGATGAAATTGTCTCCAAGTCACGCATCTCGCCGACGAGGATAACATCCGGATCCTCACGAAGTGCTGCACGGAGCGCTGCGCTAAAGGACATCGTATCCATTCCTACTTCACGCTGATTGATAATGGACGCCTTATGAAAATGTTCGTACTCGATTGGGTCTTCCATTGTGATAATATGCTCTGCACGTTCTGTATTAATAATATCTATAAGTGATGCCAACGTGGTAGATTTACCACTACCGGTCGGTCCTGTCACTAAAACAAGTCCACGCTTTTTCTTGGTAAGCTCTACGACTGACGGTGGCAGCCCCAAAGACTCTGCACTGGGAATCTCCGTACTGATCAAACGAATAACCGTACCCAATGCACCTTTCTGCTTGAGTACGTTCACACGGAATCGGCCATTTCCCGGAATGGCGTGTGAGAAATCCGCCTCACCCGTCTCATCCAGCGATGCACGCAGTCGTTCCGGCACCATCGGCATGATCAATTCCGCAGTGTCTGCTGCAGACAACGGTTCCCTTGTAATTTTCCTTAATTCACCATGCACACGGCATTTTGCCTCTGCTCCTGCAGCTACATGAAGATCGGATGCACCGATCTTACGTGCCTGTGCAAGCAGATCATTAATCGTAAAACTTAACATGTCTGTTCCCCCATTTTGTGCTTAGATTTTTAGTTCTATCCGATAAGGTCTAACAATAGCCCTCTCTTTTTACTCTTCTCCATATGCAACACGATGTACTTCTTCAATCGTCGTAATACCCTGTAATACATATTGATTTGCTGAAGTGACAAGTGTTTTCATTCCTTCTCGAATCGCCTGATTCTCAATCTCCTCCGCTGATCCCTCGCGAATAATGATTCGCTTGATCATATTAGACATTGGCATGATCTCATAAATACCGACACGACCCTGATATCCCGATCCGCCGCATCTCATGCAATCACCGCCGACATTTGCCTGCGGTACAAGAATCTCTCTGCTCCGGTATTCCGGCCGGATATGCATTTCTTCCTTTTCAAATTCCGTCAACGGAACCATCTTCTTACAATCCGGGCATACACGTCGAAGCAGTCGCTGTGCAATAACACCAACAACAGCATCTGCAATCATGTAACTCTCTATATCCATATCTGCCAAACGGGTGATCGTACTTGCCGCACTATTTGTATGCAGCGTGCTTACTACCAAGTGACCGGTAATAGACGCTTCAACGGCAATATTAGCAGTCTCTTGGTCACGGATCTCACCGATCATGATGATGTCCGGATCCTGACGCAAGATAGAACGAAGTGCCGATGCAAAGGTAAGTCCCGCCTTCGGGTTGGTCTGTACCTGATTGATCCCGGCAAGGTTTGCCTCTACCGGGTCCTCTACGGTGATAATATTAACGCCCTCTGTATTCAATTCGCTAAGTGCCGTATACAATGTCGTAGATTTACCACTACCGGTTGGTCCTGTTACAAGGATAATACCGTGTGGGTGCGCCAAGATCTTATCGAACTTCGCTAAATCATCCGGCTGGAATCCCAAATCCTTTTTATCTCTCGTCAGCGCCTTCTTCTGCGTCAAACGCATTACGACTTTCTCGCCGTATACCGTCGGCAGGTTAGATACACGGAGATCGAACTCCTGTCGATCAACGATAACGCTCATACGACCGTCCTGTGGCTTACGTTTCTCTGAAATGTCCATACCGCTGACAATCTTGATACGAGCGACCAACGCCGGGAACAGCGTAATATCATGCCGCATCGCCTCTTGAAGCACACCATCCACTCGGAATCGGATACGAAGCTGCTCTTCCATCGGCTCAAAGTGAATATCACTGGCTCTTTTATGTACTGCCTGCTCAATAATCTGATTTAAGAGTCGTACGATCGGTGCCTGCTTGATCTCCTCTGACTCCTCATTACGATTCTCTCTATTACCATAACGCTCCTGATGCTCTTTCGTGAACTGATCTGCCACTTTCATTGCTTCCGCATTACCAAAGTAACGATCAAGCGCCTGCGCTACATCCTTTACTGTAGTAACATGAGCCTCGATGCGAAGACCTGTCACAATAGACAGATCATCTAACGCTCCGAGATCCAGCGGATCACTCATTGCTACACGGAGCACATTTGGATTCTCCGGATCAAACTCATATGGCATCAACATATATTTACGAAGCAATTTCTCATCAACCAATGTGAGCACATTGTCTTCTATATGATAATCCGCTAAGCGAACCCTCGTCAAATTCAACTGTCTGCTCAGCACCTCTGCGATATCATCATCAGATGCAAAGCCAAGATCGATCAGCACAGTACCAAGTTTCTGTCTGACATCACCTTCCTTTTGTGCCTGTAATGCCTGTTGAAGCTGTTCGTCATTGATCAAGCCACCTTCAATCAGCAAATCTCCTAAACGTTTCTTACGACGTCCTCTTGATGCACCAAAACTATCCATCTTCCCCTCCTGCTCATACTTTTTTCATATTTTCTTCCTTCTCGTTGTGTTGTTGCTATTATTCTCGCTCCGGGCATGTGTGCCATCCCATACAATAAGGCATACTTACCCACATTTAATTCTATTATAGTGGTTTTTGGCATATAACGCAAGTATTTGCTCTGAATTGATACTATAAACTGTTCTCCATTCCGCCTTATTGAAATGCTTAATGATCAATCAAATTAAATTTTTTATTCAAATTCGATTTCTTCTTCTGCCTTAGCATATACATCCAGCTGATTTTCAATGTCAAGTCTACTAACCAACCAGCCTCGTGCAAGACACAATTTCACAAAATCATCAATACGATTTACGCCATTCATCTCTTTTAACGTTACAACCACACCAAATTGAAGTGGATCTTTTCTTTTCCGCAAGCGTTCTTTCGTATTAATTTTAAGTCCCCACAAACCAGTGTCATAAGCTTTTCGAGGAATTCTTTTATCTTTTATTTCCTCACTAATATGCTTAACATTATCCCATTTACGATACATTTTTCTTGCATCTTCTTCGTATAATGTAATTAATTGATCTTCAGATTGATGGTTATCATCAATAGCTTTTATTGTTGTCGATCCTCTTTTTGTAACAACCCTGCCAAAATGAATATCCATTTCTGTACTCGTATAGTCAACACCTTGATTACGATCACAATATGGGAAATATACCAATGTTGCTCTTGCATAAAATGGATGTGCGTTATCTACGATAGGTACAGGCAGATTATATGTATACGTTTCATATTCCTCCGATGCACCTGTCATAATAAAACGTATTTCATCATTAGATGTCTTTACAATATCATTAATGTGCTTTGGCACAATGCCATATCCTATTCTATGAGAAACATCATCTTTTCGATTCCATCCTGCTGCTGCATCAATCAATAATGCTTTGGCTACCTCTCGACTAAGTCCCATGATATAAATTAAATAAGCTAATTTACGTGAAATCCAGGGTGCTGCAAATGAAGTTCCAGTTACATATGCTGCCCCCATATCATCCCTGCACACAACCATTTTATCAGTATATACCGTTCCGTCACCACCATAATAACTAATGTCTGGTTTATGAAAAAATGATAGAACAGGTCCGACTCGGGTATATGAAGCAGAGTTACCCTTAAAGTCTACAGCATTAACCACCATAGAATTAAGCGAATCTGCAGGCGAACCAATTCGCATATTCTTTTTTGTAACTCCTCCCGGTACATTTGTTCCTGCCACCACAAAAATAACATCATATTCACTTTGTATGCGATCCAATTCAGCAGCTTCCGGTGAAATAAAGTTTGGTTTAATTTCAAGTCTAGAGCCTAATGACAAATTCCAAACTTTAATATCTCTATTGGATGCAACAATATTTCTAATCATCTTTAAAACCGTAAAAGAACTGAATCCACTATATGTTGCCACCCCAAAATGTCTTACTCGAAATCTTCCACAACCATCTTCAAGCTCTGGATTTCCATGTGGGCCATCTACTATAATATAACTTACACCTGTTCCATGCTCGTAATCTTTCTTTGACAAAGGAATATTAGGATCCAGTAGATTTGTATATTCAACCCATTCATGAAAATATACTTTTTCGTTAAACTGAGTATCAATAACACCTATGACCGGCTCATTTGTTGGATGCGGAATCATTAATCCAAAATCATCTTGCACATCCTCATAAACATCTAACATATCATCCTTCGAAATCTCAGAAAAATCCGTAACCCCCATAGCTATCAGATATGAAGCATTATTATATAACAATTTGACTTCATCCGGATTCAGCCTTAATGTTGTTCCATCAAGGATACGCTCATCGACTATATTAATTCCAAACTTTGAAAGAAGCCTTTTCGTATCAACCCCTGTTTGATAAATAGTAATAATTGCTTCTTCCGTTATTTCCTCCGTCGCTCTATCAATATCGAATTTTTCAACATAAAATCCATCAACCACAGTTCTTAAAAAATTAGTTTTAGGTACTTCGGCAAAATTATATTTCGACTTTTTGCCTAATTCTTCTATAATTTCACTATTAACAGAACCTCTATACTGTTTTTCAATAATTGATGCTGTTTGGTTTAAAACTTCGATTGATTTCTCTATCGCTTCCAATGAAACAAAGTGAGTAAAGACATGTTTTTGTACTTCTTCTCCAACATCATTCGGTTCCCAAACAAATTTAGCGCCTCGAATAGAATCAGTTGGTGTTTTTCCCTTTTCTGCCAAAAGAATTTTTAAACGATTACTTTTTGCAACTATATGCTTATAATGCACACTTACCAAAGCACCATTAATATCTGTATTTTTCGTCCAATACGCAAGAATTCTTTCCAACTGTTTTGCCAATTCATACAGATGCGATGCTGAAACACTTTTTCCTTTTGGAAGTTTCGGTGATCCAGGCCTAGAAGCATTTGGTCTTTGCTCAAATCTTCCTTTAAGCTGTAAAATATTATTCATCGCTTACACCTTCTTTCAAATCACGAGCCACACTGCTTTTGGATCGTCCAACTAATATTTCCATCTCTCTCACTGTAAATTTTTGACTTTGCAATTTTTTCAAGTCTTTTGGTTTTTCATTGCATACTGCATAGTATAATCTTCTAAAATAATCCATATCATCATTAGGATCACTAAAGGCAACCGCCGTCTTTATCATGTTCTTAAGCTCGCCAGGATATGGTAGTTGTGGCATCAATTTCATAATTTTTCTAAACAATCGAATATCCCTATTTGCAAGCTTCAGCTTATCAAGATATTTATCTAGCATTTTTTCAGCAACAGAAAGAATATCTTCCTGTGAATAACGATTAAAATCAATAACAGAATCAAATCTTCGTATCAACGCTTTATCAAAATGTTGATAAAGATTTGTCGTTGCAACCAAAACAACATTTTCATTCATTCTATCAAACTCTTTTAACAGCGCTGATGTTGCTCGCCCCATCTCTCTTAAATCATTTTGATTCGTGCGATCCAATGCCAACGCATCAATCTCATCAAACAACACTATTACTTTGAGAGGTTGAACAAATTGATTTATTTCTTTAAATAACATCGACAAATTTTTCTGCGTCTGCCCAAGTTTGCTATCTACCACAGCAGAAAAATCCACCATAAAAATCTCTCTATTTAAAATACGTGCTAATTGTTTTACCGCTTCCGTTTTTCCAGTTCCAGGAGCGCCCTGAAAAAGAAACTTATTGATTCCGATATGATGTTCAATTGCATTTACTACCCCTATTAAATCATTTGTAATTTCATCAGGAAGTAATAACATATCAGTATTAGCTTCAATTTTTTCAAAAAAAGAAGAAACATTTTCTAATCCCTGCGGCACAAACGTATTCACATCGGATAATAACGACATGATGTACTCAGCAAGTTGATAGTCTCCCGATATATCAAATTCCTTCGCTATTTCATATGCTTCATTGCGAAATCCCGCATCATTTTTTTCCGTATAATACTTAATTAGATTTATAACATTTTTCTTTTTCACGGTACGCACCCCTTTTTATTTATTATATTTTTTATATCACATTGGGACACTTTTGTCAATATTGGGACACTTTTGTTAATATCTTGGACTGTATCTTTGAAAAATATGTGCGAACCAACGCTCAAGCAGACAGCTCTTACGCCGCCTTATTATAATCTAAAATAAAGATTTTACTAGCAATATGCTCTAATTTCTCTAAAATCTCATCTATTTTTTCCAGCACAGAAGCTTTATAATAAACTTCACCACATTGACCACATTTATAACATGGAACGTTTTCAATAATCACATAACAATTGCTAGGTTTTACGAAATAAGGATTCATAGCTTCTTGCATTTCTTCCATTTTACAACTTAAACATTTCATTTTTGCCCCCTATTTTATTTTTTTGCAATTTTCTCTGTCAATCACGCATCTTACATATAATATAGGTTCTTATCCTCGTTCTGCCCCAACACCCAAACTTCTCACATACTGTTCTACCGCTGCATCCCATGCAAACTCAATACGTTTATCCATGGTGAATTCCGCATGCGTAATACCGGTGACGAATACCAATTCCTGCTTTTCATAGCGAAATTGCAGTTGCAACATCGGTTTTTCCTGCAAATACAGGTCATAAACGCCACTGTTTTCCAACAATTTTTCTGCAAATTCTGCACTGGCTTTCAAAGAAATGCGCATCATCGTTGGCGTTCGATCCCCTTTTATATAAGTAAATATCGTTGGTTTGCACTCTTTCCATCGAACCCGGTCATCTGCAGGCGCTTCATCGTACCAATTCGGATTACGCCCTCCCTGCATGGTCAATTTGGCAAAGGTGAGCACTTCTGCCTGCTCCAAATAACATTCATCAAAGGCATCGCGGATCAATAAGTGCGCCATAGCTTTTTGTATTTCAGAAATTTTCAATAAAATCATAAAATCCTGCTTTCTGTGCATACTAATTGCACGACAAATTTTCTGCTGTTTGGATGCAGAGAGTTTGTCTTCCTATAGATTACAGCCGCGTGCACTTGCGCTGTCAGCATCGGCTGCCTACTTCAGACAGCGCAGATAAGGAGGCACGATCATGAAAAAAGATGCAAAAACCATGAAAGAAGTTGCAGAACATTGTACGCAGTATTGCCCTTGCGAAACAGGCAAATGCGGATGCTCTAACTCCACTGCAGAGAGCGTATCTTGCGCTAACTGCACGCATTACACAGAGCCAAATGTCTGTGATCTTGATCTTTACTCAGAAATCATGAAAAATCACGATTTCTAATTGTATTTCTGATCTGCGTCTGCAGACACTCCCTCATGCGGATGCAGGGGCGCGGTTCTTCGCTCCTGTGTCTGCTTTTTTTTGCTTACAAAGAGCTTTTCTCCGCTCTTGTGTCTGCTTTTTTGCTTATAAAGAGCTTTTCTCCGCTCTTGTGTCTGCTATTTTGCTTGCGACGGCTACCGGTCGCATATATCTGCTAGCGGCTGACAAATACAACAATAGAACGCGGTGGAACTACGGTTGCACGCTGCTTGCCCAGTTTTGTATTCTTGCTTCTCTTGGTCTGCTTAACGGCAGTCTGCGGCAACACGTGAAATGTTTCATCAAATGTCTCGATGGCAGCATGCCATTCTTTGCCTGCCGGCAGCGTTGGCAGATCAAAGGACTTTGTCTCCCAATACATATTAAAAATGATGTATATAGAATCATCGGAAGTTCCATCCGGTTTCTGCGCATAATCGCCGGCTAACAGCACACCCAATATGCGGCTGTAATTGGAAAAGTCCGGACGCCACGTTTGCACTCCATGCGCCGATATGCCGGGCAGACCACAGGATAACGTATCCTGCATACATAATGCTTTCGCTTGATGAAGCACCGGATGCTCTGTACGAAATGCGATCAACTGTTTCACATAGTTGCGGATCTGCTCCCCTGTCTTGGTTGGTTTCCAATTGAGCCAAGTTACCGCATCATCGTGACAATACGGATTGTTATTGCCTTCCTGACTATTGCCAAATTCATCGCCTGCAAGGATCATCGGCGTTCCCTGACTAAATAACAGCATCAAAAATGCGTTGCGGATCTGACGTTTCCGCTGCTCCAGTACAGCCTTTTTGCGGGTTTTTCCTTCCACGCCACAGTTCCAGCTATAATTGTACTCCGTTCCGTCGGTATTTCGTTCTCCGTTTGATTCGTTATGTTTGATATCGTAGGACACCAGGTCCATCATCGTAAATCCGTTTACATGGGTCATAAAGTTGATAACGCCCACTTTATCCGGGTGGCGGTAAAATCTTTTATAAAACGCTTCTGCCTGTCCCTCATCACTTTTTAAGAAACGGCGGGCATCGTTCATAAAGCCTTCGTTATATTCTGCCAGACAGTTATCCGCCTGATGAATACCGGCGCCGGATAACATTTCTTCATCCCAATAAGAAGAAAACAGCTTGACACCGGATAAAATAGGATCTGATGCTAATGTAAGCGATGGCATGACTTCTGTGTTGACCCGAAAACCATCCACATGGTAGTTTAATACCCAATGCCGCAAACAATCTGTCATTAAGTTGAGATTGGTGCCGGGTGCAAAATAGAAGTCCAAAATAACTTCCATTCCGTTGCGATGAAGCTTTTTGATCGTTTCTTTGAATTCTTCATCTGCATTTTCTCCGCTGCTATAGGCTGCTTTTGGTGCAAAATAATACGTATCACTTACACCGTATCCCCAATAATTTACTTTATCACCCTGCTTTTCTTCAAAATCATATACCGGAAGCAAGAGTACGCCATTGATCCCAAGATCTTTCATATATGGTATCTTGTCCTGCAGACCTGCGAAAGTACCCGGCTTGCTCACACCGGAGGAGGCATGTTTTGTAAATCCTCTTACATGTAATTGATATAAAACCAGCTCATGAAAGGGCTTGCGCAGAATGTAATCTCCTTCCCAGTCAAATTCTTTCAAACAGATACGACCTCTGACGGGCATTTTATCTGTACGATTCCAACGGTCACGACCGGATATTCCTGCCGCATAGGGATCCACAATATCTTCCCCGTCTGCTTCGTATACGTATTCGTACTTATCGGATAATTCTTCGGCTATATCAAAGGCACTTGTCGTATTTTTGGAACGCAGGTGTACGAAATATACGCTTCCCATGCGATATTCATCCGTAAGCGGTATCCGATACTGCTCTGTCTGATGTCCTTTACGAAATAGCTTTAGGTAACATTCTCTCTTGTCCGGCAAATATATGGCGAATTGAACACCATCTGCCACCTTTGTCACGCCAAGCGGCAGTGCATTGCCCGGCTGTATTGTAAATTGATTTTTTGTCATACTGTTACTCCAATCATTTTTGACCCTATGGTCTAGTCACTATTTCTATTTTACTACATTTTTAACATTGGTGTAAAGGTAATATGCAAGATGTGTACTTCATCGATCAAATTCAACTATTTGCAAGAATGCCATAAAACTTTCCATCTGTAAAAACTTTTTCAAAATGAAAAAGTTATGTGCTTTTTAAAAAGGTATTTGCTTTTTGAAAAAGTTTTTATAAAAAAGGGCTTGCTTTTTGGAAAATATTATTATATAATAGCTGAGTGCTTGAGCGAAATATTTACATGAAACATTGTAAACGGAATGCTTTGAGACATATGATGGGCTATCGCCAAATGGTAAGGCACTGGACTCTGACTCCAGCATTTCAAGGTTCGAATCCTTGTAGCCCAGTTTTTTATTTCTAAACCTTAGATAGTTATCTAGGGTTTTATTTTTTTGTTACGTCTCTGATGAATACATGCCCGAAGAGATGTCTGAGATGTCCCGGTTTAATCACAAGCTACATAGATTTTGAATATATAACTCTTTAGAAGTGGTTTTTTTTAATAAATGCCATGTTTATTATGACGAATGATATAAAATATTGAAACAGCCCAAAAAATGTATTATAGTAAAACTCATATAAGCAACATTTGATGATACAGCAGGGATAGGGGGAGATATTATTAAAGATACAATCATTAAAGAATACATAGGAAACCCGGAGATTTTTGCGGATGTCTTTAATTTTTTTCTTTATGATGGAGAACAGAAGATAAAGCCGGAGAATCTCACAGAGAAGGATGTTACGGAATTGGTTACATTGCCGGCGGCAATAAAAGGACAGAAATTGTCAAGAGAAGTGGAAGTTAGCATAAAAAGATCTCAAATGCATAAACATTCCAAGCGTAAAACGGATGGCAGTCATTCAGCGCAGAAACACCGTGATCTGTTGAAATTTGCAGCAATGATGCAGGACTCTTATGCAAACTATGTGATATTAGGGGTTGAGAATCAGATGGAGGTGCATTATGCAATGCCGGTGCGTAACATGGTATATGATGCGCTGCAGTATGATAAACAGGTTGCTATGATTGCAGCAGATAATCGAAGAAATAAGAGGTTTTCTAGTGGAACTATGCGAAATAACGGAGAGTTTTTGTCGGGATTTTTAAGGACAGATAAGATACTGCCTGTTATTACGTTGACATTATATTTCGGGACAGAACCATGGGATGGACCGCTTTCTTTGCGGGAAATGTACGACATTAATGACAGTAAATTACTTGACTTTGTTCCTGACTACAGAGTACAATTAATTCAACCAATGACACTATCAGAAGATGATTTTGAGAAGTTTCACACAAGTTTGCGGGAGGTGCTGCAGACGATAAAGTATTCTGTGGACGCTCAGAAGCTGACAGAATATATAACGCAAAATGAACGGATGCATCGTCTTGATCTGTCAGCAGCTAATGTGATCAATACGGTTGCAGGGATAGGATTGGAAATTAAGCAAGACAGGGGGAAAGTGGATATGTGTAAAGCAATTGAGGATCTAAAGGCAGAGAGCAGAGCGGAAGGTCGTGAGGAAGGCCGTGTAGAGGGTCGTGAGGAGGGTCGTGAGGAAGGCCGTGAGGAAGGTCATACAAAAGGCCGTGCGGAAACTATAGAGCAGACGGTAGCTATGTTGAGAAATATGAAGATACCGAAAGAAACGATATTATCAGAATTGCAGAGAACATTTTCGCTTAGTGAGGAGGAAGCTGACAGAATATATAACGCAAAATGAACGGATGCATTGTCTTGATCTGTCAGCAGCTAATGTGATCATCTTGATCTGCCTAGATTTGACAAGTTTTATGTTATATGATAACCTTAATGTAGATTTTGTCGTGAGGCAGAAGAAGGGGCATACCACCATCGGTATGGCTTTTTCTTCTGCCTTTTTCTTTTAAGGATAAGGATGCAGGATGATGCGACTTCCCTTGGTTGGCGTAAACCTTATGACAAAATAACATAGCATAAGAAAGATGAGGTATACAGATGACAGGTGATATTTTAAAAGACAGTGCAGAGATTTTTGCAAATATTCAGGAAAAAGCACCAGTGGTGCATAATATTTCGAATTATATTACGGCAACAGATTGTGCCAATATGACATTGGCGTGTGGAGGGTCTCCAACGATGGCAGATGATCCGGATGAGGTTGAGGAGATTGCAGCGGCATGTGCAGGCAGTGTTATTAATATGGGAAATACGGCGGGACATTATCAGGAGAGTATGTTGCGCACAGGTATGGTTAATAACAAGGTAGATCATCCGTTGGTGTTTGATCCGGTTGGAGCAGGAGCGGCTGCACATAGAAATGCAGTGCTGGAAAATTTATTGGATAAAGTTCATTTTTCGGTAATTCGTGGAAATATTTCGGAGGTGAAATTTGTCGGAGATAAAAGTTCTAAGGCAAATGGGGTAGATGCAGCAGCGGAAGATCTTGCATCGGAAGATACAATTGATGGAATTGCTGAGTATGCGAAGAAATTGAGCGAACGATTGAATACAGTAATTGCCATTAGTGGCCCGATTGATGTGGTGGCGGATGCAAATAAGGCATATCTTATTCGAAATGGGCATCCAATGATGTCACGAGTAACGGGTACGGGATGCATGTTATCCAGTGCAGTGGGAGTATTTGCGGCTGCCAATCCCGATAACTTGCTGGAAGCGACAGCAGTTTGCATTAGTGCGTACGGATATGCAGGAGAGCTTGCTTATGAAAAGGTGCAGAGCACGAATGGTGGTACGGGATCTTTCCGTATGTTTTTGATGGACGCAATGAGCAATATGGATAATGAAACCTTTTTGCAGGGTGCCAAAATTGAGGAAGTGTAAGAAAGAGCGTAGCGAATTCGTAGAAAGAATGGAGGCTAAAATGAAAGCGGAAGATTTGATGGTGTACGCAATTACGGACAGATATTGGCTGAATGGGGCTAAGCTGGCCGATCAGGTGGAAGATGTATTGAAAAATGGAGCAACTTTTTTGCAGTTGCGCGAGAAATCATTCACACATGAGGAGATGGTGGCAGAGGCAAAGGAAATTAAAGCTATTGCAGCCAAATATCAAGTGCCTTTTGTCATTAACGATGATATTTATGCAGCAAAAGAGATTGATGCAGATGGTGTTCATATTGGACAAAGCGACATGGAGTATCGCAAGGCGCGTGAAATTTTGGGAGAGGATAAGATTATTGGTCTGTCGGCAGGAAATTTACAGGAAGCGATAGACGCTGAGAAGATGGGAGCAGATTATATCGGTGTTGGAGCGGTATTCCATACGGATACCAAAAAGGACACGACGGCGATGAGTTTTGAGGAGTTAAAAGAAATCACAGATACCGTGTCAATTCCGGTGGTTGCCATCGGTGGAATCAGTGCAGACAATTTGATGCAGCTTGCCGGAACAGGAATTGATGGGATCTCTGTAATTTCAGCGATTTTTGGTCAGGAAGATCCGGGTGCAGCAACAAAGAAACTGGTGGAATTGACTCGTGAGATGCTATCAAAGTAAAGAGTCGTAATGCACTGAAAAAATATTAGGTTATAGGTGAGGGCGAGATGATCAAATATCGAGCCTAAATTAGTATAACAACTGATATAAAGGGTGGGATGATCGGATACAAAGATTGTATTAGTATAACAACTGCGTATAAAAGGGTGGTATATCCGATCATAAAACATAGAGAGGATTTCTGAATCATGGATAGGAATGATATACGTAAAGTGTTGGCGAAGGACGCAAAACTTTACATTTTTGATATGGATGGAACAATCTTGAATTCTATGGTAGAGTGGTTCCATCTTGGACGTAATTATCTGGTTGCGCAGGGAGTGGCGGTTCCGGATGATCTTGAGCAACGGATAGAGACAATGACGATGGACGAATCGGCGGAATATTTTCAGTCGCTTGGAGTGGACAAATCTGTCCCGGAAATTAATGAAGGAATTTTTGCCTATATTCGAGAAAAATATCGTACGTCGATCCCGGCAAAGGAAGGGATGTTGGATTTGATCCGGCAACTGTCCAAAAAAGAGGACAGCATTCTTTGCATTTTGACGACATCGGAGCGAAAATGTGCAGAGATGGCAATGGGGAGATTGGGCGTTTTGAACTGTTTTCGGGATATCTTTGACAGCGAGCAGATTGGCTTGAATAAACGCAGCGGAGCAATATATCAATGGGTATGCGAACATTATGATGTTGCACAAAAGGATACGATAATTTTTGAAGATGCAATATATGCAGTGAAAGCGGCAAAAGAAACGGGCTGTTATGTATATGGTATGAAAGATTCTTCCAATAGCACGGTGTGGAATGAAATTTGTGAAATGGCAGATGATATTATTTGTTAATATTCCAACAGTGATTAAGAGGCCCGTTTCCATGTCCAAGATCAAGTCCGGTAGACATTGCGCCACGGACATATTCCTTGGCTGAGTATACCGCATCGGGAAGCGTTTTGCCTAGACAAAGGGCACTTGCAATGGCAGAGGATAATGTACATCCGGTACCGTGTGTGTTCGTGCAGTTTATGCGGGAGGCGTGGAACCAATGAACAGTTCCATCGTAAAGCAGATCGTCTGCATTCCCGGTGGCATGTCCGCCTTTTAACAAAATAGCACATCCATAATGGCGGTACATGATTTGTGCCGCTTTTATCATATCGTCAGCATTTGTTATCGCGCAAGGTTTTGGTAACGCATTGAAAATACGATTGCAGAGATATTCACTTTCGGGAATATTAGGGGTTATGAGCGTTGCCATTGGGAAAAGCTGTTCGGTCAGAACACGGATACCATCCTCGTCAAGTAAAGTTTTGCCACTGGTAGAAACAAGTACAGGGTCTATCACGATGGGGATAGTATTTGCATGAGATGGGATGGAAGACTTGGGAATGGCATTTTCGTGAGCTTGCAGGGAAGAAGGTGATTGCGTTGATGGTGAGAAAAAATCCTGTAGGATTTCGGCAACAACAGTGGCAATCTGTCCATTTCCTAACATGCCGATCTTGATGGCGTTTGGGGTGATGTCCGACAATACGGACATAAGCTGTGCAGATACGACGTCAGCATTTATTAAATTGTTCTGTGTAACGCCAAGTGTGTTTTGCGCAGTCAGGGCAGTGATAACACTCATTCCATATACGCCATAGGCGGTCATTGTTTTTAGGTCGGCTTGAATACCTGCGCCGCCGCTGCAATCAGATCCTGCAATAGTAAGTGCTGTTTTCATAATCCCATCTTCCTTTCTCTTTCTACTGAAAATGTGGCCTTCGCATCTGATGTTTTGTATGCGAAGGCCAAAATATAATCATTATAATATATAGCGCAATAGTTGTAATTGCTTCATCCGGCAATAGTTAATATTACTGTGATCATTTATTCCGCAGCTATAACTGCCGTCGATTATTCATCAAAAATAGATACGATCTCGCCATCCAAAATGCGGTTCATATTTTTGACTGCACAGAAGTTACCACACATAGAACAGGTATCTTCTTTTTCTGGTTTTGCACCCTCACGGTAAGCCTTTGCCTTTTCCGGATCGATAGACAGTTCAAAGGTTTTGTCCCAATCAAGATCATGACGTGCGGTGCCCATTGCGTCATCCCAGTCGCGTGCGCCCGGCAGTCCCTTGGCAATATCTGCAGCATGAGCAGCGATCTTGGAAGCGATAATTCCTTCTTTTACGTCGTTAAGATCCGGTAATCTAAGATGCTCGGCCGGTGTAACATAACACAGGAAAGATGCACCATAAGTAGCGGCGATCGCACCACCGATTGCGGAAGTGATGTGATCGTATCCCGGTGCAATATCAGTAACCAAAGGTCCTAATACATAGAATGGGGCACCTTTACAGATTGTTTTTTGAATTTCCATATTTGCCTTGATCTGGTTGAGCGGCATATGTCCCGGACCTTCGATCATTACCTGGACATCTTTTTCCCAAGCGCGGGTTGTTAATTCGCCCAAAGTAATAAGTTCCTGAATCTGAGAAATGTCAGATGCATCTTTGAGGCAGCCCGGACGGCATGCATCACCGAGGCTCATCGTGACGTCGTACTCGCGGCAAATATCAAGAACTTCATCATAGTATTCATAAAATGGATTCTCTTGTCCGGTCATTTCCATCCAAGCGAAAATAATTGAACCACCGCGGGAAACAATGTTCATCAGTCGCTTGTTACGCTTAAAACGGGCAGCAGTTTCTTTGTTGACACCGCAATGGATCGTCATAAAGTCAACGCCGTCTTCTGCGTGCATACGCACAATGTCGAGCCATTCTTTAGCGGTGATGTCTTTTAATGCTTTGTGATAATAAACAACAGCATCATAAATTGGTACAGTACCGATCGTAGCCGGACATTCACTCGTCAGCTTGCGGCGGAATTTCTGTGTATCGCCACAGGAGCTCAAGTCCATGATTGCTTCTGCACCCATGTCTACCGCACTTTTTACTTTTTCCATTTCCATGTCTAGGTCCGTCCAATCTCTGGAAGTTCCGAGATTTACGTTGATCTTGGTGCGTAAGCGGCTGCCGATACCGTTTGGCTTTAAGCATTTGTGATTTTTGTTGGCAGGAATAATAACCTGACCGAGAGCGATCAGCTCACGAAGTTCGTCTTCGGCAATGTGTTCGCTTGCTGCGACTGCTTTCATTTCCGGTGTGATGATGCCCTGTCTGGCAGCATCCATCTGTGTTGTATAAGTTGTCATATGGTATATTCTCCTTCTATGTAAATGATAATTTTTATTGTGTTTTTCCAAGGGTGTGGTCCAGTGGACCAGAACCATGTCCGAGATCCAGCTGTGCCTTCAGGGCATCAGTCAGATACTGCTTGGAACGGCGTACAGAATCTTCAAGAGAAAATCCTCTGGCAAGATTTGAGGCAATCGCACTGGAAAGTGTGCAGCCGGTGCCGTGAGTATTTGGATTGTTGATGCGTTCACCATGCAGCCAGATGCCATGTCCGTTTGTATAAAGAAGGTCATTTGCATCGTTGATGCGATGGCCGCCTTTCAGAAGGACAGAAATGTGAAAGCTTTCATAAAGTTTGTGAGCAGCTTCTTCCATAGAGTCAGTATTTGTGATCTGCAGTCCGGTGAGCGCTTCAGCTTCTGGAATATTGGGTGTGATGATCTCTGCAAGAGGAAAGAGTTCCTTCTGAAGTGTTTGCTCGGCATCTTTGTCCATCAGACGATGTCCGCTGGTGGAGATCATA
>OLRO01000109.1_pt1 | contig 79442 bp, 54 predicted proteins | sample 1673131 | NCBI WGS metagenome assembly OLRO01 (sample SAMEA3136757, study PRJEB25190) | human gut metagenome | biome: human gut; feature: human-associated habitat; material: faeces | place: Austria | collected 2013 | reverse complement strand
TGCATGTGTTAAGCACGCCGCCAGCGTTCATCCTGAGCCAGGATCAAACTCTCATGTTAAAAAGTTGATCTCAGTCAAGTTAAACTTGGCTAATTCGTTCATTCAGATAGAATCTGAATTTACTGTTTTAAAGGTCTTCAATTTTCATTGAAGCGTTCTGATTGATTCTCAAAATCTTTCAAGGTTTCTCACTGTTCAGTTATCAATGTTCTTTGTTTTGCTCTCTTGCGACAGCTTGATTATTTTATCAAATCACTGTTCGTTTGTCAAGCAATTTTTTATTTTTTTGAACTCTGTTTTAAGTTCTCTGTCTTGCGACAGCTTGTTTATTCTATCAAAATGTTTTGCATTTGTCAAGAACTTTTTTCATAACTTTTTCAACTTATTTTCAAAGCAATATCTATAAAGTCATGTCTGTAAAATGTAACTCACAAGCTCTACAACTCAATGTGTCCCGCGAGTCAGCTTTGATATAATATCATCCCGGCACACATATGTCAACGGATTTTCTGCAATTAATTAAAGTAGTAAAACTGCCTTAAAAAACACAAATTTTCTAAATTGTCTGTTTATTATATACAATTCTCACAATTACTATCTGACAGCCTCTATCGCTTCCTTGATATTTGCCACACCGACAATCTCAATTCCACTAATATGCGACACTCCTGCAAGACACACTTTGGGAACAATACACTTTTTAAAGCCAAGCTTCTTTGCCTCCGCCACACGCTGCTCGGACATGGTAACTCCGCGCACCTCTCCGCTTAAGCCCACCTCTCCAAAGCATATGGTATCCTCACGCACTATAATATCCTTTTTGCTTGATGCGATTGCAAGCACTATCCCAAGGTCTATCGCCGGTTCGTTCATCCTTATACCGCCTGCTATATTCACATAAGCGTCACAGTCTGACAGTGACAGGTTGGCTCTTTTTTCAAGGACCGCCATTAGTAGATTTACTTTATTATAATCTGTACCATTTGCTGTACGCCTTGGATTATTAAAAAAACTGTGACATACAAGAGCCTGTATCTCGAGAAGTATCGGGCGGCTTCCCTCTATGGAACATGTGACAATTGATCCTGATGCTCCCTCGGGCTTACCGCTAAGCATATACTCCGACGGATTTTCCACCTCAACAAGTCCCTCCGCCTTCATTTCAAATACGCCTATCTCATTGGTCGAACCAAATCTGTTCTTAACGCCTCTAAGTATCCTGTACGACTCATACCTGTCACCCTCAAAATAAAGCACAGTATCAACCATATGCTCCAACGTCCTCGGCCCCGCAACCGCACCATCCTTTGTCACATGTCCTACTATAAAAACAGAAATACCCAGAGTCTTTGCAAGCTGCATAAGCACTCCGGTTGTCTCCCTGACCTGTGAGACACTGCCCGGTGCCGACGCTATCTCCTCATTGTACATAGTCTGGATGGAATCTATTACAACAACCTCCGGTTTTTTTCGTTGAATCACGTCCTTTGCTATATCAAGACTTGTCTCACATAAAAGCTCCAGCGAATCCGTAAAATCACCAAGTCTGTCGGCACGCATCTTTATCTGATGCAGGGATTCCTCACCTGACACATAAAGTAATGGCACATTTTTTTGTGAAAGTTCCCTGCATACCTGAAGTAGTAGCGTGGATTTTCCTATACCCGGATCTCCTCCCACAAGCACAAGTGACCCCCTCACAATTCCTCCACCAAGCACTCTGTCAAACTCGGCTATACCTGTCACTATACGCTCCTCTTTCTCGCTTTTTACTGCCGAAAGAGGCAGAACCTGTGCCGCCTTTGATTCTTTTTTTACTTTTCCCGACGAACTTATCGACTTTTTATCTACGGTTTCCTCTACAAATGTATTCCATTCCTTACAGGCCGGGCACTGTCCCATCCATTTTGCCGATTCATAACCACATTCCTGGCAGAAAAATACAGAGGTCTTTCCTTTTGCCATATTGTTCTCCTTTATAAAATACAAAAAGCCCGGCTTTCACCGGGCTAAAAATATGCTCTATTTTCTTGATACTTTGATATCGACTGAATCAACACCCTCAAGCTCTACGCTTAAGCTGAGCTTGCCGCCGAGATTTGTCTTCATAGTACCTGCAACAGCTCCAGCTATGTCAATTTCGTACTCCGTCTCCTCTTCAAGGCCAAGAGTAATCTGAGCGTCCTCAGGTCCCTCCACAGTAAATGTCACTGTATCAGCAGTCTCCTCGAAATCCATAACCGCTGTTCCCGGAACAGACTCGTATACAAAGAGTCCGTTTCTTTCGAGCTTTGTAATCTCCTTAAAGGTCTTTACCTTGTAGATATCTCCATCCTTTTCAAAATTGTCAAGCTTTGCCTTTGCAGCCAATGTATAATCTCCGAAGCTGAGCTTTCCGTTTTCCTCAGTGCGGATTAATTCACTTATTACAGCCATTTTTATCCTCCCGTAGCTATATTGATATATTAATTATAAATCCAATTCTACTCAACAGTCAATGAAATTTGTTTGTTTTTCGTAGAAATTATTACCTTATTGCCGCGCTTAATTTTGCCGGTAATAATATCCTCTGACATACGGTCTTCAATCTCCTCCTGAAGTTTTCGTTTAAGAGGTCTTGCGCCATATTTTCTGTCATAGGCTTTGTCCACGATAAAGGCTTTTGCGCTGTCGCGCACTGTGAGCTCTATATCAAGCTGTTCTTTACAGCGTTTCTTAAGCTCCTTTACAAGAAGTGTCACTATATGCTTCATGTCATCCTTGTTGAGAGCTCTAAATACAATAGTCTCGTCGATTCGGTTCAAAAACTCAGGTTTAAATATACGGCGGACCTCCTCCATGACACTGTTCTTCATACGCTCGTGATCCTGCTTTTCGTCATCACCTGCACCAAAGCCAAGGCGCTTTGGTTCTATAATAGAAGAAGCTCCTGCATTTGATGTCATGATGATTATCGTATTCTTGAAATCAACCGTGCGCCCCTGTGAATCAGTGATTCTACCATCATCAAGCACCTGTAAAAGTATATTGAACACATCAGGATGTGCTTTTTCTATCTCATCAAACAGTATAACAGAAAAAGGATTGCGTCTGACCTTCTCCGAGAGCTGTCCGCCCTCCTCATGGCCCACATATCCCGGTGGTGAACCAATCATCTTTGAAACACTATGCTTTTCCATGTACTCTGACATGTCAACACGTATCATGGCATCTTCTTTGCCAAAGACAGCCTCAGCAAGCGCCTTTGACACTTCCGTCTTACCTACTCCTGTCGGTCCCAAAAACAGGAATGAGCCAATCGGCTTCTTAGGATCCTTTAAACCAACACGGCCTCGTCTGACTGCCTTTGCGACAGCAGAAACAGCCTCCTCCTGTCCTATTACACGCTTGTGAAGTATCTGTTCAAGCTTTGCAAGTCGTCCTGCCTCTGACTCTGTAAGCTTATTTACAGGTATTTTGGTCCATCCCGATACTACATCCGCTATCTCATTTTCGCCGACTACAGGCTGATTTTTGGCTCCTGTGCGACGGTTCTTTCTGATAAGCTTCTGCTGTTTATTTTCAAGCACTTTCTTTTCTGACATAAGCGCGCCGGCAGCTGCAAGATCTCCTTTCGACAAAGCATTTTCCAACTGGTTCTGCTTATCTGTTATCTCTTTTTTCAGAGCAAGCAGCTCGTCAGATGATGTCAGATTCTTAAGCCTTATCCTGGCTGCCGCTTCATCCATCAGGTCTATCGCCTTATCAGGTAAAAATCTGTCATTTATATATCGTGCAGAAAGGCTTACTGCCGCTTTCACACCCTCATCTGTTATGATGACACCATGATGCTTTTCATAGAGTCCCTTTAATCCTGTGAGTATCTCTATTGTCTCATCCACACCCGGCTCCTCAACCATCACCGGCTGGAAACGGCGCTCAAGCGCAGCATCCTTTTCCACGTATTTGCGGTACTCTTCTATGGTAGTGGCGCCGATTACCTGTACCTCGCCTCTGGCAAGCGCAGGCTTTAATATGTTAGATGCATCTAACGAGCCTTCTGCTCCTCCTGCACCTATTATAGTGTGAAGCTCATCAATGAAAAGCAGTACATTTTTGGCATTTGAAACCTCACTTATCACCTTCTTGATACGCTCCTCAAACTCACCACGATACTTTGATTTGGCTACAAGCCCGGACATATCAAGAGAAACCAGTCTCTTTCCCAAAAGAATATCCGGAACATTGCCACTGACTATATCCTGCGCAAGTCCTTCTACTATAGCGGTCTTGCCCACTCCCGGCTCTCCAATCAGACATGGATTGTTTTTGCCACGGCGGCAAAGTATCTGGATAACACGCTCCATCTCCTTTTTTCTGCCTATAACAGGGTCAAGAAGCCCTGCCTCTGCCATATCTGTCAAATCTCTGGAATACTGATCTAATACAGGAGTCGCAGAATTGTATGATGTACCGTAGCTTTTCATCAGATCCCTGTATGCAGACGGATCCTCCCCCATCGCACCAAGAATATCTATAAACATCTTCTGACTGTTAACACCCATGGTGTTTAAAAGTCTTGCAGCTGCACAGTCTCCCTGCAGTACTATAGCCATCAGCAAGTGTTCTGTACCTATCTCATTGCACTCAAATCTATCGGCTTCCTCCGATGCGCGCTCCAATACTCTCTGTGTCCTTGGTGAATAGCCATCCCTGTCCATCACTTCGATGTTATCCCCCGGTGAAATCAGGTCTTCAATCATCGAAATAAGCTTATCATATTCCACATTGCAGGCTGTTAGAATCTCAGCTGCCACACCGGTGCCCTCTTTTATAAGGCCAGCCAGTATGTGCTCTGTTCCAACATAGCTGTAATTCATTTTCTTTGATATACGTGCAGCCAAATCTATTGCTTTTTTAGCCTTACTTGTATATGGTTTCAAGTCATATCCTCCAGTCATATTCACTAATTTAAGTCGATGAACTGCAAATCATCATCTTCGCTGTCATCTTCATTATCATCCTTTGCACTGCTGTCTATAGTCTCAGACGGCTTATTTCCCTCATTGACAAAGCCATCAAGTGCCATTTGAAGCTGATTCTTTAAAGCATCCTCATCAGCATCGTTTTCTGTGTCAGAAACGTTTTCCTGCCTTGAATCATCTTTTAAATCAAACTCAGAGTTTTCATTCTCAACAGCTTTCTTAGAATCAGGTGTAATTTCTACGGTTCTTCCGACATAGGATGCATTTGATATATTTTCATCCGTAGCCATCTTTTGCTCATCTGCAGCATCTTCCGCTGTTTCTTCTGCGACTTCATCTGCCGGCTCTTCTACAGCTTCATCTGCTGTTTCTTCTGCAGCTTCTTCTGCCACTTCATCTAACGGCTCTTCTGTAACCTCTTCTTCCAGCTCATCTGCTATCTCGTCCGCAGTTTCATCAGTTGTTTCTTCCAAAGCTTCATTTGATACATCTTCTGCTGCATCATCTACATCATCATCGTCATCATGATAGTCCATTGCCTTATATTTTCTGTTTTTCACAGCTGATACAATAAGCAACAGTAACAGAATAATGATAATAAGAACCAGTATTGCAGCTAAAACAAGATATTTATTGGCAATTCCCGGGACAAGCTCGCTCTTTGTTGTATCGTTTTCCTCCTGTGCCACTGTAGGTGTACTGAGCTCGGTTCTCATATATGTGCCATCTACGCTATCATATGTATACCAGCCACTCTCACCATTGTCATTCATAGCGTATACGAGGTAAAAATCCTTTGTCTGATCATCGGTTTTTTCGGCTTTGGTCTGGTAGGCTGTTGCCACACCCTTGCCCTCTATAGAGAGCGATATCTCATTATATCCCTCAGGCACATCATCCACCTTAGGCAGTAAAACAACTATAAAATGGGACTCTGAATTGATACGGACAAACTCATATGCTGTATTCTGTGCTGCATCATATACAAAAAGCCCATTGCCGCTTTCCGACTGTAAATACACAAGCGTGATATCACCAAAAGTGCCATGAAGGGTATTGTATTCAAGTCCGTCAATCACTGTCTTTGAGTGCTCAAAGCCTTCAGGAACAACATCCTCCGGAATGTCATTTACCATAGTCCACTCTGTGCCATTTATATCGAACTTCTTCCAGTTATCCTGCTTATCTGCATTCTCCGGATCATCCTCGGCTCTTCTGGTAACAACTATATTGTATGTGCTTGTGCTGCCGTCCTCTGCTGTCACAACAACGCTGACCGTATTCTCGCCAACCTCAAGTGAATCATTGCCTGTGACGGATGTCACACTCGCCTTGGAATCAGCCGGATTTGCTGTAACCGCAAGGCTTGAACAGCTGTAATCTACTGTAGCTGTGTAATCCTTTGTCGCAGCAGAAAACTCAGGGGAAAGCGTACCTGCTGAGATAACCAGCGAACCAAGAGATGCGTTTGAGGATTTCTTTTCCTCTTTGTTTTCATTATCTTTATTTGCATTGCTGTCATTGCCGGTATTGCTGCCGGAATTGTCCTTGTTATCCTTGTTGCTGTTTGAATCGTTGTTTGATGAAGGACTTGTTACGTTCACTGTTGCAGAACCCACTCCAATACTCGGAGTTCCACCACCCGCATCTGTAGTATCATCCAATCTTGGTATCGAAAAAGTACATGTACCTACAGATGTTGCCTTATATGAAAAACTCTTAACATCACCTACACCAGCTCCAATTGTAAAATACTCATCACTGCTTCCGCCAAGCACTCCTGAACTTTTTTGCAAAATTCCCTGAGCTCCATATCCGCTTGTAATCGACAACGTAACTGTTACAGTATCACCAACTTTAACATTCGACTTATTTACTGAAACACTAATATTGGCTGCCGCCAGTACCGGTACTCTACTAAATAATGTCGTCGTTAAAATCAACATCATTGTTAAAATAATACTACGAATTCTTCTCATCTCTATTAATTACTCCTATTGTGTTAATTTTGATTTACCTAAAATCGAATTATTTATTAGCATAATATCCTTTATAGTTACTTTTCCATCTTTATTTACATCTGCTGCCTCCAAATATTCTCCATTCAATGATATTTTTTTAAGAATATTTCTATTTGTAAGCATTATATCTTTAATGGTCACTTTTCCGTCACCATTTACATCACCAAATATAACAATATCAACTGTTTTTACCAAGTTTCCATTTGGATCATATACAGCTATTTTATTTCCAGTACCAACAATTCCATTATTTTCTACACCCGAACTGTTTAAAATTTTAATCGAACCTGCAGAAACAGAAATATTCTTCTTAATTACATCTGAACTAACATTAGGTTCTACGCCAGTAACATATGTATCTATTTTATACTTAGACGATGAGATACTAACAGATGAATTAATTGTATTGTTATTATTGTTTGTATTATTTGCTGCTGATGCCTGTCTATTTATATTAATAGTATAAGTTCTTGTGTCACCACTTTGTGACTTACAATTAATCTTGATTGCATTATTCCCAACAGTAAGTGAGTAACTTCCTGTGCCTGTTATTCCACTATTAGCTGATACAGGATTAGCGGAAACAACAACAGAACTAATTGAGTTAGAAACAACTGCTGAATAACTTGTTGTAGCTCCATTAAATGATGGAGTTAACGTAACTCCACTAATAGAAAGCGACTGTAAATAATTATTCGTATCGCCTGCTTTATTAAATCCAACTGCCGATGAAGGCATGTTATCGTATACTGGTATTCTAAATGTAAAAGCTTGATTTTTATCAGAGTATCCCTTAGCAACACTTTGTCCCTCAGTAAGCGCTGCCGTAACATTTGTCATATATTGATGTGAATAATATGGACAATTGTTTACAACATTAAATTTTTCAAAATATAACGTGTTTTGACCTTTATTTATATAATTTTTACCAATTTTTTCAGCTCCTCCCTGAATTGACTTTACTCTAGTATTCCATCCCTGTTGTTTAGCAAAATATAAACCATTTTTGTATATATCTTGCTTTGTTTTTCCATAAGCATTAAAATTGAAGAAATTATAATACCCTTTATATCCGGAATATGTTCCTGAAATAAGCGGACTAGTCCCATTTGTTCCTTGTTCTTGCTTAACTCGCGATGCTAAATGATATGCACTTACACCTGTATTTTTAGCTACATCTAAAAAAGTGTTCGCATAATTAATAGATTCAGTGGAATATTTTTTTGTTCCTTCCATAAATGTCCCTTTTAGAATCGCATTTACTCCTGATAAATTATCATTAGCTGAATATGCCAAGCTTTGGAATTGAAATATATTCGTTTCATCAAGAAAATTTCTCGGATCCATAATATATGCTATATATGCACTATTAGCTGATACCCAGCCTTTTTCATACTCCGTCCACGTGTTTGTAGCCCAATCATATGCTCCAACTGCAGTAGACTTTTTGGAATCATCTGCCGTCTTAGAAACGACATTTAATCCATTTCTACTTTCATTTTCAATCACCGTATCCCAATTCAAACCTGTATTTACAGCCTCAAATGTCCAGCTTGGATACTTATTGTGAAGAGCTGTAAGGTTTGGAATATAGCTGTCAGGAAAGCCTGCATTCTTCATAGCCGTGACAAAATCGGTATTGTCTCCGCTATTATTGTATGTCACCTTTATGTATGTACTGATAGTCCAGCCCGTAAATGCCTTGCCGTTTAAAGTACCCTTGACATTGTACCAGACCACACCGTTTACCTTGGTCTCTCCTATTATGTCAACCTGATGGTTCCAGTTGAGTGAGACAACCTTGGTAGTGCCGGATGTGCCTGCTGCATTGCGGACATACACATTGCCACCTGTAATCGTACCTGTAGCATATGCTCCCGATGCGGTTGTAAGAGCAAGCTGCTCCTCATTATTCTGCTGTATGGCATCCGCATTGCCGGTGTCTGCCGAAACATCCCCTGTCTGCGCATTGTCTGATGTAGCTGTGCCGGTACCTGCTGATACAAAATCAGACCTTATATAGCTGACACACTCCTCATTATTTGCTGCCAGATTGTACTTTGCCTTGTACCACACCTTGCCGTCTGCACCTGTGGTCTGCTCAAGAATAGTAATATCCTTGCCGTTTGAAAGCTTGTGCTCCAGCTCATACTCTGTTCCCGGTCCGCTTCTCGCCGCTACCCAGTATCTCTCATCACACACAACCTTAGCCGCCTGATCGGCATAGACTGCTATGCTGCTGTATGGCGCCAGGTCACATGCGGCTAATGACAATGTAACGACAGAGGCTGCCAGAAATTTATTTATCTTTATCATCAAATCCCATCTTTCTTATGTGCATTGTTTACATTAATCCATTATCCATTTAATTATAATAGAATATGACCTTTGTATCAATGTATTCGGCAGAAATTTATTATTTTTTTTTTAAGGTATACATCGAATTGCATGCAAGCATGCATCGATGATACCTTTTGCCCCTTTAATCAAAAAACTCCCTTCAACGTGCAGCTCATGCTTACGTTTCAGGGAGTTACCTGATTCATATTCTGCTTATTCTTACTGTCTCCTGTAGTTTTTCTAGCTGAACAGGGATTTTATCTTATCCCATAAATCCATGAAAAAGTTACCAAGCTTTTCCCAGAAGCCCGGGTCATTTATCTTATCGCCAAGCTTTGATGCCCAGTCCTGTGCCTGGTTGATGACTGAATCCCAGTCGATATTGGCATCCTTAAGCTTCATAAGAAGCGATGTCAGCTTTGCAATATCATCATCAGAAAGCTTCAGGTCATAATCCTTTGCAGCCTCCTTTATCGCATCCTTTATCTGGCTCTCATCCTTGAGCCTTCCATCGGCAAGCTGCTTCTTTAGGTCTGCAATCATTGCCTCGATATCCTGCGAATCGCCGTCAATGCTCTTGTTGAGCTCTCCTGTTGTGACAAGCTCATCCATCGCTGCGTCTGTCACCTTGTCGTCAAGCTTCTTGCCTGTCATCTCCTCGTATGCCTTTAGTGTGCCTACAAGTGCTGCCGTTCCGGAAATAGGGAAAGGTCCTGCGACTATGATTTTAGCATCAGCTATGCCTGCTGTGGCAAGCGCATTCTTGTACATTCCTACCGTACAATAATTGATATTGTGTGTGGAAACACTAAGACCCGCACCCTTTTTATCCTCTGTAATGAGTACTGAGGAAAGTGACCTTGTGCCAATCTCGCTCTTGCTGATGTATGAATCGAGGTACTTGTGCTCCTCATCATTATTTACATAGACCACATCGTATTTGTCCAGATCAGTGAGCTCGATTCCCATAAATCCAAGCACTGTCGCTCTCTGATCCGGTGTGAGGTCTGCTCCAAGACTTAAGTATGGCTTATCATTTTTGCTGATGGTCACCTTGTCGTTTGTCTCACTGCCGGCTGGCGTTGTGCTGTCTGCAGTACTGTCTGTGTTACTATTATCAGCTGCGTCACTGCTGTCACTGCCTGATACATCAACGCTTGAAACTGTATCAGTCTGCGTAGCTGTCTCTGTTGCAAATACAGCCGGATTCATTGTAAACAGTGTCACCGCAGCAAGCACGCTACATACAATACTCTTTGCTTTTTTCTTTATTAATCTAATCATTTTTTCTCCAATCTACTGCTCTATATCATACGAAATTGTAAAGTTGCTTCCGTCGAAGCTGACATCTGCCATGCTTCCGCATACTACAGGCATCATCGGCGACATATGACCTATATCCAGATCCATGATGATTGGCACATTAAACTCTCTAAGCAGTGATGAAAGCGCCTGTCTGTGGTCTATGCCAAACATTTCCTCTCCGAAGTGCGCCGGACGTCCGATAAGAAAGCCCTTTACATTTGAAAACCATCCTGCATTTTTCATCTGCCACATAGCCCTTCTCATGCCCATCACATTAAGGTCACAAGCCTCAAGAAACCATATGATACCATCATCACTGTAACGCTCATTAAATTCCCTTACATGGTCAAACGATGTACCAAGCAGATTGATAAGACAATCCATGCAGCCACCAAGCAGCCTGCCTCTCATGGTAAGCCTGCTTTCCTTTGCCACCGCAGGAATAGAGCTGATACACGACTTTTCAGTCAGGTTATAGCCCACAAACGGAGCATTCTCATCCTTTATTGATTCCTTCTCCCACATAGGGTAATTGGTAAATGAAAGCTTCCTGCCACAAAGCAGATTAAATGCATCGGTAAGTGACTCATGCCACACCTCCATGCCAAAGCTGCCCGCACACGGCCCGTAAATACCTGCTGTATCTGCAATAGTAGCCTCCAAAAATGTGAAATTCGTGTTGTCGGAATAGCCCATGTACCATTTCGGCTTTGACTGCTTCACGCGCTCAAAATCAATATAAGGCACTACCTCGCACATCAGCTCGCCGCCACCACAGGATATAAGCACATCACTGTCAACAGAAGCATAGCTCTCGTTCAGCTCTTCTGCGCACTTCTTAGGTGTATTGCTGATACCTATGCCACTGTCGCACCTGCAGTTAGGTCCCTCTATCGTCTTATAACCCATGCTGTGAAACCTTTTAATGGCATTGTCAAAGGCACTCCTGTACGGCTCTGTTGTACATCCCATCGAAGGCGCCACAAAGCCTATTGTTCCTCTATCCTTTAGAAATTCAGGGTATCTCATGTTTCTATCATCCTATCACTATTATTTACATATCTAAGCTTCTGTCTGAAGTAAAATATGTAGGATTTTATCATTTCTGTCAATGTCATTTTACTGTCATAATTAAATGTCGTCGTGTACTGCACATGCTGTCTGTTGCACCAGTTGTATATATCATGCAGACTTATCGAATCAACATTCTTCATATTGTTCATAAACACCTTAACCTTTGAAAGCTCATCCTCACTGTCAATGTATAGATGAAAGATAGTATTCGGACATTCAATTATTATCTGCTGTTCTTCTATATTTTTCATCACTGTATCCTCTATTGAATGATGTATCCTGTGTGATTAAAAATATTATCGTCTGTCACACCGGGATGTGAGTAATAACAAAATATCGTAACTGTTCAGTACCTTCACAGTTAAAAAATATCACATAACCATAGTACTACACCGGCGTCACAAAATCCAGTCATTTTTGCCTGCCAATTCTTACTATTTTATTAAGAAAAACGGTAAATATTATACTCCCTCACAGTCAAATGCCGGAATGAAGCTGTCCTTTGCCACGTCACCCTCCTGTATAAATGCATTCGTGATTCCTATTTCGAGGGCATAGTCAACAAGTCTTTCATACTCTCTCCTTGTCACTGTGCGGTTTATCTCAGGATAATCCTTTAGTGCAATAGGCGTAAACTGGCTCATCATGCTTATATATACGTGATCATGATATGTATCATACAGGTACTTAAGTACAGCCTTTGCATCATTCACATGTCCCGGCAGTAGAAGCTGTCGCACAATAACTCCCTTTTGTATGAGTCCTGTCGCATCGTCAATCACGACATCCGGCTGCTGCCTGACCATCTCTGAAAGCGCCTGCTTTGCGACAGACGGATAATCTTTTGCCCTTGAATACATTGCCGAAAGCGCACTGTCCATATATTTAAAATCCGGAAGATACACATCCACTATGCCCTCAAGCAGCTTTAGCTCTGTCACATTTTCATATCCGCTCGTATTGTATATAATAGGAAGCTTCATGCCGCGGCTTTTTGCATCGTTTACCGCCCACACTATATCAGGGATATACTGCCCCGGTGTGACCAGATTGATATTATTTGCGCCTTTGACCGCCAGTTCCATAAAGATATCACTCAGCCGCTCTTTACTGATCACCTTTCCCGCTTTTCCGTCAGAAATCTCCCTGTTCTGGCAGAACACGCAGTGCAGGCTGCAGCCTGAGAAAAAAACTGCTCCACTTCCTCTTTTTCCTGATATGCACGGCTCCTCCCAGTAATGAAGCGCTGCTCGCGCCACCTTTATTTCAGATGAAACGCCACATACGCCTGTTTGTCCGGTTCTTCTGTTTATGCCACATTTTCTTGGACACAATAAGCAATTCTCGTATTTATTCATATTTTTCATTTTAACCCTTGCTAAAAATAATGTTTGATACTACAATCTATATGATTATGCGGTGCATATGCCATGCGCCTTTAGTAATCATTTTAAACTATACCATAACTATTCTTACAGCAGAGAATAGTTAAAATACACAATAAGGAGATTACAATGAATCAGTCAAACTGTATCGTCGCCCAGTCAGGCGGCCCAACTGTTGCAATCAACGCAAGCCTTGCAGGAGTCATCGCAGGAGTAAAAAGCTCTGAGAAATACGATATCTGCTATGGCGCCGTAAACGGAATACTCGGCATATTAAATGAGAATTATCTCAATCTGTCAGATATTTTTGCAGATGATGCTAATCTTGAAAAGCTTAAGACCACACCTGCCATGTATCTTGGCTCATGCCGCCACAAGCTCCCTGATTACAAGGATGATGATTCACCATATGTATACATCTTCCACCAGTTCGATAAGCTTTCTATAAAAGCTTTCTTTTACATCGGTGGAAATGATTCGATGGATACCGTATTAAAGTTATCCGATTATGCAAAAAAAATCAACAGTGATGTGAAAATTATAGGGATTCCAAAAACCATCGACAATGATCTGTGCATGACAGACCACACTCCTGGCTTTGGCTCTGCCGCCAAATATATCGCATCAAGCATGCTTGAGATAGCCCATGATACCTTTATCTATGCTGTTAAGAGTGTGACAATCGTTGAAATCATGGGACGTGACGCAGGATGGCTCACTGCCGCTTCCGCTCTCGCACGTAATGAGTACAATACAGCGCCTCAGTTCATCTATCTGCCTGAGGTGAATTTCGACAAGGACAAATTTGTTGCCGATATAAAAGAAGCCCTTGCGCACACTAACAATGTAATAGTTGCCGTATCCGAAGGAATACATGACGCAGACGGCTCATACATTACATCATCAAAGGCCGCATGTGACCAGTTCGGACACCAGCAGCTAAGCGGTGCCGGAAAAGCTCTTGAGTTCATCGTAAAGGAAAACATCGGTGTCAAGGTGCGCTCTGTAGAGGTAAATGTGCTCCAGCGCTGTGCCTCACACCTTGCATCATTAACCGATATCGAGGAATCTTTTGCTCAGGGTAAAAAGGGTGTCACTATTGCAGCAGAGGGTGTGACCGCATCAATGGTATGCTTGAAGCGCATCTCAAATGATCCTTATCAGGTGGAATACACATATTCTGCTATCAAGGATATCGCAAACGAGGCCAAGTCTGTGCCAAGAGAGTGGATCAATGATGCGGGCAATGATGTGAAGCCTGAGCTTATCGAATACTTAAAACCACTTATTCAGGGAGAAACCGCTGTAGCCTACAAGAATGGTCTGCCTGACTATATGGATGTGTCACATCTTCACAAATGTAACTGATTTTAGCTGCCGCCTACACCCCGATGTAGGCAGCAACAGCATATCTCCAAGGAGGTCGATTTACATGAAGAAAAAAGTGCTTATAACCTGTGCCGTTATACTTGGTGTGCTTTTGGCTGTTTATCTTGGCTTTGCCTTTTATTTTAGCAGCCACTATCTGTTCAACACAAAGATTAACTCTGTAAAATACGCAGGGAAAACTGCAAAAGAGGCATTAGAAAAAAATACAGCCCTAAGCCGCGACTATCTGCTCACAATCACTGATAGAAAAGGCAACAGCTTTTCACTTAAGGGACCTGATTTTTCCTATGAATATGTCTCAAACGGTGACGAGGAGCAAATCCTAAAAAGGCAGAATGCTTTTACATGGCCTGTCAGTCTCTTCAAAGCTCAAAACTATACTCTAAAGGGTTCGTCCAAATATAACGATGCCGCTTTGGCTGAAAAGCTCAAGGCTCTTGATATTTTCAGTGATGACTACATTGAAAATCCGGAGGATGCACACATCGAGATAAAAGACGGCAAATACGATGTGATTGAAGAGAAAAATGGCTGCAAGCCGATATATGACAGCATCCTTGCCGAAGTAAAGGACGCCCTGGACAATGAGCTTCCAAAGCTTACCTTAAGTGATGACTGTTATGAAGCTCCAAAAATCACAAAAAACAGTGATACTATCAAAAATGAAAAAGAAGCCCTCGACAAATACACTGCTTCAACCGTCACTTACAAAATTGAAGGTGCCGACGAGAAGCTTGACTCAGCCAAAATCCTTGATATGCTAAGCATCTCAGATGACGGCAGCGTGAGCATAGATGATGCCAAGGTCACTAAATATGTCCAGCAGCTTGCTTCCAAGTACAATACCTTCGGCCGCAAACGCTCATTCAAGACATCGTCCGGTGACACTATTGAAATAGGTGGTGGAGACTACGGATGGGTAGTCAGCAAGAAAAATGAGAAAGCCCAGCTCCTTTCAGATTTAGAGGGAGGCAAGCCTGTAGAAAGAGAGCCTGTTTACGAGCAGACTGCTCTTCACCGCGGTGCTGACGACATAGGTAATACATACATAGAGATTGACTACACAAAGCAGCACATGTGGTATTACAAAGATGGTGTTCTCCAGATGGAGTCTGATTTCGTATCAGGTAATCTCGCCCGTCAAAATGGCTCAGTAGATGGTGTATACAAGATTGTTTACAAGCAGAGAAATGCTACTCTTGTCGGCGAGGGATACTCTTCTCCTGTCAGCTATTTCATGCCGTTTGCCTACAATATAGGTATCCATGATGCCAGCTGGCGTGATACCTTCGGAGGAACCATTTACAAAACCTCGGGCTCACACGGATGTATCAATGTGCCTCCTGCTTTTGCAGAGCAGCTGTTCAATGCTGTGGATAAGGGCACTCCTGTTGTTGCCTACTACAGAGAGGCTGTCACTCTGACAAACAATGCTGCAAAGATGTCCAATGCATACTCGTATGTGGCTCCTGATGCTGCACAATAATTAATAATATTGGCCCGCCCGGCAGAGGTGCTCCCGACGAGCTAACGCTACGCAGCTAAGGTACTGCGCTAGTCGCTCTTTCGGGAGCACCTCTGCCGGGCGGGCCAATCCCCATGTGCCGGTCGCTTTTTCTTACTCTTTCGCTATATTCATGCGATTCTTCCATCTAAAAGTGTGTTAAAATCTGCTTACATTGAAGTATTTTCCACTACTCCAGTAACAAAATGTCAATAGGTTTTTAATCATTGCCTGCCACTTTATCAAGAAGTCTTGCGGAAGTCCGCTTTGCTTCCCTTGTAGCATGGGCATAGACATTCATGGTGGTACTCACGTCTGAGTGTCCTAACAGTTCCTGCACATCCTTAGGCTGAGCCCCGTTGGATAAGAGGTTTGTCGTGTAGGTATGCCTTAATGTGTGGAAATGGAAACCTTCAAGCTCCGGCACATTTTCTGTCATTCCCAAATGGTAATACTCGTAATGCACCCGATTCTTTTCCATTACCTCTCTGTAAAAATTCCGCTGATAAAGTTCTCCATACTGAAAACGATTTACTTACTAAGAAAAAAGAGCTTGAAAGCAAGATTGCCACCAAAGAGGAAGAGATCCGAACTCTCAAAGCCAGATTATCCAATATCGTCAGACAGCATGAATTTGCAACAGTACAAGACTTCTACACAGCATTCTATACTGCACAGCGTGCCTTTGACGCATATCAGAAAGAACGTTCTAAGTGGGAAGAAGCATACGGAGAGAAAGTTACTCCAAAGTTCGAAACCATACACGACAAAATAAAAAGGTATCAGGAAAAGTCTGACAACCAGAACGCCAATCGACCTTATCAAAGCAAAGATAAAGGGGCGAGATAATCGCCCCTCAATTTCATTGCTTAATTTTTTCAAAAATGAAGTTCAGAACACTCATCATCAAGAAATCACACTAAACTTCCATTATTGAAATCAATTTGATTAATTGCTATAGTAATCAGCTCTTCAATATTTGATAGCTATATAATTTTTTCATATTTTCACTTTTTCTTCTCTCAGCCTCTTCCAGCGCCTCATTATATAAACTCTTGTCAGAATATACTTTATCCCGAGAATATACAATACTTTCGATAATACCATGAAACAAATCATCATAAGCCATTTCTTTCGTATAGCCATCACCAACATTTCCTGCATCAATTTGTGCGTATAATTCATCCAGATGCTGCTGGAAATACGTTTGAAAATCATCATGGTTATCTGTTTTAATCAAGACAAGAGATTCCCCTTCAAAAGTATCACATGCGCGCAATTTATTAATCGAATATTCCTTTAAAAAATCAATAAAAGAATCTAAATCATAAACTCGATTGAATATAGGCATCAAACGTTCCTTCACATATAAAGCCGTCGCTGAAATAATCTCTTCCATTGTATCTTCGGTATATTCAAAACTTACTCTTGCTTCATTTCGTGGAAGGAATGAATTTAAATCCTGTCCAGCATACAATATTGATTTTTTATCGATAGAAGAATGATAGGTAGAAATAATTCCTGCAGTAAGGAAAAATCCTTTTGCCCCTTTATTCCATGCCGGAGCTGTTTTTACTCCAAAAAAAGCCATCAAATCTTCGTTGAGCATTTTAACAAAAACATTCAATTTTGAGCAATATCGAAAACCCTCTGTTTGAAATGTTTCACCAAAAATAAGTTTAAACTGTGAATTAAACGACATAAAAAATCTCCTTTGTTATAGTCCAAACATCAACCTGTATGCAAGATAGAATGATGCGGCATCATCTGCAATTCCGCCACCACCTGTAATCACATCTTCTGCAAGTGTTCCTCCAACGATAAGAACAGCTGCTACAGTTCCTGCGCTCCCCCTTTTCTATCAAATTGACTTGTACAAAAACACTACTATTGTATGATATAATTCGTTATATTTCAATAATTTTCCACCTCTTTTATATCTTTTGCACTTTTGCAAAAAACGCAGTAACATCGTCATTATAACCGACAATGTATTAAAAGCATTTCATCCAGTTACAATTGCCATTTTTATAATTTGTTATTAGTTGCCACCAGATTTTCTTTCACTTGTATTTTCCCTTATGAGGGTTCATAATCAAGGGTAAAATGATATAACACGATACAAGATGTGATGGAGAGAACACCAATGAAAAGTTTAGCATTTTCAATGGATTAACGAGTTTTCCATAACAAAATATAACAGTTATTAAATGCTATAGATTTCGTCATTTGAGAACTGGGGTTTATCAACCTTTCCTCTTATTATTAAAATCGCTTACTCCAAACAAAGCAAATACGAAAGAGACAATAATAATTGAAATAGTAGTCGCTGAAATGGACTGCATGAAATAGTCTACGATTCTCAATCCCATAAATGTCGCAAATGTATCTAACAAAAGATACATAATAACAGCAGATTGTTTATCTATCTTTTCAAGCATAAGCAATGCTTTTGGTAACACATCAGCAAGCAAACTAAATGGGTATGAAATAATTGTTGCAATTATAAAGAATAGAATAATGCTTCCAACAGACGTATAGTAAAAACCAAATAATCTCATTATAGCTCGATTATCCGAAAAATCTCGGAAGCCTTAATTTTACTATATTTGTTATCAGAAGGTTGTTCTGCTCGCAACGCTCACAGAACAACTTTCTCACTAACTTCGCGCTTACGCACTCATTAAGTGTTCAATGATTACTCGATAACTGTAGCAACACGTCCAGATTCTACTGTACGTCCACCATCACGGACTTTGGTTTCGTGATATTCGATTATTTGAAACTAATTTGTGCGGTTCTGTTGTCTAAAGTAGCTTATTTTTGCTGAGGAATTAGTGCTTTATAAAAATCTTGTAGCCAAAATGTAGCCAATTAACGTTTAGATAAGCACAGGCAAATGAATTTCAATAATTCTTTCAAAATAACATAATCACTTTAATATAAATAAGTTATGTTATTTTAAAATATATCTGCCCTCTTCTTTATATATTTCTTGCTTACCGTCAACACAAAATGCTGGTCTGATACCATTCATATCGTATGCATTCGTGCTTCCAATTTCACCTTCCGGTCCTACTGCATATACACAAGAATCATATGTAGAATCCGCACTTCTTAACCACCAACTTACAGTAAACTTTCCATTATTCGTAGTAGCAAAACGATTCTTATTATCTTTAAAATACAACAATGGCACCCCTTCAACTCCGACATGCCCATTTTTTTTATATCCAAGTTCAGTAAAAGACAACAAAAACACTTTTCTTACAATAGTTATCACGCTATCATCTATTTGATTCAAGCATCGTTCATCTAAAATCTCTATTTCCGAATCTTGAATTAAGCAACGAGTTTGAATAGGTAAATTATCAAAAAACTCTCCCATTAAGTAATTATCAATTTCACTTTCTTCATAGTAAGCCGAATAATCACTAACTCTTCTATTCTCTGGAAGAATTTCTTTTCTTAACAAAAGTGTTTTACCATTATAATCATTAGTTAATACAATATATGGAACAAATCCTGTTTTTTCTTCAATATATATGATTGGTTCAATTTTACATTTTTCAGAATATGCCAAATCACTTATTGTATTATATTCCTCGGTTACTGCTTGTCTTTTACTACAAGCATTTAATAGAACTCCAAGAACAATTGCTAATACTACTACTTTATACGTTTTTCTGAACATTTATGTGGCTCCTTAATTTCTCTGCTTTTTACGTCTTATTTTTGTAAATGCCATACACATCACTATACTTACCATGATTACAGCCATTAGACTACAAAATCCAACTGCAGATTCGTCTCCTGTTGAAACAGATTCTATCTTTTCTCCTCCATTTTCATTTATTCCCGAACCAGAATTATTACCTATATTATTATCTTTTCCCGAATCAGGATTTTCTGGGTTCGCTGGATTTTCTGGGTTCGCTGATTCTCCATCTTTTTCAAATTTTGCAACTAAAAGGGTATCTTTTTCTACACAAAAACGATATTGTGTTTCTTGCGAAATTAATTTATCATTCTCATACCAACCAACAAATTGGTAACCTTCTTTAGCAACCGCTTCAACTTTTGCAAAATTTCCTTCTTGTCTAATTCCTTGACCTATAGCAATACCATGTTCATCCGAATCAACTTCTACTGTCACCATATAATAAGCAGATTTTGCATCTTCACCACTTAAATTTTGATCAGGATTAATTTCTTTACCATCAGGTGACTTCAACTCATACTCTGTAGTTGAACCTTCTATTTCATTATTTTATTCATCATCTACATAAGCAGGAACAACTGCATTAAACACATCATTTTTATTCAAATTTATATCTTTATAATTAACGACTCTTGTAATATCACCTGCTGTAGAAGAAAATTGTGTTATTGGGCATTTATATAAATAGTAATTTATAAAATGCTATATGTCTTGTAGATTCATTTCATAAATTACTATAATTTTTATAGTTTTATCATTTATACATTTGTTGAAAAAAGTCATATAAAACATTACAATATTTATTGATATAAGATTCTTTCTCGCCATCTATAACACCACAAAAATAACTGTACTTAGAACCATCAAAAACAACTGTACATATATTAGTTTTAAATAAGCTCATATTATCATCATTTTCCATATAATAGAGAATGTTATCATATATACTATATACATTCCCTTCATCAGCCCCTTCAATAGTTGGTAATAAACCTTCAAACTTTTCTAACGGTTCAGCCGTTATATATACTTCAATAGAAGAATCCACAAGATTTTCGTCATTTGTTTCATATTCAAATGTATATCGGAAATAAGCTCCACCGAAACTTTCATCTTCATTTAAGTAACATCGCATTCCAGAATATCCTTGGTCAAATGCAACATCTACCTTCGTATATTTTTCAAAAACATCATAATTCTTGTTATCTTCCACCACTACTTCTTTATAAGAATCATATTTCTTATAAAATGCTTCATTGACATTAGCAACTTCATTTACTTGGAGAAATTTGAAGTTAACTTCATTTATATTTATATTTTCTATGTTTTCCTCATAATACTTGTCAGACTTTATATATTCCCGTTCTTTGCCATCCTTTAATACATTCTTGCCTATAAAAATTAATGCAATAAAAAACAAGCATACAAATAATATTCTTATTATTTTCTTCATTCATTTCTCCTATTCTGTCAATCCTAAATCTATTGATTTTACTGGCTTTGACGATTTTTATTTTACCTCAAACAAAAGCCGAGAGTGATGGATATCGTAGTGTCATGTACCGAATAGCTGATAAATAAGTATAGCTAATAAAGCATCCTTTTAGTTTGCTTTATAAAGGCTATTTTCCCTCTGTTCAACTATGATGATGAACCTTCCGTGTCTAAGGGGATCATGTCCCAACTTCCTTCGTAGCATCTACCATTCACTGAGTGCCAGCCAAGCTCCTAAACGGGGGCATGCCCCACGGAAAAAAACGATGCCGGCTACAGCTCTTGTTTTTATGTTTGATTGTTACTGACCTGCATTCACCTGTCGTGGTACTGATTTACTCAGTGGACGCTATACCATCTCAGGTTCTTCTTGGTCTTTCGTTTTCAGATATCATTTCGAAAAGCGTTACCTCCAACTAATCTGCACAAACGGAAAGCCGGGCTCTCCAACTGTCTTTATTACTAAAGTATAGTTACCATCTGGCGACAGCTCACGCAATAGCTCATCTTCTATTGATTCTACCGTTAAAAATCCATAACTATTCTCCGATAATTCTTGAGAATTTTCGGTTTCTTTGCAGGCTGGCGTCTCACATAGATGAGCAACTCACCGAAATAACAAAAGATGATATGATTTCCTATGCAGTCTGCTACGATGAATTTCAGTATCAGGCAGGCTCCTGGGAATACCCACGTCGTGTTGTATGCAAGGTTGAGAAACCTGCAGAACAACTTATCCATTTGTATACCTTTATTGTGACAAATATGGATTCTGAATCCGAAAAAGTCATTCGATTTTATTGCAAGCGTGGAATCATGGATAACTATATCAAAGAAAGCAAAAACGGCTTTGATTTTGCTGCTGTAAGCAGTTCTTCAAAGATTGTAAATGCAAACCGTCTCCAGATTCATGCACTGGCATACAACATATTTAATTGGTTTAAACGTCTGGCTTTATCTGCATCTATGAGGAAACAGCAGATTGATACCATACGCTTAATACTGCTGAAAATAGCCGCCAGGGTGGTACATTCAGCAAGATATATAACATTCAAGCTTTGTAGCAGTTGTCCTTATAAAAATGAATTCTATGAAACATTGGAAAACATCCGGGGCTTGCAACCAAAGCTGGAATAACAATAACTATGAACTTTGATAACAGAACATGTAATTCCAGACGGCCACAGGGATTTTTTTACCCTTTTTTAAGGTCAAAATGGATTGCACGAGCTACTTAGCGGTTCAAAAAACGAAATAGGAATTATTTGATGAGGGTTACGTCATCATGAGACGGCTCCATCATGAATAATTCAGGCCTATAAATATTAAATGTTTTTCTTTTTTTTAATTACTACTTTTTGCAATATTCATAAATATTAAATGGTTCTTCTCTTTTTTCAAATAAGATATCAGCTTCTTTAATAATCTTAATAAGTTCTTCAGTCTCTACACCTACTGTTTTTAGTACAAGTAACTTCTTTTCATTCGTTATGAGAAAGAAAAAACCTTTGTGCAAAAAGACTCTATCTATTTCTTTAAGTTCACAGATCTTTTTATCTTCTAATTTTATTCCCTGAACATCAATTTCCACTTTGTTATATCTTGATTTATTCCATACAAATTCATGGACATTATTTTCAAATTTTTTTCCCTTAGATTGAAACCAAATAATCCAAATCAATGCAATAATAGAAATCCCCATTCCCACATAAAACATCGGATAACTCTTTACAAAATAGCAGCCGATTGATAACAAAAATAATACTGGTGTCATTATATAAATAATTTTCCTTCTATTATTTTTTGTCTTAAGTAATTGATATGGCATAGCATATTCTAACGAAAGCATATACTCTAATGCTTTTCTATCTTCATCGGTCATAATAGACTTTATAATCATTTTTACTCCATCCTTCCCTTAAATACGTTGAGAGATTCCTATTCAAAAAGGAATCCCCCAATCGTTAATTATACTTATATATTATGCTCCTACAAAACCTGCCAAAGCGGATGAACTAACAGTCAATGCTTCAACAATCGCTACAATCGCACCTTCTGGTAACAATGCTGCAACAATCACTACACCTGCAACTGCAGCTACCACTGGCAACGCTGCTTCTGCAAATTTAGCAACCTCAAATTCCTTTCCGCTATCTGAATTAAATGACATTTTAAATATTAATGCAACTGATATTGCCCATTCATCTTCCTCTTCCGGTAACAGGTCCGGTGTGCTACACGTAATGGAAAATTCCGCACTATTCGCTGAAACATTTTCTACTTCAAAAGTAATATTTCCTGATTTAACTGATAGTGCAATATTTTCCAATATATCACCAAATTTATCAGCACCATCTACTCCAGTATTAACCAAATTAGTCGATATTGCTGTAATTTGACTCTTGCATGATTGTGTCAAGCCTCCATCATTTCCTATTACTACATTCACATTATAAATTTTTCCGGTTGAACTTTCAATAGATGTAGAAATTTTTGTAGATATTTCTATTATACCTTCTGAACTTACAATCTCTCCAAGTGTAATTTCTTTATCATACTCCACACCCATGTCCATAATTTTTTTCAGATAACCAAGCGGCTCCATTACATTATAAACATATTGATTTCGTGCAATTTTTACCTTCGCTCGAAGATTCTCTTTTGCTATTTCCTCGTCTGTTTTTGTTGATACAGCATCGAACTTTTTAAATCCGGAATCCCTTCCCGAATACGCATCTTTATCCAGCGGAAACGAAGGTGATGAAGAAAATGATTTCAACTCACAAAATTGATCAAACGCCCAGTTCTTCGGCATCGAATATCCTAAATTACAGCTAAACCCAGTCGACATATCTGCCACAAAAGATTTACCTGCCAATCCTGCTTCATAAACTTTAGTGCATACATATCTTGGTGCATAAATGCCGACTTTATAGTTTTTATCATTTGTCGAACTAAAAAAGATCATGTGAATCTGTTCAAAATAAGGTATAATAAATGTATCAATCTGATACGAATAACAATCAAAATCCACTGCAAAGTATATAGTCGTTCCACTTGGTATGCCGATTCTCTCGGCTGCTAAAATTGCTGTCTGTGCATCAACACTTCCCTGAGACGGATCCTTAAAATAGTTTAATTCATATCCTCCATCCTGATATATCGGGAATATCGATAATCCTGCATTTTCAATATTTTTCACTTCTGCTGATGTCAGATATTTCGGTGTATGTTCTATTCCAACAGAACCTGTCAGATAACGACCTACATGAGTATACCCTGCATTTTTTATATCTAATGCCTGCTGTTTATTTAATACAGTTGCACAATCACACGCTTTTGCCGCCCTGTTTGTATCACCTTTACTCGTGAGCAATGATTTCATAGTAGAAACATTTACTTTTCCTTTTGTTACAAGTCCAATTCCAGTCAGACCATAAAACTCCTGAAATTCTGAAACTTTCGACTCTGTAGTTGAATCAAATACGCCGTCGAATCTGCCCGGATTATATCCATTAAAATACAATCCATATTGTGCAATTTTATTAAATGGTACATATTTTGCTGAATTTTGTCCATTCTGTAATGTACCCGGAAATGCATTTGTTGTTGCGTCACCAAAATTAACGGAATTCAGGTTTGTAATTAATTCGGTTGTAACGCCTTCAGCCGCCTGCAATGCACCAACTAAAGACAAAATTGTCTGTCTTGAAGCAATTCCATCGCAAGGTCCAACACCGATAACATCTGACCAGTCACTATTTAATTGCTGTTGAATAAGAACAATATTGGAATCTCCACCAGAAACCTTTGTAAACCAGTTCAGCGATAACAATCCAGACCAAACCTTCCAATCAATTTTACCCGTCACTTCCAGTCCGGCATTTTCCTACATCTTTTTAACTGCATTTACTCCTGATGTATAATAAATTCCGGTAATTCCTCCTGCAGCATATCCTTTACAAAACAAAGCACACTGAATCAAACATACATTAACCTGCGGAGTATCATTCGGATCCATTTTTGTGATAACGGCTAACTTCTTCATTGTATTAATAGTAAGAGGTCCCACCGTTCCTGTAATCGTTGAAATTCCATTCTGAATCTGAAATGCACGAATGATTCCCTGCATTACTGCTGCTCCAGTCTTTCCATCCTCATCCAATTTTACCCAAGCCTTATGTCCACCAAACATCGCATTTAAATATTTTTGTGCTGCTTTTACATTCTGATCACTCATATTTACTACATCCTAAATACCGATTTTTGTTCTATTTGCTCCCCGATAAACTTGAATCTGTCGCTTTAATACCCGTGGTCAACATGTTCCCAATTCCCACTGTCATTCCTAATTAGAATCCATTTCCAATCATCATATGTTGAATCCGGATTAAGCGAACCATCCCCGCCTGATGAGTCTACATCGAAAGATGATAATATTACGATTGCTTCATCCGCGTCATATTGTTCAGCCCATTCATAAAATTCATCGGCGTATGTATCTCCGGGATAGGTCAGTTTTGTCAGTGTGCAGCCGTCAAATTCGTTGCCGAAATAGTCTTTTACTGTTTGGAAAGCCGCCTCAATATCACTGTCTGAATATATTTCCGACGGTTTCCAATCAGGAATTTGAACATTGTCAATATTCCCACCACTATTCTTTCCACCACAGCCGGCAAGAACAAAAATCATTATCAAAGCTGTCAGAAAACAGAATATAGTTTTCCTATTCATTTTTCGATACCTCCTACGAATTCAAAGTTTCACGTGTTTACCAAAATGGAATTGAATTGACTTAACACAAAGTGTTGTCTATGTACTCGATAAGAGGCTTTCTATTTACCTTGTCCTTATTGTGGATATACCAAGCATAGGCTTCTTCCAACCCCTGTTCTAATGATTTTACATCGCCCATTAGTTCATACTGCAAGGAAACATCCAAGCAATACTCATACTCATAAAAACTAAAATAATTCCTTTGTTCAATATCTTGATGAATTTCTACAAATGTAGCTTGTTTTCCAACAACAGCGTAGCATAACTCTACCCACTTACGAATCGAAACACCTTCCTTATTTCCTACGTTAAAGATACGCTGTGACGGTTTTACTTTCAACAGAACATCAATGAACCTACATAAATCATGAACATGGAAGAATTGCAACTTCATATCACCAGCTTTAGGTAAATAGAATTTTCGGTCAGCCAATGCACAATCAAAAACAAACGCTTCTCTATATACATTGTTCATTGGACCATATAAGTATGGAGGTCTAAGAATATATGCGTTTGGATTTCGTTTTAGCAAAACAGTTTCTGCATCTATTTTATCTGTTCCATACTTGCCCCAATACTTGTTGATAGAAAGATGAGCATATTCCTTGAATGGTTGTGGAGCATATTCTGGATATACGGCACTTGAACTGATAAGAATATAGTTTTCATAGTCTCCCAAAGCGTTAAGCAACAGTTCTACATCATCACCAGTATATGCCGTATCTATTACTGTATCAAAACGATATTCGCGAAGGGTCTCACCAAGATTATGCCTGTCAGCTTCAATAAGTGTTACGCCCTTTGACTGTTCTTTAGTGTTTCGATTAAGCACGTATACATCGTAGCCTTTAGTAACATAATACTCTGCAATATACCGACTAACAAATACCGTTCCACCTGTTACAAGTATCTTTTTCATATCTGCATTCTCCTTCAACTTCAAATTCGTCACATCACTTTCATTGGAACTATTTTCCCAAATTAGAACATTGTAATTTAATTGCCTGTATAGAAGTGCGCTCTTAGCTTTGCTAAAAGAATTATGCCGTATCCGGCGTGTTATCTTTTTTCGATTTCTTCTACTTTCTTCTGATAAAGTTTCATCAATTCTGCAACACAGGCTGCTTCGCTTTTATACGCTTCACTGCCTTTTGTAAATTCGTATGCCTGCATGACTGCCATATCATTCTGGTGATGTGCTTTTCTCAACTCCGGCGGCTTATGCCCCGTATTTCTATAGCCCTATGCTATGCAAACTGGCTATTGTAGAGGTTTGCATAAAATCCATCGGCTGCAAGCAGACTCTCATGATTGCCCTGCTCTATAATCTTTCCATCTTTCATAACAAGGATAATATCCGCTTCCCTGATGGTAGACAGACGATGAGCCACTATAAAACTGGTTCTGCCCTTCATCATGGTAAGGAACGCTTTTTGAATCTTAATCTCTGTACGTGTATCAATCGATGATGTAGCCTCATCCAATATCAGCATAGGCGGTAAGCAGAGCATGACTCTTGTGATGCATAATAGCTGCTTCTGTCCCTGTGACAGGCTGCCGCCGTCCTCACCGATTTCAGTGTCATAGCCCTTCGGCAGACGTCTGATAAAGCTGTGGGCATGGGATGCCTTTGCTGCTGCAATGATTTCCTCATCTGTGGCATCAGGCTTTCCCATTATGATATTGTCACGGATTGTGCCCTTCTTGAGCCATGTCTCCTGAAGCACCATACCATAGTTGTCACGAAGACTCTCTCGTGTAATTTTTCGGATATCATGTCCGCTCACCTTAATTGTTCCACTGTTTACATCATAAAATCTCATAAGCAGATTGATAATAGTCGTCTTTCCACATCCTGTCGGACCTACGATAGCCACGCGCTGTCCAGGCTTTACATGGAGATTGAAATCCTCGATAAGCTTTTTATCCGGCACATATGAGAAATAAACATCCTCTATGTCCACACGTCCGTCAGCCTCTTCAAGTATTACCGCATCCGAAGCATCCGGTATCTCCTTTTTCTCCTCAATCAGCTCGAAGATACGAGCAGCACAGGCAAGTGCATTCTGAAGCTCTGTGATGACACCCGATATCTCGTTGAACGGCTTGGTGTACTGGTTGGCGTATGATAAGAAGCATGAAAGCTGTCCTACTGTGATTCCGCCGGTGAGTGCACTCATGGCACCAAAAATTCCGACTCCGGCATACACAAGACTGTTGACAAAGCGTGTACACGGATTTGTAAGACTTGAGAAAAATGTTGCCCTCAGTGAGCATTTCTGTAATCTGTCATTTATCTCGTCAAACTGTTCAAGCGCTTCATCCTCATGGTTGAAGGCCTGTACGACCTTTTCATTTCCTACTATCTCATCGATGAGTGATGTCTGCTCTCCCCTTGTTCTTGTCTGCAGCTGGAACATGGAATAAGTCTTTTTAGTGATAAAGCTTGCCACAAAAAGTGACAAAGGTGTGATGAGCACTACAATACATGATATCTTCACATCTATTGTGAGCATGAAAATAAGCGTACCTGCTATTGTTGCAATTCCTGTAAAGAGCTGTGTGAAGCCCATCAGAAGTCCCTCTGAAAATGTATCTACATCGGCGATGATACGGCTGACCATATCACCGTGTGAGTGACTGTCAATATAGGAAAGTGGCATTTTTTCAATGTTTAAAAATGCATCACGTCTTATATCCCTCACTATGTTGTAGGTCATCCTGTTGTTGCAGATATTAGTAAGCCACTGGGCTGCTGCCGCTATGACGACTATTATTGCTGCTCTCGTGAGGATGGCTGTCATAGCCGTAAAATCAACCTTTCCTTTTCCTACAATCAAATCAATTGCGCGTCCTGTGAGAATTGGAAAATAGAGCGTAAGCGCCACTGTAACAACAGACAGGGCAAGTGAAATTACAAGCAAAGGAATATATCTCTTCATGTAGCTTAATACCTTGCGGATTGTGCCTGCTTTATTCATCTTCGCATTATCCGTAGCCATACTCTACACCTCCTTTTGTCTGGTCATATCCGACTCTTTTTTAAACTGTGAATCATATATCTCTTTGTAGGTCTCGCATGTCTCAAGCAGCTTTTCATGAGGTCCGAAGCCAACCATCTGTCCGTCGTCGAGTACTATGATATTGTCCGCAAACTGGATAGATGAGGTACGCTGTGACACGATAAATATTGTCTTGTCACCATGCATGCCCTTTAATGCCGCGCGAAGACTCGCATCTGTAGCAAAATCAAGTGCCGATGCACTGTCGTCAAGTATCAGTATGTCAGGATCCTTTACAACTGCTCTGGCAATTGTAAGACGCTGCTTCTGACCACCTGATAAGTTCTTGCCGCCCTGCTCTATCATGTAGTCAAGGCCTCCCTCTTTGCCCTTTACAACCTCTGTCGCCTGTGCTATATCGAGCGCCTTCCACATTTCCTCCTCTGTGGCATCATTTTTGCCCCAGCGCAGGTTGTCGGCTATCGTTCCTGCAAAAAGCACTGCCTTTTGCATTACAACACCAATCTTATCTCGAAGCTGCACTGCATCGTAGTCATTTATATCATTTCCCTGAATCCTTATAGTACCCTTTGTGGCATCATAAAACCTCGGGATAAGGTTTACAAGGCTTGATTTTCCTGAACCTGTACCACCGATGATTCCGATTGTCTGCCCCTTTTGCACTGTAAAGCTTATATCTGTGAGTGTCTCATCGGCCGCTCCTTCATAGGTCATGCAGACATGGTCAAACTCAACCTCAGGTGCGCCATCCTTTGCACCAATGAGCTTAGGATTTTTCTCAGGAAGCTTTGATGGAATAGAAAGCACATCCGATATACGATTACCGCACGCCACTGCCTTTGTCACCTGTACGATGAGGTTTGCAAGCTTTATCAGCTCGACAAGTATCTGTGACATGTAGTTTACAAGTGCCACAACCTCACCCTGTGTGAGGATTCCTGCGTATACCTGCTTGCCGCCTGATACGATAACAGCGATTGTTGCGATATTTATAATGATAAATGTCAGAGGATTGGTGAGTGCTGAGATTCGTCCTACAACCTGCTGCATATTGGTTAAAAGCTCGTTGTCCCTGTTGAAACTGTCAATCTCATCATTTTGCTTATTAAAAGCTCTTATAACCCTGGTTCCCTCTAAATTCTCCCTGGTATGTGAAAGCACTGTGTCAAGAGAGCTCTGCACCTTTTTGTAAAGCGGAAGGCTTGCAACCATAACTGAGAATACCACTATTGAAAGCAGAGGTATGGTAACTACAAAAACCATTGCCGCTCTTACATTTACTGTAAAAGCCATCGCCATAGCTCCGAATACAATAAATGGCGAGCGAAGGAAGAGTCGAAGCACCAGATTGACTCCTGACTGCACCTGGTTTATATCGCTTGTCATCCTCGTGATAAGTGTCGATGTGCCCACTGTATCCATCTTTGAGAATGATAGTGACTCTATCTTTTCAAACAATATATGGCGAAGCTTTGTGGAAAAACCAACTGCCGCCTTTGCCGCAAAATACTGCGCTGTGACCGAGCTTACCAGACCAACTGCCGCAAGCAGCACCAGCACACCTCCCATCTTCCATATATACGGCTTGTCCGAAGCCGTAATTCCGTTATCAATGATTGCCGCCATGACAAGCGGTACTATAAGCTCAAAGGATGCTTCCAGCAGCTTAAATAACGGAGCACAGATGCATTCCTTTTTGTACTCCTTTAAATATTTTAATATCTGTTTCATCTTTTCCCCTTTCAGATTTTATGTCGCCGATTACAGCTTCACTATTATAGATGATTTTTCTCATATATACAAGAAAAACGATACACTAAAAAACCAGTACCATGCGGTACTGGTTTCATATATCAGCTCTTATGTATATGCTTCTTGATTGCTTCAAAGCTCTCAGGACTGATGACATGCTCTATACGGCATGCGTCCTCTGCTGCAATCTCCTTATCAACACCAAGCTTCTCAAGACACTCTGACAAAAGCTCATGTCTTTCGTATATCATCTCTGCTATCTGTCTTCCTGACTCTGTGAGTGTGATAAATCCTGCATCACTAACTGTGATATTGTTCTTCTCTCTAAGGTTTTTCATGGCTATACTCACGCTGGATTTCTTAAATCCAAGCTCATTTGCTATATCAACTGAGCGTACCACAGGAAGCTTCTTGCTGAGAATAAGTATGGTCTCTAAATAGTTTTCTGATGATTCATTGTTTCGCATTTCGAATACCCCCGTGAGTTTATTTTCGTTCGTTTTAATTCAGTTATATTATTATAACATACATTTTATTGTTTGCAAAACTTTTCTTTTGATTTGTACGTGATTTATAAAAATCCAAAAAAATATCAAAATCCCATATTTGTTATTGACTTCTAATTCATGTTAGTGTATACTAACTATCGAATCAGAAAACAAACGTATGCATGATATATTTCTAAATCTTGTATGCCATAAATGTTTAATTATACCAGATAAGACCGGCTGATCACCAGTCTTATTTATTTTAAAAAATGTACATATTCAGCTTAAACGAGAGCTCTTTTTAACCTTTCCAGCCCTTCCATAAGCACTGAACCGGGGCATGCGATATTCAATCGCACAAAGTAACGGCCATTGCCTCCAAACTCAGCTCCCTCCGACAGATAAAGGCCTGTCTTTTCGCGAATCATCTGCGTAAATGCCACAGAATCATCTGTGAGTGCACTGCAGTCAAGCCACATGAGGTATGTCGCATCGGCATCCACTACATGTATCTGCGGCAGGTTTTCTGCCATGAAGTCACAGACTGTTTTGCGGTTTTCCCAGAGATATTTTCTGAGTTCCTCAAGCCACGGCTCACCCTTTGTGAATGCTGCAACTGCTGCCGTGATGGCAAATGCGTTTGGCTCCGCCACCTCGTCTGTATTTAATGCGCGCCATACTTTGTGGCGCAAAAATTTATTTGGCACCATCACTGCCGCAGTCTGTAAGCCAGCCATATTAAAGCACTTGGTCGGAGCAATACAGGTGATGCTTATATCGGCGCAGTCCTCCGATGCTGCCGCAAACGGCACGTATGATTTTCCCGGTGCTGTGATGTCGCAGTGTATCTCGTCTGATATGACCGTCACATTGTACTTCCTGCAGAGTGCACCTATTTTCGCAAGCTCATCCTTTGTCCAGATGATACCGCACGGATTGTGAGGGTTGCAAAATATCATAAGCGAGGTCTGTGGATTGGAAAGGTCATGCTCCAACCTGTCATAGTCCACAAAATATCTGCCGTTTTCGTACCCAAGCGGACTTTCCTGTACATTTACGCCGTTATTAAATATGGAATTAAAAAATATATTGTATACCGGTGTCATGATAAGCACATTCTCACCGGGTGTTGTGAGCTTTCGCACTGTAGATGATATGGCCGGTACGACCCCTGTGCAAAAAATCAGGCTGTCTCTTTCGATTTTAAGCCCATGGCGTCTGTCCCACCACGAAATATACGCATCATTCCACTCATCCGGAATGATGGAATAGCCAAACACTCCGTGAGAAACACGCTCTGATATTGCATCTATTATCTGTGGAGCTGTCTTAAAATCCATATCTGCTACCCACATCGGGAGCTCATTTTCTGCCACATCCCACTTTAGTGAGCCTGTATTTCTTCTGTCTACAACGGTGTCAAAATCATACATAGATTATTTTCCCTCACATATTATCTTAGTCTTTGATGGGTCAACTCTGTCTTTTTCGATAGTCAGTGTGCCAATCTCCTTTGCCCTTATCACTCCGCTTGTCGGATTTAAAACACTGTCCACCTTACTGCAAATCTCTGCATCTACCGAAGAATACTCAAATGCCAATGTAGTGTTTATGAGCTTACAGTTTTTCATAACAAGGTTGTCGATGTAGCAAAGCCCCTGCAAGCTCTCGATTGTGCAGTTTATAAGTGTCAGATTCTTTGCGTTCCAGCCAAGGTATTCACCTGTAATAAATGAATCATAGACTGTGACATTTTCCGTATTCCAGAAGGCATCCTTTGAGATAAGCTTTGAATCGTGCACCTCTACATTCCTTGAGCCGTCAAACGAATAGTTGCCGACCAGCTGGAAATTCTTCATGATAAGATTATTTGTATTCATGCCAAAATAATCTCCCTTTGCCGAAACATTCTCGATATCGACATGATCACAGCTCCAGAGGGTCTCCTGGGCATTTGGAAATGTCACATTTTTAAGCTTTAGGTTATTGCATCGCCTGAAGTTCTTAGGTGCCTCAACTATTGAATCAGTAACAGAGATATTGTCTGTATACCAGACACCCGCACGCGCCATGTCAAACCATGTACAGTCCTTTACAGCTATGTCACTACAGTACCATAGCGGATATTTCCATCTAAAAAAACAGCCTGTCAGGCTAATGCCATGGCTCTCCTTAAGAGGTGACTCTCCGTCATCAAAAATTGTATCATATATATCCAGGTCGTGGCTTGCAAACAGGGCTCTTTCGCCTGTCAGAAACTCCTGATGGATTTGTTTTCTTTCGCTCATTATATATACTCCTTTTTCCCGGTAATTCTAAATAATTATCTGCCATAAAATCAAATAACCGCCGAGCACATAATATATGCAGCCCGACAGTTATCATTATACCCCAAACCCTACTGAATTTATAGTATTTTATATAAGTTTAATATTAAGAGCATGATATTTACAGCTCAAGCCCGTCAAGTATGCTCTTAAGTGCATCAGCAGACTCCTTGAGCTTTAAAGCTTCCTCACCGTTTAACTCGATTGGGATATCGCTCTCCACTCCGTTTGCTCCAACGATTGCAGGCATTGAGAGAACCACACCGTCGATGCCGTACTGTCCATGCATCATGTGTGAAACAGGAAGAATAGACTTCTCATCACGCATGATTACCTCGCAGATACGTCTGACTGACATAGCGATACCATAATATGTCGCATGTTTTCTGTTAATTATCTCGTAAGCACTGTTCTTTACGTTTGCAGCGATTTCCTCTGTATTCTCCTTGTGCTTGTAGTGACCTCTCATCTCGCACATCTTGTGAAGCTCCACTCCGGAAACATTGGCTGATGACCATGCAACCACCTCACTGTCTCCATGCTCACCTACTATAAATGCATGTACGCTTCGGCTGTCCACCTCAAGATGCTCTCCAAGCGCGTACTTAAGTCTTGCACTGTCAAGCACGGTACCTGAACCGATGACACGCTCCTCAGGAAGTCCTGAAAGCTTCTGTGCCACCTGTGTTAAAATATCTACAGGATTTGCAACGATAAGTAAGATTCCACCGAAATTTCTCTTTGCAATCTCCGGAATGATGCTCTTGAAGATTGCAACATTTTTATTTACCAGATCAAGTCTTGTCTCGCCCGGCTTTTGGCCTGCACCTGCAGAAACAACAATGATAGCAGCATCTGCCACATCATCATAACCACCTGCATATATCTTCATAGGTCTGGCAAAAGGAATACCGTGGCTTATATCCATCGCCTCTCCCTCAGCCTTGTCCTTATCAGCGTCAATGAGAACTATCTCAGAAAAAAGACCGCTCTGCATAAGTGCAAAAACTGATGCCGAACCAACGAATCCACATCCGATCATTACAGCCTTTCTTGGGTTTGTCTTAACAACTGCGCTAGTTTTATTGCTCATGTACGTTCCTCTCTTTCTTAAACTATAATTCAAATAGTTGCTTTTTATTATAACTATTCATCCCAAACACAAATTCTCAATATCTGCTTTGTTATCAGTAGTTCTGAATAATTATCTTTTATTTATATTATACCCGCATTGTACATATAATCCGTTGTAAAAACAACAAATTACTTGATAAAATACAATCAATAGCCCATTGTTCCCATTTTTATACAATTTTAATGCAGATTTTTACATAAAAAGTGCAGTAATAAAAAGCAAACCGGACCAATACAGCTGAATGAATTGTCATTTAGCATATTGATCCGGTTATATTAAAATGCTGTATCCGCTTATTTTGTGCTTGAATTTCTGTACTCAAGCGGTGTCATTCCATACAGCTTCTTGAACTGTCTGTTAAAATGCTCCACGTTCTGATATCCTGCCTCGATTGCGATATTCTCAACAGTTGTGATGCTGTTTCTCAGCAGTGTACGTGCCTTCTTCATCTTGGCATTGGTGACCAGCTCTCCGAAAGTCTTGCCAGACTTCTCCTTTATGTACTTGGAGATATACGGCTCTGTCAGGTTGAACTGTGCAGCCATATCTGCAAGCGATACCGTCTTGTAGTTGGCCTGGATGAAGTTGAGCATGGCAATATATCGCTCATCCTTCACGTGACTGTCAGCCTTGGTGGCAAGATAATGGTTTACCGCAACAACAAGCGCTCCGATTGATGCCTTGATGATATCCTCATCCACACCTGCGCCCCAGAACATACTGCCGTCAACTGTGATACCCACATACGCCATAGCCTTTGATGAAGATCCGTGTGAAAGCGCATGCTCCTCGTATACAGTGAGCTCAAAGCTGATGTCAAAATACTGCTTAATTATATTGCTGACTGCATCGAGACGGCCGTTTCCATTGGCATCTACCTTTCTGGTGCTGTCATTGTGTAAAATAACCGCCTCTGCGAAAATGCCGTTTACCTGCTTAAAGTGGCACTCCGGTATAGTGAAATATGGATGAAAATCCACATAATTGTCTGTAAAGATACTGTGTACCCACTCAGGTGAAAGCTCCTTGTGCTCCTCGTCCGATACCTGCTTGACCATGTATCCGACCTGCTCTCTCATCTGCTGTGGCACATTGATCCCGAAGCTCTGCTTAAGGATATATGCCACTCCGCCCTTTCCTGACTGGCTGTTGATACGGATAACATCAGCCTCGTATGTCCTGCCGACATCCTTTGGATCTATAGGCAGATATGGAACCGTCCACTTATCAAGCTTCTTTTCCTCTCTCCATGCCATGCCCTTTGAGATCGCATCCTGATGTGAGCCTGAAAAAGCAGAAAAAACAAGATCTCCCGCATATGGCTGTCTCTCGCCTACCTTCATTCTGGTAAATGTCTCATACTTCTCCCTGATCTCAGGCAGATTTGAAAAATCAAGCTGTGGATCCACTCCGTGTGAGTAAAGATTCATGGCAAGTGTCACGATATCTACATTTCCTGTTCTCTCACCGTTTCCAAACAGCGTACCCTCTATCTCCTCAGCTCCTGCAAGCACACCAAGCTCTGATGTGGCAACACCGCAGCCTCTGTCATTATGAGGATGTAAGCAAAGCACTACTCCGTCTCTGTACTTGAGGTGCTTGTTGATATACTCTATCTGTGTGGCAAAAACATGTGGCATAGCATTCTCTACTGTGGTAGGGATATTGATGATGGCCTTATTATCAGCCTTTGGCTGCCATACATCAAGCACAGCGTTGCACACATCAACCGCATAATCCACCTCAGTACCCGAAAAGCTCTCCGGTGAATACTGGAAACGGAAATTACCGTCAGTCTCTGCTGCAAGGTCTCTCAGTAAAACAGCTCCGTCAACTGCAAGCTGCTTTATCTCTTCCTTTGACTTCTTAAACACCTGCTCACGCTGTGCAACAGATGTGGAATTGTACAGATGTACAACTGCTCTCGGTGCTCCCTCAAGTGCCTTGAAGGTCTTCTTGATGATATGCTCTCTGGCCTGTGTCAGCACATGTATAGTGACATCATCAGGAATCATATCCCTCTCAATAAGAGCTCTCGTGAAATTGAACTCTGTCTCAGAGGCTGCCGGGAAACCTACCTCGATTTCCTTAAAGCCTATATCTACAAGCATCTTAAAGAAGTCAAGCTTCTCCTCAAGACTCATCGGCTCTATTAGAGCCTGGTTGCCATCACGTAAATCAACCGAACACCACAGTGGTGCTTTATCTATATAATCCTTCTTAACCCAGTCATAAGTGCATTCAGGAGGCAGAAAATAACTGCGCTCGTATTTTTCATATCCTTTCATCTTAAAACCTCTTTTCGTTTGAACTGATATAATTGTAACACATAAGCGCAGTTATTGGAATGATTATATTTAATCACTTTGATTGATGTAATTTAATTTTTTATAAAAATATAATCAACTTTATTGATTTTGATTATTCTAATCAGATATTTAGGCTAAAATATCCGGCTAATCCTCTCTCTTATTACCCCAGAAAAACAATGCAACTGTTCCCGGACCTGTGTGGCTTCCTATAGTCGTACCGATATCATTTATCTCTACTTTGCCTTTCATCTTAGGGAAGGCAGCCTCAATCAGATCAGCTACGGCTTTAGCATCCTCATAGCATGCAGAATTTGATATATAGACCTTATCCGAATAATCGGCACCATCCTTGCAGAGTGCCTGCATCTTCACAAGCATCTCCTTTATTGCCTTCTTTTTGGTGCGGATTTTCTCACGCACAATAAGCTTTCCCTCATTGCTCACATTCATGAAAGGACAGATATTCAGCACATTTCCCACGAATCCCGCGGTCTTTGAGATACGCCCGCCCCTGATAAAAAATGTAAGGTCTGATGAGAAGAACCAGTGATTCACCTCAAGTCTGTGCTCCATGGTCCAATCAGCCAGTGTATCAATATCCATGCCGCTATCCCTAAGGTCAGCGAGCTTATCCATCAAAAGACCAAAGCCTGACGATGCTGCCAGCGAATCAATCACATATATCTTTCTGTCAGGGTATTCCTCCTCGATAGCCTCCTTTGCAAGCCTTGCCGAGTTGACTGTACCTGATATACCTGAGCTTAGTGTACAGTGAAGCACATCATATCCCTCATCCAGAAACTGCCTGAAGTACTCCATGTACTCCTCCTGATTGATCTGCGAGGTCTTTGTCATGGCACCTTCCTCCATTGCCTTGTAGAAATCCGGCAGTGGCATGGACTGTCCTAAATCATCCATATACTCTTTACCGTCAAGCTCATAGTGAAAACATGCGTACTTAATATTTCTCTCGAGCATATGCTCCCTGGTAAGATCTGCTGTTGAACAGCAGCTAATCACATAATTTGACATATTATTTTCCTTTACCTTTTGACCTTTTATCATTATATGTAGTCAGATACATATGGTATCTCATGATATAAAATATCGTCAAGCTTGGCAACAGCATCATATGTAGTCTGTATTTTGCCCATCTGCAAAAGCTTCTCAGCACTCTTGTAGCCTAAAAGCAGTGTGGTAAACGTGCCAATAGACATGCTTAGGTGATACTGTGGATTTTTGTCGGTGAGAGCACAGTGCCCTTTCTCAAAATCAATGACGAATGTGCCATTGTTCCATGGCAGAAGCTCATCCTCTATCTCGAAGCTAAAGCAGCCGCTTGGACCATCCGGGTCACAGTTGTACTGTGAAATAAACTGCGCCACGTCGATGATTCTGCCCATGGCGTATGGTCTGATCGTCTCCTTTATATCACTATCGTCGAGCTCAAAGGCGATAGGCTCGCTGTAATAGTTGTTGCCTCTGACCTCATCTATCATGGAATCGTGGGCATGAATGTACTCCCACAGGCCAAGCTGTGCCTCACGGTTTAAGTAGATGAGCTCCTTGATGTGCATGACATCGGAGCTGATAAGATACACCATATAGCCACACGGTTCATCATCCTCGTTGTAGTAGATGGCGACCATCGTATCATCCTCATCCCAGCGGAAGTACTCCTCCCAAGCCAGATTATTTCTGTACAGACAACCGTGCGTCTTTGCGGCAAAGTGAGTATGAAGCTTCTTAAACTGCTCGTCATCCCACTGCACACGGCGCACATAGCCCGGCTCCTTAAGCTTTGTGGGAATCTGTCTGTCCTTTATCACATATGTCATCTTGTTTGAGATAATCTCCCAGCCAAGTCCTCTGTAAAGAGGTATGGAGTATGGGTACAAAAGAGCAAACGACTTGTTGCTGTCGCGCATTCTCGTAAGACTCTTTCTCATGAGCTTTTTCATGAGGCCATGACCGGTGTACTCAGGATACGTGCAAACACTTGTGACAAAGCCCACCTCGTAGCGCTCGCCGTATATATTCATATCGAGCGGATATACCGCAAACTGCGCCACAAGCTCTTCTCTTTTGTCAATGATATTGAAGCAGCCGAGCACATCAGCTCTCTCAAGCACAGGAAACTTCGACTGCTTGATTTCGTCATCCCTCCAGCCTGTCTCTGCAAGGTCTGCCTCTGTCACCTGAAAAGCATAACGAAGCAGTGCATTGTACTCCTCCGCATCATCCTTTGTCAGTACTCTTATCTTAAATTCATCTGATTTAAAAGAATGCATAGTGTCCTTTCTCGCCTGTCTTTACTGTATACATCAAATCGTCCGCCTTCTTAATGAGCTCGGTAATCTGACTCTCACTGGTAACATTTCTCTCATATGAAATACCGATGGAACAGGTGATATTCTTCTCCTCATTAAACTCAACGTCATGGTTGAGATATTTCTTTATCTGGCTGCTAAAGCCGTCTGCCTCTGCAATCCTTGCATAAATATCCTTTGCGATATTCTCAAGCTCGTATCTGGCGCATGACTCAATAACTATGATAAACTCATCACCGCCATATCTGCTCACAAAGCCTCTGTCCTTAGCCACTTCCCTGAACACAAAGGCCATCTCCTTAAGTATCAGATCTCCCACATCATGACCATATGTATCATTATAATGCTTGAAGTTGTCCAGGTCAATAAACATAAGACCCACATCCATGCCACCTGATGTCACACTTATGCGCTTTTCAAGCTTTTCAATCTCCTGATACATACCTGCTCTGTTATAGATACCGGTAAGCATGTCAGTGATAGCTGCCTGCTTCAGCTTCTTGTTCATCTCATTAGCCTTTTCATTGGCCTCAATACGGGCAATGGAATACTCAAGCTCTCTGAACAACAGCTTGAAAATGCTCAAATCATCCTCGTTGAGCATGTATCGCTCGATTGAGCCATGCCAGTTGTCCTTCATACGCACATATGCTATGAGCACACTTGAAAGTGCATCATTCTTGATAAAAGGCACTGCGACAAATGAGCATACATCATCCACGCCGAAATACGAGATGACATTTTCATACTCGTAGAAGCCCTCTGCAATCTTTGATGTGGCAATGCCCTCCGGATAGTCTATCATGATATCACATATACCCTTTATAACCTCATCTGTCATATCACAGCCCGTATCATTATAAAGCACCTGCGGCTCCTTCGCGTGCAGATCTATAATCAGCGCACAGTCAAGACTGAAATGATTTACGAAATTGCTCATGGCATTTTCAATCATGGTGTCCTTCTTCTGGTCATTGACATCGATAATGGTCTGCCATATGGAAATAAACTCCATCTGACGCTTTGAGCCCTGATAATCCTTTTCGAGCCCATGCTGCTTTACAAGCATATTAATCTGCCGCTCATTGATATGGCCATCACTCAGTGACTCTAGGTTGATATTTTTTAACATGTCAAGCGGAGCTGCCTCTGCTATTTCATGCATCCTTTTATTGTGTGCCTCTAAAAGTATTCTCTCATGCTCTATAAGCTCATTTTTGCCGAGCAGCTCAAACAGCTTCATCCTGCTTTCCCTGTATATCGAATATGCAAAAAATTCGTTTCCCTCCGCATTAACGAGATATCTCTCCGCATCCTCAAAACGTAAAAAGGCTTCTTCCTTTTCACCATCGTGCCACAAGAGCATGGCTGATGCAAAGGAGTAAAGGAACATCTCATCATCGCATCTGGAATAGTCATGGACTGCATCAGTTCTTGTGGTGTCAATTACTCTGTAGATGACATAATTAAGAAACTGCTTGCAGCTGAGCAGATAGCGCTCACAGCTGAATCTGTCACCCGAAAATATAGATGCAAGCGCAAGAAGCGCATATACCTTACTCGTGTTGCACACTCTTAAGCTGTTTAGATGAAGCTTTATAATAGTCTTCATGGCAACTAAAAGTGCATGGACAGCCTCCTTATAATTGCCCTGCATAATATAGTTAAGAGACTTGTTATAATACACCTCAGCTATATCCTCCGGCATCTTCAGGTAATATAACATATTGATTGCGGCATTGTAATAATTGTCAACCAGCTCATTTTTACCCATGGCACTTAAATTGTAGCCTATAGACGTAAGCACTCTCGCAACATATATATTGCCGTGCCCCTTCATGAACTCGTATGTACGGATAACATATAAAAAGGCTATCTCATTGAGACCGCTTGTGCTGGCAAGCATGATGGTCTTTTGATATGCATCATACACAAGCTGCTCATTTCCTATCTCCTTCGCAAGCTCAAGCCCCTTCGTAAAATGCTTTAGTAATGATTCATCATAAAAGGACTGCTTCACCACATCCCGGCTATTGTCGTATGCGTAAATATATATATGTGCCAAATGATTCCTGTAGCCGTGCTTTATGAGCTTTTCTATAATTTCATCACTGACAGGTATATCCTGTACACAGAAGAATATATTGTACCAGCCTGACATCTTTATCATGACTGACAAAAGCTCTGCCTTAAATATCAGTGTGTCATCCTCTGCCAAAACTGCATAGTCATAGGCACTCTTTGCACTGTTTCCGGCCTTCTCAAGCTTGCCCTGATACATATAGCAGGTGCCCTTCATGAAATAATACAGCGAAAGATAATGCTCACTGTCATTTTCCGGTATCAGCGCCTTGTATTCATTCGTGAGCTCAATCGCTTTGGACATCTCTCCAAGTAAAACAGACGTCCTTGCATAGACCATATAAAAGCGGCGCAGGCTTTTCTCATCAATCCATGCATCCTCAAACTTAAGCTTATGCTCTATGATGCGGCAGCCTCTCCTTGCCTGCTCAAAATCCAGAAACTCCATGATATTTGATGCTTCCTGGATGCTCTGCTCAAAGTTCATAGTGATATACAGCTCATCATCATTTGTAGTTTTTACGTTATTTTTAAGCGGTCCGGCACTGCCTATATAGTATATGGCGCTCCTGTCCTCAAGCGACTCAACTATACGATCCCACACCTCAACAGTACTGTCAGTACCCTTGACTATGGCATTAACACCTAACACGATACCGATATTGGCGCATGGATTGTCAATCAGATACTTGATGGTCTCAATTGAACTCTTAGACGCCATCTGGAATCTGTTTATCACAATCATCAAAGGCTTCACCTCAGAAAGCTTCTTGAGCATGTCAGCTATGGCCATCGTCATGCGTCTCTGCTCATATGCTACCTCATTTAACAGCACTGTCTCCTCTCTGAAGCACTCACCTGTCTCATAATAGCTGTTTAACACCTGTCTGTGCAGATAGTACACACCGCACTCCTTCTGGAAATCATCAAAGCTTCCGCCTATAAAGCGCCTGTGCATATTGCATATGATGTCCAAAAATGGCTCATAAGCTCCGACCAGCGTATTGTAAGAGAACTCACTGTATGCAAAAAAGACGTTATCCTCATTGCTTTGATAACGTCTTATAACCTCAAGATTTTCAATCGAAAAATCATTGCTATAATTCGCCATTACGATATTTCGAGTCTCTTTTCCTATGCGATTGTAAATCTGCTCGATTACCCCGCTATAATACTTCTCTATCATCTAATTACCCCATCATGTTCCAAAGCCGACACAGTGTATATCAATCCTCCTGTAATCAGGCTTTTCCGAAATAATCCTAAAACCATAGTAGACCAAAACTCCTAAAAAGTCAATCTTTTGACTCAATAATGATAAATTTTCCTCTATGGATATCAATCAGTGCATGATCATCGACTATTTCATTGGATATGCCAAGCGATGTAAACCTGTCAAAGGAATAATCAGTAACAGGATACTTAAAGCCCTTAAGGCTTACCTCATTGTCGTCTGTCAGTGCTATAAGAGATACAAACCTGCCATACTGTGCTGATTTTTCAATGGTTACCGGCTTATCTGCCATCCTTATGCGGTTGTTTGTATCGATAATGCTGATATCAGTTCCACTTTCCAGGCCTATTCCCAAAAGTGAAATATTTCCAAGCACATGGTCTATTCTGCTGCCTGTTGCTCCAAGCAGCACTATGCTTCGTGCTCCCTCGCTTATTGCCAGTCTTATGGCATACTCTGTATCGGTATCATCCTTTATGGGATTGAGCCTGCGTATCTCAGTCTGTCCCTTTCTCTCAAAATACTCCAATGCATTTGTCGTAGTCGAATCGAAATCACCTACAATTATATCAGGTGTGACACCGTTTTCGTACAGAAAATCCATTCCGCTGTCAGCCGCAATGATAGCATCTATTCCGTCAGTCTTTATCTCGTTTAAGCCAAATTCCTTATCTATTTTTCCACCACATACAATCAAATACCGCATTTTATCCACCCTCTCCTTAATAACATATCCACATTTGCTTAAGCCCCGGAAGCATTTCCGTTTTAACCTGCATCTGTTACATCATGATATTCAGAAAACCCTTTACATTTTCTTCTATATCTCCGCTAAACACCGCACTTCCCGCAACAATGATATTGGCTCCTGCCGCAAGCAGTGTCTCAACATTCTCCAGATTGACACCACCGTCCACCTCTATATCAGCCTTGTTTGCGGTTTTCTCAAGAAGCGCCTTTAGGTCGCGCACCTTGTCTACAGTGTACGGAATAAGCTTTTGTCCTCCAAAGCCCGGATTTACCGTCATGATAAGCACCATATCCACCTTAGGGAGCACATACTCTATAGCAGAAAGCGGAGTAGCCGGATTTAATGCTACACCTGCCAGTATGCCCTTTTCCTTTATTGCCTCGATTGTTCTGTCAAGATGCTTGCATGCCTCCGCATGGACTGTGATGATGTCAGCGCCTGCCGCCGCAAAATCATCTATGTATCTGACCGGCTCATCTATCATCAGATGCACATCAAACATGCGCTCTGTGCACTTTCTGATTGTCTTTATGACCGGCAGTCCTATTGATATGCTTGGAACGAAGCTGCCGTCCATAACATCTATATGCACATACTGTGCTCCGGCCTCGTCAAGCTGCTTAAGCTGCTCTCCAAGTATTGAATAATCCGCTGATAAAATTGATGGTGATAAGCAGTTCATGTTTTCCTCCGTTTGATTATGCTTTAAATTAATACTTTTGTCTGTTTTTCAGCTCCTCATACAGAAGCTTATAGTTATCATACCGCACCTGCGATATTTTCCCTTCTGAAAGAGCCTCCTTGACACCGCAGTCCGGCTCATTTATATGACTGCAGCCCTGAAACCTGCAATACGGCTCATATTCTACAAACTCCGGATAACAGGTCCACAGATCCTCCTTTTCAAAGCCCGGCACATCCATCGAGCTAAAGCCCGGTGTATCCATGATATACGTGCCATCCTTTATCGGAATAATCTCAGAATGTCTGGTCGTGTGCTTTCCGCGCTCTATTTTCTCACTTATGTGCCCTGTCTCCATCTGCACATCATCCTGCAGACAGTTGATGATAGATGACTTGCCAACACCTGAGGGGCCTGCAACCGTGGTTGTCCTTCCCTCTAAAACGTGCTTTATCTCATCTATACCCTCGCCGGTTTTCGTGCTGGTAAACATCACTCTGTAGCCTGCCGGCTCGTATATGCTTTTAAGCTCCTGCTGCTTTTGGGGCGTGATTAGATCCTTTTTGTTGAAGCATATGGTGACCGGCACATGCTGGTACTCCATCATACACAAAAACCTATCAAGCAGGTTGAAATTGGGATCCGGCTTTGCGGATGCAAAAATAACCAGGGCCATGTCTATATTGGACACAGCCGGCCTGATAAGTTCGTTTTTCCGTGGCAGTATACGCTCGACATTGCCTATGTGCTTTTCCTCGTCGAGGACTGTTATATCGACTGTATCGCCTACCAGTGGCTTTATCTTTTGTTTTCTGAAGGTGCCTTTTGCTTTGCACTCGTAGAGAGTGCCGCCTGTGGCAGTTTCTTTTGCTTCTTTGGTTTCTTCTACGTAGACGTAGTAGAAGCCGGCAATTCCTTTAATAATTTTTCCTGTCATGGTTTTCCTTGTGTGCTTTTGTATTTGCAGGAGTCACGCTTTCGGCGGGGTGCATGCCGCGCTTTGAGGTTGTGCGGGTGGCGGAGGCAGGCATATATTCCTCTTAAAAAATATGAAGCCAGCCCCGGGCTCTCCTACGGACAGGCTATGGCTTGCTCTGCCCTGTTCTTTCCTCGGTAGGTTTATGGCACCCCGGGGCATTTCATATTTTTCCCTCGGAACACATGCCTGCCCCGCTTCCTTAGTTTCTCTCCGCGAGTTCAGGTTTTCGTCCGCGGGTTGGTGTGGTTGGGGTTCGGATAGCACGCCACTTCGTGGGTGCTATCCGGTGGCTACAATAAGGACATATATTGGGTTGCTGCTTTATGCGCTATATGTGTATTGTGTGTATTTACAAATATGATGGCGATACGGAAAACTTGACGTAGCTGCGCTACGGCTCGTTTTCCTTGTGCTGCCCCAAGCTATGGCAATATCTACCTCTTTTTAGCTATTCCGGTTTATAATAATTATTTAGCGTCTCTTATGCTTATGGCACGCTATACGTTACTGGATCAAGTGTGACAGTTGCAGGATTTCCTGCTTCATCTGTTTCCCCTGTCTGAACTGTCCAAGTAACCACAATACTTCCTGTAGCTTCTTTCATTGTTCCGGAAACTGTAAATGATGACGTATTTTCATATGAACCCTTATCGTATACAGTTCCACTTTTACCTACAAGCTTATACTCTGCTTTTACTACAGTTCCCTCTCCACTATAACTAATTCCTTTACTTACGTTAGTCGATATCTCCTGCTTACCCTTACTGAGTGTAAGTGTGATTGTGGTGCCTGCGGCTACGGTTTCACCGGATTTGGTCTGGCTGATTACGCTGCCGGCGGGTACTGTGTCGCTGTACTGGGAGTCGGCATAGGTGTACTTGAGCCCTGCTCCTGCGAGGGCGCTTTCTGCATGTGACTGTGAGGCGCCTACTACGTTTGGCACGGTGATTGGCTTCTGGCCCGGTGAGAGGGTGACTGTTACTGTGCTGCCCTTTGCGGCCTGTTTCTTTGCTGATGGTGACTGTGCTGTTACTACATCTGCTGCTACACTGTCATTGTAATCTCCATACTCGAAGGTGACACTAAAGCCTGCTGACTCGAGTGTGCTCTTTGCTGAGCTCTTGGTCTTTCCGATTACACTTGGTATCTTGACCATCTCTGATGTACTATCACCTTTTCCTGCGATAACTACATTAATCTGTGAACCACGCTTTACTGTATCTCCGGCCTTGACATCCTGCTCAAGGATTGTGCCGTCCTTTTCATCTGACTGCTTTGTCTCAAATGCAAATACTGTGAGGTCAAGCTTTAAGCGGTCTACTGCCTTCTGAGCATCCTCCACTGACATGCCTCTGATGTCAATCATCTGGCCCTCTGTCTCAGTCTGTGTCTCTGACTCTGATTCAGACTCGGTCTGTGTCTGTGACTCTGTCTGCTGTGACTCTGAGTTCTTTTTGCCGCCAAACTTAAACACTCCTGCCACTGAAAGTGCAAGATATATGATAACTATTACAATGATTACAGCTGTTACTATACCCATGATTGTGATTGCTTTATCCATCTTTGGATTTAAAAGCTTGCCGTCATCATCATCGTCTTCGTCTTCGTCGTCATCATCGTCGTCTAAGAGTGACTCATCATATTCATCATCATCGTCTTCATCGTCAGCATACTCATCACCATTATCTGCATCGGTATCATCATCGTTTAAGTCCTCTGCGACACCTCTGCCCTCTTTTATCTTGTCAAGCTCCTCCGGGCTTATAACCTTGGTCTTGCCACCGTCAACGAGTGGTGCTATTGTGACGAAATCCTCATCAGGATGCGCAAGAGAGCGCCTTATGTCTGTGAGAAGCTCCTCAATAGTCTGGTATCTGCGGTCCGGTGTCTTTTGTGTACACTTTAAGATGATTTTCTCAAAGCTGATTGGCAGATCCGGTGCGTAGATGCTTGGCCTTGCAATCTCCTCCTGTAAGTGCTGCAGTGCAACTGCCACTGTGGTATCACCGTCAAACGGCACACGGCCTGTAACCATCTCAAACATTACGATTCCCAATGAGTAAATATCACTTCTGCCATCGACGAAGCCGTTTCTTGCCTGCTCCGGAGATGCATAGTGTACTGAGCCCATCACATCTGAGCTTATTGTATTTGAAGATGTAGCCTTTGCAATTCCAAAGTCTGTCACCTTTACCTTGCCATCTGTAGAAATAATGATATTCTGCGGCTTGATATCACGGTGGATGATATTTTTATTGTGAGCGGCCTCTATGCCCCTTGCCACCTGGATTGCAATACTTGCAGACTCCTTGAATGACAGCTGGCCCTTTTTCTCGATATAAGTCTTAAGTGTGATACCCTCGACATACTCCATGACAATGTAGTACAGACCATTCTCGCTGCCTACATCATAGATATTTACGATATTTGGATGCTCAAGTCCTGCTGCTGACTGTGCCTCAGCACGGAACTTGGTCACAAATGAACTATCCTCCGAAAACTCCTGCTTTAAAACCTTTATAGCTACAAAACGGCTCAGTATATGGTCTTTTGCCTTGTATACATCAGACATGCCGCCTGCGCCAACCTTGCTTAGGATCTCATATCGATCCGATAAAAAACTTCCTATCTCTAACATCTGTTATTACCTCGTCTTAAAATGGTTTAATAATCATTACCGTGATATTATCGCGGCCACCGTTTGCATTGGCCATGGCGACAAGCTGTGACGCTGCTGTCTCGATATTATCATTTTGCCTAATAGTATCGCATATTTCTTTATCTCTCACCATATTGGTAAGTCCGTCTGTACACAGAAGAATCCTGTCGTCCTCACATAGCTCGACCTCAAAGAAATCTGCCTCCACATGATCTGCTGCCCCGACAGCTCTCGTGATGATATTCTTGTCCGGATGAACTCTCGCCTCGTCGGCATTTATCTCACCCATCCTGACCATCTCATCAACCAGTGAATGATCCCTGGTAATTTGTCTGATCTGCTCTGTGCCACCTACAATATAAAGCCTACTGTCACCTATATTGGCCACAAAAAGCTTGTTTCCTATAATAGTTCCTACGACTAAGGTGGTACCCATTCCACGCTTAGCTTCATCCTCACGAGACTCAGCCACCAAAAGCTCATTTGCCTTGTTGATAGCCTCTTTGATGATGGATACCGGTTCATCCCCGGCATTTCTCGATACCGATGCAACCACACGCTCTATAGTGTATCTGGAAGCATAGTCACCGGCTTTGTGTCCTCCCATTCCATCTGCTACGATGAAAAGATTCGGAAGATTTCCTACTGCAGTGTCAGACGAGAAATAAAAATCCTGATTCATCTCACGAATAGCACCTGCATCCGTAATGGAAAACGTCTTCATCTAGTTTATTCCTCTCTCTTTATCTATATGCTTCTTGCGAAGCTGTCCACAGGCACCGTCTATATCTCTGCCCATTTCCCTTCTAATAGTAACATTAATTCCGTTTTTTTCAAGCCTATTTTTAAAAGCCTCTATAACACCCTTATTGGACTGCACGTAATCGCGCTCCTTTATCGGGTTTACCGGAATCAGATTTATATGGCAGTTCATGCCATGTACGAGTGCCGAAAGCTCTGCTGCATCCTCGGCTGTATCGTTCACTCCGCCCACCAGGCTATACTCAAAGGTGACTCTGCGGCCGGTCTGTGCAAAATAATATTTGCATGCATCAACCACATCATGTATATCATAGCTGTTTGCAACCGGCATGAGAGCTTTTCTCTTTTCCTGGTTGGAGGCATGCAGTGAAAGCGCCAGCGTGATAGCAAGCTTTTCATCTGCAAGCTGTCTCATGCGCGGTACGAGACCACATGTGGAAACTGTCAGATTGCGCTGGCTGATATTGATTCCGTTTTCATCAGTGAGAAGCTCTATAAAGCGCAGCAGATTGTCGTAATTGTCAAGCGGCTCACCTGTGCCCATGACAACTACATTTGAGATGCGCTCTCCTATGTCCTTGCCTATCTGATAAATCTGGTCAATCATCTCAGACGGCCTAAGCCCCCTGACGAGACCGTCAAGAGTGGATGCACAGAATCTGCACCCCATCCTGCAGCCAACCTGCGAAGATATGCATACAGAGTTTCCATGCTTGTACTTCATAAGCACACTCTCTATGACATTGCCATCGTCGAGTGCAAAGAGATATTTTCTCGTGCCATCGAGCTTTGACACCTGCACCTCCTCTTTTTTTAGCGAGATGAGTATTGCATTGTCCTTTAATACCTGTATGAACTTTTTTGAAATATTGGTCATCTCATCAAAGCTGTCCACATGCTTCACATGAATCCACTCATATATCTGCTTCGCACGGAATTTCTTTTCTCCGAGCGATATGATAAACTCTGTGAGCTCGTCCATATTCATTGATTTGATGTCAGTTAGTTGTTCTTTTATCTGTTCCATATTATTTTTATTAAATCTGCATTTAACTATTGTTTTTAAACCAATTTATATTTATTAATTCATGATTTATTTTAATATCATAATTTACTTTTTATGAATCTTGCAATAAAGAATCCGTCACTTCCATGCTCACCGGGCAGTATCTGTTTCATTCCGGTGCCCTCAGCAAAGCTCTTATCCAGCTCAAACTCCGGATGCTTTTCAATAAACCACCTCACATTGTCCTCATTCTCAGCCTCATCTATCGTACATGTACTGTACACGAGCACTCCGTTTGGCTTCACGTATGTATGCACGGTATCAAGTATCTGTCTTTGAAGAACGACAAGCTCATCTACAGACCCAGGTGTCATCTTGTAGCGGATGTCCTTCTTTCTGCCGAGCACTCCAAGCCCTGAGCACGGCAGATCACAGATCAGTATATCTGCCTTTCCCGCCGAATCAGCATCAAATACTGTGGCATCCCACACCTCTGCCGACATATTGTTAAGACCATGCCTGTCTATATTTTCCTCAATCATATCGACCTTGTTATCGGTCAGGTCACGCGCGAACACATGGCCGCTTCCCTGCAAAAGCTCAGCTATATGGGTGCTCTTGCCGCCCGGTGCTGCGCATACATCTATCACATAGTCGCCCTTCTTTGGAGCAGCCGTCTGTGCGACAAGCATTGAGCTTATATCCTGCACATAGAAAAGTCCGTCTCTGAAGCTCTGCAAGCCATTCAAATAATCAAATCCAGATATAACAAATGCATAATTAAGTTCATCAACCGCTGTGACCGTCACACCCTCTGCCTCAAGCGTCGCGCGAAGCTCATCCGGAGTACACCTGGTCAGGTTTGTCCTGATGCTAATTGTGCTCTTATTGTGAAAGGCCTTGAAAATCTCCTCTGCCTTCTTCTCTCCGTATGCCGCAACAAATCTGTCCACTATCCACTGTGGCATAGAGTATCGGATGCTTAAGGTATCAAACTGTACTGAATCTATATTTCTTGCAATATTTCTGAGTACACCGTTTACAAAGCCCGAAAGCTGTGCAAACTTATGCCTCTTTGCAAGCTTCACCGCCTCATTGCATACGGCCGAATCCGGCACCGCGTCCATGTACTTTATCTGGTAAACGCTCATGCGAAGAAGGTTTCTGATGAAGGGCTTCATCTTCCTTACCTTTGTCTTTGAAAAAGAGTCTATGATGTAGTCAAGCTGCAGCATATACTCGATAGTGCCGTCAACAAGCCTCGTCATAAAGGCTCTGTCCTGCTTTGACAGATACTGATACTTGTCAAGCACACTACGAAGCACGATATGTGAAAATGCTCCACGCTCATTAATCTCAATAAGCATCTCAAGGGCAAGCTCACGCGTATCTACAGAGTGCTCATTATGCGCTGTCACGTTTGATTTTGCCGGTCTGCCCGGTATATTATTTTTGTTTATTTGGCTATTTTTATTATTATGATTATTTTTACTATGATTATTTATCATGATGATGTTTCCGAATAGTTACATATACATTTAATTTTCTAACTAATATATCCAATTTGAACTGCCACCCTGTAAAATCACAGGCAAACAGCAGCTAAAACAATATCAGTCGTCCCGTCTGCGTCCGTTTGTGATAAGTATTATACGAAGGAGCTGTAAAATAGCAGCCGCCGCACTGGCTACATAGGTAAGTGCCGCTGACTTGAGCACCCTTCTTGTGTACCTAAGCTCGTCATCTGCAAGTATGCCCTGTGTACGAAGCATGACAAGCGCACGTCTTGAAGCATCAAACTCTACCGGCAATGTCACGAGCTGGAAAAGCACTGCTGCCGAAAACAGCAATATGCCTATATCAATAATAAGCCCTGACGAGCGTGTGTTAAATAATAAGCCGATAAGTATGACCGGCCATGCAAGCATTGAGCCAAAATTAGCTATAGGCACAAGTGCACTCCTGATTGAAAGAGGTGCATAGCTTTTTGCATGCTGTATAGCGTGTCCACACTCATGGGCTGCTACGCCAAGTGCTGCGACCGATGTGGCATTGTACACAGGATCAGATAAATTCACTGTTTTGGTGCGCGGATCGTAGTGGTCCGTCAGACTACCTGACACATGACGCACCTGCACATCATATATGCCTGCCGCCTGAAGCACTCTCTGAGCCACCTGCGCACCATTCATGCCTGACATGCTTCTTAGCTGTGAGTATTTATTAAATGTACCTTTAACTCTTGCCGATGCAATCATACATATCACTGCACCTATCACAACGAGTATATATGTCGGATCCCAGTAATAATATCCCATGTATCATCTCTGCTACTAAAAACATATACAAATGTGTATATGCTAGATGATTCGCTACAATCTCACGATTTGTAGTTACTGCTTCAATGTGTATGCTTTGGCGATTATAAACAATACGCTACTCACAAGTTCTTGTACACTCCACAGTCGTAAATTCCCGACTAAGCCATCGGTACATACCTATAAATTCTTTAAATTGATTAGATATAGGTTTTCATCTAAATAGCTTTTCCTTTCTTAATATTTTATGTTTCGCTACTTGGTTTTCGTAGGCTTCTACCATTGTCTAAACGCTACCATCAAGGTTCTATCCTATAATTAGCAAGACTGTTTCAACTTGCACTGGCTACTTCTCAACGTTTCCGACTGCTTTGACGTTAGCACAAACGAATACTCTGGATTTTGAGTATCTTTGAGAACATTGACTCACATTTAATTATGTTTTTAGTTACTTATAATGAATAACTATAACGTGAAAAACGAGCCCTCTTCCACATGACAGCCTCTCAAAAATGAACCTGTATCCATGCGCTTCTTGCCCTGGAGCTGTACCTCTACTAAAGATAATGCTCCTTTTCCTGTCTGTACATACATATCATTTTTTCCGATATGATAAATACAGCCCGGCTCATAATCATCGCTGCCGTCAATCACCTTTGCACTCCACACCTTAAATGTCTTACCATTCAGGTGGGTGTATGCGCTCGGCCATGGATTAAGCCCCCTTATAAGCCTCTCAATCTCAACAGCCGGCTTTGTCCAGTCGATAAAGCCAAGCTCCTTACTGATCATTGATGTATGTGTGGCCTCCTCGCTGTTTTGAGGAGTATACTCTGCAGTGCCATCCTCTATCATCTTCATGGTCTCCACACACAGCTTTGCTCCCTCTGCTGAGAGCTTATCAAACAGGCTGCCGCCGGTCTCATCAGGTGCGAGTCTGACTGTACTCTTTGCAATCATATCGCCGGTATCGACGCCCTCATCCATCCTCATGGTAGTGACACCTGTAAACTCGTCACCGTTAATCACAGCCCACTGGATAGGAGCCGCACCTCTGTACTTTGGCAAAAGTGAAGCATGCACATTGATACAGCCGTATCGAGGCATATCAAGAATACTCTTTGACAGAATCTGTCCAAAAGCAACCACGATTATTATATCTGCATTAAACTTTCTGAGATACTCTATATTAGCAGTCTCTCTTATTTTAACCGGCTGGAATACCTCAATACCGTGCGAAAGCGCACACTCCTTGACCGGTGTATACTGCATTGTCTTGCCGCGGCCCTTTGGCTTGTCGGGCTGTGTGACAACCAGTGCCACCTCGTGCCCTGCCTCTATAATTGCCTCAAGTGTTCCCACCGAAAAGTCCGGTGTTCCCATGAAAATTACTCTCATCTTACTGCCTCCCAGATATTTTCCAAGCTCAGATAACAAATGTCATCCTAATGATTACTCCTGTGTATCCTCATATGTCACATCGTGAAGTGCGCCCTCAACCTTCTCCACATAGAGATGTCCGTCGAGATGGTCAAGCTCGTGGCAGATACATCTGGCCAAAAGCTCTTCTCCCTCTATCTCATACTCATTCATATCCTCGCCCATGAAGCGAGCCTTTACATAATTCGGGCGGGTCACCTGTCCGGCCTTTCCCGGTACTGAAAGACAGCCCTCATCGCCGGTCTGCTCTCCGTCAGACTCGATAATTTCAGGATTAATCATCACGATTGGACCCTCGCCCACATCGATAACAACGATTCTCTTTAATATGCCAACCTGTGGTGCGGCAAGTCCTACACCATTAGCCTCATACATAGTCTCAAGCATATCATCAATAAGTGTTACTATCTTTGGAGTCACCTCCGTAACCTCTCTGCAGACCTTGCCAAGTACAGGGTCTCCCTCCACTCTAATAGTTCTAAGTGCCATAATTGCCTCCTTCTATATCTATCAAAATCCACTCATCGGATTGAAATCAAATGAGATATTAGCATGTTTCATTGCCGTATCAGCTTTCACAGCCTGCTCTATGACATCCTTTATTGAAATGAGCGCCGCATAGTCAGATGTCTTCATGTAAATCACCTTGCGGTATATGTCATTTACCTTGGCGATGGTCGCATCCGCAGGACCGATGAGCTGAATCAGATGCCTATCATCAGGGCTTTGATTTTCATCTGTATGCGATATCATCTGCAACGCTATATCGTACACTTGCTGTGCCATGCTGCTGCACTCACTCTCATCAGGTGATGTGACATGGACTAAAAGCATATTCCATACAGGTGGATAGTTCATAAGCCTCCTGTACTCTATCTCCTTATCGTAAAAAGCCTCATAATCCTGCTCTTTGGCAGTCCGGATGGCATAGTGGTCAGGGTCGTAGGTCTGGATAACCACATTGCCGGGCAGCTTTCCTCTGCCGGCGCGCCCTGCCGCCTGGGTCAGCAGAGCAAAGGTGCGCTCCGCCGCATGAAAATCATTCACATGCAGTGACATATCCGCCGCCAGCACACCAACCAGCGTGACATTTGAAAAATCATGCCCCTTTACAATCATCTGCGTACCGATAAGTATATCGGCTTCATGATTGGAAAATGCCTGCAGAATCTTCTCATACGCATCCTTCGCCCTCGTGGTGTCATAATCCATGCGCAGTATACGCGCCTGTGGAAAACGCTTTGCCACCATCGCTTCTATCTTCTGTGTGCCGGCCTTAAAGCCGCTAATGTACTTCGAGCCACAGCTCGGACACACCTTAGGCACCGGCTGTCTGTAGCCGCAGTAGTGACAGACCATCACTCCGCCGCTATGTTCACTGAGTGATACATCGCAATGAGGACATTTTACCACAAAACCGCACGCTCTGCACGACATAAATGCCGATTTGCCCCTTCTATTTAAAAAAAGCATGGTCTGCTGGCCATTTAGAAGCCGCTCCTCCATAAGCTCCTGAAGCCTGGTGGAAAGAATCGAGCGGTTTCCCTCACGAAGCTCCTGCCTCAAATCGACAACCTCACACTTTGGAAGAGGTCTGTCGTCCACACGCTTATCCAGCTCCAAAAGCCTGTAAACGCCTGTCTTTGCCTTGTAATAGCTATCCACCGACGGTGTTGCAGAGCCAAGTACCACAATGGCATCGGACATGCGCGCGTACTCTATCGCCACCTCCCTGGCATGATAGCGTGGCACCGACTCGCTCTTGTATGAATTCTCGTGCTCTTCATCTATTATGATAAGTCCTAAATTTGAAAAAGGTGTGAACAACGCCGACCGCGGGCCAATCATGATGTCAATATCACCATTCTTAGCTCTCTCAAACTGGTCATAACGCTCACCATTTGAAAGTCTTGAATTGATTATCGAAACCCTGTTCCCAAATCTTGCAAAAAAACGCATCACGGTCTGGTAAGTAAGGGCAATCTCGGGAATCAGCACAATCGCCTGACGCCCGGACTGTATACAGTGTGCGATAAGCTCCATGTACACCTCTGTCTTGCCGCTTCCGGTGACACCCTTAATCAGATAAGTATTTCTAAGTCCGGCGGCAATGTCGCCTTCTATCGCATCGACCACACTCTGCTGCGCTGCATTCAGTACCTTATCATAGGTGTCCACACTCATATGCTCCACAGGATTTCTGTAGCCGCTCTGTGTGATGACCTCGATAAAACCTCTCTGCTCAAGCGCTCTTATAGTGGCAGCCGACACCGACAGCTTGCCTGTCACAAAGGAATACTCAAGGCGCGCCCCATCATCAGCATCAATCAGCGCACGAAAAAGCCTGGCCTTTGCCTTTTGTTTTTTTGCCTCGCAAAGCGCAAGCTGCGCCCTTGCCTTTACCTTGTCTATTTTCAGTGCAATACTGCGGCTCACCTGCTCCTTAGCCTGCTTCTTTACAGGTATAACCGTCTTAAGTGCCTGATTCATGGTAGAGCCGTAATTGCGCCGTATCCATGCCGCAAGTGCGATGAGCTTTGCCTCCACAGCCACAGAGTCTGCCTTTATCCCGATAAGAGGCTTTGTCCTTGCCGGGTCGTACTCAGGCTTATCCGTGACCTCAATCACATAGCCTGTGATAGTGCGGCTGCCAAATGGAATATCCACGCACACACCCGGACGGATGTCGCATAAAAGCTCATCCGGGATGCTGTACTGAAATGTCTTATCCAGTTTTTCGTGGGATATATCCACAATCACGTTGGCATACATAACTGATACTATTTAACTCCTTCGTATTTCTCCTCGCAGTACTTGCAGCGGTAGATTTCGTTTTTCTCATCGGAAAGCACGAAAATCTGGTCAAGCTCCTGCTCAATTGAAGTGATGCATCTTGGGTTTTTGCACTTGATGACATTTTTCACCTGATGAGGCAGCTTAAGCTCCATCTTGTCCACAATCTTGTCACCCTTTATCACATTTACAGTGATATTGTGGTCGATAAATCCAAGGATATCGAGATCTAATGATTCTATCGGACACTCTACCTTGATGATATCCTTCTTGCCCATCTTGCTGCTCTTTGCATTCTTTATGATTGCAACTGTGCAGTCGAGCTTGTCAAGCTTTAAATCCCTGTAAATCTGAAGACTCATACCTGCCTTGATATGATCGAGCACAAAGCCCTCATGTATTCCACTTATATTCAGCATATTATCCTCCTTTAGTCCTCAGCCAGTCCAAGCAATGTCAGAATAAGCGCCATACGCACGTAAACCGCATACTGTGCCTGCCTGAAATAGCATGCTCTCGGGTCATCATCCACATCAACAGAAATCTCATTCACACGTGGGAGCGGATGAAGTACAATCATATCATCCTTTGCAAGCTCCATCTTCTCCTTTGTCAGAATGTAGAAATCCTTCAGACGCACATAGTCCTCCTCATTGAAGAAACGCTCCTTCTGGACACGTGTCATGTAGAGCACATCAAGCTCTCCCATGGCATCCTCGAGCTTTTCTACCTCCTTGAACTCGATATTGTTGGCACGAAGCACATCATCGCGCACATAGTCAGGCACCTTAAGCTCCTCAGGCGAGATAAGCACAATCTTCACATTGTCATATCTGATAAGTGCATTGATCAGTGAATGCACTGTACGTCCAAACTTTAAATCTCCGCAAAAGCCGATTGTGATATTATTCAATCTGCCCTTGATGGAACGGATTGTAAGGAGATCAGCAAGTGTCTGGGTAGGATGCTGATGACCTCCATCGCCTGCATTGATTACAGGGATACGCGATTTCTCTGAAGCCACAAGCGGTGCACCCTCCTTAGGATGACGCATGGCACAGATATCCGCATAGCAGGAAATAACCCTGATAGTATCTGAAACGCTCTCGCCCTTTGACGCAGATGACGAATCAGCACTGTGGAAACCTAACACCGAGCCTCCCAAATTAAGCATGGCAGCCTCAAAGCTAAGCCTGGTTCTCGTGCTTGGCTCATAAAAACAGGTTGCAAGCTTCTTTCCATCGCACTTGTGTGCATATTTCTCAGGATGAGCCTCTATATCATTTGCAAGATCCAGAAGCTTGTCCAACTCTTCTACAGAAAAATCCAACGGACTCATTAAGTGACGCATAATTTGCCTCCATTCTTTTTCGCGTAACAATTTTTATTACATTTTTTCTATCATATAATAACTTAGCGCAATATTCAAGTTGGCTTTTACACTTTTTTGTTGTAGAATATATGACAGAATATAACTGTTCTGAACGTTTAGCAATTGTATTGAAGTTTTCATACAATTACGACAATTTCAACATCAAAAAGGAGAATAATATGTCTGTAAATGAATCACAAATCAAAAACACCACAGCCGGCGCAATCAATGATGACGATGCTGTAATCTTTAAGGAGAGAAAGAGACTGCTGTTTCTCGGTCTGCCGTGGACTTTCACAAAATATACCGTCACACCGTCCTTTATCACTGTAGAGTCTGGACTCTTAAGCACCACAGAGGATGACTGCTACATGTATAAGGTAGCTGATGTAAAGCTCACCACATCACTGATGGAGCGCATTTTTAAGCTCGGCACCATAGTCTGCTACACAGGCGACGTCACAAACCCTGAGCTTAAGCTCGTTCACGTAAAGCACTCACGCGAGATAAAGAGCTATCTGCTCAAGCAGTCTGAGGCCGCAAGACTTAAAAGACGCACCTTAAACACTGTGGATATCGGTGCGCACGGAGCAGACATGGCAGATTTGGATCATGATGGTATTCCGGATTCGCTGGAATAAGCTTTGCTCGTATTATACATCAGATATTGTGTGCTATTTAAAGGAAGCAGCTTCCGGTTAATCCGGAAGCTGCTTCTATTTTTCATTCGATAATTAAAAATACCCTCTGACCACAGCCTTTCGCGCCACAAGCTTCTTAAGCCTCTTATACATCACGACTGCAAGCTCACAATCACCGGCTTCAAGCTTATCAGGTCCATAATTGGCCATAAGCACAAGCTCCATAAACCTCTCAAAATCACTCCTTACAAGCTCAGGATAAGCAGCCAGCACCGCATCAACAAACTCAGGCCTTGTGGTGTCCATACCAGTGGCATCCACACAATCGCCAGCCTTAGCAGATATCCTGCCATCCCTCTCAAGCAGCTTATAAAAGCTTATGAATATGATTCTGACTCTCTCTCCCGGTGAAAGCCTCTTATCGAGCGCAAGCGTGCGTCTCTTCACATACCATACGCGCAGTATGACCGCAATTATCACAAGTAATATGCCACACACCGTACCAAGCAAAAGCTTAAGCTGCCTGATGCGCTTCATATCGGCCCCGGTACCCGTTGTATCCTCTCCATCATGGTCAGCATCCTTGTCCTTTTTGTCTGCAATGCTTTCAGTGTCCTCTGTGTCAGCCTCAGGCATATCGAGATTGGCAATAGTGCCGGCAAAGCCCGGTGTCGTCTCCACAGGAGTCCAGCCGCAGTCAGGCATGTAAATCTCCACCCACGCGTGCGCATTGTCATCCTGAAGCACCGCCATATACGAGCCGTCAGCCTGTCCCGAAAACAGATTGGCAGGAGCCGCATAGCCCACCACGTAGCGAGCCGGGATGCCGCAGGAGCGGAACATCACAACAGCCGCCGAAGCAAAGGCAGTGGAATCACCCTTCTTTTTTTCAAACATAAAGCGCTCTATGTAGTCCTCATCATCAGAAATCCTTGAAGCGGATTTGGAGAACTCACACCTCTCCCACAGAGTCCTCACAACAAAATTCTTCACATCATCAATTTTTTCATATGAAAGATCCTGCTTTTGCGTATCGCTCAGATTTCCCTCAAGCTTCTTGTCCCACTCCTTTTTCTTCTTTTTGCAAAGCTTTTCGATGCGCTTTTGGCTCTCAGGCACATCGGTATAGTGGGTATTCACATACGACTCGTATGAAGCCTCCAGCTCATCAAGCATATTCCGGTGATTGTACGAGCCCAGCGCGCCTGCTGAGTCACCGCAATCAGAACCAGCCGCACCACTGCCTGAGCCTGCTGTGTCACCGCCATCGGAAGCAGAAGCATCCACATCCATCCACTTCTTCATCGTATCCATGTATACGCTGCTCTCAAAGTACTCATACCGGTCATCCTGTGCAGTCTGCCCCTGCACCGAGCAGTCACCGCCCAAAATATTATAGTAATCATTCAGGTAAGCCTGATAAGGCACATAGGTGTATGCAGTATTCGCATTGAGCCTCTCGACTGAGATTGTGCGTGAAGACACAGCATCCTCACCTTCCTCGGCATCAGAGCCATCCACAGCGTCGCCACCATCCAAAGCTGCATCACCGGATGCGAAGTCACCTCCCATACGGCTCTGCACATACATCATCCGAAGAAATGGCATATTCTGGATATAAAGGAGCGAATCACCATCCGTCTTCCAGTTTAGCGCTGCATCTGTCAGGCTGTCTGCATCGCCCATGCTCCACCTGTTTGGCGTATAGTCAGCTCCCACATAGCCCTTTAAATAAAGAATCTCCGTAGGCTTCTCACTGACAGTCACCTTAAGCGACTCCACCTCATCATAAGCGGTACCGTCCACATCTCCAAGCACACCGTCAGACACGCCTCCTCCCACGCCCTCGAGCGATAGATTGAGCCTGCCGCCTGAAACCTGCGGCAAAAACCTGTACAGAAACTGAAGGCCGCTGCTCTTCACAGGAGCGGTCACATCCGACACTACGGAAAGCGGAGCATTTACAGCCGGCCTCACCACAAAAAAAGCTAAAAGCACCACAACAGCACCAAAGCCTGCACAAAAAGCTGCAAGCATATTTGCAACACGTCTGGCTTCCTTCACATTCGTATCAAACACAGCCTCATCGCCCTTGCCCCAGAGCTTTCTTCTCACGCGCACAGACGAGCCTGCATATGTACATAAAAAACAAAGGAGCATCACAAAATAAGCTCCCTTTGAAATCCTTCCACCACTAAGCAGTGAGCATATCACCACAGGAAAAACCACAAACAAAAACATAGCTCCATCCTGCCTCTTAATCACAGCCTCAGCCATCAACCAGGCAGCCACAAAAAACATAAAACAAAAAAAAATGGTCGCCCCGGTTCCGGCATCTGAAATGAGAATTATGCCACTTTGATAAGTCCGGTTCATCTGACCGGCAATACAATTAAAGGTATATAGTAAGCCCTTCTTAAAAGTCTCCTGCACAAGCAAAATGCCAAAGCACCACAGCATGATGCTAAAAAGAAGGACGAAAAAGCGATATCTGGCCAAAGCCCTGTATTCAAATATAAATGTAAACCACACACAAATAGCTGCCCCTACAGCCGCAAGCACCGGGTAATTTACAGACACTGAAAACGCATACAGAAAAATCCTAAAAAGCGCCATCACTGAAAAAAAGCACATGACCATCATAGGCCATATAGCGTGCGTTCCCTTATTTCCCGGCTTCGTGAGCAGTGTGGCTCCTACAAGCTCTAAATCTCCCATGCTGCAAGCTCCTCATCCACCTTGTCATAGTCAATATGCTTCACGCGCACACCGTTGTGATAAAAGCTGCCATCCATTCCAAGCCGCATCGTATTGCTGTCAGCCGCAATCTCCCTGTTCTCATAGAGTGCCTCCACATCCACAGGCTCCTCATATATGCCCAACTCACAAAGCTGCTCGAGCATGGAGTATATATCAGACTCATTCGCCACAAACCGGCTCATGGTGCGCTTCTGCTTATCATCCCACCAGATGACATTATGCTTCATAGAAGCTGCTGCCATAGACCACGACACAGAGCCAAGTATCTCAAGAAAAGCATCCATCACACTGACACGTTCATCGCCCGTGCCTTTATATGACATATCGGCAAAGATAAATGCAGTCTCATTCATCGGCAGGCTATACTCCTTCACCATGAAATCATCCGTCTTTGCGGAAAGCTTCCAGTGAAAGCTGTGGAGCAAATCCCCTCTCCTGTACTGTCTGATATCAAACACCTCAGACGAATCCTCACCATGGCGCAGCTTTGAAAAAAGCTCACCGTCCACCGACTCCGAAAGCCCAAGCACACGCGCCATATCAAGCATATGAATCCTCGGCAGCACAAATACTGACGAGCTATGCTCTGAAACGCTGCACTCGCGCGTAAAGAGGCTCAGGTAATCCTTCACTGCGACCTTTCCTATATTGAAATACAGCTTGCCGCAGTAGCCGGTACGCAGGTAAAAGCAAAGCGAAGAGCCTGAGCCCGGCGTAACAAAGGCATCGCGCGTATAGGCACTCTCCCTGCTTGAAAGCCTGCTGTGACACAAAAGCGTGACAGGTACAGTGCTCATCGGAAGCACAGAAGCATTTGAGACATGCACATCCACCTCAAACTTCTCCCCCTTTGACACATATCTGTCCGGCACCACTAAAGACGCACTCAGATTGCGCTCAAGATAAACGGAAAGCATAAACAGACACGGCACAAGCAAAAGCTCAAACGAAAGCAGTGTGCGCGCTATATCATTGTCCCAGAACAGTGCAACTGCGAGTGTACATATAATTAAAGCTATGTAAGAAACCTTTTTCTTCATCAATACCTCCGAAAATCAGACAGGCTATCTGCCTTCTGTCTGCGGTGTAGGCTGCTTCACCGACGCTAAAATCTCAGCAAGAATATCCTGCGCAGACTCATTGTACATCCTGCCCTGCGCACTCAGCACAATCCTGTGACGCGCCACATTGATAAACACAGAAGCCACATCACGCGGCAGCACATACTCACGCCCCTCAACATAAGCAGCCGCCTTGCTCATCCTGGCAAGTGCAAGCGCACCACGCGGACTGACTCCAAGCTCTATCCTGTCATTGTTTCTCGTGGCCTCCACCAGGCTCACGATATACTCATAAACTGTCCTGTGGACAAATACACTCTCCACTTCCTTTTGTATCGCAATGAGCTCATCGGTGAGAATGGACGGCATGATATTCTCCATAGGATTGCCATGGTCACGGCTCATCAGAATATCAAGCTCATCCGCCCTGTTGGGGTATCCCATGCTGATGCTTATCATAAAACGGTCAAGCTGTGACTCCGGCAGCATCTGTGTACCTGCAGAGCCAATAGGGTTCTCCGTAGCGATAACGTGAAACGGTCTTGGCACCGGATGAGTCACACCATCCACCGTCACTGTACGCTCCTCCATCACCTCAAGAAGCGCTGACTGTGTCTTTGGCGATGTACGGTTTATCTCATCGGCCAGAAACAGATTGCACATGACAGCGCCCTCCTCATAGTCAAACCTGCCAAGCTCCTTCCTGTAGATGGAAAAGCCTGTGATATCTGTAGGCAGTACATCAGGTGTAAACTGCACACGGCTCTGCTTCATATCCAAAACCCTCGCAAACGCAAGCGCCATGCTCGTCTTGCCCACGCCCGGAATATCCTCAATCAGTATATGCCCGTTTGCAAGAATAGCCTCCATGATGGCAAGCACACAGTCATCTTTTCCAATAATCACCTGTTTCACAGATTGTATAGCCTGAGCGGCCTTCTCATAACCCTTCATATATTACTCGTTCCTCTCTCTTCTTCTGCGCCTTACAATTATAATAAAAATCACAGTCTCCAGTGTACCTGCCACAGCAAGCGCCACAAGCATCCACGGCCACACATCCACTATTCGCTTCGTGAGTGCGCCCGACTGCATCTGATTCTTTGTCTCACTCTTCTTCTCGCCTGTGTACTCAGTACGCTCACCGCGCACCAGAAGACGGTGCGAATTAATCGCATACGGTGTACAGGTGACAAGTGTACAGTAATCCTTCCCCTCCACAATATCAAGGTCTCCCGACTCGTTAGGCTCGACTACCTTAATCTGATCCACCTTGTACGCAAGAATCTCATCGAGCACATGCAGGTAAAACTCATCGCCCAGCTCAAGCTTATCAAGATTCGTAAAAAGCACCGCACTCGGAAGACCTCTGTGGCCGGTCAGCACGCAGTGAGTACTCTCGCCGCCGAGCGGATAGCTGGACTGCTCCATATGACCAACACCCTTTGCGAGTACATCATCACTCGTGCCGCTATATATGGGCAAATTCACATCAATCTTTGGAATAGTGATATATCCAAGTGACTCCCCGACATCCACGAGGTCTGCATAGCTTACCGCACTGCTCTCACTCTCTGTGCTCTCAGCCGACACCACAGTACTCAGCTGGTCATTGTACTTGGTCGCAGCCTCCTTTAAGGCATCCACCTTTTCCTCGTCCAGCTGCTTCACCTCACTGTCGTAGCTTGTGATAGCAGAGCTAGCATGCTTTTCATTTATACGGTTACTGATATATGGATAGAGCGCAATCGACATTCCGGTGAGAAAGAGGATGGCGCAAAAGATTATTCGCAGTTTCTTCATTGCTTGTATTCCTATAGCTTTGTTTCCTATACCTATGGCTTCTGATAGCACTTATTCAAATCCACAACAGCATAAGCTGCATAGCTGTCTGATTGTGGGGTTGAATAAATGTTAGCATATCGCTTCAAAAATGTAAAATAGAATGGTAACCTCCGCACACGCAGACAGGTAAGTCTGTATGTACGAAGGTTAGTCATCCCTTTGCTCTTGTAAGAGCATTTATTCGGTTAATTCTTATCTAAACTCTCTATGGCTATTGCCAATGGTTAGGCTCTCTTTCTTCCTCTGAGCATGATGTATACTGCAGCGAGCATTCCACCGATACCAATGATAAGGAACATTGCAGTTCCGATGTCACCTGTTTTTGGAAGGGTGAAGCCTTTGCGGTTTTCGATTGTTACGCTGTAGGTACCAGCGTTAGCTGCATCTCCACCTGTGAATGTTTCGTTAACCACTGTTGTTGTACTTGTCACATTACCATTTTCATCTTTAATAACTGTTGTATTCTTTGTAACAGTATAAGTCTGTTTAATAATAACCTTTACAGGTGCTCTTAATAAGTTATAACCACCTGCAGCGGCTTTTGTCTCTACAAGATAATAATTTCCATTTTCAAGTCCATTTACCGTGATTTTACCAGCACCATCTGTTACCAAATCAGTGGTATTAATCTTCTTACCATTAGAACCTTTTAAATCAGACTCACTTGGACTTTCATCTGAACCAGAATATTTATACAGATCAAAATGTACACCTTCAAGCGTTGTTGCAGTGTTATTTCCATCTACCTTTGTTACATCAATAGAAAATGAATATACTATTGCCTGATCCTTGATATGATCCTCACCAGGGGTTTTACCATCATTAGGATTAGTTGGATCTACTGAAGGATAAATTGCATTTGAGTAATCAAGCTGCGCATCGTTTAGGTTACCATCTTTGCCAATTTTCGCATTATCATTTAATTTTGTTTTGAAAGTTACTTCAATTGAACTAATATTATTATCCTTAAGTTTCTTCTTTCCTGCCTCTGTAAATTCGATTGTCCATGAACCACCTTTTTGGTCATTAGTTGGACTTGTTAATTTATAATCATTTGTTTCTCCCTCTGTAAGAGTAAAGCCAGGTACTTCTGCATTATTTGATTTATAAGTCAATTTAAGCTCTGCTTTATCGTCTACCCATGTAAGAGCATTTGACATTTTATCAGTGATTGAATATTTCTTTAACTGGTCTACATTTGATGGTACAGATGCAGACACTTTCCACTCTACCATATCACCGATTGAGGCATCTGCTGCATTTGCATATGTTTCACCTTTTTTTACCTCTTTCTTGAGGTCTGGCTTTTCGTTGTCTGCGGTGATTATAGCAGTTTCAGTTGCCGCTGCAGAACCCACTTTAATTTTTCCATCATTATCTACTGTAAATTTATATGGTTTTCCGTTAAGGATATATCCGTTATTTTCTCCTAAATCTGTCTCAATAAATCTGTAGTCGTTCGGAGCAAGACCCGTTACGTTAATACTTCCATTACTATCTGTTGTATAAGTTTTCACATCTGTCCAAGCAACTGAAGACTCTGAACCAGTTGGTCTTGATTGCAGAGCAAATGTTACACCTGCCAGATTAGCTTTCTCTGTTGTTCCATTTGCTTTAATTGTTGTTCCTGTCTTTACAAGATTGATACCAGCATATACCGTTGCATTCTTCGGATATGCTTTAATATCATAAAGCCAGTCATCACCAGCTTTGTTTGTCATTGGAACAGATACAAGGAAATTTGCAGTTTTTGAAACAACCTGTGAAGGTGCATTTGTCTCTTTTACAGCATATACACCTAAGTCAAGATCACTAAAGGTAACTGAAGCAGTCTTTTCATCACTATCCAGCACTGTTTTTGCTGCTGGCTTAGCTGGTTGTAAAGTTCCAGCATTTATTGCGCTATCAATAGCTGCTGATACAGCAGAATAATCCGTTACATTTTTATTAAAATTATCACTATCAATTCCATTAACTATTGGGTTATATTGAAGCTTTACATTTCCACCAGTTGTCTGTGTAATATCTGCAATCTTGTAGATTGTAAACTCAACTCCTGCTAACGGTTTCGCATCATTTGGAACATTACTCGAATCAGTTGCTTCTCCTGTTCCTTCATTCAACGTTGCAGCACCTTCTGCCGAATTATACTCATACTTATAAACTGTAAGACTACCTTGCTTGTTTGTATCAATTGTAGGCATCTTATCTGCTCCCGCTGCCCAAGCCGGTGAGCCGAATGATGTCAACACCATAGCTGCACCAAGGAGACCAGCCAACATTTTTTTAATTTTTTTCATGCTTTTTTCCTCTCTTATATCTTTTTCATTGTTGTCGTGTTACGTGCGACCGGCAGGTGTTACTTGCCAATCGCGTTTCTTCTTTGTCTCTTAAGTCTGGAGTATTGTACCTCCTTTCTAAGAGTAATCAAGAAAAATATCAAGCAGCCCAGCGTTGCGAGCGCCATTCCGCATAATATGAATAACATTGCTCCATAACCACCGGTTTTTGGTAGAAGGAACTTGATACGATTGCTGATTTGAAGCTCTATCGTATTCTTATCTGTTGCTTTGGTGAAGTCATATGACTGTCCATCTACTGTTGTTACGTTGTTCCTTAATATTTTAATGGTTATTGGATCCTTTAATAAATTGTAGCCTTGTACAGCTTTTGTCTCTGTCAGACGATATGTTCCATCTTTTAAGTCTTTAAACTCTGCTATTCCCTGTGCTGTTCCAACACTACCATCTGTCCCACCTGTAGTAACAGTTATAGCAGTAAAATTAGGATCTACTTTAAAGCTATCCCCACCTGTTGATGATGTACTATCCGGTAACAATCTTTCAAGCTTAAATTCAACACCATTTAGCCTCTTAGTTGTATCCGTAGCATCAACCTTTGTTATCTTGATGTTGGTCAGCGGACTATATGTATTGGTTATCGTGTAATTCTTTGTAATTGAACTTCCAACCTCTGTACTTGGTGCCGATATAGCATCGGTATATGTAACCTTAAACAAGTCATTCAGATATTCATTATTATCGATAACCTTTACAGAACCATCAGCTACTGTCACTTCTACTATTCGATACATATATGGCTTAGTATTATCTACTTTTCCATCAGTATCATTTGCATATCTGTCCAGTCCGGTAAATGAAAATGTCCATTCAGTCTTATCCGGATTATATGGATCTTTTTTCAAAGTAATATAGTCGGCTGCGGTCTGCCCCGGTGTTGCATATTTCACAGCTTCCCAGTTATCACTATCCTTTACACGTCTTTGAAGCTGTATGTTTATTGAAGCAGGTATTGTCTCACCTGTAGCCTTGTCCCATTTCTTAGTAAGGTCAATGTTTATAACCGGCTTCAATTTATTTGTGAAGATAAATATTGTCTTATCAGCAGCATCAGCCTTTACAGTACCTGACACTTCAGTAAGCTTAGTAGTCTCATTATATGTGTCAGTTGGTTGATATTTTTCTTCCAACGTATAGCCACTTGAGACATCTACGCTTTCAAGCACCGCATTATCAGAAGCGCTTATCTCTGATATGGTATACTGTGTTCCAGCCGGAATACCAGCTATTACTATTGGGTCAAATTTTCCTTGTGCATTCTTTGTAACAGTATATTCTTTCTCGATTGGGGTAGTTCCCTCTAATCCCATACCTGCCACATTGAAGAATTTCACTTTAAAAGTATATGTACCTTTTAGATCATCTGATACAGCAGCCTGTTGCTTTTGAATAGTAATTGTTCCTGTCTTTACTTTATTTGTGTATTTGACCTTTAACCTTGTGGATGTCGTAGAATTGTCAGGATCACTATATGATCTAAATACAATCGTATTTTCATCGTAAGTATTTACATTGCCATTCTTCCTTGCCCAGGCTGAGGAATCCACCACAGAATTTGTTCCAGGATATCCTATCGTTTTTCCACTACTTCTTGCATTTGTAATATCAAGGCCATCATTATTTATTTGATGACCATCTTCTGCTCCTGTTTTATATTTTTCCTTTCTTCCATCCTTTATTGTACTGCCGGATTGATTTGTCAGGTTTGCAGTCACAGAAGATAAATCAACCGTAGTTCCTTCACTATTTACAGCGGTAACCGGCTCACCATTTTCATACATTGTCCACGATGGCTCAAAAACCTCTGTATCCACATCCTCACTTACAGCTATGTAACTGCCTCGTCTGAACTGGTCTGTGAATGTTGCAGTCTCACCATTTGCCAGTACAAATACGCCATCATCACCCAGGATATTCGTGGTAGATGATTTATCCGATGATATAGTATATACGGCATTTTCCGGATACATCAAGGTGCCGCTCTCAACTGAGCCATAATCAGCTATCTCATACTGCTTTGTAACAAAGCCTGTTGGATTTGTCACCTCAGACGAAGGAATAAACTTAAAATCATCCAGATAGAAATCTCTGCTGTAGTCATAGTTAAACCTGATATACCTTATTTTTGATAAATCAATTTGACTACTTCCAATAAGCTTGTCAATTTCCACATTTACGGTTATCCACTTCTTGTTTGTAAGTGAACTATTTGCAGTGGCTACATCATTTGTCAAATAATTCCCAGCCTGTTTTCCGTCTGAATCCTCGAGTCCGATATACATAAACTGTGTACTCGGATTATCTTTATAATCATAGTAAAACTTAAACTGCAGATATTTATAATGATCCGTTGCACTGCCTGCAGTATACGTTGCATTAAAGCTATCACTTCCAGCAGGTAAAATGCTTCCCCATCTTCGCTTTTTGTATGAACCGCCCACATTATCAAGCTGTGCCAGCCAATGTACTACATTTGTTTGTCCAACCCAATTGTTTACTTTTTCAAAAGTATTTCCAGATACATTTTGCACCTTATTGCTTTCAAATGTGTCATTAAATACTTCCGTTTTAATTGACTGTCCTGCAGTTGCTTTTTTAATACCAAAATGTGTAGCCTGATTCTGTATAGTAAATGGAAATACAGACGTATTGTCAAACAATGTGTCCGGGAATATATCTTTATTCACGCCAGCTGTATCCACATTCTTCTCCACCTGGAATTCGTTCTCGTCCGGGAAGTTGAATGATATAGACATATTTGACTCCCAGAGGCCTCGCTCCATGTAGAACATGGTGAGGGTGTGTTCTTTGGTGAAGTAATCCTTCGTAATCGTTTCATCACTAGCAAAACTATTCACCTTTGACGGAGTCACCCCACCACCTGTAGCATCATTCTTCACACTCGATACTGTCGCTTTTTTGTCTTTAAAATTTATTGTTCCGTTAACCTTACCATGGCCTCCACCTACATCAAGTACCAGCTTACCATCAATAAATACCCATACGTCATCATCTCCTGAGAAGTTGAATTCGATAGGCGCATCCTCATTATCTGTTGTCTTAACGGTTCCATCTGATGTCAATTTGAATTTCAAATCAAATTTTTGTCCAAAGCCATAATTGAGCATGGTTGCGTTTCCTGACTGCGCATTTGTATTAAAAGGAAAATAATTATTATCGTTTGTCGCAGGATAACCTGGACTAGCCGTTTGACCCTTTACAGCCTGGTCTGAAGGATTCAGAAAATATCCATCTTTTACACTTTGCTGTAGCTGCAGATTCTTATTTGAAGCGTTATTATCAGCACTGTCAAAATACCAGTAATCCACGCTTCCTTTGTAAGAAGTGCTTGTAACTGGTTTCTTAACAAACGGAAATGTTACATCCTTGTACACCTTACCGAGCACTGTGTTCTTTGAATTGTTTCCTGTCAGGAAATCCTCATTAAAATATGGTGCTGCAACTGTTTTGCCTGAGGTCTTTATCATCAGGTTGTTATTGGATAGCGTATCAGCTACAAGCCCCTGCACTGCACTATTTCCATTTGAAAGTTCATAACCGTTTCTGCCCCACATGGAATTGTTCTCATATATAAACTTATTCCAGTCACCGCTTCCATACAAATTCAAAGAGGCTTTAATGTCGCTATAGTGGCTTCCTTTATAATTTTGGAAATTGCCCCAATATATTGATGATGAAGCATTGTTTTTATCATAATATGAGCTTAGTGCCTGATCCAGCTGTCTGAAAGGCTGATATATATAGTGTAGTATTGGATTATTGCCAAGGCTATTTAAATCAGTCTTATACGAATAGGCATCTCTATTGTATCCATTCAGCTCATAATCAGAATAATAGTCATACAATGTTGTATTGACATATAGCATACTGCTATTCCTGGTAAGAGTTCCCTGCGGTATGTCCACAATCGTGTCCGATGTTGCAGTACTGCCACCATCCTTTGTTTTTCCTTCGGCATTTCTAACTGTATATAGTTCTCCCCAGTAGCCGGAGCGGTTGGTTGGTTTATATATACTGTCATCACTTGTATCTGCATAGAAGCAAGGATTTGTCAAATCAGCAGGAATAGTTAAGTCATATGTTTTGTTAGCAGTAGGCGTACTCGGTATCGTACCATCTGTACTACTATAAAACAAAATATAGCTATACTTTTTATCAAGCGCAGCCTGATAAACATCTGACCAGGTATGTGTTCCATCTGAGAAATCTTCAAGCTTTTTCAGGTCTCCATCCTTAAAATCATTTTCATTATTCCATGCATGATAACGAATGCCAGCATCTTTTAAAGGAAGGGAATTGTTAGTCACATCACCAGCATATGATAATTTGGATAATGTCGCATCAAAATACACTGTATTTAGCGAGCTGGCCTGATATGTTCCCTTTATACATATATTCGATCCGCTGTATGTGATTAAATTATCAGTTCCATTAGGATAGAACCTGTATGTAACACCATTTTTTGTTATAGAAATAATCGTATCCTTATCTATAGTTCCGGATATATTATAGCTCAAAGTGTTGGTTGCGGTGTCATCAGGCACAACTTTTACCGGCTCTCCACTGCCAATCTGGATTGTTATATCATCGCTTGTCCTGAATGAAAGATTATTAAAATATAGTTTTGTTACATTAGGCGTTGTTTCACTCTTCTTTTCCTGACTCCACTCTGAGTATGTTTTACTCGAATCCTGTCTGATTCCGTAGTACAGGATGCCACCTTTGCTAATTGCTGTTGATATATCAAAGGAATCCGTAATAGCGTTGTTTTGAGCATCAATAAATCTCACATATTGATATGCTTTTCCATTCACATCATTCGGAACTGTTACTTTACCATCAGACAATTGTAGTGCCGTTACATGTTCACTTGTAGAGGCATCATAATTGCCATCTAAGCTGAACTGTGCCTGTACTCCGCTCAGATTACTTGCTTTCATATCCACAAACGTTAAACTTTGACCTGCATTTGATGTGTATTCTTTTAATGCATATACATCTTGATCCTCAATTTTCGTTGATGCAGGACCATTTTGTGCATATACCTTACCTTTTGCAAGAATATCACTTGATACTTCTGTTCTGTAATATGGCTTACTATTTATTACACCCCAATCAGTACCGTAAGTGAAAAAATATGTATTTCCATCTTTTATTTCCCAATTTGTCGCATCCCAATACCAATATCCGCTGTTTGAATCATATGTACCTTTATGTTTTTCATCCCATTTTGTTACGTTCAGCCAGATTTCAGCATTCTTATTTGTCCAATCAGCATCACTTAATTTCATACCTGTAGGATTTAAATATATATAATCCTTATTTATCGTAAAGGGTGTAGTGGTAGCAGTCTGCTCCTCCGCAAACGCACTTACCCCATAAACTGCTATTCCCAATATAACAAGCAATGCCATCACAATGCAGACTTTTCTTTTGAGTATTTTTCTCATTACTCTCATCATCAACTCTCCATACGATTCTACTCTTAGTTTATTTTCGTTATATATAATTATATACTTTCGATGCTTTTCGTAAATATAATTTTTTTTAGATTTGTATCACTATTTTCATATCTTTTCATTTTCAACTTAAAAACATCACTATTTAAATGGTGTTTTATTCCTAATTTTAGCACTTTTTGTCGATTTCTTGCTTCCTATACTGCATTCTGCCACAGCGCAAGGGGCTTCATCACATGAGACGGCTGATGCACGCTCTCTTGCGTGAGCGAATAGCGAAGCTGCCTAGATACTGTTGAATTATGCACATTATGCACAGAAATGAGCTCCCACGGATGGGAGCTCAAGGAGAACCGCGCCACGGACGGCGCGTTTCGACGGTTTCGTCGAGTATCGTAAATCTTTAAGGCATAATTCCTACAGTATCTTGGCTGCGTAGCGTAGCTCACGTGAGAGAGTGTTCACAAGCCATGGCTCATGGGATGAAGCCCCGTCCTACTGCCAGTACCTACAGCTGCTATGCCAGCTTCTTATTTTTCTCAAGAAGCTCATAGATTTTCTCGACATCATAATCCGGCTTCATAGACAATGCCGCTTCGTAAATTGGAGCGATAACCTCCTCTTTTTCTTCCAGGTCATCTGCTATTTCCGCCACGCTCTTGTCCTTTTGCAGCTTTTTTACAACCTGTGAGATTATCTTTTGTTTTTCTCCGATTTCCTTACCCTCTTCTGTTGCAACCTCTTCCCAGTAATCACTCACATTACACATCTCGCACATCCTCCCTTCGAGTTCCATGCTCATTTTAAGTCCATAGTCTTCTTCAAGTATCTTCTTTTTTTCGATAAACTCTGACTTTGAGAACAGTTCTTCCAGCATTCCTATGAGTTTATTCTTAGACTGCTTTTTATTTTTTGTTGCTCTCGTCCGGACATTTATCAGTGCACCGTTTAATTTGTCAATCTGTGGTATTTTTTTTATTTTACCATAAATCAGGCTGGATTTCATCCCAAATTCGATTATTGAGTCCTCTGATTTTTTTGTATCCATACATATCCATATGGTATATACGGATTTTAAGTCATCATAATTCGAATTTACAAACTCAGTACCCTTCTGCTCGGAAATCATTCTGCCCATGTAATAGGCAATCCTGTTTTCCAACTGGTAGCCCAGCTTTGATTTTTTACTGCTCTTCTGAGCTTCAATATTGATGATAAATTCTCTTCTTTTTCCATTATAATACAATGGAAATTTGATGTCGTAAATAATTTTTCCATCATCCTCATCAACTGACTCATTATTTACGTTCTGGATTTTAACTCCAAGCCTTTCCGGAAATCTGAGCATTACTGTCGGCTCACCAATGCACGGAATTATTTTCTCGGCTTCCATTTCCTTAAATTCTGGCACGAGCGCCTGAACTATATAGGCTGCTATCTGCGGATCTGCCAGAATACACTTCACGTAGTCATCACTGGTTGCCTTGTCCTGCTCTATAGAGCTGAGAGTTCTGGACAAATTTGTCTTCACTTTTCTGTATATCATACACTTCTCCTGTTTTCCACATGAAATCTGCATACACATCATTTTTTATAGCCCCATTTTTTGTGCATACATAATTTCAAATGATAATAACCCTTTATATTCCTCAAATAAATGCCCGCCACGCATAGAAACGAATAGACTGGTACTTTAGCTGATATTTATTTTTAACACACAATCGGATTTGTTGCTGACACAGCATGATAAATCAACGGGTAAAGAACATACCCGAACCATGTATTCGAATTGTAGCCTATTGTATAACAGTTGTCAATGTATTTTTTTGCCACCGCGTAAGGGGCTTCATCCCATGAGCCCCGTCCTACTGCCAATGTCTCTGCACCAAAAAAGCAGCCTTTGAGCTTCACACTCAAAGTCTGCTTCTTTTTTATTTTATAAGCTGTCCATAGCCTGATACATGGTAAGCATAGGAGCCATAACGGCTGCCACAAGCACACCAACAATAAGTGCCAGAACAAGGATAATCATAGGCTCAATAGCTGCCATAACTGTCTGGGTAGCCAGCTCAACTTCCTCATCATAGTAGTCTGCCAGTCGGGTAAGCATGCCTTCCAAGTCACCGGTCTCCTCACCGATTTTGGTCATGTGTGAAACCATAGGTGGAAACAATCCACACGCAGTGATTGGCTCAGACAGTGGAACACCCTTACTTACTTCTTCCCTTGCATTTTTCAGAGCTTTTTTGTAAAGAGCATTCTTCATGGTGTCAGCAGTGATGCCAAGGGCTTCAATCATCGGAAGTCCTGAGTACACAAGTGTTGAAAGTGTACGCGCATAGTTACTGGCCGCTGTCTTGATGTTTAGCTTTCCGAAAACCGGAAGCTTTCTTGCGAGATTACCAAAGAACATCTGGCCGCTGTCAGTCTGCTTATAAAGCTTGATGGCTATAACAATTGCTGCTATGACAGCAATCACAATATACCAGTACCCGGTGACAAAATCACTCATCGCAACAACTGCCTTTGTGATGCCCGGCAGCTCTGTTCCCAGGTCATTGAACATTTCTGAGTAGCTTGGGATGACCTTTACAAGCATTACAATAACAACCGCAATAGCTACAATCACAACGATAATCGGATAAACTGCCGCTTTTTTTATCATGCCGTTAAGCTTTGCTGATTTTTCGAAGTGTGCAGACATTCTGTCAAAAGCTACATCAATCTTGCCGGATGCTTCTCCTGCCGCAACCATGCTCACCATGATATCAGGGAAAACATTCGGGTATTTTTTGAGACCATCCGAGAGAGTCTCACCTTTTTGAATCTCGGCATGAACACCTCTGATAGCTTTCGCCATGACCTTGTTCTCAGTCTGATCGGATAGCATATCCAGCGTATCAAGAATCGTAACACCTGCATTGACCATACTGGTGAACTGGCGGCAGAATACTGATAGGTCTCTCGGCTTTACCTTTCCTCCTACACTGAACGAGATTTCCTTGGTCAGTGCTGTTGCCTTGGTGAGGCTTATGACCATGTTTCCATCCATCTTAAGCTTATTTTTTGCCTCTGCTTCTGACTCGGCTACTATATTTCCTTTTCTTTCTTTTCCGCTCTGGTCTATAATCTGATATGTCCAGTCAGCCACTTTCTTCTCCTCCTTATACCTATTCTGTGCAACCTCCAGATAAATTAAATCATAATTTATTAAGACTCCACAACATTATACCATAATAGTAAAATACATACGATTATACCATCAATAGTAAAGGTGTACACGGCTAGCCATGCTTACCGGATCATGTGCATATGCAACTGCAGTCTCCGGCGCTATAAGGCCCTGGCTGTAATACTGTAAAATACAGTCATCCATCATCATCATACCCTCTCTCTTTGAGGTCTGTATGATAGATGGAATCTGAAATGCTTTTGCCTCACGAATTAAGTTTCTGATGGCATTGTTTGCAAGGAGCACCTCAAATGCTGCAATTCTTCCGCCATTTACCATTGGAAGCAGATGCTGTGCAACAATTCCCTCTAAAACTCCTGAGAGCTGCACTCGTATCTGTTGCTGCTGGTGTGGTGGAAAAACGTCAATCATACGGTCAATTGCATCGGATGAACTGTTGGTATGCAGTGTAGAAAATACAAGATGTCCTGTCTCCGCCGCTGTAATAGCTGTAGATATAGTTTCAAGATCTCGCATCTCTCCTACAAGTATTACATCCGGATCCTGTCGCAGTGCAGCTCTTAGGGCTGCAGCATATGAGAGTGTATCCTTTCCAATCTCTCGCTGTTCCACTATAGAGCGGCGCCTTGAGTGCAGGTACTCGATAGGATCTTCAAGCGTGATTATATTTTTGGAATCTCTTGATGCAATGACATCTATAAGACTTGCCAATGTGGTCGACTTACCACTTCCTGTAGCTCCTGTCACGAGGACAAGTCCTCTCATCTTTGTGGTAAGATTGACAACCGACTGTGGTATGCCAAGCTGCTGCGGTGTAGGCACATCATATGAGAGAATACGAAGTGCTGCTGCATATGAACCTCTCTGTCTGAACACATTGGCCCTGACTCGTGAAAAGCCCTCCACCGAAAAAGCAAAATCAAGCTCTCCATTTTTCTTTAGCACATCTTTAAGCTCCTGCGGAACAATTGGAGAAAGCAGGTTGTCCGTCTCAACATTGGTAAGGACCTGATTTCCCTGCGGTACAAGCGTTCCGTCAATTCTAAGCATAACCGGATTTCCCGGTGCGATATGTATATCCGATGAGTTCTGTTGCTGCGCTGCTTTTAAAATGTCTACTATCTGCATTTTCTTTTCCCCCTTAGTTTTCGAACGTGGTCTTTAACATTTCCTGGAATGAAGTAACTCCTTCGAGTACAAGCTTCTCTGCACTCTGTCTAAGTGTATGCATGCCCTCATCACATGCAGCCTTGTTTATATCCTCTATATCAACACCTTTTGAAATAAGTGACTTTATCTTTGGTGTTATGGTCATTATCTCATATATACCGATTCGTCCCTTGTAGCCTGTATTGGCACATTTTTCGCAGCCACATGGCTCATAAATCTTTACCGGACGGAATGCCGGTATATTCATAAAGGCCTTTTCCTCCTCTGTCAGCAGATGCTCTCTCTTACATGCCGGACAAAGTCTTCTTACAAGTCGCTGTGCAATGATTCCCTTTACCGAATCCGCAAGCAGATAACTTTCAACTCCCATGTCCTCCAGTCGTGAAATAGTACTTGCCGAGCTGTTGGTATGCAGTGTGCTGACCACAAGATGTCCTGTGATTGACGCCTGTACTGCAATCTGTGCTGTCTCCTGATCTCGAATCTCACCAATCATAATGATGTCCGGATCCTGTCGCAGAATGGAACGAAGTGCTGATGCAAATGTCAGGTCAGCTTTATTATTTACCTGTACCTGGTTGATTCCGTCTATATTTGCCTCGACCGGATCCTCAACTGTGATGATATTTACATCCTCCTTGTTGAGCTCTGAAAGTGCCGTGTAAAGTGTGGTTGACTTACCACTTCCTGTAGGTCCTGTAACAAGGATGATACCGTTTGTATTCATCAGTATATGATCAAAGGCCTTAAGCTCTTCGTCCGAAAATCCCAGCTCCTTTTTATCTCTTGTAAGTGCCTTTTTCTGCGCAAGTCGCATAACGCATTTCTCACCGAATACTGTCGGAAGGATTGATACTCGGATATCATACTCTATCTTGTCTATCTCCATAGTGATACGGCCGTCCTGCGGCTTACGTTTCTCGGAAATATCCATACCACCTATAATTTTAAGTCGTGTAATAATTGCAGAAAGCAGATGTATACTATATGCTGCCTTCTCATAAAGCGCACCATCAATTCTGTATCGAACCCTGACTTTATTTTCCAGTGCCTCTATATGTATATCTGAGGCCCTGAGTCTGGCTGCCTGCTCAATGATAGAGTTGACAAGTAAAACTACCGGCGAATTGTTGACATCCTTGCTGGTAGCTTCCTCAGCCTCGGCATTTTTCTGCTCACGCTCTTTTCTCTCCCTCGCATACTCCTGAGCCGCTTTCATAGCCTCTGTATCACCGTAATATTTGTCAAGCGTCAAAAGTATGTCTCTGCCTGTCGCTACCGCAGGCTCAACCTGTAGATTGGTAACAATTGAAAAATCATCAAGCGCAACCATATCCATAGGATCAGCCATGGCCACATGCACTACATTGGCATTATTCTTGTCAAATGCATATGGTATCATAACATGCTTTCTAAGCACTGTCTCACTGACAAGGTTTTGCACCTCCTCAGGTATGTTGATTGCGCTCACATTAACAAGCTCCAGTCCCAGCTGCTGTGACAATGCCTTTGCTATCTCAAGCTCATTGGTGAATCCAAGCTCAATGAGTGTTTCTCCTATCTTCTTATGCTTTTCTTTGGCTATAGGCAGAGCCTTTTCCAGCTGCTCCTGAGTAATTACATTTTCATTTATAAGCATATCACCGATACGCTTTTTCTCTCGTCTAAAAGCCATAGTGGCTCCCCCTCTTTCATCATTTAGTAAAATACTACCATTATGATGGCTGTATTTCAAGGGTATTTATATAAAATATACAATAATTTTATTTCAAAACTAAAAAGTAACGATTCCGAGTGCCTGCAGCAACAGTATAAGCAGGAATGCCGGTGCAATAAATTTAACCATGATTATATAAAGCCCTTTTCTGGTGAATTTGCTGCCTCCGCGTGTCACCTCATCTATTATTACCTTTGGACTTACTATCCAGCCAACGAGGATACATGTGGCAAGTGCAACGATTGGCATAAGCACATTGTTGCTTACATAATCCATGATATCAAGTATCTGTCCGACTGTGCCGTTTGGAAGCTTAACCTCCATATAGAGCTTATTGTAGCCAAGGCAGACTATTATCTCTGCAATCAGACCGTATACCGTGACTAAAATTGCGCTTTTTCTGCGGCTCCAGTGAAATCTGTCTATAAGACTCGATACAATAGCCTCCATAATTGATACAGACGATGTGACTGCTGCGAATGCAACTATCATGAAGAATATCAGTCCAACGATATCTCCTGCTATTCCCATTTCATTAAATACCTTTGGCAGTGATATAAACATAAGCCCCGGTCCTGCTGACATGCCGTCACGACCCATAAATACATATACTGCCGGAATGATCATAAGGCCTGCAAGGAATGCAACAAGTGTATCAAAAATCTCGATCTGGTTGATTGAGCCCATGAGCTTTGATTCCTTCTTGACATACGAACCATATGCAACCATGATTCCCATAGCCACACTGATTGAGTAGAACAGCTGACCGAGTGCATCAACAAATACTGTGGCAAGCTTTTGCATTGTAAGCCCCTTGAAGTCAGGAACCACATATATCTTAAGACCCTCAAGACCACTTCTTACTGCGCCTGATGCCTCCTTATAATGGAGCGTCAGCGAGAAAATACCGATTGCAAAAATAAGCACAACAAGGATAGGCATGAGCACCTTGCTGAAGCGCTCGATACCTTTATTGACTCCGCCAATGACAACTGCTGCTGTTATAAGCAGATAAACCACTCCAAATATGATTGGTGCCCACTGGCCTGTGATAAAGCCTGTGAAATATCCATCCGCAACCGCATTTTTACCGCTTCCTGTAATGAAAAGTGTAAAGTATTTTAAAACCCATCCACCTATAGTACAGTAGTAAGGCAGAATAATAGCCGGTACTATACACGCAAGCACACCGATAAACTTGCCCTTTGGATTGATAAGACCATACGCGGTGAGCGGTCCCTGTCCTGTCTTACGTCCTATTGCAATCTCAGTGGTAAGCAATGCAAAGCCAAAGGTCAGAACAAGTATCAGATACACCAGCAGAAAAAGTCCTCCTCCGTCCTTTGCTGCCAGATACGGAAACCTCCATATATTTCCAAGTCCTACCGCACTGCCGGCTGCCGCAAGAACGAACCCAATGTTGCCGGAAAAAGTGCTTCTTGATTTTTCTTTCATTTTCTACTGTCTCCTTAATATATTATATAATTTAATTTCGATTTAATATGGACATTGTTTCCATTTACAAATCTAATATACCTATTATAATCATCTAGAGTACTTTTTGCAACGGTTGATATTTTTTATTCGCATTTGCAGTGTGGTGGCACATAGCAGGTGTCACCAAACGTAACGCAAATTCACCACAGCGTAAGGAACGTAAGCCCCGGGTACCGCGGGCGCACACGTACTCCCGCCGGAGCGCATAGCGAAGTGGCTTAGATACTGTAGAAATTATGCCCACAAATCGAGTAGGAGGCGGTGACTAACCGCCGTCCTCTCACAGCACCGTACGTACCG
>OLRO01000102.1_pt1 | contig 83607 bp, 75 predicted proteins | sample 1673131 | NCBI WGS metagenome assembly OLRO01 (sample SAMEA3136757, study PRJEB25190) | human gut metagenome | biome: human gut; feature: human-associated habitat; material: faeces | place: Austria | collected 2013 | reverse complement strand
CAACACACTCTTTAACCTTTACTGCACGGAAATCTGACTTGCTGAATGTATCAAAGTCTACCATTTCCTCAAACAAAGGCTCAATCTTTACCTTAGAAAAATCAATCTTTTCAGACTCAGTTTTTACATTTTTTTCAGGTGCTTCAGAAGCTGTATTATTTACATCATTTTTCTTATTTACACCATCTAATGACTTCATTGTCGGGAACAATAATACATCCCTGATGGCAGGACTGTCTGTAAGTAACATAACAAGTCTGTCGATTCCGTAACCGATACCGCCTGTAGGTGGCATACCGATTTCAAGGGCATTTAAGAAGTCCTCGTCTGTGTGTTCTGCTTCTTCGTCACCTGCTGCCGCAGCTGCGTCCTGAAGTGCAAAACGCTCTCTCTGGTCGATCGGATCATTAAGCTCTGAGTAAGCGTTACACATTTCCCATCCGTTTATAAATAACTCAAAACGTTCAACTTTCTCAGGATCTGTTGGTTTCTTCTTGGTAAGAGGAGAAATTGCAATCGGATGATCCATTACGAATGTAGGCTGGACAAGTTCTTTTTCACAATATTCCTCAAAGAAAAGATTAAGGATATGACCCTTGTTGTGTCTTTCTTCATATTCGATATTATGCTCTTTTGCAAGGGTCTTTGCTTCTTCGTCTGTCTTAACTGCATCGAAGTCAATTCCTGCGTATTTCTTGACACAGTCTGTCATTGTAATACGCTCGAATGGCTTGCCAAAATCAATTTCAATTCCGTTGTATGTGAATTTGGTTGAACCGCATACTTTTTCGGCAAGATAACGGAACATGCTTTCTGTAAGTTCCATCATGCCATTGTAATCTGTGTATGCCTGATATAATTCCATAAGTGTAAATTCAGGGTTATGTCTGGTGTCAACACCTTCATTACGGAATACTCGTCCGATTTCGTATACTCTTTCAAGACCGCCAACGATAAGTCTCTTTAAGTATAATTCAAGAGAAATACGAAGCTTAACATCCTCGTTAAGGGCATTGTAATGTGTCTCGAAAGGTCTTGCCGCAGCTCCGCCCGGATTTGCCACAAGCATAGGTGTCTCAACTTCCATGAAGTCACGTCCTGCAAGGAAATTACGGATTTCCTTGATAATCATTGAACGTTTGATAAATGTATCTTTAACTTCCGAATTCATAATAAGGTCAACATATCTCTGACGATATCTTGCGTCTGTATCTGTTAAACCATGGTATTTTTCAGGAAGTATCTGTAAGCTCTTTGACAAAAGAACGATTTCTGACGCATGGATAGAAATCTCACCTGTCATTGTTCTGAATGCAAAACCTTTTATTCCAAAAATATCACCGATATCCGATTTCTTAAAATCTGCATAAGAATCTTCACCGACGCCGTCTTTTGATACATATACCTGGATGTTGCCTTTAAGATCCTGGATGTTGCAGAAAGATGCTTTACCCATAACTCTCTTAAACATCATTCTTCCTGCGATTGTAACATCAATAGGACTGGCATCCATTATTTCACGCTTTGCATTATAATCGGCTTTAAGTGTCTCTCGCTTCTGCTGTTCGTCAAGTCCCTCAACATCGGGTTCAGGTCTGCCTGCAAGAAGCTCATTTTCATGGGCTGTGTATAATTCCTTTACATCTGATGTGTGATGTGTAACGTCATATTTGGTAATTTCAAAAGGATTTTTTCCCTTTTCAACCAGATCCGCCAATTTATCTCTTCTAATCTGAAGAAGTCCGTTAATGTCCTGATTCTGTGTGTTATTATCTGCCATACTAACTCCTAAAACTATTCTCTGGTAACGTTAATTACTTTGTACTTCATTATTCCGGATGGTGTCTCTACTTCAACTTCGTCCCCTGCCACCTTACCTATTAAAGCCTTGCCAAGCGGAGCTTCATTGGAAATCTTGTTTTCAAGGCTCTTAGCTTCTGTTGAACCTACAAGCTTGAAAACCAGTTCTTCATCAAATTCACAGTCATACACTGTAACTGTACTTCCAAGGTTAATTACACCTGCACCGAATTCATCATCAGCAACTTCTGCATTCTTTAATATTTTCTCAATTTCTTCAATTCTTGCTTCAATATCTCTCTGCTCATCTTTAGCAGCATCATATTCGGCGTTTTCAGAAAGGTCACCCTGTTCTCTGGCTTCCTTAATTTTCTGGGCAACTTCTTTTCTTCTGTTTACCTTCAGGTCCTGAAGTTCATCCTCTAATTTTTTGAGACCTTCGTAGGTCATTAAATTTTTCTTTTCTGCCATAATCTGACTCACCTTTCTCATTTATACTAATAATGCAACTCTGCATACATTATCACATAACAATTCATAATATTATAGAATATAAAAAAATCATTTGTCAATCATTCTTTTATCCAACAGGCTAAATAATTCCTGCAATGTCTCTGTGTGATTAACTTCATCCCTTAATGCTGCACAGTTATGCAGTCCTGTTGTATACCAGGACACATGTTTGCGCATTTCCCTGACTACCATATATTCAGGTTTGTACTCTGTCATAAGTGTTGCATGTTTTTTTATCATATCCTTAATCTCTGTAAGGGACGGTCTTGCCGGTATCACATCACCGTGGATTGCCGCTTTAATTTCCCTGAAAAGCCATGGGTTACCTTTTGCCCCACGGCCAACTGCGATTCCGTCGCATCCTGTATAATTAAACATCTTCAGGGCATCTTCTGATGAAAATATATCACCGTTGCCAAAAACAGGTATCTTTACTTTATCTTTGACTGCTGCGATTATATCCCAGTCTGCTTTGCCGGAATAAAACTGTTCCCTCGTTCGTCCGTGAACCGTAACGGCTGCCGCCCCGGATTCCTCCATTATGTGGGCGAACTCCACCGCATTTACATGTTCCTCGTCAAAACCTTTTCTGAACTTCACTGTAACGGGTTTCGTAATTTTTTTTACCATTGTATCGACTATTTTACCTGCCAGAGAGGGATTTTTCATTAATGATGAGCCTTCGCCGTTATTTACAATTTTAGGTACGGGGCAGCCCATATTAATGTCAAATGCCGCAAATCCCAATGGTTCCAGTCTAAGGGCAATGTCAGCCATAATCTCCGGGTCTGAACCGAAAAGCTGTAATGCCGATGGTGCTTCCTCCGGCAAAGTCTGCAACAGAATATCGGTGTTTTTGTTATTGTAAAGAACCGCTTTGGCACTTACCATCTCGGTAACCATGTAGTCACAACCCATCTCCTTGCAGATAAGCCTGTAAGGAAGGTCCGTCACCCCAGCCATGGGTGCCAGCATTACCGGTCTGTCAAATTCCATTGTTCCTATTTTCATTCTATATCTTCTCCAAGGAAAAATACCTTATAATACATTTCAAGAGCCTGAAAAGTCTCTGCTTTGTCCTTCTGAAGCTGTTTGACCTTAAGGCCTGCTCCTATTTCATCATAAAGCAAATCTCCTTCATCTGCCTCTGTCCTGATTAAAAGATTGCCTTTCTCATCAAATTCAAGGATGATAATTCCTCCGATATCCTCAGTAAAAAGAACACACATTATTTTAAGTTCATCCTTAATCGAATCCGGAAGTGCCCCGAAGTCCTCATTAAGATAAAATTTCTTATCGTAAGAGCTTGCGGCACATAATACATCTAAATCTTCTTTCATTCAACAATTCTCCTAAACATAGCCATAAATGCCTCTTATTGAAACTTCCCCCGCCATTATTTTTTCTATATTACCATTATCGTCCTTTACAAGAAGTTCCCCATCCGTGTCAATACCGATTGCAACACGTTTGATACGGCTGTCTCCTTCTATTATGTAGACTTCTTTATTCCGGTTTACCAAGAGCTTCTCATACTCGTCTTTTATTCCGGACAAATTGCCATCCTTACAAAAGATTTCATAATATTTTTCAAAATATTTGCCAAACTTTGCAACAATACTGCTTCTTCTTACTTTAGTTCCGCCTGCAATATAAAGTGACGTTGCCTTATCCTCAAGTTCTGCCGGAAAAGATTCCATATTAACGTTAATTCCAATTCCTATAACCACATAATTGATTGTGGTCATTTCAGCACTCATTTCCGTTAAAATTCCAACCACCTTGCGGCTTCCTATTACAATATCATTAGGCCACTTTATCTCCGTATTAAGGCCGGTGACATCCTTAATTGCTTTAGCCACGGCAAGAGCTGTAACAAGTGTAATCATTGACGCCTTATATGGTGGTAAATCAGGCTTTACGGCAAAAGACATCCATATTCCCGTCTTTGCCGGAGATTCCCAATGTCTTTCCTTACGGCCTCTTCCAAGTGTCTGTTTCTCCGCTATTGCAAGCATCCCCGGAATAAATTCTTTTTCAGCCTGCCTTTTTATCTCGCTGTTCGTTGAATCAATCACATCAAAATATGATATCTTTCTTCCAAACCATTTTGTCTCAAGCCGGCTTTGTATCTCATCAGATAACAAAACATCAGGACAGGAAACAAGCCGGTAGCCCCTGTTCCTGACTGCTTCTATGACATATCCGGCTTCTTTAAGAGAATTAATTGCCTTCCATATCGCAGTCCTTGAAACGGATAGTTTTCCGCAAAGTTCCTGTCCTGATACAAAATCATCGCTTTCTTTAAGCATTGCAAGCACATGTTCTCTCATCTTCTCAACCTCCTATGGCAAGATAACTTACGTAAGCAACTACAAAAAGTATAACTGCTACTACTTCCGAAATGATTCCTGAAACCTTTCTGTCGGTCATAAGGTATTTAATTCCGGTCATCATGTTCATAAGTCCGCCTATTGAAAAAATAATATGGAACATCCATTTATTCTTACCGGTATTAATAAATACAAAAACGGTAAGCACAATTGCCGCAATGCCAAATATTACATTTAACACGTCTATTATAAGACGCACAACTTTCTGAAAATTATTTTTACCTGAACGCATTAAGGGTAACCTCTCTTCCTACCCTCGCATTTTACTATAAAAACTATAATGTTGCAACCATCACGGCTTTAATAGTATGCATTCTGTTCTCTGCTTCATCAAAAACAACTGATTGTGGCGATTCAAACACTTCATCAGTTACCTCAAGCTCGGAAAGGCCGAATTTTTCATATACTTCCTTGCCAACCTTAGTCTTAAGGTCATGAAAAGCCGGAAGACAGTGCATAAAAATCGCATCCTTTGAAGCATTGTCCATTGCTTTCTTATTAACCTGATATGGTGAAAGCTCTTTAATTCTTTCTGCCCATACTTCATCAGGTTCACCCATTGATACCCAGACATCGGTGTAGATTACATCGGCATCCTTTGTTCCTGCATCAACATCATCTGTAAGTGTTATTGTTCCGCCTGTCTTGGCCGCAATCTCTTTACATTCTTTAACAAGTGCCTCATCAGGAAAATAATTTCTGGATGTGCATGCCGTAAAGTGCATACCAAGTTTCGCACTTACTATCATGAGCGAATTACCCATATTGTATCTTGCATCACCCATATATGTAAGCTTAACACCTTTTATTCTGCCAAGTTTCTCTTTAATTGTAAGTACATCTGCTAACATCTGTGTAGGATGGTATTCGTTGGTAAGACCGTTCCACACAGGAACTCCTGCATATTTTGCAAGTTCTTCCACGATTTCCTGTCCGAAACCACGATATTCAATACCGTCAAACATTCTTCCAAGGACTCTTGCTGTATCGACAATGCTTTCTTTTTTACCAATCTGCGAACCTGATGGATCAAGATACGTTGTTCCCATTCCGAGGTCATGTGCTGCCACTTCAAAAGAGCATCTGGTTCTTGTACTTGTCTTTTCAAATATGAGTGCAATGTTTTTGCCTGCATGCATATCTGTTGTAAGTATGCCCTTTTTCTTCTTATCCTTAAGTTCTGCCGCAAGGTCAACCATATAAAGTATCTCTTCCGGTGTAAAGTCCTTAAGTGTCAAAAAATTACGTCCTTTTAAGTTCATAATGTTACCTTCTTTATTTTGTCTCTTCGTTCTTGCCGATTTCAACAACCGACTTGACAAGTCCTGCAATTGACTGTATCTCAGATGGAATTATAATCTTCGTTGCTTTTCCGTCTGCTGCCTTAGCAAATGCTTCAAGGCTCTTTAATGTGATAACAGCTTCATCTGCACCTGCTTCACGGATATACTTAATACCTTCTGCATTAGCCATCTGTACGGCTCTGATTGCTTCAGCCTGACCTTCAGCTTCACGGATTGTAGCTTCCTTCTTAGCCTCAGCTCTTAAGATTGCTGACTGCTTCTCTGCTTCTGCTTCAAGGATTGCTGACTGCTTCTTACCTTCTGCTACGGTAATATTGGCTTTCTTTTCACCTTCAGCTCTTGTTTCCATCTCACGACGTTCACGTTCTGCCTTCATCTGTTTTTCCATGGCATTCTGGATTTCTGCCGGTGGTATAATATTCTTAAGCTCAACTCGGTTGACTTTGATTCCCCATGGGTCTGTTGCTGTATCAAGGGCAAGTCTCATCTTGGTATTGATGATTTCTCTTGATGTGAGTGTCTGGTCTAATTCCAGCTCACCGATTATATTACGGAGTGTTGTAGCTGTAAGGTTCTCAATAGCCATAATAGGATGTTCAACACCGTATGCGTAAAGCTTAGGATCTGTTATCTGGAAAAATACTACCGTATCAATTCTCATTGTTACGTTATCCTTTGTGATAACAGGCTGTGGTGCGAAATCTACTACCTGTTCCTTAAGGCTCATTCTTGCTGTAGGGCGGTCAATGAAAGGTGCTTTAAGGTGGATACCTACACCCCATGTTCTTTTATAAGCTCCAAGTCTTTCAAGAATTACCGCATGTGCCTGTGGTACAATTCTGATGCACGATGCAATAATTATTAATAAAACTATTGCAACGATAATAGTGGTTACCGCTCCTGCAGATACTGTTGATTCTAATAATGTCATTTTTTTGTCTCCCTTTTTGTTTTATTGTACTATTAATTTTACGCCTGAAACGGCTTTAATTTCAACCACTTCACCCGGTTCAATTATCTTATTGCTGTCTTTTGACCTTGCTGTCCAGGTAAGTCCGTTTATAAATACGGCTCCGGTCTCATCAATATTGTTGATTTTTTCGGTTACTTTGGCTTTTTCTCCGATAAGACTGTCAATATTCGTCTTAACATGGTTCTTTTTCATTGCCTTATCAAGTACAGGACGGGCAAGAATAAGAAGTGCCAGTGATATAACGAAAAAGCTAACCGCCTGTGCTGCAAAAGGTGCCTTGCACAAATTGAGTATTAAAGCAACTACTGTGCCTCCTGCAAACCATATGGTTGTAAGGCTTGTGGTTGCTATCTCAATAACCAGAAACAGGATAAGTGCACCCAGCCAGCCGTAAATAACATATTCCATATGCCACACCTCCAATCATTTTAATATGTGTAGAAACAATGGTTATTAACGATTGTATATCCTTTATATTTTGTAAAATCAGCCTTTTTTACATTAATGAAGAACAAGAGATCACCGATATTATTTTCACCGGCAAGTGCTTTCAATGCCGAATCATAACAGCCTCTTAAATTAAGCTCCTCGTTGCTCTTATTGAGGACTGCCTGGAATCTTGCGGATGGAACTCCGTTTTCACTTACACCTGAGAACTGACCCGGTGCATACACAACAGAAGTAATCGTATTCTGTGAAAATCTCGATGAAAATACACGGTTAAGAACAACATTGGCTACCGCAAGCTGTCCTTCTGAAGGTTCCCAGCCTGACTCCCAGTATATAATAGCTGCGAGTAAATGCAGTTCCTCTGCAGATACAGTGTAAGCTCCTCTTGTGGTTGTCTGCTGCTTAATGGCATTCTGTGCTGCTGTTGCCTGTGCCGCCGCTGCCTGTGCTGCCGCTTCTTCTGCAGCTTTTCTTGCTGCTTCGGCTCTTTCTTCTTCCTTGATGGCTTCTATTTCAGCCATTGATACTGCTTTTGAAAGATTATAACTTACATCAAATGAATCATTACTTATATAACCAAAGCCATTATCACATGATATTAGGGTATAATTTCCATTCTCCTCATAAGCATCTATCTCCGCTCCTTTTTCAAGAGTTGAAATAACTGCTGCTGAATCGTCTGCTTCTGCATATACATTAATCAGATCTGCATTAACTTTAGCCTGCTTATTACCGATTACTGAGGCAATAACCTCTGCCTCACTGTCAAAAAGAACGTCTACATTACGTATATAGCCGGTTACTTTACCTGACTGTATCTTACTCCATTCTTCTCCCCGTTCAAGGACATCGGCCTCACTTCCGGAATACATAATTCCTACAGGTTCTGATTTAAGATCCGGTTCGGAGTAAATTATAAGTTCTTCAAGAGTATATGATACTACTTTATTATCATATGACGATTTTACTTTACTTTCTTCCATTTCCTGGGAAATGTCTTTTAAAGATGATGTGTTGCGGTATACCACATTAAGTTCTGTGGAAATAATTTCTTCTGTGTATGCTGCATCTTTATCGCTGACAGATGTGTCCTGCACATTGCGTTCTGCTAACTGTATGCTTGTTTTATTGTCTTCATGTTTTCTCTCATTAAGGAATGCCAGCTGCATTATTAACAGTAAAATTATTACCGAAAGAACAGCCGTCTTTCTTGATTTTGATTTCATGATAACCTCCATTGTAATTGTTACAAATTTGTTACATAAACAGATACATTTTATCAGACTATATCATAAATGTCAAATTTACGGTTGAATATGCCTTTGTCTCATTGCTTCATACAGGATAACTGCCGTGGAAACCGCTGCATTTAATGATTCAAGTTTACCTTCCATAGGTATTTTGATCCTTACGTCTGCTTCCTTTGAAAGTTCCTCTGTAAGCCCGTTTCCTTCATTACCAATCAAAACAGCCATCGGCACCTTCATATCTTCTTCGTAATAATAATTCCTGCCTTCAAGGTGTGCGGCGAATACTTTTATATTCTGCTGTTTTAAACTATGGATGGTTGCTACAACATCTTCTGAATACACAAACGGCATTCTGAAAAGCGAACCCATTGTTGAACGTATTGTTTTGGGATTATATATGTCAACGGTCTTATCCGACATAATTATGCCTGTAGCACCCGCACCCTCTGCTGTTCTTATAATTGTACCCAGATTACCGGGGTCCTGTATGTTTTCCAGAACTACAAGCATAGGTACTTTGTCTTTTTTGAACAAATCCTCTATATCATATTCAAGCATTTTAACAACTGCCAATATTCCCTGTGGGGTTTTCGTATCAGACATCATTTTAAAAACATTATCCGCTACTATCTCATATCGGTAATCACAAAGCATTTCCTTGTTATCATACGCGAAGCTCTCTGACGCATATATTTTAACAATTCTGTCTTTAGGAATCTCCACAAACATCCTTATTCCTTCAATAACAAAAAGTCCGCGTTCCTTTCGTACCCCGGACTTTTTGATTAAATTCATAACATCTTTAATTTGTGAATTACCTGTACTTGTAATCAATATAAATTCCTATCTGCAAAGTAATTTGCTTACTTCATACATATGTGCATCAACATCCTTAGTCATTGCAAGAGCTTCGTCGATGTCATAATCTACAAATTCACCATTCTTATATGCTACAACTCTGTTGGTCTTTCCTTCTGCAAGGAGGTCAACTGCCATTGAGCCCATCATTGATGCATATACACGGTCCTTACATGAAGGGCTGCCGCCACGCTGCATATGTCCGAGGATTGTTGCTCTTGTCTCAATGCCTGTAGCTTCTTCAATTCTCTTAGCCATAGATGATGAATGTCCGACACCTTCTGCATTAACAATAATATAATGTTTTTTGCCTTTTTTCTTATTCTCAATTATCTTTTCGATAATCTTCTCTTCGTTAAAATCATACTTGCCAGGAATAAGAATATCTTCGGCACCATTAGCGATACCACACCATAATGCGATATGGCCTGCATTTCTTCCCATAACTTCAATGATTGAGCATCTCTCATGTGAAGTTGAAGTATCTCTTATCTTGTCAATTGCTGACATTGCTGTATTAATTGCTGTATCAAAACCGATTGTGTAATCCGTACATGCAATATCAAGGTCGATTGTTCCGGGAACACCGATTGTATTGACACCGAGTGCGGATAACTTCTGTGCACCCTTAAATGAACCGTCACCACCGATAACAACAAGTCCGTCAATACCGTGTTTCTTACAGATGTCTGCACCCTTCTTCTGATATTCAGGATCTACAAATTCGAGACATCTTGCTGTATAGAGGATTGTACCACCTCTGTCAATTGTATCTGATACGCTTGTAGCGTCCATATCAATAATCTCTTCGTTAAGAAGACCATTATAACCTTTTAAAATTCCTTTTACGTTAATTCCTTTTGCTAAAGCAGTTCTAACAACTGCACGGGTAGCTGCATTCATTCCAGGTGCATCTCCACCACTTGTAAGAACTCCGATAGTCTTAACTGCATTTGCCATCTTTTTCTACCTCCAATGTAATAATTATTGTAATTTTATTCTACTTTCAGTTATTTTTCAATAGATTTTTCAACAACTTTGACATTTTTTTCACCGGATAATTCCATGAGTCTGCCAATCATTGCCGAATCCGCCTTTATTGTCATGGAAAGAGGCATTTTCTTAACTGCCTTTTCTTTCTCAAGATATACTATAACACGGTCATTTCCGTCAGATGTATTAATTATAGCATACAATTCCTGTTCTTTTGCAAGATAACTTTCTTTATCCGGAAATTTTATCCAACATTCCTTCGGTATCTGTGAAAAAGGAATTATACTGTCACATATTACTTTGCCGCCTGTTTCTTCATCCACTTTGACATGTCCTTTTACAAACACTTTATCGTCGGCCTCAATATATTTTCTGTTATCCCTGTATACTTTTGGAAAAACAATAACCTCAACGGTTCCGACCCGGTCTTCCAATTTGAGAAAAGCCATATTCTGCCCTTGGCGTGTGTTTTTTACACTGCACTCGGCAATCATGCCACCTACAATAACACGTTCGTCATCATTTACCTTTGGCATTCCGGTCTCATCATCCGGAATGAAATCTGCTGTGGTACAGGTTACATTTTTATTCAGAAGTCCTTCATACTCATCAAGGGGATGTCCGCTGGCGTATATACCAAGCACTTCTTTTTCCATTGCTAAAAGTTCACTCTTTGTATATTCGCCTACATCAGGAATTGTTATTTCATCAGGTTTCTCATCAGGTGCAAACATATCAAAAAGCGACATCTGCCCTGAAATCTCGGTTTTTCGCTCGGAGCTGACCTTGTCCATAATGTCACCATATACGAGCATCATCTGTTTACGCGTCAGTCCGAAGCTGTCAAACGCTCCCGATTTGATAAAACTTTCCACGGTTCGTTTATTAACTTCTTTTCCCGAAAGCCTTGATATAAAATCCTTAATATCTTTAAATCTGCCGCCGTTTGCACGTTCTTCAACAATAGCTTCTATTACCGGTCTTCCGAGACTCTTTATCGCCGAAAGTCCGTATCTGATGCTTGAATCCGAAGCTGCGGTAAAAGTTCCCTCACCTTCATTAATATCCGGCGGAAGAATTTCTATTCCCATATTGCGGCAGGTTACGATATATTGTGCAACTTTTGTTGTATTATCAAGCACGCTTGTCATAAGTGCTGCCATAAATTCAACAGGATAATAATATTTAAGATAAGCTGTACGGAATGCTACAAAGGCATAACATGCTGCATGTGACTTGTTGAAAGCATATTTTGCAAAATCCATCATAGTATCGTAAATATGGGAAGCCACACTCTCATCTATTCCTTTTGCAATACAGCCTGCAACATTTTCTTCTTCATTTCCGTATATAAAATTATGACGCTCTTTTTCCATTACCGCCTGTTTTTTCTTGGACATTGCTCTTCTTACAAGATCACTCCGGCCAAGCGTATATCCGGCCAGATCCCTTACTATCTGCATAACCTGTTCCTGATATACAATACATCCGTAGGTTTCCTTTAAGATTGGCTCAAGTTCTTTACAGGCGTAAGTTATTGAGGTCTTATCATTTTTGCCGGCAATATACTGTGGTATAAAGTCCATAGGTCCCGGACGATAAAGGGAAATACCGGCAATAAGGTCTTCTATTCCGTCGGGCTTAAGCTCCTTCATAAAGTTTTTCATTCCCGTACTTTCAAGCTGGAACACGCCCTCTGTCTTACCTTGTCCTATCATTTCAAGGACATTTCTATCATTGTAATCTATTTTACTTATATCAAATGACACGTCTCCACGCTTATTGATAAGTCTTTCGGCATCCTGGATTACTGTAAGTGTCCTAAGTCCCAGAAAATCCATTTTAAGTAATCCCAGTTCTTCGATTGTTGTCATTGTAAACTGGGTTGTTATCGTTCCGTCTGAGGCTCTTGATAATGGTACAAATTCGTCAAGCGGCCTTGAACCGATTACAACACCTGCTGCATGCATTGATGTGTGTCGTGGCAGTCCTTCCAGTCTTTTGCATATATCTATAAGATATTTTACTTCCGGTTCCGTTTCATAGCGTGTCCTGAACTCATTGTTGGCGTTAAGTGCTTTGTCAAGGGTCATACCTATTTCGTTAGGTATCATCTTTGAAAGACTGTCAGTCACTGAATACGGCATATCAAGAACACGTCCAACGTCTTTGATAACTCCTTTTGCAGCCAGGGTACCAAAAGTTACTATCTGTACTACACGGTCTTTTCCGTATTTTTTCATTACATAATCTATAACTTCCGGTCGTCTTTCATAGCAGAAGTCAATATCAATATCCGGCATTGAAACACGTTCAGGATTGAGAAATCTCTCAAAAATAAGATTATATTTTATAGGGTCAATATCTGTTATTTCAAGGCAGTATGCAACAATGGAACCTGCTGCCGAGCCTCGCCCCGGTCCTACTGCTATGCCATTGCTTTTTGCATAGTTAATAAAATCCCATACGATAAGGAAATAATCCACATAACCCATTTTTTTGATTACCGATAATTCATAATCAAGTCTTTCTTCAAGTTCTGCGGCGCGTTCTCCGTATCTTTTTACAAGTCCCTCCATACAAAGATGTTCAAGATAAGATTCTGAAGTAAAGCCCTCAGGGACATCATATTTAGGGAGTTTTGTTACGCCGAATTCTATCTCGACATTACAGCGTTCGGCAATCTTATGTGTATTATCAAGAGCCTGCGGAGCATAAGAAAACAGTTCCCTCATCTCTTCTTCAGATTTAAGATAATACTGTCCTCCCTCATATCTCATTCTGTCCTCGTCATTGACTTTTTTGCCTGTCTGAATGCAAAGAAGTATATCATGAGCCTCCGCATCATCCTCATATGTATAATGGACGTCATTGGTAGCAACAAGCTCAATATTAAGTTCCCTGCTCATTCTGACAAGAAGCCTGTTAACCAACTTCTGTGTGGGTATTCCGTGGTCCTGTAATTCAAGGAAATAATTGCCTTTTCCAAATATTGCTTCATATTTAAGTGCTGCTTTACAGGCTTCTTCATAAAGATTTCTTGCAAGAAGCTTCTGCACCTCTCCTGCAAGGCATGCACTTAAACATATTATTCCCTCGGAATACTCCTCAAGGACTTCATAATCCACTCTGGGTTTATAATAAAAACCGTCAACAAAACCTTTAGACACAATTTTCATAAGGTTAGCATATCCGGTATTGTTTTCTGCAAGTAAAATCAAATGGTAATATCTGTCATCACTTATTCCCGGTTCTTTTTCAAAACGGGAGCCCGGTGCTACATATACCTCGCAGCCAAGAATCGGCTTGATTCCCACATTACGGGCTGCCCTGTAAAAATCAATCACACCATACATTACACCGTGGTCCGTTATGGCAAGGCTGTCCATTCCAAGTTCCTTTGCCCTTGCTGTTATTTCTTCAATTTTTCCCGAGCCGTCAAGAAGGCTGTATTCCGTATGTACATGTAAATGTGTAAATGACATAAATACCTCCAAAAAACTGCTGCACCATCCGGTACAGCAGTTCATATATTACATATTACTTTGCGCTTAAGTATTTTTCAATTTCTGCAATAGCATCATTTTCATCGTTTCCGGCAGCACTTACAAGCACTTCTTCTCCGGCATCAAGTCCTAATGTCATCATTCCCATAATGCTCTTTGCATTAACTTTTTTGTTACCAACCTCAACATAAATGGAACTTTCAAACTGACTTGCAACCTGTACAAATACTGCAACCGGTCTTGCTTCTAATCCTGTTGAAATCTCAATTTTCATGTTTTTCGTTATCATTAATAATTCCTCCTGGTGCCATACCATTTTTTTCTCTGAGACTGTCTGCTATCTGGCTTATCTTTCTAAGTCTGTGATTTACTCCTGATTTACCAAGGGGAACTGATAACATTGTTCCCAAATCTTTTAACGGAGTATCCGGATATTGTAGTCTTATCTTTGCTATCTCACAAAGACCGTCCGGAAGGCTGTTAAGCCCCATATGATCTCTTATATAGCATATATCCTCTGTCTGTTTTACCGCTGCATGAATAGTCTTGTTAAGGTTAGCTGTTTCACAATTCACCTGACGGTTCACAGAGTTACGAACCTCCTTAAGCACCCTGACATTTTCAAGATCCATTAAGGCTATGCGTGCACCCATTACATTAAGCATATCAACTATCTGGGCACCCTCCTTCAGGTATACCACATATGATTTACGTCTTTCAACGATTCTTGCATCCAGATGAAAAGAATTCATCGCATCCGCTATCTGGGAGGCTTTTTCCTTTCCTGAAGATACAATTTCAAAGTGATACGATTTCTCAGGATCCGATAGTGACCCTCCTGCAAGAAATGCTCCTCTTAAAAATGCTCTTTTGCAGCACATGCTGCTTATACCCATAATACTTACCAGGGATAAATCCCTGTTAATACTGCCATCCACATCCATCAGCTTGGTTGCAAGAAGTATTTTAATCGCAACGTCTGAATCTTTCACCCATATGGTATATACAGTATTGCCCGTTTCACGGTTTCTCCTGACCGTTGATCCGGTTATATATGAAAACGCTTTACATATCAGCCTCTGGCATTTACTTACCACAGCCATCCTTTCGGACTGTATCCTGATACAATGTCTTCCGTGACAGTCTGTATATATATCACCATTCATACTGATAATTGCAGCGATTTCCGCTATTTGACAATGTCTGGCTCCCGGCACAACCGTTACCAGCTCATCTTTTACTTTGTGAGAAAAAGACATAACCATTTTCCTCTATCTTTTAGTCTTGGTATCGAGATTAATATCTCTATGGTCTATCTTAATACCATATTCCCCGCCCTCAAGTCTGTTATATAACTCATTGGCAAGGGTAACTGATCTGTGCCTCCCACCTGTACATCCTATGGCAATTACAAGTCTGTTCTTGCCTTCAAGTATATAATTAGGAATAAGGAATTCTATCATATCGGTAAGTTTCTCAAGAAACTGATGTGCTATGTCAAATCCCATAACATAATCCTTGATAGGCTTATCATTGCCGGTAAGAGGCTTCAGTTCATCAATGTAATACGGATTAGGAAGAAAACGTACATCAAACACAAGGTCCGCATCCTCCGGAATTCCATACTTAAATCCAAATGAGAGAATTGTTACCATAAGGTTTTTAAAATTCTCATCATCTACGAATATTTTTTCAAGTTCCTGCTTAAGATCCCTTGTAAGCAATGTACTTGTATCTATAATATAATCTGCCTTATCTTTGATAAAGGCAAGTTCTTCTCTTTCTTTTTGAATACCCTCTATGACACGATGGTCTCCTGCCAGAGGATGATTACGTCTTGTCTCTTTATAACGTTTTACAAGGACTTCGTCGTCGGCATCCAGAAAAAGGACTTCATATTCGTACTTTCTGTGCTGCATACGCTCAAGCACCTTAGTGAGATCCGAAAATGTATCGCCTACACGCACATCAACTCCGATTGCAATATTAACCTGTCTGCTACTTGCCATAGCAAGTTCCACAAATTTCAAAACAAGTTCCACAGGAAGATTGTCAACGCAATAATATCCGGCATCTTCCAATACTTTAAGTGCAGTTCTTTTTCCTGCTCCCGACATTCCTGTTACTATTACAATTTTCATAATCATCTCTCCATGTATAAAGGTAGCAACAAACTTAATTATTACAACATATTACACCTTTCGTCAAGTGTTCCCACTAAAATCTCCCAATAATCTTACTTCAGGCTCTAGTTTTATACCTGTTTTTTCCAGAACCGTATCTATTACGAGATTAATGGTATCATATATGTCTCTGGCTGTTGCGTTGTTTCTGTTGATAATAAAGCCTGCATGTTTTTCTGAAACCTCGGCACCGTTGACGCCTTTCCCTTTAAGTCCGCATTCTTCAATAAGCCTGCCTGCAAAATCTCCCTCCGGTCTTTTAAAAGTACTTCCCGCACTTGGATATTCAAGAGGTTGTTTTTCTTTACGCTTTTCTAAGAGTTCATTGACTTTATGCGTCATTTTCTCCACATCGCCTTTGCACAGTTTCATTTCTGCCGACAGGATTATCTCCTGTTTCCGTATAAAAATGCTGTTTCTGTACGACAGTTCCATTTCACCCTGCTTATATTCATGGGTATTGCCCTGTCTGTCAATCGTTACGACTTTCGTAAGCACATCTTTCATCTCACCGCCGTATGCGCCTGCGTTCATATAACATGCGCCCCCAAGTGTTCCCGGTATTCCTGCCGCAAATTCCAGTCCCGAAAGAGAATGTCTCCTTGCCGTATTAAAAAGCCTGGCAAGTGAAGTTCCCGCTTCTGCCGTAATCCTGTCACCGTTTACGGTTATATTGCCCAGGTCACGCCCAAGCATTATTATCATTCCGTCATAGCCTTTATCTGATACCAGTAAATTGCTTCCATTCCCGATAACATAATATGGTATTTTGTATTCTTCTGCTGCCAGTATATATTTTTTTATATCCTCTGCCCTATAAGGCACCACAAAATATTTTGCCGGTCCACCCACTTTAAAAGTGGTGTGGTCCGACATCATTTCATTGCAAAATATACACTCTTCTCCGGCAATACTTTTTATTGCGGATAAAAAATCCATAAAAGTTCCTCCATTTTATACGGCTTATAATACAAGCTTTGCTGCACCGTAAATACCTGCACTGTTTCCGAGAGTTGCAAGTTTAATCGGTGTTTTTCTGCACTGATGGAATGCTTTTTCAACATAATATCTGCTGATTGCATCAATAAGGAAATCTCCTGCTTTTGATACGCCACCGCCTACTAAGAACACATCAGGGTCTACAACACATGCTATATGTGACATGGCTATTCCAAGGTATTCCGCAAGTTTATTAACAGAAATAAGTGCAAGCTCGTCTCCCGCCTTTGCTGCATCAAACACATCCTTAGCTGTAAATTCTTTTAAATCCCTGAGTGAAGATGGCATCTTTTCTGATGCAAGAAGTTTTTTAGTTTCTTTTACAATACCTGTTGCGGATGCCACCTGTTCAAGACATCCTTTTTTACCGCAGCCGCAATATTCCGTTTCATCGTATACAACAGGCATATGTCCAAGTTCACCCGCTGCTCCGTGGCTGCCTGTAACGATTTTGCTGTCAAGGACAATTCCGCCGCCTACGCCTGTTCCGAGAGTAAGCATTACAAGGTTGGCATAGCCTTTTCCGCCACCCTGCCATAACTCGCCAAGAGCTGCAACATTGGCATCATTACCTGCTTTTGCCATAAAACCTGTTTTGTCTTTAAGTATCTCTTCTACAGGGACATCACCCCAGCCGAGATTAACACAGCCTTTTACTATGCCTGTTGAAGTAACAGGGCCCGGAACACCGATTCCCACACCAACAACATCCTCCGGTGAAATAGCTTCTTCTTCAATTTTTGCCTTGATTGATTCTGCAATATCATCAAGAATATATTTACCTTTTTCCTCTTTTCTTGTAGGTATCTCCCAGTCTGAAAGCAATGAACCTTCCACCGTAAATACGCCCATCTTTACTGTTGTACCGCCAAGGTCAACGCCAAAACATAATTTTCCCATTTGCTGTTCTCCTTAATTCTATTCTTTTCTGTTAATACTGTTCTGTACTCTGTTATATAATTCTCTGGCCGCATTGTAACCCATCTTCTTCTGTCTCCAGTTGACTGCCGCAGATTCAACTATTACTGCAAGGTTACGTCCCGGTCTTACAGGAAGATTATGACATACTACTTTATTACCGAGAATTTCCGTATATTCTTCTTCAAGACCAAATCTGTCATATTCCTTTTCTTTGTCCCAGTCTTCAAGGTGGATTACCATATCTATTCCCTGTGTTTCCTTAACGCTCTCAACACCGAAAAGTGTCTTTACATCAATGATTCCGATACCTCTTAATTCAATAAAATGTCTTGTTATCTCAGGTGCTGTTCCTATAAGAGTCTCGTCACTTACTTTTCTGATTTCAACAACATCATCTGTTACAAGACGGTGTCCTCGCTTTATAAGCTCCAGTGCCGCTTCGCTTTTTCCTATTCCGCTTTCACCCGTAATGAGAACGCCTTCACCATATACATCCACAAGCACGCCATGTATTGAAATTGTAGGTGCAAGTTCAACCTTCATCCATCTGATAATCTCTGCTTCAAAAGATGATGTTACCTGACTTGCCTGTAAAAGAGGAATCTTATATTTTCTTGCTGCTTCAATCATCAGTTCATCAGGTACTTCATTACGGCAATATATGATACATGGTATATTATATGACAAAAGGCGGTCATATCTTTCTCTTTTGTCATCATCACTCATCTGCTTCATATATGCAGCTTCAACTCGTCCTATAATCTGGACTCTTTCGTTGTCAAAATGGTCAAAAAAGCCTGCGAGCTGCAATGCCGGCCTGTTAATGTCAGGCACCATTACAACCTTGCTACCTACATCAATATCCGGTGTAAGTATTTTCAGGTCCATTTTCTCAATAATTTTTTCTACTTTTAATTCTTCGCTCATTATGTACCCCTTTCCTGTTTGTTAAAAAATTCGTGTACTTTTTCGGCTGCTGCCAGATTCATTGAAGGAACATCGCAAAGTTCCTCTACTGATGCTTTTTTTATTACATCAATATCCTTAAAATGCTTCATTAATGCCTTACGCCTTACCGGTCCGATTCCGTCAATATCATCAAGTATTGACTTAACCTGTTCCCTGCTTCTTAAATTACGGTGAAACTCAATGGCAAACCGGTGTGCCTCATCCTGTATTCTCGTAATCAGTTTGAAAGCTTCACTTCCGGTATTAATTTCCACTTCTTTTCCATTATACCATAAAGCTCTCGTTCTGTGGTTATCATCTTTTACCATTCCGCATACAGGAATTGAAATATTAAGGTCATTTAACACTTCTAAAGCTATATTAACCTGTCCCTTACCGCCATCCATCATAATAAGGTCAGGCTTAATATCAAAACTGCTGTCACTTTCGTGGGTAAGCCTTCTTGTCAGAACCTCCCGCATTGACGAATAATCATCCGGTCCCGTTACTGTTTTGATACGGAACTTTCTGTAATCATTTTTTCTTGGTCTTCCGTCTGTAAACACAACCATTGAACCTACAGGCTGTGCTCCGCTTATATTGGATATATCAAATGCTTCCATTCTGTGGATATCATGTAAGCCTGTAAGTCTTTCAATTTCTTTAACTGCACCGGTTGTTCTTGCTTCTTCTTTGAGAATTTTTTCCCTGTCCTGATTAAGTACCATATTGGCATTTTTCTCCGCTAGTTCAACAAGTTTTTCTTTCTGTCCTCTCTTTGGGACAAGGAATTTTACATTATGTCCTGCCCTTTCCGTAAGCCACCTGCCAATAAGTTCCTCATCAATGAGATTTTCCTGCAGCATGATTTCCGGTGGAATATACGGTGTTCCGGCGTAATACTGTTTTATAAAATCGGTGATAATCTCCGAACGTTTTTCGTCTCCGGCAAGGCGCATATGGTAATGCTCTCTTCCTATCATCTTGCCGTTTCTTATGAAAAACACCTGCACCACACAGTCCTTATAATCTATTGACGCAGCTACAATGTCCCTGTCCTGCATATCGCTGTTGGTAATTTTCTGCTTCTGTGATACAAATTTAACGCTTTCAAGCATATTCCTGTATGCGGCGGCCTGCTCAAATTCCATTTTTTCCGAAGCTTCATACATAAGTCCGGTAAGTTTCCTGGTAATGCCATTATACCTTCCTTCAAGGAAGTCTATACATTGGTCAATAAGTTTTCCGTAGTCTTCCTGAGAAATATATCCCTGACATGGAGCTGTACACTGGCCTATATGATAATTAAGACATGGTCTTTCTTTGCCTGTGTCCTTTGGAAGATTACGTCTGCAGGTTCTTATGCCGTAAGTCTTATTAAGCAGCTCTATAGTATCATTGACCGCCTTACCACTGGTAAACGGTCCGAAGTATCTTGCTTTGTCCCTTTTCATCTCTCTTGAAGATATGATACGTGGAAAGGGTTCATTCACTGTTATTTTTATAAAAGGATATGTCTTATCATCCTTAAGCATGGTGTTATATCTGGGTCTGTGTAATTTTATCAGATTACACTCCAATACAAGTGCCTCTAACTCTGAATCCGTAATAATATACTCAAATCTGCGGATATTGGAAACCATCTGTTTTATTTTGTTGGTATGATTTCTTGATGACTGAAAATACTGTCTTACCCTGTTTTTCAGGCTTATTGCCTTGCCTACATAAATGATTTCGTCTTTTTCATCGTGCATTATATATACCCCCGGTTTGTCCGGAAGCTTTTTAAGTTCTTCTTCTATGTCAAAAAAACCATCGTACATATATCATGTCCTCTTATAATCAGCCTATATTAAACGCTGCTTTTTCTGAGTAATTCTCCATCAATTCAATATCCTGGTCAGTCAGGCCTAACTTATCTTTTACAAAGGAACGTTCCTTTAAAAGACAGGTATTGCTTACCGTTCTGTTATCCGTATTAAGTGTAGCATGAACACCGTTATCCAGTAAACGTTTTAGAGGATATTTTTTTATATCATCATATACTTTTGTCTGCATATTGCTTATTGGGCACACTTCAATTGGAATTTCATGCTTTGCAAGATATTCCACTAGTCTTTCATCCTCAATACTTCTTATTCCATGTCCTATTCTTGATGCTCCGAATTTAATTGCTGTCCATATACTTTCAGGTCCCGCTGCTTCTCCGGCATGTATGGTAAAAGGTATACCAAGCCTGCCTGCTTTCTTGAAGACTTCTTCGTATAACGAAGTTGCATACAGTCCCTCCGCACCTGCCAGATCCAGTGCACACACCTTGTTATTAAGATATTTTCCGGCACATTCAACGGTATGAAGATTATCTTTAACGGAAGCCCCTCTCATACAGCAAAGTATAAGATTCAGTCTTATACCGTTCTCTCTTTCTGCCTGTTCTGCCCCTTCTATGGCAGCCTCTGTTACCGCCTCCATCGAAAGTCCTTCCTTAGTGGAAAACATCGGTGCAAACCTTATTTCTGCATAATCGGTTCCTTCTTTGGCTAAATCCTCTCCCAGTTCTTTTACCGCCCTTACAATGTTATCTTCTTTTTGTAAAAGCATAAGAGGATAATCAAAACATTTAAGATATTCATTAAGATCCGTGCATTCGTCACTCACACTGAATGATTTTCTGACGTTTTCAAGGGAATCAAATATTCCTTTATCGTAAAACAGCTCCCACGCCGTTTCAGGTCTCAGGGAGCCGTCAAGATGAAGATGTAAATCAATCATTATTATCACTTTCTTCGTTCTTATTTTTTACGGAATTAACTATTTCCATAAATTCCTTACCTGTAATACTTTCCTTTTCAAGAAGGTATTCAGATACTTTATGGAGACATTCCAGATTATTCTGAAGCATTCCTTTTGTCTTAATATAAGATTCCTTAAGCATCTTAATTACTTCTTCATCAATAACTGCTGCTGTCTTATCAGAGCAGTTAAGTGTTGTTTTGCCGTCAAGATACTTGTTCTCAATTGCTTCAAAGCCTGCAATTCCCAGTCTGTCTGACATTCCGTACTGGCTTATCATCGTTCTGGCTAATTTTGTGGCTCTTTCTATATCATTGGATGCTCCGGTTGTCATTGTTCCGAAAATAATTTCTTCTGCTGCACGTCCACCAAGAAGTGTAAGAATCTTAGCTTCAAGTTCTTCTTTCTTATAGAGATATTTTTCTTCTTCAGGAACCTGCATCGTATATCCCAATGATCCCATTGTTCTTGGTACAATAGTAATCTTCTGTACGGGTTCTGCATCTTTGGTAAGTGCGGTTACAAGAGCATGTCCTACTTCGTGATATGCAACCATCTTCTTCTCTTCTTTACCGAGAATGCGGTCTTTCTTTTCTTTACCTGCTATAACCACTTCAACCGATTCAAAAAGATCTTCCTGGTTGACTGCACGTCTGTGATGTTTAACAGCGTTAATAGCTGCCTCGTTGATAATATTGGCAAGGTCTGAGCCTACCGCACCTGCCGTAGCCAGTGCAATTGCTTCAAGGTCTACGGATTCATCCATAAGAACATCCTTTGAATGTACTTTAAGTGTATCAAGTCTTCCCTTAAGGTCGGGTTTATCAACGATAATTCTTCTGTCAAAACGGCCCGGCCTTAATAATGCCTTATCAAGAACCTCAGGTCTGTTGGTTGCTGCAAGGATAAGTACACCCTTTGAAGAATCAAAACCATCCATCTCCGAAAGAAGCTGGTTAAGTGTCTGTTCTCTTTCGTCATTACCACCGAACTGGGAATCCCTGCTCTTACCTATGGCATCAATTTCATCTATGAATATAATACATGGTGCAGCAGCAATAGCCTGTTTAAATAAATCCCTGACTCTTGACGCACCTACACCCACAAACATTTCAACAAAGTCCGAACCTGACAGCGAGAAGAATGGTACTCCTGCCTCACCTGCAACGGCTTTTGCAAGAAGTGTCTTACCGGTTCCCGGAGGTCCTACTAAAAGCGCACCCTTTGGAAGTTTTGCTCCAATTGCGGTATATTTTGCAGGGTTGTGAAGGAAGTCAACGATTTCTTTTACAGATTCCTTTGCTTCTTCCTGTCCCGCAACATCTTTAAAAGTAACTCCTGTTTTCTGCTGCATATAAATCTTGGCGTTGGATTTTCCGACACCCATAATTCCCCCGCCGCTTGCCGCAACTCTTTTGAATACAAAACTCAGCAAAAGCCAGAAAATTACAAACGGAAGCACATATATAATTATAAAGTTAAATACAGACGAACCTGTATCCTCTATGGCGCGGTTGATTTCCACCCCATCCATGGACTTTAATTTGTTAAATACATCTTCGTCATAAATATATCCTGTATAATACTTTACCGTAAGTCCGCTTACCGGCTGTTCTTTAGGAATGATTGTTATCTGGTCACTGCTATATTCAACCGATGAAATTCCATTCTCATCAATAAGTTCAAGAAATCTTGAATAACTAATTTCCTTTGTTGTGGCTTTTTTGATACAACTCTTGATAAAAGAAACTCCGAGATAAGTTATTACTATTGCTATGATAATACCAAGAACCGTTATTCCTACTCTCGGTCCTTTTTTATTGCCTCTGTCATTATTGTTATTTCCGTTATCGTTACGGTTGTAGTTATTGTTGCTATTATTGTAATTATTATTGTTATAGTCGTTATTCATCCTGTGCTTACAACTTCCTCTCTGTTTAATGGTAGTTTTACTTAAATAATTATAGTAATTTCTTCAATATAAATCAATAAATTATTTTTTCTCATTTTCCTATGGATTTATTCAAAATAAAGTGATATATTTTATTTTATTTATAAGATAGGAGCAAAAGAAAATGCCAGTTAAATATGTATTCGTTACAGGTGGTGTTGTTTCCGGATTAGGCAAGGGTATTACTGCAGCCTCCCTTGGCCGTCTGCTTAAGTCCAGAGGATACTCAGTCACAATGCAGAAATTTGATCCATATATCAACATCGACCCCGGCACAATGAATCCAATCCAGCACGGAGAGGTTTTCGTTACAGATGATGGTGCCGAAACTGACCTTGATTTAGGTCATTATGAGAGATTTATTGATGAAAATCTTACTAAACGCTCAAATGTCACAACAGGTAAGATTTACTGGTCGGTAATACAAAAAGAACGACGCGGTGATTTTGGCGGCGGTACAGTCCAGGTCATCCCTCATATCACCAATGAAATAAAGAGCCGTTTCTTCAGAGACGACTATTCCACAAAAGATACAAAAATTGCAATTATAGAAGTGGGCGGTACAGTTGGCGACATCGAAAGCCAGCCTTTCCTCGAATCAATCCGTCAGTTCCAGCATGATGTAGGCAAGGAAAATGCAATACTAATCCATGTAACACTTATTCCTTTCCTTAAGGCCTCAGGCGAAATCAAAACAAAGCCTACACAGGCAAGTGTTAAGGAACTTCAGGGAATGGGCATACAGCCTGATATCATCGTATGCAGAACAGAAGTCCCTCTTGACAATAATATCAAAGATAAGATTTCTCTTTTCTGCAACCTCCCAAGCTCACACGTTCTTCAGAACCTTGATGTGGACATCCTTTATGAAGCTCCGCTTGCCATGGAAAAAGAACATCTTGCCGAGGTTGTATGTGAGTGTCTTCACCTTGATTGCCCTAAGCCTGACCTTGAAGAGTGGGAAAATATGTGCCACGCATGGAAAAATCCTACCAAAAAAGTCAAGGTTGCCCTTGTCGGCAAATACATCTCCCTTCATGATGCTTATATAAGTGTTGTTGAAGCTTTGAAGCATGGCGGTGTGGCCAACTCAGCCGATGTAGAAATTAAGTGGGTTGATTCTGAAACGGTTACTAATGACAATGCTGCCGAAATTTTATCGGATGTTAGCGGAATCCTTGTTCCCGGAGGTTTCGGTGACAGAGGAATTGAGGGTAAAATATCTGCCATAAAATATGCAAGAGAAAATAAAATACCTTTCCTCGGACTCTGCCTCGGTATGCAGTTGTCAATCGTTGAATTCGCCCGTAATGTTATCGGATATAATGATGCACACAGCGTAGAGCTCAACCCTGATACACGCCATCCTGTTATACACCTTATGCCTGACCAGGAAGGTATAAATGATATCGGCGGCACTTTAAGACTGGGTTCATATCCTTGTGTACTTGATGAAAATTCCCTTGCTTACCGTCTTTACGGCACAAAAGAAATTGCAGAACGTCACCGTCACCGTTATGAAGTCAACAACGATTACAGAAATGTTCTTACAGAAAACGGTATGGTATTGTCCGGCATTTCTCCTGACGGAAGAATTGTTGAAATGATAGAATTAAAAGATCATCCTTGGTTTGTTGCTACCCAGGCACATCCTGAACTTAAATCAAGGCCAAACAGACCACATCCTCTGTTCAAGGGATTTATTGAAGCTGCTTTAAATTACAGCAAATAATTAAAAACCATTGGCACATATCTTGTACCAATGGTTTTTTTAGAATTTTATTTTTAATTTATCTGCAAATTTTGCCATTCGTCCACCCATTGGGAATTCCTTGAGTTCTTCCCTTGTCACACCTTTAAGAACAAACAGCATTATAAAATATACAAGACATGCATTTACAATACATATAATCGTTATCAGAGCATTGGTAACGTAATTCACAGGAAGCACTTTAGCCATAAGCCTGCTTAGACAGAATGTTTCAATCCACATTACTGATGAAGCCAGAAGCGGAATTATAAACGTTGTTTTAACCTCCTGCCTGTAGTTGGCATATCTTGCAACCGATGCCCAGTTGAGAGCACAGACAATCAACGGATATATTATATTGCCTATTACAAGGGCATGCGCTCCGAGTTTTGTAAATTTAAGAAGTATAACCATTAACGGAATGTGTATGAGAAGTGATATTGCCGCATGTCTCACCGGAAGTCTCATCCTGTCCATTCCCTGTAACGCCGCATTGGTTACCGTAGACAATGCATAAAACAATACCGCAACCGAACCATACATTAACATCCTGCCTGATATAACCGTATCCGTTGTAGGAAACAGAAGTTTCATAATCATTCCTGAAAGTGCTGAAATTCCGAATGCACAAGGGAAAGCTATTATCATATTAAACTTAACGGATGTCTTAAGCCTTGCCCTGAACTCTACAAAGTTCTTAAGTGTATACAACGAAACCAATGAAGGAATCATTGATGAAGCAAGAGCTGAAGATATAGCATTGGGAACATTTACCATAAGTCTGTACTTGGAGCTGTATATACCGTAAAGTGCTGTCGAATCACTGCCCTTATACAGATTACCGAACATAAAACCGTCAACTACGCCTATGGACTGGTATACCGTCTGGCTGAGTATTACGGGAACTATGGTAGCAACAATAAGTTTAAGCACTTCCTCATTGGAAACCGTTACACCCACTTTATCATGGCTCAGGTGCTTTTTCATTCTTGGTTTATATATAACGAACAGGAATATAAGGAACATAAGGCTTGATAACGCGCCAAATAATGTTCCTATTGTACCGCCTGCTGCACCATATCTTGCTTTATCAAATTCATTTGCTGCAAATCTGACAAGTATTACTGCTGCCACAATGCTTACAATGGCATTGATAATCTGCTCTGCAAGTTGTGAAACTGCAGTAGGCATCATTGTATTCCTGCTCTGAAAAAATCCTCTTATCGTTCCCGCTAACGCTACGACAAAAACAGTAGGTGCAAGAACTTTTAAAGGCAGTGCCAATCCTTCATGGCCCGACAGTCTTTCTATGGTTCCTGCTCCGAAGAAAAGAATAAGAGCCATTACCATACCTGACACAGCAGCAAAGATATATGCAAATTTATAAATTTTATCTGCGTTTTTGTACTCTTTTTTCGCAAAACGGGCAGACAGCAATTTAGAAACGGCTAATGGCATGCTGTAAGATGAAAGAATAAGTGCAATCGAATATATTTCAAATGCGAAACTGTATAATCCGTTTCCTTTATCACCTATAACAGCTGCCATCGGACTTCTGTAAAGCATGCCAATAATTCTTGATATTACAGAAGCCGCTGCAAGAATTGTGCCCTGTTTAATTATGTGCTTTCCTGATGTCTTGTCGTCCAATTTTTTCTCCTAACGTTACAAATATATTTATCAGATTTTTTCTTTGCTTTTCGCTAATTCAAATTCTTTCACTATATCTTCTGAAGGTTTCTTTGTAAGAAGACTTACAACAATAATAAGTATGGAAGACACTAAAAATGCCGGAAGGAGTTCATAAATCGCAAACACTCCTCCAAAACCTGCTATTACATACTTCCAGATAAATACCATGGCACCACCTGAAACCATACCTGCAAGAGCACCCCACAATGTTGTTCTCTTCCAGAATAAAGAAAACAGTACAACAGGTCCGAACGCAGCACCAAAGCCTGCCCATGCAAAGCTGACTATCTCAAATACGGAGCTTTCAGGATTTCTTGCAATAAATATGGCTACAACCGCAATTAAAACAACCGATATCCTTGCAATTATTACCGGCATTTTTTTGCCCATCTTAATATGGAACAGTCCCGAAAAAATATTATGTGACACACTTGAGGATGCCGCAAGGAGCTGTGAATCCGCAGTGGACATTGTTGAAGCAAGTATACCTGCAAGGATAAGACCTCCCACAAGTGCAGGAAGTATACCATGGTTACTTATAGCTTTTGCTATATGAACAATGATTCTCTCTGCTTCGCTGTTATTGGCATATGCAGGTATAATTCCTCTCTCACTGACTGAAACACCCATTACACCGATAAATACTGCAATTGCAAGGGAAATAACAACCCATATTGAAGCCACTCTTCTTGATACTTTAAGTTTATCCTCGTCTTTGATTGCCATAAATCTTAATAGAATGTGAGGCATACCAAAATATCCCAATCCCCAGGCAAGTGTTGAAACAATGCTTAAAGCACTGAAATTATCCGGCTTGGCTGTTCCGTTATATGAATGGAACATATCAAGAAATCCCGGAAGGTTCTTTGCATTATCAATAACAGGTTCAAATCCTCCCGCATGGATTACTCCATATGAAAGAACAATTACAAGTGCTATTGTCATTATAACGCTCTGGATAAAGTCAGAAGTACTGGCAGCCAGGAATCCGCCTAATGTAGTATATATGACAATTACCGCTGCGCTTATTACCATGGCTGTAAAATAATCTGCATTGAATATTGTACCGAAGAGTTTACCGCATGCCGCAAATCCCGATGCAGTATAAGGAACAAAAAATATTATAATTACTACAGCTGAGATTCCCATAAGGATATTGTATTTATCATGATATCTTCTCGAAAAGAAATCAGGTATTGTTATTGCCTCCGTTACCTGTGAATATCTCCTGAGTCTCTTTGCTACCACAAGCCAGTTGACATATGTACCAATGGCTAATCCGATAGCTGTCCATAAAGGACTTGCAATACCGGTAGCATAAGCCAGTCCCGGAAGCCCCATCAAAAGCCAGCTGCTCATATCCGAAGCCTCGGCACTCATTGCCGTGACAAGAGGTCCTAATTTTCTTCCTCCGAGATAATACTCATCTACCGAGTTACTTTCTTTTGAATATTTGAATCCGATTAAAACAACAAATATAAGATATACAGTTATTGAAATCAGAATACAAATATTCGATGTTGACATTGCTAAAATCATTTTTCTTCTCCTATTCTTAGTAAGTCTCCGAACCTGTATATGATGTCATCGTATTTTTTAACATCACCAAATCCGTATTCAGCATATATAAAATCTGCGCCGGCTTTTCCGGCTGCGATTCTGTCATTATCAATGTCTCCCACATAAACGGGATTCTTAAGATTATTTCTTTTAATTATAAGCGCAATATTGTCCCATTTAGGAAGGTCATTATTGCCGAAACATTCTATATCTTCAATATAATCGTTAATCTTGTAATATTCAAGAAAAGCTTCTATATATCCTGACTGACAATTACTCACTATAAAAAGCCTGTAGCCTTTTTTCTTAAGTTCTTTAAGGGTAGATATTACATCAGGGTAAAGTATAGCGCCTTTTTTCCGCAGATATTCATTTTCCCTTTCATACATCTTATCAAATATATGTTTTGTCTCGGAATACTTTTTGTCAGGGAAAATACCTTCCGCTATTGCATCCATCGTAAGTCCCATATAGCCTGTAAGTTCAGAAACCGTAATCACACGGTCTATGCCCTGTGCTTTAAGCTCATCATTCCATGCTTTTACAATCGTTTCCCTGGAATCCCATATTGTTCCGTCCATATCAAAAATTATTCCATCATACATTTCTTTTACCCTATATGCTTTCTTATAAAATCTAACACAATCTTTCTTGTTTCTTCAAGTGCATTGGCGGTCTCAAATCTTCTTTCGGGATGCCACTGTAAGGCAAGTATCTTCATTGCCTCTGATTCGTAAGCTTCCACAACATCATTTTCCTTATCTATGGCAACCGGTGTAAAACATGGTGCCAGATTATCCGTAAAAATGCAATCCTTGTGATAGTTGTTTACATAAATCTCTCTGTTTTCCTTGACAAGAAATACTTTATGGTCCTCACCACGAGGTCTCTTTACCTTTAATTTAGGGTGATAATGAAGCTTGCCTCCAAATAATACATTAATATACTGCATACCTCTGCAGGTTGCAATAATAGGAATCCCATGTGATATGCAATATCTTATTAATTTCTCTTCCATCGCATCTCTGTGAGGCTGTAATTCATCATCATGTTTTTTGTCATAGTACCTTGAATCAAGAGAACCTCCGCCCACAACTATAAGCAGATCTACTTTTTCGTCAAAAAGCCTTTCAAAATTCTTGGTATGATTAGACACCGGAACAGGTATAAAACCTAACAGCTCATAAAATCTTACATAAGCCGATTCAAGTATATCAGTGGGGTCGCCATATTGGTTGACACCTTCACGCTGTGTAATAAGAGCACGAAGGTTTTTGTACTGGATACCCTCTTCTATCTTGCCGTTACGACAATCCATATCAAGATATGATGTTGAAGTAACGTAATCATATATCTTTTCACCACATCCGATTGCTGCGGGGATTTCAAATTCCGCACATCTTATCGCCATATGGGATGCAACACCGCCATACTTTGTTATAAAACCTTTGATTCCCTTGGTAAAAATCCATTCGTAACCGGGATCGGCTTTAGGTATTGCAACTATTTTGTCCCTGATGTCTGCATCCGGCTCATCTTCAAGAACGATAACCTCACCTTCAATATGTCTGGCTGTTATAAAGTTAGGTCTTGCCTCTGTAACCGGTATAAAATCTATATCTCTTTCATCAGTAATTACTGCAGGCATAATAATATTACGGTTAAAACTGTTTTCCTGCCGCCTGCCGTTAATTCTGTTTATCAGTTCCTGTCTGAGCGAAGCAGGATCAGCAGTACTGACGCATTCCATAATATCATCTACATTGAGCCATGACAAGTCTCTTCTTTTTATATCAATGTCATTTCCTATGTTGATTAACAGTTCAAGCACAAGACTTAATGACCTTGTAAATTCAAATTTGAAATATTCCCTCTGTTTAATTGCACTCTTCAGAAATTCGATAAATTCCTCAGGTGTAACATTAAATCCAACTTCATCTATGGCTTTTTTTAGTTTATCACGGTCTAAAGTTTTTATACCGTTATTTTTTAACTGGTCCTTGCGTCTGTTGGAAACAGGTCTGAAATTCATCTTATCATATCTGTCCGTCCTTATATCGTAGGTTCCGCTTCTTAAATGTCCGTATTTTTTATTAAAATCCTCCATTGACATTTTACCTACAGAGTATCTTTCAAAGTCATTGTCAAACTCGGAGGATATTGTATTAATGGATTTTGTAAAATTATCCATCTCTTCGTCCGTAAAATATCCTGCAAAAACAAGTGTCCTGCAAAAAGCCCTTGCCATAAATGCCAGTCTTGCCTGTCTCGTAAACTGTGGAGTTCCGTATCTTGTTATTGCGTCAAGGAGTATCATTATGGAGCGGAACATCTCTTTTGTGGAAAGTCCGCCTGCATCAAGGGCTTCCTCAATCGGCTGTCTGATGTTATCCATTAACTTAAGAGATAAAAGATCTTTATCCGTAAGTTCTTTAAAGCCGGTAAGACAATCATTTGTGAGTGTAAAAAGTGCGTTTAAAAAGGTATCTCTTTCCTCTTTTGAAAACCCATTTTCTAACAGCTCGCGGCTGTTTTTTTCCGTGCAGAAATCGTATGTAGTATATGCGATTTCAAATTCAATTTTATCATGTGCCGTCAGGTCTTTTTTTAATTTATTACAGTAAAAGTCAACGAGCTTTAATGCAAGTTTCTCGTCCAGACTTTGTGGCAGCAGGCTGTAAAAAGAATATTCCACGCTTATATATGGTTTATTTCCTAATTTGAACATAAGTTTATTGGGAAGTCTCCTGTAGCCAATCTCGGCAATTCCCTGATTCCACGCATGTTTAAGAAGTATTTCTTCATAAAGTGAATACTCAAGGCTTCTTGGGTTGCTGCCTATTATTTCTGAAGGATTCCAGAATGCCATATCGGAAAACATCATTGTTCTGCCGTTAAGTACACTCTTGTTATTATTGTACTGTTCTTTTATGCCTTTAATCCTTGAAAAAAAATCACCGTCATCCATTTTCTGGACCTGTTTATAACTGGCAACAAGAGGTCTGACCTGGAAAATAATGATTTCGCCCTTTTCATTTATGGCAAATTCTATATCAAGTGCCATACCATTAAGGAATAATTCTATTTCCTGTACCGCATCGATTAATTTTCCCCAGGGTTCGTCAATTTCACTGATTGAAGCATTTTTTACAATCCAGAGGGTCTTGCCACCGCTGCCGCTTGTAACTGAATCGGTAGAACCCTGGTCATCGTAATTTATAAGATAATAAGGCCTGTTTCCCTGTATGTCTCTTGTAAAGATGACTCCGCTGAATTTTACGTTCTGCGCCTGCCTCTGGACAAGAATCTGCTCATGGTCAAGAATCTCTATATCTTTCTGATAACTTGCGATAACCTTCTCAATGGCGGAATTTACCTGCTCACTGTCACCGGAATCGATTCCAAGTATGCTTTCATAATGGCCTGCATTGGAAGTCTTAAAACTGTCCTCTTTTGAGGAAGAGCTTCTCACAATTATCTGCTCTCCACCGTATGTCTCCGTTATGTCACGAAGAACATTTTCCCTGTTGTTCTCAAATTCTGCCACAGGAAGAATATACATTTTTTCTATTTTGGATTTTTTGATAACTTTACTCAAGGCATATAAAGTATTTGCCTTTGTTGACACAATCTGCTGTCCGTAACCGTTGTTCATAATATCGCCCCATTTCCGCTTATAATTGTACCAAATACATATTATTACAAGCAAGAAAAAAGAGCTTCCCGAAGGAAACTCTTAATAAAATTAAGTCATCATTCAAATAATACGCCGACACCGATAAGTCCGGGGCCTGTATGGATTGCCATTGTTGCGGTAATCTGCTTATCAACCACAACCTCACACTGTGGAAACATTTCTTTTATACGCGCTCTTATAACGTCAAGATATCTTGTACCATCACCATTCATGATTGCAAGATATGCTTTTTTGTCCCCGATGTAATCTTTCAGGCTGTCCATAAGCTTTTCCAATCCTTTATGCTGTCCTCTTATCTTGCTTACGGTATAATAAGTACCCTTTTCATTACATGAAATAATAGGCTTGAGGTTAAGTGCCTTTCCCACAATTGCCACTGCCGGGCTTATTCTTCCGCCTTTTCTGAGATAATCAAGGGTATCCATATAGAAAAATACTTTTGAATCATTTATCTTATCATTAAGTCCATGTTTTACCGCTTCAAAAGTCCAGCCCTCGCTGAGTTTCTTTGCCGCCCACATTGCAAGAAGTCCCGCACCGATTGAAATATTTTTGGTATCAAAAGCAAAAGTCTCTATGTCTTCCTCTTCAAATGCCATCGCAACCGCATTGTAGGTTCCGCTTAATCCGCTTGAAATAGTAATTCCGATTATTTTTTCATAACCCTCGGACTTGATTTCATTAACAAGTTCGCTTACCTCATACATATTGGGAGTTGAGGTTGTCGGTATTTCCTGCGGAAATCTTCTGTATACCTCAAGCGGGTCAATATCCAGACCATCCGAATACATCCTGTCGCCGTAAAGCACTTTAAGTCTTAATACCTTAATATCATACTGTTCAATAAATTCCTGACTGATATCGCATCCTGAATCCACCATAATTGCTGTTTTAGCACTATTCATAATTTACTCCTTCCTACCTGAATTATCCTGTAGAAGCATAACCAGATTCTTGGCACAAAACGTTCTCTTTTTGGAGAACTGTCTGCAAAGTCTGTCAAAATTCTCTTCGGAATGTTCAACTTCCCTGGAATAAAGATGTGCAATCTCTACAATATCATCAAATTCCAGTTTTCTCCCATTATTGCACCAGTATGCCATATTGCACTGATGAATAACAAGAACACCGACTATTCCCATTTTGACTTTCGTTAATATATCTCTGTCAAATACAGCTTTCATAAAATACCTGAAAATAAAATAATCAATTAAATTCTCATATTCGTATTCACTGTCTTTGTTATACCTTTTAAATTCATCTCTTATCCTGCCGTAACTGTCATTAAGCGTATAGTCATATACTTTATAAATAAGTTCCGGCCACTCTGCTTTGATTATCACCTGTTTAAGATAGCAGTAAAAGATATTTTTGTAAATATCCACCGTATCTTTTTCCTTGTACCTTTCCCTGCCTGTTGCTGCTAAAATATCATTGATATATTCTTCTGAATATCTTGAAATAACATTATCTATTCCTGACTTTTTCTTAATGTTCTTCTGCAAATCTGTAGCGTAGTACGCAAGCACCGATATTCTTTGAAAAATATCTGCCGACGAATTATCATGAATAATTTCAAAGGCTTTGGATCTTGCCCTCATAAGTGCCATAAATAATTCACCGTCTATGTTGTTAAGCGACGGGAAGGCTTCCTTGTCCTCCCATTCATTAAAGCCGAAATTCTGTCTTTTTCTAAGAACTATCCCGGCTGCGGTTATACAGGATATTGCAATACCTGTTTCCCTGAGGCTCCCGTACTCGGTAGTATATCTGGGATACTTGTCACAGGTAACGCACAGCGCATCTTCGCCAAGTGCCGTATATAAATCACAGAACATATTGTCATTAAGGAAGGGACATCTGCCATCTTCACGAATTCTGAACTGTCCTTCTTCTCCGTGCTTTCCTTCAATCATTACAGAATGAAGTCTGTCACCGAATTCACCCTTAATTGTCTTATAATAGGCAAAAGATTCATCATCCACATCTACCTGCCAGCCTGCGCAGCACGTATCCGTGCATTTATCTGCTATGCACTTAAATTCATCATAATAATCAGGAACTCTTATTTTCATAATATCCTCTTTTCATTATAAGCCTTTTCTCTACAATTTGCCAACAATATTCAAAATATCTTCATTTAACATACGGATTTTTTCCATATCGGCGACAATATTTTTTTCGGTTTTTCCTACATTAAGAAATACTTTAGCCATATCGGAATACGCCTTTTTCTTATTCTCGGATTCCGCAAAAAATTCCTTTGCATTGGATGCCAAATGATTAACTAATTTCTGCGTTATTTCAATATTTTCATAAAGCTCGCTAAACTTATCCGTCACACAGTTGTTACCGGCACTAAGATTCTCTACTGCCTTGTCTAAGGTATTTCTCTTTTCTTCAAGATTTCTGAATCTGCTGTCAATTATTCTAACAGTTTCCGAAAGTTCTTCAATGCCTGAATCAGTTTCATTTAAAAGTGCGGTTCCATTATCGGCTGACTGCCTGATTTCATCTGCCGCAACCTTAAATCCTCTGCCTGACTCTCCCGCTCTCTGACATTCCATTGATGCTTTAAAAGAAATGGTATTGATATTATTAATACTGTCCCGGAGCTTTATAATGGTTATTTTTACAGCATTTAAAGTGCGGTAAAAATCATTGATATATACATCCATGTCCGTATATTCATCATTTACAAGCAAGGCTTCGTGGAATGCCTCTTTTATTTTGTCCCCGGAACCTGATAAAAGCTTCACTGCTTCACCTGTGATTTCATTCATCTGTTTAATAGATCCTGATGCCTTTGCAAGAATGGTTAATATTTTATCCGTTATTTCTTTATCACCTGAAACTTTAAGTGCAGCCTTGGAGCCTCCCGATGCTTTTAACATATCGTAATTATCTTTGCACTCACGCTCTGATGCGGCTATTAACCTGTTAATTTCATCTCCGCAGGTAGTTATTTTATTCTTTGCTTTGATTGTCTCCGATGCGGACTCGTTATTATTTTTATAAAAAGTCCGCAGCTGTTTTTTGTAATGGCAAAGTCTTGCCGTAAGCAATATAATGCCCAGTGCAAGAATCCCTGATATTACCGCCAATATAATCTCTGACTGCAATTTCATATCCTCCCTTGTAATTATGTGAAAATTATATTGACCTTTTCTCCTCCTGTCAACATAAAGAAAATATAGAGCAGGCCCCCACAAGGACTATGTGCCAAGTGAGGACCCGTCGCTGATAAAAGATTAAATTGCAAAATCTATATGCTGTATTGTGCCTGCATTTCCGTTTTCGTATAGAAAAATACCGGTCTTTTGTATAACAGCCATTGTATCGTTAAAATTATCGGTGTTGCTGAAAGCGGTTGAAACGCTTGAGAGATTGATTGCTCCGACCCCTGCATCCTTAAGGGAAATAAGCTCATCCTCTCCTTTTTCGTTCTTCGTCCAGATTCTAAGTTGTGAGAATATCCCGTCATCCTCGTCAATCCAGCCGTTACCGTCTTCATCATATTCTGCAAGGTCTGCAAAACCGTCACCGCTCTTTGTTCCGAAAAGTTCTGTTCCGTCATTGATAATGCCGTCGCCGTTTTTATCAAGGGCAAGGAAGCCGCTGCCTTTTCCAAGAGAAGAAATTTCCTCCTCTTTGCCGTCGCAGTCCAAATCAAACATAAACTTCTGGTCCGTGATGTCGGCTGTATTGCCCTCAAAATTAAATACAAGAGGGTCGCACAGTACATAAGTGCTTTCGGAATAAGCTTCATAAGATGCCTGAAAACTTCTTGACATCTCAAAACTTACGTTAAAGTTAATCTCTCTTCCGTCTTTTGTTATTACTTTTCCTTCGGATACAAATGCCGTATTCTCTTCCTCTTTATAGAAACCGGATTCAACGGTCTGTCTTATGTATGTGGTGCTTCCGCCGGACTGCTGTAACGGAGCATATGTAAGCTCTGTGCCGCCTCCGTTTCTTCTTGCAAATGCGTTAATTATGTTTTCAAGTAATGCCATTCTGAGTTCCCTTATGGACTTAAGGCTTTTGTAGCCCTCGCTTGTAACTATCGTGCCTCTCGTCCGGGAGGTTTTGTCCGTAAGGTCTTTCATATTTTTCTGTTCCGCAGCGTCCTTTATCTGGTCGAACAGACTTTTTTCTTTGCCTTCAGGGTCAACAGATACCCTTTCATTAATTAATCCATTATATTCCGCATACTGGATGGATTTATATTCGGAATACTTTCTTTGTGATGTCATTGCTATTGTACTTCCGCCAATTCTCATTTTTCCTCCTGTCCATCTTAAAAGATGTCTTATACTGACCGGATACAACACAAATGCCACAGGTTTATCAACTACTTTTATTATCGTCAGTTCATTGAATTTTATTAACTGTTGGATTATACTAATTACTAACGATATAAAGGAATGGTATTTTTATGAACAAAAAAGAAATTGCAGAAATCAAGAAACTTTTTACAAATGACAAATGCTGTATATCCAAAATATGCGGCTGCTACGTTGACGGCAATAAGAACAAAATAACCACATTCAGACATGCTTTTTTATCTCTCCCCCAGGAAGAAATTTTTAAATATTTTACTATTTTCAGAAGTTCACTTTCAGGAACTATCGGCAAGAATCTTTTAAATATGGAATTTCCTATGGAGACAGAGGATGAGGGCGGAAGCCAGGATTTTCTTATGAAGCTTCGTTCAAGCCATCTTGATGACGATGAACTGCTTGAAATCTTTTACAATAAGATAATCGATAATTACAACTATGGTGAAAATTATCTTATTCTCCTTATAGACGCCAATTATGACGTTCCGGGCAAGGCATCAGATGAGTTTGATATGGATGATGCGTCGGAATATGTATACGAGCACATCTTATGCAATATATGTCCCGTAAAGCTTTCGGAAGAGGGGCTCTGCTACAATGCTGCTACCAATTCTTTTGAAAACAGGATAAGGGACTGGCTTGTTGAGAAACCTCTCCATGGTTTTCTTTTTCCTGCTTTTAATGACAGAAATACTGACATACATAATATTTTATATTTCAGCAAAAAAAGTGAAGAGGTACAGGCTGATTTTATAGATGGCGTGCTTGGCTGTGTCACACCTATGACTTATATGGTACAGAAAGAAACTTTTTCCGAAATCATAACTGAATCCCTCGGTGAGGAATGTACCTTTGAGACCGTTAAATCTGTCTATGAAAGCATGAATAATTACATTGAAGAACATAAAGAACAGGTTGAGCCTGTTGTTTTTGAAAAGAACGATATTAAAAAAATGCTTGAATCCACAGGGGTAAGCAATGAGCAGATAAGCTCTTTTGAAGAACATTATGATGATGTTGCCGGCAGCAGAACCGAATTTAACGCTGCCAATGTTGTGAATGCAAGAAGTTTTGAAGTAAAGACAAAGGATGTTGTAATCAAGGTTGCACCTGATCGCACCGACCTGATAGAAACCAAAGAGGTGGACGGCAAATTATGTCTTGTCATTGAAATAAGTGATCAGGTTGAAGTAAACGGAATTACAGTCAAACCGCTGTAATTCCTACTTCATGATAACGTTAATCGTGGTGCCTATATTTTCATCACTTATCACTTCTATTTTGAAGTTATGCTGTTCAATAATATGCTTTACAATAGCAAGCCCAAGACCGGTTCCGCCGGTCTTTTTTGAACGGCTCTTATCTACTCTGTAAAAACGTTCAAATATCCGTTTCTGGTTTTCTTTGGATATTCCTATACCGTTATCCCTGACTGACAGTATTTTACCCTCAGGAGTGTTTTTTACCGTAACCCATACCTCTCCGCCTGCTTTATTATAACGTATGGCATTATCGCACAGGTTATATACAACTTCTTCCAATTTATTTTTATTGCCTCTGACAATTGTCTTTTCTCCGTCAAAATGAAGTGTTACCTGATTTTCTTTGGCATGAAAGTCTAACATTGATACACAATTTCCGGCTATCTCCGAAATATCAACGTCCTCATATTCAAGCGGTGCTCCTCTGTCAAGTTCTGACAAATTGATTATGTCATTAATCAGGGTAAGAAGCCTGTTGGCATTTGTATATATCTCGTTGGCAAATCTTCCGATATCTTCGCTTCCGGCCATTCCGTTCTTAATAAGTTCCGAATATCCCGATATGGCTGTAAGAGGGGTCTTAAGCTCATGTGATACGTTGGCAGTAAATTCCTGTCTCATTATGGCATTTTTAATTATGTCATCATGCTGTTTCTTTATGGTTGTCACAAATGGCTGCATCTCTTTATATACCGTGACTTTGTCAAGGTTATCAAGATTATTCGCCACCTGTTCAATCGGTGCAATAAAACTTCGCGTCAGAAAATGATTAGATACAACACTAATAATCACAACAATGGCAACTATCGAAATAAACGCCGGCAAAGCGGATAAAAATATATGCCATATACTTGATGCTTCCCTTGCGACACGAACAACACAGTCATCACTGATTTTTAAGGCAAAATAAAAGTTGCTTTTTCCTACGGTGTCCGATTTCCTTATGGTGCTGCCTTCTCCGGCACTGAAAGCCTCCTTAATCTCAGGTCTGTTTCCATGGTTCTCCAGAGATGATGCATCCGTAACATTATCAAAAACAACTGTTCCGTCGCTTCTCACAACAGTAATCCTTGTCTGTGCAAGTTTGTCATAATCGAACTCCTGTATGCCGTATTCCGGTCCGGATATATTTTTAATTGTGTACGCAGTTGTTTTTAAATTTTCCATTATTTCTCTTTTAAATGTATTATAAAAGATACATATTGCCGCTGCTGCAGTAACAATAATGGCAATGCTGACTACAATTAAGAATTGAACATTAATTCTCTTTTTCATTCTTTTCATTATCCTATTTCATATCCTACATTCCGTATAGTCTTAATAATTGCTCCACCATCTCCAAGCTTCTGTCTGAGAGTCTTGATGTGCATATCAAGCGTTCTTGATTCCCCTTCAAATTCGGTACCCCATACTCTGTCCATAATCACTTCTCTTCTAAGCACGATTCCCGAATTCTGAAGCAGAAGTTTTAGAAGTTCAAATTCCTTATAGGTCAGTTCTACAGCATCATTGTTCACATAGACAGCTCTTTTTTCCACATCCATAACAACGCTTTCATAGGACAGTACCTTTTCTTCTTCAAGATTAAGGGTTCTTCTTAAAAGAGCTTTAACTCTTGAAATAAGTTCCATTATGCCAAAGGGTTTGGATATATAATCATCTGCCCCAAGGTCAAGGCCCTTTACCTTGTCTATTTCGGTTGTTTTGGCCGTAACCATAATTACAGGTATTTTTTTATAATCGGGAGTATTTTTCATTTTTTTTAATATTTCAAGTCCATCCATATCCGGAAGCATAATATCAAGGAGCACTATGTCCGGCTTTTTGTTCTGAAGATGTTTAAAAAAGATTTTTCCCGTTTCAAAAACTTCTGTAATATATCCACTGTTCTTTAATGCAAAACTTTCGATTTCACTGATATTATTGTCATCTTCCACAATATATACTAACGGTGTTTTCATGTATCATGCCTCCTTTTTATACTTAGGCAGCTTGTACTCTTCTAAAAACTCATTATACCTTGCTTTATAGTTTTCGTCATCTTTTTTCATTCTTCCGAGGTAGTCATGTGACTCAAATTCATCCGAATCTATCTGTAATTCACAGGCCGCAATGTTGGAACAATGATCAGCAACCCTTTCAAAATTGTTGGTTATATCCGATAATATAAAACCAAGTTCGATTGTACACTGTCCGGTTCTTAATCGCTTTATATGACGGTTCTTAAGTTTTTCATTAACTACATCAATAACTTCTTCAAGCGGCTCTACAAGGAGTGCTTCTTTTTTGTCATCATTTATATAACTGAATATTGCAAGATCAACTATACGGCTTATTGCATCTGTGAGTACATTTAATTCTGCCTTTGCTTCATCCGAGAACTTTATTTTCTTACCGTGCATCTCTGAAGCCGCCTCTTTTATGTTAAGTGCATGGTCGGATATTCTTTCTAAATCGCCAATTGAGTGCAACATTTTGGAAAGCAGTCTTGAATCATGTTCACTAAGACTCTTTGCACTTAATTTAACAAGGTAATCTCCCAGTTCATCTTCATAAACATCAACAAGTTTTTCAAGTTCTGCCACCTTTGATGCTTTCTTTTCATCATATTTATCCAGAAGCTCAATTGCTTCCATAATTGACATCCGGACTACTTTTGCCATATTAATTGTGGTTGTCTTACTCAGTTCAACTGCAAAAGCAGGTCTTTCAAGAAATCTTGCATCCAATAATTTCATCTCTGAATTTTTAGGCTTAGCCTTTTCTTTTTTATCTCTTACGGTAATACTTGCAAGTCTTTCAAGTCCTTTAGAGAAAGGCAAAAGTACGATTGTTGCAAGGACATTAAAACTTGTATGGATAATTGCTATTCCAAGCTGGTTAGCAGATTGTTCAAGGAATCCAAAATGTACAAATGCATTGATTCCGTAGAAAACACACATAAATATAACCGTTCCTATGAGATTAAAATATAAGTGTACAAAAGCAGCCCTTTTGGCATTTTTATTTGCTCCAACTGCTGAAATTATGGCTGTTACACATGTACCTATGTTCTGTCCCAATATGATAGGCAGTGCACTGCTGAATGTAATCGCACCTGTTGAACACAATGCCTGTAAAATACCGATTGATGCAGATGAGCTCTGGATTGCAGCCGTAAGTACCGCACCTGCGATAAGTCCAAGTATAGGATTTTTAAACATGGTAAAAAGATGTATAAATCCTTGATTATTCTCAAGTCCCGCTACGGCACCACTCATAGTCTCCATACCGAACATAAGAATTGCAAAACTTATAAGAATTGTACCAACATCTTTTTTCTTGTCTTTTTTACTGAATAAAATAAGTATTACGCCGACAAGGGCAAGGATTGGAGAAAAAGATGATGGTTTCAACATCTGCACAAAAAAGTTACCACTGCTGATTCCCGACAGGCTTAGTATCCATGTAGTCGCCGTAGTACCTATATTGGCACCAAAAATAACACCGACTGCCTGACTTAATTTCATAATACCGGAATTAACAAAACCTACCACCATTACGGTTGTTGCCGACGAACTCTGGATTACGGCTGTTACACCCGCACCGAGAAGCACGGCCTTTATCTTATTGGCTGTAAGTCTTTCAAGTATGTTTTCTAACTTTCCTCCGGATAATTTGGCAAGCCCGTCTCCCAAGGAATTCATACCAAAAAGGAAAAGCGCAAGTCCTCCTAACATTGTCAACGCATCAAAAAAACTCATTTTACATAACCTCTTTTTATTTTCTTAATTTGTTTTTACCATTACTATGTAAAATTTGCTTTGAGGCTATGTAAAATTTATGTAAAATTATTGGACTACGTTAATATCACCCTGTACGGAGTAAATTGCCCACTCCGCAATATTGGTTGCATGGTCGCCTATTCTTTCAAAATATTTTCCAATCATTAGCAGGTCTGTAGCTTCTCCACCCTTGTTAGGATTGCTGCTTATAATAGAAATTACATTATCTTTTACATTAAGGAAAAGTTCATCTACAATGTCATCATCGTTAATAACTTCTTTGGCTTTCTCCACATTGCCTTCTGAAAATGCCTCAAGACTTCTTATTACCATTTCCGTTGTCTTTACTGCCATACGTTTCAGAATGTCAAGGTCAGAAGTATATTCCATCCGCGATAAAAGAATTGTTATCTCTGAAATATCTGCCGCATGGTCGCCGATTCTTTCAAGGTCTGTAACCATTTTAAGTGCTGATGATATATGACGCAGGTCACTTGCCACAGGCTGTTGTGTAAGCAGAAGCTTCATACAAAGGCTTTCAATATCCTTTTTTGCCTGGTCGATTTTATCATCTTCTTCAATTGCTTTTTTTGCTTCTTCCACATTGGAATTAATAAGTGCGTTTATTGCTTTTTCTATGGATTTTTCTACCAGCGCGCCCATTGAAAAAAGTTTATCGTTTAATGTTTTTAATTCCTGATCAAATAATTTTCTCATCATCCAAACCTTCCTGATATATAATCCTCTGTTCTCTTATCTTTTGGCATTGAAAACATTGCTTCCGTATTGTTATGTTCAATTATTTCTCCCAAAAGGAAAAATACCGTTTCATCCGCAACACGGGTTGCCTGCTGCATATTATGCGTAACCATTACAATGGTATATTGTTTTTTCAGCTCCATAACAAGGTCCTCAATCTTTGAAGTAGATATAGGGTCGAGGGCTGACGTAGGTTCATCCATGAGTATAACCTCAGGTTTAACAGCCAGGGCTCTGGCTATGCATAGTCTCTGCTGCTGTCCTCCCGAAAGTCCTAGAGCTGATTTTTTTAACCGGTCTTTTACTTCATCCCAGATTGCCGCATTTTTTAATGACTGCTCTACAATTTCATCAAGGGCTGATTTTGACTTAATACCATGTGTTCTTGGTCCGAAAGCTATATTGTCATATATGCTCATTGGGAAAGGATTAGGTTTCTGAAACACCATCCCAACTCTTTTTCTAAGCTCACAAACATCCATTTTGCCATATATATCCACATCATCAAGAAGAACATCTCCGGTAATTTTACAATTATCCACCAAATCATTCATTCTGTTGAGAGTCTTAAGAAATGTTGATTTTCCGCAACCGCTCGGACCTATAAATGCAGTTACCATGTTGGATTTGATTTCCATATTTATATCTTTAAGGGCGTGAAAATCTCCATAATAAAGGTCCAGCCCTTTTACATTAAATTTATAATCTGACATTACTGTCCTCCTGCTTTTTTACTGATTTGCTTTGCTGCTACGGATGATAATGTATTTATTATGAATACAACTATCAAAAGTATTACCGCTGTGGCAAAAGTCTGTTTTGTATGAAATCCTTCACTGGAAATTGTATACATATGTACTGCAAGGGTTCTTCCTGATGACATAAGTCCTTTGGAAAGTCCTCTTGTTGCTGTTCCCGACGTATATAAAAGTGCCGCCGTTTCTCCCACTATTCGTCCTATGGCAAGAATAATTCCGGAAAGGATACCCGGAACTGCTGCCGGAAGAACAACTTTAAATATGGTTCTTAATTTGCCGGTACCGAGGGCAAAGCTGCCTTCCCTGTATGAATCCGGTACAGCATCAAGTGCTTCTTTGGTTGTACTCAATATTGTAGGCAGTACCATAATTGCCGCTGTTGCCGCACCTGCCATAAGTGAATAATCCCATTTCAAAAATACAACGAAAAAAATCATGCCGAAAAGTCCGTATATGATTGAAGGTATTCCGCTTAGTGTTTCTGACATAAGTTCAATTACCCTGACAAAAAAATTTCTTTTTTTCGCATATTCCGATAAATATATCGCTGCACCTATTCCTAAAGGTATTGCTATTGCAAGGGATACCGCAGTAAGAATAAGTGTATTTATAAGAGAAGGTAAAAGTGATACATTCTCAGAATTATATTTTGTTGAAAAAATACCTTTTGAGGTAAATAATGCAGGCACGCCATTTACCAGGATATAAAACAGCACATATAAAAGTGCCACTACGGTAATTCCTGCCGCAAGGTACATAAGACCTCTTAACACAAGTGAACCGACATGATGCTCTCTTAATTGCTTTTCCATTATGCCTCCACCTGCTTTCTCTTTAATATGCTGATTATCATATTCAATATAAGTATAAATCCAAACAAAATTACACCTGTGGCAATTAATGCTTCTTTATGCAAATCGGTGGCATATCCCATTTCAAGCACAATATTGGATGTCAGTGTCCTGACACCATCAAATATGCTTTCCGGAAGTCTTGTCTGATTTCCGACAATCATCTTTACTGCCATTGTTTCTCCGATTGCCCTGCCCACACCAAGGGTAAGACTTGTTATTATTCCTGATTTTGCTGCAGGAACAATGGTCTTAAACACAGCTGTTTCTTTTGTTGCTCCAAGTGCCAGTGCCCCCTCCATATAGCTTTCGGGAACTGCTCTTATTGAGGCTTCCGATACTGATATAATTGTAGGAAGTATCATCATTCCAAGGACTATGGATGCTGCAAGAATGCTGAATCCGTTTCCGGTAAAATTATTTCTTATAAATGGAACAATTACCATCAGTCCAAAATAACCATATATAATTGAAGGTATTCCGGCCAGAAGATTAACTACAGGCTTTAATATTTTATATAACCATGCAGGACAGAATTTTGCCATGAAGACTGCCATAAATATTCCAACAGGAACACCTATTATAAGTGCTCCTGCAGTAACATACAGACTTCCTATTATCATGACAAATATTCCGTAATAATCGCTGCCCGGTTTCCATATCTTACCTGATACAAATTTTGTAAAACCTATCTGATGTATAGCCGGTATTCCCCTTGCAAAAAGAAATATACATATTACAAGAACCGCTATTATTGAAATACTTGCAAGGAAGGCGAACACAGCCGCCATTCCTTTTTCCCTGATTTTTCTCATATAGATCTCCGTCTGTTATTTAACTTCTGACCAGCCAGTTACTGAACCTGTGTAGATATTTTTAATCTGTTCTGATGTAATTTCATTAACTGTGTTGTTCTTATTAACAACAATTGCAATACCGTCTTTTGCGATTACCACAGGTACAAGTCCTTTTTCTTTTTCACTGTCTTTTACTTCTCTTGAAGCCATACCGATATCATAAGAACCGCTTGTTGCATTTTCCATGCCTGTTGATGAATCTGTTACCTGAAGTTCTACCTTAACTTCGCTTACTTTTTCATAAGCTTCAACAAGTTTTTCCATTACAGGACCTACTGATGAAGAACCGCCGACTACAATGCTTCCTGTAACATCTGATGGCGTATAAGCCTCGCCTTCTGCTACTGCTATGTATCCATTGTCTTCTATAATCTTCTGACCTTCTGTACTAAGGATATAGCTTATAAAATCTGCTGCAGCTCCTTTAGCTTCTCCGTTTGTGGCAATATTAAAAGGTCTCTGTACTGAATATGTACCGTTTGCTACGTTTTCTGCTGTTGCTTCAACTCCGTCAACCTTAAGTGCTTTTACCGAATCGTTAAGAGAGCCGAGTGAGATATATCCAATTGCATTGGCGTCACCCGAAACTGCTGTAATAACTTCATTGGTTGAGTTAGAAATAACTGCTGAAGTTGTTGTCATATCTTCTTTCTTACCGTCTGCATTCTTCTGTTCTACACCTGTAATTTCTACAAAAGCGCCTCTTGTTCCGGAGCCTTCTTCTCTTGAAATTACTGTAATATTACCATTAACATCACCGTTTCCTGATGTTGTCCCTGATTTTCCGCATCCTACAAGCGATGCTGCAACCAAACCTGCAATTCCTGCTGCTAATACTGTTTTTTTCATTTTCATTTTCTCCTTTAAATATCTAAATATAATTTTATGCTACTGCATATTTTTCTATTGTGTTAATGAGCCTTTCGTCCTGTTTGTTAAGTATTCTTACTTCAATTGGTTTTGTAAGATCCAGACTAAGGATTCCCATCAGGGATTTTGCATCCACAATAAATCTTGATGACACCAGATCAATATCTGTTTCAAATTTGGACATTTCTCTGACAAAATCTTTAACTTTGTCAACCGAATCTAAAATAATGTTCATCTTATTCTCCTTTCTACCACAGAAACGATTGTCTCTGAAGGATTAAATTGTTTACCTCGTTTACAAGATATAGAATACTGTCCTTATGTAAAAATCGCATTGTTTATCATGAAAAAATTATGTAAAGTTTAAGAAAAAAAAAGAAAGACAGTTGAATACTTCTCAACTGTCTTTCTACTTCTTATTCTGCATTTGTCTTATGATATCTATTCCCTCCAGCACAAGAAAGGATAGAACTGCCGAAATGATAAATCCTAACCAACTTTTCATAGGCCGTCTCCTTCATATCTTATAATTTAATTATACAGGGAAGACTCATATTTTGTAAAGAAAAAACCTCTTTCAATTTTGAAAGAGGTTCTCCTATGTACGTTCAATTAAAAAAGATTAACTTTACCGATTGCCTTGTCGTTAATTACATAATAAACGGCATATTCTTCAGGTTTAACATAAAGATTAATTTCTTTAATTGCTGACTCCTTATGTCCTTCTGCCACATAAGCAGCTTTTACCTTATCGATAATATCTGCTTCTGTTACTTCATTGCCTGCGAACTGAACATACAAAGCAGTCTTAATTTCTGCCTTAGCAGGTGTTGCTTTCTTAGCAGGAGCTTTCTTAGCAGGTTCTTTCTTAGCAGGAGTTTTCTTAGCTTCTTCCTTAACTTCTGCCTTAACTTCTGCCTTTACTTCTTCTGCCTTAGGAACCGTTGTTTCTGTCTTAATTTCTGTCTTAACCTCTGCTTTAACAGGAGCTTTAACTTCTGTCTTAGCCGGTGCCTTAGTTACGTTTTTACCAGTTTCCTTAATTTCTGTTTTCTTTGTTACCATTGATTTTCCCTCCTATTTATAGTAACTTTCCAGTCACACAAAGAATATAGACCAAAATATAAAAATATGCAAGTCTTTTTCACAAATTCTGTCAAATCAGGTTAAAATATCTGCATGCATTCCATATTCCATCCTCCATAACTGTGGTTGTGATATAGTCTGCTTCTTTTTTTGCTTCTTCTGTTCCATTGCCCATTACTATGGCATGTCCCACTGTTTTAAGCATTGAAATATCATTGTTGCTGTCACCAAAAGCATAAGTATCGTTTATATCTATTCCAAGCATTTCACACACTTTTAATATGCCGGTTCCTTTGCTGAATCCCTTTGGAACCATTTCAACAACGTGTTCATTATGGAGAATAAATTCAAAATACTTTCCGAATTCTTCCTCGCATTTATCTACATTGTTACCTGTAACTGCACAGGAAAGTTTTGCAATATCATATTCTTTCTGCCCCTTTATGGGAATAAGGCGGCTGCCCAGTTCTTTTTTTAATTTGTTGCCGTACAAATCACCGGCAAAATCCTCATCATCCATATACAGATATTCTCTTCCTTCAAGTATAGGCCTGAAACCATATTTTCTGACTCCGTCTATTGTATATCTTACAAATTCGTCATCCAGTTTTTTATAAAATACCTGTTTGTTATCATATTCTATCATTGTACCGCACCCTGATATTATTCCGTCAAAACCAAGTGCAAGGAGAACTTCATTCCTGATATATGCCCTGCTGCGCCCGCTGCATATAAAAGTCAGATGTCCGTTGTCATGTAATTTTTTCATTGCTTCCACTGTACTTTCACAGATTCTGTTATGAAAATCCCATATAGTTCCGTCTATATCAAAAAATAATGCTTTTTTTCCCATTCTAAACTGCCTCTTTCAAAATAATAAAAATGCCTGCACAAATCATCATTATATTTACCGCAAGATTATATCCTCTTGTACTTTTTATTTTCCTGAAATTATCAAAAATTTTAAATAATATTCCTATAATAACGCATATAATGAAAGCTCCTGCAACTGTTCCCCCTAAAAGGACTGCATACCCACTGAATCCAAGTCCTGCTATGTCAAAATATACATACATAAAAAGTATAAGAAATATATTGGTAAATTCAGAAATACCTACCATTATTCCCGTCATAAAATTAACAAAGGAAGTTCCCGTATTATCTGTATCATAAGAGTTGTCTGACTTGATTATCCCGATTACATTGGTAACGATTAACAGTGCACTCATTATATATGTAAAAAAACTTCTTGCCTTTAACATGTATTTTCCCAAGAAAAATAAAACAATCATATCAATGATTGTCATAAAAGCAACTGCAAGCGACATGCCTATTCCGATTATCACACTTTGTCCAATTCCATTTTTTACACAGTTCTGCGATAACATCTCTGAATATGTGTCCCTTGGTATTCCTATTATTGTTCCGGTTATCATCCCGATTATAAATAATTCCATATTTTTCCTTAATTATTTAAGAAAAACCGGGGAAGCCCCGGTTTTTCTTGTTTTTGATTTATTTTCTGATACGGCTGTCATTACATGTAAAGTAGATTACCTGATATTCTTTAGATACTTCTTCAAGGAACTGTAATGCACCCTCTGTCTTATCCATATCAAGGTTGATGAATGGGTCATCAAAAATGATAAATGGCTTCTCTTCTTTGTACATTGCCGCTACAAGTGACATTCTCATACATATACCAATCATATCCTGATATCCGCTACTGAAGAAATGTACTTCTCTCTGCATTCCTTCTTCTTCAACCGTAAGATGTGTATTGGCATCAATATGATAACGATCTGCAGATTCATGTGTAAGAATATTATAGTACTTTGAAAATCCTGCCTTAATAGGTCCGATATATTTACCGATGATATTAGTTCTTGCAGTTTCAAGGAAATCTCTTGCCTTGCTGACAAGGTCGTATTTCTTGTTGTCTGCTTCATATTTTTCACTTAAATCTTTAAGGCTGTCTTCAGCATCATCAAATTCTTCTTTCTTAAGATATAAATCACTAACAACCTTAGTAATCTCATCCAGGAATTTATGTGTCTCATCTATCTGTTCTGCAATCTCAACAAGCTGTGCATGTAATGTTTCAAGTGATTCAAGTTTTTCAGGAAGCTGTGTATTCTTAATTACATTCATATCTTCAGCTGCTTCAAACTTCTTAACTTCTGCATCAGCATGTTCCCATTCCTGTAAACATATTCTGTACGCCTGAAGGTGGCTCTTCATATTAACAAGCTGTGTATAAAGATCGCTCTGCATCTTAATATTAAGTCTGTCAAAGAAATCCTGAATAACCTTAAGAACTTCGTCTCTTTCGGTCTCAAACTGTGCTAATGCCTGTTTCTTGGCAAACAGATATCTGTAAGTCTCTGAACCATACTGGAGATCATGAATAAGTTCAAGGTAATTATCTCCCTGTGAAGCTCCATAATACTTCGTAATAAACGCTTCAATCTTATTGCTTGATTCCTGAAGTTTCTCTATTGCATCATCATGTACAACTTCATCCTTCTTATCAACAAGTTCTTCATATTCCTTAAGCATATTCTTAAGTCCGAATATGTATTCTGTAACTCTCTCAGTATCAAAAGGCAGCTTATATTTGGTAAGGAATAACTGCATCTGTCCGTCAATTGCCTCAACGTAATCTTTATCCTTTTTGATTTCATCAAGAAGCTTATCAACTTCCGGATTAACATGTGAAGTATTGCTCTTTACATTTACAATACCAACTATTACTAAAATTACGCCTACAACAAATGCAAGAATACCACCGGCATTCATTGTTACTTTGGCACTTCCTGCTATTGACTTGCTGACCATTGGAAGAAGGAAAAGGATAAATCCTGCAAAGGCAAGTAACCCACCAATGAATATTGTAGGTGTTATCGATACTTTACTAGGTGCATTTCTTAATGCGTCAAGAGATGCTTCCTTGGCAGGAATTGCATTGGCTCTGGCATTTCTCTTATTCCATGTCTCAAGCCTTGAATCCAGTTCTACTTCCCTTGGAATATTGCCGCTGAATCTCGCTTCATATTCTTTGATCTTGGAATCATCCACAACCGGCTGCTGTGTCTTACTGTATTCCTGGGACATTCTGAAATAGTTAGCTGTCTCTTTAATTACGGCATCTACTTCCTCAGGAGCAGGTGGTGTATCTTTAAATTTAGAATCCCATGATTCAAGTTCATTCTGTTCCTCAGGTGTCAATGTATAATTGGCAACTGACTGGTTAAGTCCGGTAAGCTTTGAGCCAACCTCAATTATCTCATCAATTTCTGTCTCTTCAGGAATTGCACCCGGAAAATTCTTCTGTTCTTTATCAAGCGCTTCTCTTCGTATCTGTGCTTCATGAACAAGACCCTGGTATTTTTCCTGCTTGGTCTTGATCTCCATTAAGTGGCTCGTGGTCTCCTGTGATTCCTGCAATTCTTTCTGACGATCTTTAAGATTTTCAAAGTACTCTTCCTTTTCCTTCATTGTCTTAACATTGTCACTGATTGCTTCATCAATCTCTTTCTTATGTATAAGTGTATTCCTGAGTTCCGCAATGCTGTTGGAAAGGACATTAAGAGAACCATTCTTCTTATCAGGACTTAATTTATTTATTACGTCGATCATTGCCTGATTAGCCGAATCATAATTATTAATATCGTTAGTATTTTCAACAAGGTTACCTAACTTTGCATTAATACTGTCTGTTGAGCTTGTTGCACAATCACTCTGGGATATAAATACAGTTCTGTCAAAAGATTCCCTGTCTATCTTAAATAGCGCTTCTCCTACATTAGGAAGGAATGATGTATCTTCAAGATTAGTTCTTAAATTCCTTACACAGAACTTATCATCTTTTTCCCTGCTTCCGAAAATTCTTTCAATCTCGTAGGTCTCTCCATTGGATTCAAATACAAGCTTGCCTCCGTAAACACCGCCCTGCCAAGGTCTGAATCTTCTTCTTTCGTTCTCGAATTCGCTACGTGTACGTTCATTTTCAAAACCATACAGCATAATCTTGATGAATGCTGCCAGTGTTGATTTACCCCAGCCGTTACGCTCACAGAATGCGTTGCATCCATCCTTGAATTCATATATTCCTTTTCTAATTTTACCAAAGTTCTGAATTTCACAACGAATAAGTTTCATATGACTATATCTCCTCTCCTGTAAGTGCCTGAATACCATAACGGATAATCTTTGGCTTATCTTCCTCAGCAATATCCGGAGCTTTTAAGACATTTCTTACAAATTCGCCTTTAAGAGTCTCGTCAAACATAAATTCTTCATAATTAATTAATGTCTTCGTCTTATCTTCTACCTTGAACACATAGAAAGAATGTGCAAAATTCTTCTCAATTAAGTCTACGTTAATCTCCGTTTTAAGAGAAACCTCTCCCTTAATCACAATACGCACAAGGCTCTTGCCGCTAATCTTCATATCATCAAGTGCCTTTGTAATTTTCTGGATTACATCACTTGTGGTATAACATCCTGTAGCATCTATATCTACTGAATATATATTTCTCTCAGCTATATCAATTAATTTCCGACGGGATGTCATCTTCTTCTCATCCACATCAATGAGGACAAAACCATGTTCACCACATTCATCAAAGCCTCTGCCTTCAAGACATCCTGAATAACAATACACACCTCTGCTGTCAAGCTGTTCCTCACTGTATGAGTGGTAATGTCCGAGTGCAAGGTAATCAATTGACTTATTCTTAAGCTTATCAAGTCCGATACTCTCATAATCATCAACTGCTTTAGTCGGCATAGCCTTTCCGTGTAATACAACGATATTATACTTGTTAATATCAAGTGATAATGAATCATATACATCCTTATGATTCTTCTCCGAAAGTTCAACACCGCTTATAACTACTTTATCGGAACCCGCAACATTGTATCCGGTCCATTTTCTGTCGAATAATTTAAGATTAGCCGGAATCTCCTGCAAATTAATAAGGAAATTATCAATGTCGTGATTTCCCTGAAGATAATAAAATTCTATCTTGGGATTATTCACAATCAGATCCCTTACATAATTTCTGGTTGTAACCGATATCATACTCGTGTCAAAAAGGTCTCCGGCAATGATAATTGCTGCCACATCATTCTTAGCAGCATATGTAACCATCTGTCCGAAAGTATTGAGTATCTCATTTCTGCGTTCTTTCGCCTGTTCCTTGGAAAGATGTCTTAACATCCTGGAATCCAAATGAACATCTGCACAATGTATTATCTTCATATTTTCTTCTCCTTAAAATATGTTTTCTTAAACTAAAACGTTTACAAATACTTACAGGTATAATAACACACTCTAAAAAAATTCTCAACGTTTTTAATTACTTAATTGCAATTTATCTTGTATGATGTTATATTACACTCTATACAATATAGAAAGAAGGAAATAATAATGAAATTAAAAAAATTAATAGCAGTTGGTCTTTCTGCTGTACTTGCTCTCTCAGTATTTACAGCATGTGGAAAGTCCGGAAATTCATCAGCTAAAAAAACAGCCAAGGTTATAGATATTAACCTTACGGAAGAAGAATATGCTTTTGGTGTTGATAAGGACCAGCCGGAACTTCTTGACCAGGTTAATGCTTTCATTAAGGAAATTAAGGAAAACGGCGAACTGGACAAGATCTGCAACAAATACTTCGGTGATGGAGAACCTGTAGCGGTTAAGTCTGCTGTTTTGGATGAAAGCAAGGACCAGCTTGTTGTAGCCACTAACGCAGCATTTGAACCTTTCGAATATACAAAGGGTGACAGCTATGCAGGAATTGATATGGAAATTGCAAAGGCTCTTGCAGATAAGTTAGGCAAAGAGCTTGTTATCCAGAATATGAGCTTTGATGCCGTATGTTTATCTGTAGGCCAGCACAAATGTGACCTTGCAATCGCAGGCCTTACAATCAAAGAGGACCGTAAAGAATATGTAGCATTCTCTGATCCATATTATCAGGCATCACAGAGACTTGTTGTTGCATCTGACAATACTGAATTTGATAACTGTAAAACAGTAGAAGACGTAGAAGCAATCCTTAATACAAAAGATTCTTCCTCATCAGTAGGTTTCCAGAACGGAACTACAGGCCAGTTCTACTGTGAAGGTGATGAAAGCTTCGGATTTGCCGGTTTCAAAATGAAGAACACAGGATATGCTAATGGTTCTTTAGCAGTACAGGATCTTATCAACGGCGGATTAAAGTATGTAATCATTGATGCTGCTCCTGCCCAGTTCATTACTGAATCAATCAACAAAATGCAGTAATTACTGTTCGCTGGAAAGGTGGTTTCATGGGTAATTTTTCACTCAAGTTTGATAAATTCTGGGAAACCTTCATAAAATACAACGGATACGTTAAGGTTCTTGAAGGTTTGAAAAATACGCTTACAATTGCTGTGCTGGGTCTTATAATCGGCATTGTGATAGGAACGCTTATTGCTACGGCAAGAGTTATTCCCCAATACAAAGTTTTACCAAGAATACTTAATAAAATATGTTCTTTTTATGTAGCGCTTTTCAGAGGCACTCCTATTGTGGTACAGCTTCTTGTATTTTATTATGTCCTGCTTCCTCTGATGGGAAGCCGTATGACAGGTATCCAGGTTGCCGTTATGGTATTCGGTCTTAACAGTGCCGCATACATTTCGGAAATTATGCGTGGCGGCATTATGTCGGTAGACAGCGGACAGATGGAGGCCGGACGTGCTGTTGGCCTTAGCTTTGGAACAACAATGTTAAAAATTGTTATTCCCCAGGCAGTAAAAAATATTTTACCTACAATGGGTAATGAGCTGATTGCCTTAATAAAAGATACTTCGGTAGTAAGCTTCGTAGGTGCGACAGACCTCTATGTTGCTTTCAGCTTTATCGGAAGCAGTAACTATGAATTTATGGTTCCTTATCTTGTTATGGCATTGATTTATATCGTACTGGTTCTTATTATCAGTTTTGCAATCAAACTTATGGAAAGGAGCCTGAGACGAAGTGATAGACGTAATTAATCTTGAAAAAAGTTTTGGTAATAATAAAGTCCTTAAAGGCATTAATATCACAATAGAAAAAGGTGACATTATGGTTGTCATCGGTCCTTCCGGTTCCGGTAAAAGTACATTCTTAAGATGTCTTAACTGTATGGAGGACCCAACCGGCGGTCAGATTATTTTTAACGGTGTTGATATTGCGGATCCTAAAGTTAATATCAATATTCACAGGCGCCACATGGGAATGGTATTCCAGCATTTCAATCTTTTTAATAATAAGACAGTCATCAAAAACATTATGTTAGCTCCTGTCTATGTTAAAAAGCAGCAATTAAGAAAAGACAAACGCCACAATGCTATTACAAAATTTACCAATCTTTTCAGAAGCAAGGATTCCAAAAAAGAACTTATTAAAATCACAACAACCAATTCAAGGATTGTTGAAGAATGTAAGCAGGAAGCCATTGAATTATTAAAAAAGATCGGGCTTGAAGACAAAGCGGATGTATATCCTTCAACACTGTCGGGCGGTCAGAAGCAACGTGTTGCGATTGTCCGTTCAATGGCAATGAAACCTGATGTAATCCTTTTTGACGAGCCTACAAGTGCACTTGATCCCGAAATGGTAGGAGAAGTTCTTGATCTTATGAAACAGCTTGCCAGAGACGGCATGACAATGATTGTTGTAACACACGAAATGGGTTTTGCAAGAGAAGTCGCCAATAAAGTAATTTTTATAGATAACGGACAGATTCTTGAAAATTCTTCTCCTGAAGAATTTTTCACCAATCCTAAGAATCCAAGGCTCAAAGAATTTCTTGCAAAGGTTTTATAATTTTTTTAAAAACCGGTCAGATGATGACCGGTTTTTTTTGCTTTTTTTATACTGATTTGATATAATTACATCAATTGAATGTATCGGGAGGACTCTTACATGAGCAGTGTTGATTTTTCAACATATCAGGACAAATATAACCTTGGCAAAGGTGATTTCAGAAATTTCAGCGAGGGTATTGAAAAAGAATGGTTGATTTCAAATGGCATCGGAGGATACGCAAACGCTACTGTCATAGGCTCTAACTCCAGAAGTTTCAGCAGTCTTTTGAATGTATCCCTTAATCATCCGGCTGACAGATATACTCTCTTAGCCAATATAAGTGAACGTATTTCAGATGATACAGGCATCACAAACCTTGCTACTTACCACAGTATCAGTGAAACTTATGAGGGATTCAGGTATCTTTCCCACTTTAGTTTTGGTTCTTATCCGGAATATACCTATCAGATTGGTGATATGATTATCCGTAAATCCATAGGTATGGTATACGGGAAAAATACTTCTGTAATATGTTATTCCGTCAAAAACGGCAGCAGCCGCAGAAAACTGTATATTACACCATATTTTACATGTAAGACATTGGGTGAGGTTACTGACCCTAAGGCACTCGGTTTACATTCCGATGAAAAATCCGGTACAATTACCATCACAAGTGATGTAATGAATATGAAGTATTTTTTCAGGGCATCTGACGGAGAATTTATAGATCGTTCTACCTACCCTACAAGCATGGCAGAACCTACACACATATATCTTTCAGGTGTATTATATGACCTTGATGTAAGAAACGGCCTTAATGCTTGTGACGGTTTCTATACGCCTTACGATATATGTATAGACATTAACGCCGGAGAGGACAAATTCTTCTATTTTGTATGTAGTACGGAAGATGTATCCTGCAATGGTTTTGATATTCTTAAATCAATGGATGCAAGAAAAAAAGAATTATATGACCTGGTTCCTAAAAAAGATGGTCTTTTAAAGCGTCTGGCATACAGTGCCGATAATTTTATTGTTGAAAGGGAATCCACAAAATGTAAAACCGTTCTCGCCGGATATCCATGGTTCATGGACTGGGGACGTGATACAATGATTGCTTTTACGGGACTTGTACTTTGTACCCACAGATTTGAAGATGCCAGAAGCATTTTAAAATCCTTTGCATTATATGTTAAAAACGGACTTCTTCCTAATGTTTTTCCTAATACGGATGCTGACGTCCCTTATTACAATACAATGGACGCTTCGATGTGGTATTTTAATGCCGTATACAAGTATCTTAAGTACGACACCGGTGCCGACGCCCGCCGGTTCATTATGGAAGAAATATATCCGGCTCTTGTAGAGATTATTGACAATTACAAAAAAGGAACTGATTTTTCTATATGTATGGACGAAGACTGCCTCATAAGCGGAGGAAGTGATTTAGACCAGATTACATGGATGGATGTCCGTGTAGGTGATCTTGTTGTTACGCCAAGGCACGGCAAGCCTGTAGAAATCAATGCTTTATGGTACAATGCCTTAAAGGTTATGGAGGAATTAAGTCCCGGTGACAAGAAAACAGAATATCATGAGCTGGCTTCCAAAGTTAAAGATAGCTTTATAAGCAAATTCTGGAACAGCAATGAGAATTGTCTCTTTGACGTTATAGGTAAAAAAGCTGACGGCAGCGATGACCCTGATTCTTCAATCCGTCCTAACCAGCTTGTTGCCGTAATACTTCCCTATACGATGCTTTCAGCGGATATGGAAAAGACCATAGTTGATAAAGTATATAAAGAATTATACACTCCTTTGGGCATAAGGACTCTTCCTTGCCATGACGAACGCTATAAATCACAATACATCGGCAGACTTATAGACAGGGACAAAGCATATCATATGGGAACTTCATGGGGATATATAACAGGATTTTTCATATCTGCTTATGTTAAGACACATGGCAATACCCAGTCTGCGAAAGAAGATGCAGCTCTTTTGCTTGAACCGATGATAGATCATCTGAACGATGGCTGTTTAGGCGGCGTAGCAGAAATATTTGACGGAAGTTTTCCTTGCACTTCAAGAGGCTGTTTCTCACAGGCATGGAGTGTTGCAGAACTTATACGTTGTTACTATGAAAATATTATTTAATTAAGGAGATTATATGAAAAAAAGAATTTTACTTACAATCCCATTTATCCTGTCCGCCCTGCTTATAGGCTGCGGCAAACCGGATAAAAATGATTCCTCTGTAGCCGACACTTCCGATTATATCCTTACGGATACCTCAGAAAGGGCAGACAGCAACGGTAAATTAAAAAGAACGTATACTTTCGTCAATAGTGAAAAAGAAATCAGCTTTACCTATAATGTATTGAAAAATTTTTCCATGGAGAACTTTTATTACGGTACAAGCCTGATAACAAATGATTCTTACGGTTATGACCGCTATATGGTTGTGGATTCAGAAGGCAATGAAATAATAAAATACGATTCTTATGACTATATGAAAAGACTTGAGACCCTTCCATATTTCATAGTAACCACTGATAAAGAATCAGGAGAGCTTGTTGGTCTTATTTCCGAAACCGGCTCAGCAGTTGTGCCTGAGAAGTATAAAGATATTTCGCTTTACCCTTCAGATGACAAAATCATCTATCTGTGTGATAAGGGTGAGGATGTATATGATATCAGGTCTGAGAATGGCGATGTAATTACAGAAGACATAACTATAACCAATATTTCGGACTGCGGTTATGTAGAATCTCCTTTTTCAAGCGGCGGCTATGGAATATTATGTATCAATACCGGTACGGGTTACCGCTATATAAGTGAAAAGAATGGTTCTACAGTAATTGAACACGCCGATTATTACGATGAAAATATTTTTGATTACTATATAACTTCTGCATCACAAGGTGATGTACAGCTTGGTTTTTTCAATAATGACGGAACAAAATTCTATCCCATTTCGGATGATTACAGCGGCTGCCGTATTTTTGCCACGTCGGATTACAGATATATATATGATTCATCTGATATTATAGTTGCAACATACTCTTCCGGTGGTTCTCTTGTAGGCACCTCGGATAATGGTGAGATACTTCATCCTATGTTATACGGCAATAATCGTACCTTCTTCATTGAAACTGAATCCGCTTACATACTGAAAGACAGTGATGATGATCAGGTAGAAAAATTTTCAAAAGACACCTGTACATTGGAAGGTTCTTCAAATTATGGTTTTGTTATAACAAAAGATGGTGCAGGCACCGTATACTCATTAAAAGGCAAAAAGCTTTACACGGACTTAACGGTTACAGACAAATTATACATTGATGATAATACATATCTTGCCAATATTTATGGTCATCTTGTTCCTCTTGATATAAACGAGACTATATCCTATCAGTCAGAAAAAGGCTTTTGTTTAACCGAGAACCAGTCAGAAGGAAAAATATACATAAAAGATTCTTCAAATACTTTAAGCGAATATAATACCTCAGATTTTATCAGTCTTCTGCATACGGACAATGACCGTATTTTCCTGGTAAAGACCACTAATGGTCTTTTCAATATAAACGGAAATGCAATTAAATCTGCCACTGAAGAATAAAAATATCCCCAATGCCATTATCTGACATTGGGGATTTGTTTACCATTGTTCCATCACCTTATTTAAAAGGTCACTTCTTAATTGTCCGCAATATGAACATACTTTCTTATCAACGGAATTCTCATGTCCGCAGGCTTCGCATTTCCAGACTGACGGAACGCTCTTCGACTCAGGTGTTTCTTTTATATTTTCAACTGCAACCGCTTCATCTTTAATTACGGTTTCATCGGAAGCCTTCTCTTTCATCCCGACTGCTTCCACTCTGCTTTCACGCTCATCTGTGGTCTCTGATTTCTTATGCTTCAAAGATATTCCTGCTGCCGTAGTGAGTGCTCCGCATATACCTAACAAAGCTGTCCTGGTTACTGTACTCTTAATTTTTCCGTTGAGCTTCTTAGAGGCATTCTTAAGCTCTGCCTTATATTTTTTTATAGGCAGTGCAGATATAACCATTGCCGTTTCTAATGCTGCTCCTGATATTATTGCTGCTATCGCAATCTTACTGTTATCTTTCATTCTATTCACACGGGGAATCATATAATTATTCCCACAACTCCATTGTTACTATCAATTTCTGACTTGTGAATTGTACCACCAACAACAGCTATATTGCAATCATTAAATATATTTTTGTAGGTACCGTCAGGAATATCGGTCTTAATATCCTTTGTTTCGCCCTTTATGTTAAAAATTCCGAGAGCTTTATTATTGCCTTTGCAATATGTAATTACAAAAGTATCCGTATCCGGTTCTGCTTTCACTTCATAAAGTCCGTCTGCGAATATGCTGTACTGCTTCTTAATTTCCGATAATTTGGAAATATAACCGCTTATATCATATCCTGTATTTCTGTCAATCGTATCAATATCAAAAAGACTTGGTGTTCTGTCATTTCCGAATTCCTCACCGGCATATATAAATGCCATTCCTTTCTGGAAATATGAGAAAGCAAGAAGCCTCTTTACAGTCTCAATATCATGAACGTAGTTCATAACCCTGTCTCTGTCATGGTTCTCAAGAGCACGGATTTTAACGTAATTCTCAGGATATATTCCATCCTGGAAGTTAAGGACTTCTGCATAATCCGCAGCACTTACTTTTCCTTTAAGATAACCGTCATAGAAATTCCATATATCATAATCATAGGTCATATCAAAAGCGGAATACATAGTATTATCCGAATTGGCAACGGAATTAATGCTTCTTAAATATTTAATAAAGCCTATTTCAACCGACTCGGCAAGCCAGATTAAATCTTTTTTAACCTTGGCGCATTCTGACCTTGCCCTATTCCAGAACTCTATAGGGACTATTGAAGCAACATCACATCTGAAACCGTCAACTATCTCTGCCCACATCTTCAAGGTATCAATCTGATAATCCCAAAGGTCTTTGTTCTTATAATCAAGGTCATATACATCCGACCAGTCACCTACCTTATTACCAAAGCTTCCATCCTCTTTTTTGTAGAAAAATTCCGGGTGTTCAATGGAAAGCACAGAATCTTTTGACGTATGGTTATATACCACATCAATGATACATTTCATTCCGAGACCATGGATTGCATCAACAAGCTGTACAAAATCCTCTCTGGTTCCGTATGCGGGATTGACAGCCCTGTAATCCTTAATTGAATAAGGGCATCCAAGTTCTCCCTTTTTGCCTACAACCCCGATTGGATGGATAGGCATAAGCCATATCACATCAACACCCATCTGTTTAATTCTTGGAAGGTCTTTTTCCAATGCTTTAAAAGTTCCCTCCGGTGTATGATTTCTTACATACACACTATACATTACCTGATTTCTCAAATTAATATTTGTGTCACTTGCCATAATTAATCCTTCCTTTCAAAATAATGTTCTTACGATACTTTCAAGTCTCTCCTTACAAAAGATATCACTAAAAAGGAATTCCTCCGAAAGGGTGTCAAGATTATCCGTTGAATACTCAATCTCCCTTGAAAACATATGTATACATTCCATATGCTGCTCTTTCGTAAGCATTCCATCCCTTTTGTAAATATAGATGTTCATTTCCTTAATAAGTATCAGATTGGCTATCATAAAATATATTTTACCTGCAAAGTCGTGGTCATATACAGACTGCAGCAGATATCTGAAAAGATAATAGCATACCAGCTTGTCATATCCTGTAAACGGATAATTTTCTTTATTAAAGCCGGACAAGTTCCTGACGTAATCATCTTTATGAAGCGAAGCTGTTAAATCCTTAACAAATTCCGTCCATTCCACATTGAGAACCTCCATGGAATCATAGGTGTCCCAGATTTCCATAATATCCGCTTCTTCATAAGGCAACGCTTCCCTGTTTACATACCGGGGAACATATTCCAAAATAGCCTTATAATCATTTCGGTTAATTAATTCCTGTATATATTCACCCGTATCAAGGAGAACCGATAATTTGTCCGCAAATTCCATATCAGAATTCATTACGTCAAAAAGACAGTTTCTGACCTTCTCTATTCCTTTGCAAAGAAGGTCGTCATATTCTTCGTCTTCAAACTCTTCTTCGTCTATCGTACGCTCCACAATATGGAAAGGCTTTGTGTCCTCCAATATTATTCTGGCAGCTTCCTCACAGGCAAGACCTATTCCGGTCTCTTTATAATGACCGTAATATTCGCTGAACCTTGGAAACTGTGTACATACAACTCCCATATGTTCAGGCCCCAGCTCTTTATAGATATGGCATAAATTATCATCATCAAGAAACGGACATCCCCCGTTCTCTAATTTAAAACAATAAGTATCCGTATAATCTATGGAGGCTCTTAAGCGGTCTCCAAAATCGCCTTTTACTGACTTATAGAACTCCACAGTGTCTTCATCAAGGTCTATCTGCCATCCTCCGTAACAGCAGTTATCCCTACACTCACCTGCAGTACATACAAAACTGTCAAAATAATGAGGAATCCTTAATACCATAATTCTGTCTCCATTACTAACGTAAATCTCTAGGAACGTATTCCCTGTCCGTTACAAGGCTCTTGTATGCCGGTCTTATAATCTTGTCCGTTGTTACAAGTTCCTCCATTCTGTGGGCGCTCCAGCCTGCAATTCTTGCAATGGCAAAAAGCGGAGTATAAAGCTCTCTTGGAATTCCAAGCATCTCATATACAAATCCGCTGTAAAAATCCACATTAGGACTTACACCTTTATATATCTTACGTTCCTTGGCAATAAGCATAGGTGCTATTTTTTCTATATTCTCATATAACATAAGGTCCTTATCCTTACCCTTATCGTGGGCAAGTTCCTCAACAAACTTACGGAATACCTGCTCTCTTGGGTCTGATAAAGAATATACCGCATGACCCATTCCATATATAAGTCCCTGTCTGTCATAAGCCTGTTTATTAAGTATCTTGTCAAGATAAGACGCAATCTCTTCCTCATCGCCAAAATCCGAAACATGGGATTTAATGTCATCCATCATCTTCATAACCTGAAGATTGGCTCCGCCGTGTTTTCTTCCTTTAAGTGAAGACATTGCCGCAGCTATTGCAGAATATGTATCTGAACCTGACGAAGTAACAACTCTTGTGGTAAAAGTTGAGTTATTACCGCCGCCGTGCTCCATATGCAATAAAAGTGCAATATCAAGAACCCTCGCTTCAAGCTCGGTAAAAGACTTGTCAGGTCTTAACATTCTGAGGAAATTCTCTGCTATAGACAAATTGCTGTCCGGACGATGAATATACATACTGCCGTTATTATCATAGTGGTTATATGCATGATATCCGTAAACAGCCATCATTGAAAAATTGCTGATAAGCATAATACACTGTCTTAATACATTTGAAAGGGATAGATCATCCTGTCTGTCATCATAACATGCAAGTGTCAGAATACTCCTTGTCATTGAATTCATAATATCCACTCTCGGAGCTTTCATAATGACATCCCTTGTAAAGTTGGTAGGGAAATCCATACTGTTGTTAAGTGCTTCCCTGAACTTTGCCAGTTGTTCATTATCAGGCAAATCTCCGAATAAAAGAAGGTAAACTCCCTCCTCAAAAATGAACCTCTTATCTGCAGCGCCATCAACAAGATCTCTTACATTATATCCTCTATATAAAAGTTCTCCGTCACACGGAATCTTTTCTCCATTCACATTCTTAAATGCCGTTATCTGTGAAATGTTGGTGAGCCCGGTCAGAACACCTTGTCCCTGTTCATCCCTAAGACCTCTCTTAACGCCATATTCCTGATATAAATTCTTATCAATCTGATCATTTTTAACACAAAGCTTAACCTGCTCATCTGTATAATCTGTAATTGATATCATATTGCACCCTCTTTCCAATTAATAATCTATTTTTAATTTTAACATCCTGATATAAAGTTGGTCAAATTAAAAATTTATTAACAAACTTTAACAAACCTTATGTATATCAAGACTCATTTCATGCCACACTTCGCCACCCCATACAGAATCTGATATTCCATGGTCCGTAAACCCAAAATCAAGATACATTGGGACCTTAGCATCAAGGCATGTAAGTATTAGTTTTTCCCTGTTATTTTTCTTTTCTTTCAACGCATATTGTCTGACAAGTTCTCTTGCAAGTCCTTGTCTTCTGTATTCCGGCAAAATGCTTAATCCAAGAATCATTATATTTTTTCCTTCAGAATTATTAAGGTACGCATCTTTAAAAAATTCATCCCTGAATACCTCTTCATCTGTTGCCAGCCCATTTAGGGAACCTGCTATTTTACCGGTCTCTTTGTCCACTGCAACAAGAAAAAGTTCCGGCGCATTCTTAATTCTTTCTATCATATTTTTCTCACTGCAGGCTTCATTGGGCGGAAAACATACCTGTTCAATACTCACCGCCTGTTCTGCCTCATTATCTTTTATAATTCTGAATTCGTATCTGTTGTTCATCTTAGCCTCCTTAATTCTGTTTAAAATACTCTTTTGCAAATTCCATATCCTGTATTAACTCCAGAGTTCCTATATATCCGTCATTTTCATCACGCACCGCTATATATGTTACAAGCATGGTTCTTCCGGCTTTTTCCATCCAGACAGGCATACTGTCAAGGCTTCCGTTTCTGAACTCATCGATTATACGTCTTACCATGGTGCTGACTTTAGGCGGATGGCAGGAAAATACTTCACGCCCGATTGCCGTCATTGAACGTTTAAAAACTTTATGTCCTTCGTTAAAATACCTGTTTATATTATCCTCATCCACAAAGGTTATTTCAAGAGGGATTGTATTAAGCATAGCTTCAAGCTGGTTAAGAGAAAGCGTTCCTCCGTTGATTTTTATTATATCTCCTTCTATTGCCACCTTTTCTTTAACCTTTTTGACGCCATCCCATGTTGCATTTTCCACTCCGAAACATACGTCATAATCTTTGGAGTCCATATAAATGTTCTGCCAGTCCTCCTCGGAAAAATTAACAGCACAGTTAGGGAACAAAATATTTTCCTCTTTATATATCATATCGTCAAGCATTGTAAGAAGTTTTCCAACATCTTCCTTCCAATTTTCATCCTTTTTCTCTGCTTTACACAAACGGTTAATCCCGTTTCTGATATCAACATCAGTTGTCCACATTACGGCTGACGGTCCGCTTATATTATATTTTACATCTAAAAGCGGATAAATCAAATCTCCTTTTTTGGCATAGTGGATTGCGATTTCCCTTACACTTTGTATTTTCTCAGGTTCTTTTTTACATTCTTCAATAAGCTCCCTGAGTTTTAAATTTTCTTTCATGAAGGTATTCAAAGGATGTCCTTCTATACCCGCCAATGCTTCCGAAGTCTTCATCCGTTCTTCTTTGGATATTTTTCCCTTAAACAATGCTGCATGCACATCACAAAGTCTCTGCACCTTGTTAAGCGGCGTTCCCGCTTTAAGCAGTTCTTCCTCTGCCGCCATTATTTCTGACGCATCCACGCCGCCTAATTCCCTTACAAAATCCGCCCGTACTGCCTCTAATCTCTCACCCTTATCCAGTCTTTCAAGATATTTTTTTATTTTTCCAACAATATTTTCCATTACGCTACCTCCACCGATGATTATTTTTAGTTTAAGTAAAACAGCTAAAATTATTCACTGTTAATTATTCTCTCGTTATTGTATAATCTTATAATCAAATCAGTGAGGAAATACAAATGGATATTTTTATAACAATAATCGTAACATTTTTTGCAGGTATGGGAGCAGGTCTCGGTACAGGTTTTGCCGGAATGAGTGCCGCGGCTGTAATAAGCCCGATGCTCATAAGTTTTCTTAAAATGGACCCTTATATGGCTGTAGGCATTGCCCTGTCCTCCGACGTTCTTGCCAGTGCCATATCTGCTTATACATATGGGAAAAATAAGAATCTTGATATTAAAAACGGACTTATAATGATGGTTTCCGTCCTTGTATTTACTTTTATCGGAAGCTACATTGCAAGCCTTCTTCCATCAACCACAATGGGAAATTTCTCGGTCATCATGACCTTTTTCCTCGGTGTAAAATTTATCCTGAAGCCTGTCATGGCAACTAAGGAATCTATGTCCGATGTACCCGCAAAGAAACGTGCAATCCAGTCTCTCGCCTGCGGCATACTTATCGGTTTTATCTGCGGTTTTGTAGGTGCCGGCGGCGGAATGATGATGTTACTCATCCTCACTTCCGTACTTGGCTATGAATTAAAAACTGCCGTAGGCACAAGTGTTTTCATAATGACTTTTACCGCATTAACAGGTGCCGTTTCCCACTTTGCAATAGGCGGCATGCCTGACATTCCGGTATTTGTATTATGTGTTGTCTTTACATTTATATGGGCAAGAATCGCCGCAATCTTCGCCAATAAAGCTAAGCCTGAGACACTTAATCGTGTTACCGGCGTAATCCTCATGCTTCTTGGCATAGTTGTTTTTGTATTTTCCTTCTTTAATTAAATTCAAAGAAGTATATGCAACAGGCACAGGCTATTATTATCAGGAAAAAAATAATATTGAAAATCACATTTGCCTTGCGGTTTTTTCTGTGCCGGCTGCTGTTATGCTGTATGTTATGTTGTACGCTATGATGTACATTATTCCGTACTGTGTTCTGTGCCTTTCTCCCTGCCCTGTAATGAACTGCCAGAGGGTCAGTTCTTTTCATTATTCTATTATAAAATGCATTGAGCCATATAATATCATCCCTGTCACACATCTGGTAATCAAAAGTTCCCTCATCATGTGCCATCTGGTTTCTTATGTATCTTAACCGTTTTAAGGTTTTACAGTCCTCGGTACATCCGTATCCGATTGCTTTGAGTTCATCTATATAACGTGTCACCCCGCCGTTCCTTAACCCGAATACATCCGAGCATAATCTATCCAGTCTTTTGTACGTTTCAAAAAATTCCATATCGGTTTTGTTCATATTGTTACCTCATGCTGCTTATAATGGATTTCATTATGTATTTAATATCTTAATAACTGCCTTTGCCTTTTCGCCATCTGTATTTTTACATATTCTGACGTAAAAATCTTTTAAATCTTTATCTTTTAATATGTATTTTACCTGCTTATTTTCAAGGGCAATTCTTATTAACTTGTCTGTCTGCTCCCCGGTCCAGTCGGTAACACCCGATAACTGTTCAATAACATTATGGGTGTTTGTAAAATTCGTGCTGTCCTCAAGCTTATTAATAAGCTCTTCTTTCCTTACTTCTTCCTCTGTCTGATTTCTGGTCTCATCATCTTTTTCGCTGACACATTCAAAGTGAAAATCCTCAAGAATTTCGTTAGAGATAGTCCTGTCAATTATCTTCTTTACAAGTTCCTCAAGTTTCGAGCCCTCCGTGTAGTCCGCAGGTGCATAGTATTTTATCCTGTTTTCTTCCAACATCCTGAATACTTTTGATTTGTCTTTTGTCCCGGAATTAAATACGCCAATGGAATGACCACCGTTAATATTAACAAGCTTCATGCAAGGAATATCCGTATCGCTGTCGCCTATGTAGACCATATTTCTAAAAGGAACCCTGTATTCATCCGGTTTAAAAAAGGAATTTACACCCTGGTCGTTTATGTCCAGAACACCCTTCTCAATTCTGAAAAGGAACTGGGTCTTGTTGGTATAATTTACGACCTGGGCAGGCCATACCGCCACTCCGTATTCATCATAATAAAAAGAACTGGCGTAAATCTTTTTAAACTTGTCTGCAACCTTCGTTCCCTCTATCATCTCTTTAAGTCCCGACGAAATTATATAATGTTCTACAATCACGCCTTTTTCCATGCCATATTCATTAATCCTGTCAAACCATGAATCGACTCCCGGAAACAGTTTCACCTTGCTTCCGTCCTTAATTAGCGTATCCCTTGTAAACAGCACTTTTCCTCTCGCTTTACTCCACATCATATACATATATGCAAGATTCTGGTCCATATCATTGCCTGATGCCAAATCATTGGATTCTTTCCAGAAATCCGCCACCTCATATCGTATTGACTGTATAAAGCCCTGTGCCTGCATGTCATCCGGCGACAATGTTTTGTCAAAATCATAGCATATTGCCAAAATAGGTTCTTTATTCATATTTATCCCTCTTTTCTGTACTTTTATATTAGCATAGTAAAATCCTTACTTCAATGGAGGATTTCTGTCCCTACATATTATCTCTGATGCTCTCAATCAATTTAATATCTGCAGGTAACCACTCAACATCTTGAAGCTGTTCCTTTGTGAGCCATTTTGCATTCTCATGTTCTTTTAACACAAGATTTCCTCTTACTATCTCACACCAGAAACAATCCATTGACAAATGAAAGTCGGAATAATCGTACTCAATTGTATCAATTAATGTTCCTACCTTGATTTGAGTATCTAACTCTTCCATAATTTCACGTTTTAATGCCTCTTGTGGTGTTTCTCCATTCTTGATTTTTCCTCCCGGGAATTCCCAGCTATCCTTAAATTCCCCATATCCTCGCTGGGTAGATAAAATAATTGTTTGTCCTTTATCATTTAAAGATTTTATCACTGCTGCAACTACTTTGATTATCTTCATACATTTTTCCTTCTTTCGTATGTTCATAAATTTACAATATACTAAAATCATGGTCAGCTTTATCATCTCCTATTATGGACAAGTCTGTAATCCCAAAATAATGAAATGGACATAACAGTTTATCTTCCATAGCCTGTTGTGAACGTATCTCATAAGCAATCTGATAATTGAATAATTCATAAACGTTTTTACCGGCAATATTATCATCACGTTTATCCGGAGTTGCAGTCATTCCAAGCCATAACTTAGGTTCAAAATGCTTCATAATCTTTTGATACGTATCAGCTGTTACGTGATGTGCCTCATCCAGCGTAATACAATCAAATGCGTTCTTATTGTACTGAAGTAAATGTTCATCTCGATTTAATGTTTGAACCGTAGCAAACACATAATCTGCGTTATATTCACGATATCCACCACAAACCAAACCCATGGAAACAGATTTTTCAAATACTCTCTCATAGGATTTCTTGGTTTGTCTTGCAAGTTGTCCCCTATGTACTAAGAACAAAACTCTCTTAAACCCTAATTCCCTCATTGCAAATGCAGAAGCATAAGTTTTACCCGTTCCCGCTCATGTCAAGGGTGTGAAGGGGATATTTTGTATTTTTTTCGGATAGAGGTTATTCAGTTTTAAAGGTACAAAGCGAGGTGCAGGAGTCGAACCTGCGTCCTTTACCATAATTGGTACTGCGCCTCTCTGCTGCGCCATCCTCGCATAATGCGGTGGCGTAATATGACTCACGCCTTGCAATCACCTATGGTTCACCGCTACTATTTTTTTAATTCTTTTAATCTTGCAAATAGAGTAACAATCCAATCAGCTGTAGAATCGCTGCTAATCATTTCCACCACTAAAAGTAAAATTATTAATAAAATAATCCAAGCGACAATTGCCCAATTACGCTGCTTCTTAATTTTTGTGATAATTTCGTTCTTAAAACTATCTTCTCCAATAAGTTCTCTCAATTCTTCTTCGTCAAATACATCTTTATAATTATTTTTTAGCTTATCAAATCCCATCTGCATTTGCTTTATTTTATAGTTAGTTTCATAAACACTAGAAAGCAAAAAGAGCACAGAAAAAAATATAATAACCTCAAATATAACTGTAATATCTCTAGTAAATATATTATCTAATGGCGCATCCGATACAATATTCGCAAGTATTACAGTAAAAAGAAAACTAAATACAGCTAATATGTTATTTTTCATCCCATGAGGGATACTAAATGCTAAGTCACTTGATTTTTCTATAATTTCTGTAACACTTTTTCCTACTTGATTCTTTAAATCCAAATATCTATTTACATTATCCTTTTGATACAGATTAAAATTCGACTGAATTGACGAGAATGTTTTATCGTCCAAATTAATTATGTTAGAATATCTACAATGAAGACTTATGATATTTCGCGCAATAATAGCCTTATCTGTGCTATTTCCACCTTCATATATCCAATTATAGATTTTTACTATCTCTCTATTAGAAATAAGTTCTTGTATTTTTATTTCCATACTTACATTTCTTTGTCCAGAAATTTTTATTTCTATTTTTTCTGCATCTACAATCTCAGCATCATTTGCAATATAGCAGACAGCTAAAAGAGTCTCTATCTTCGCAAAGCAATCTGATAATCTATTCCTCATACCACTTATTTGAAAAGAAAAATCACCAGGCACTAAAGAATACAAATATCCATTTCTGAAATTTGCATTATCTCTTACCATTTTCAATCTTTCCAGTCTTCCGCCGTTTATTATCATATCATGGTCTTCTCTGCCAATAAAAGAAATAGATTTTGTTGCAAAATGAAGGTCGCTATCTTGTACTTCAAAATATAAAAACTCTCTATCTGTTAATAGTTGTGAAAAAATCAACATTATATCTAGTAATTCTTTAGTTGTAACAGCTTCGCAAAACTTATCGTAGCAATAGATTGAAACTACATTCTGATCAGATATGTTTTTATCAACATGCTATGTCATCGTTACTGGTTCACCATTAAAGATTCCCCAATCAAACGAATCTAGATCATTATTTTTAGAAATTTGAATGCCTTCATCTGCTTCATTTACGACAGTTATTTCTACATCATCACGCGACGGAAAACCAACCAATAATTCTCGAAGAATCTCCTTAGTCACACATGCAGAATCAACTATTTCAAACACAAAATCTACAATTCTTATTTCTTCAGAATATTTTACCAATGATGAAGTATTCAATTTTTCTTTAATATTCTCAATTACACTTCTCATCAAAACATTCCACCTTTTCGCCTACTTAAACTGTTGATATACATCCTCGTTGTTTGTCATTATTCGAATATATTTTGCACCAGTTGTCACATCTTCTTCTGCAGATATTTTTTGCTTTATATCTTGTACGAAATCATTTACTTTAATTTCAATTCCTTCATTAACTTTATATAACTGTTTTACCCTAGCTTTTATCTCCTTGGGAACAACTGTAAATAATCTGTCAAATTTTTTATTTTCAGGCAATTCCATAAGTTTATTTTTTAATTCAGCTATACACTCTTGAGATAAAGTATCTGCATCATAATTATCCAAAATAACTGAGACCATTTCATTATAATCTAGTTGTTGTTCACTCTTCATATACCCTACAAATGTGTTTCTAATTACAGTATAATCACTTGGTGCATTTTTTTTAACTTCTCTTGTAAGAATTGTATCAATAGCATTAAACGCTCTTTTTGTATTTTGTGCATCCGTAGAGAGTTCTCTTAATTCCAGAAAATCATCCGCCCAATACTTTCCACTATTACTAACATATATCTTGGCTTCATTAACCAATATGTTTTCATCTTCTATACTGCAATTTAAAATACATGTTTTCCAGATTTTTTTCTGCTCACTAGAAAAACCTGATTTAAATGAAAAATCTGAATCATCAACAAACGAAGAATGTTCAACTTTCGCCAATAAATATGCATATGTATCTCCACTCTTAATAGCAGCCTGTATTAAACTCCCCTTTTTAACATTCTGACCCATATGATATATCTGCTCTTGCTTCAATTTTTCTTTATCAAAAAGTCTTTGAGCTATATCATCTGCATATGATTTTACCCTAATAGCCATTTCTTCAGATTCAATCTCTGTTACTTCAAGAAGGGAAAAAATGCTCCTAACATCATTAACTACCTGTGTTGACTGAGATGTTGGTACATAGGCTTTATTAACTACATTGTCATTAATATTCGTTAATAATTCAGTCACAAAATTATCAAAATTGGGGTGTATTTCTACCTCGCTAAAACTTTCAGCATCATAATCAATTTTATGAACTGCTTTGAACAAATAATCCATGTATTCATCCTCCTTAAAATAATACCAACTTATATTTATGATACAAAAACTCTTACACTTTACTATACTACTACTCCTCATAAATCTCCATATCATTTGCTACAATTTTCGAGCTTTTCCACCACTTGAAACTCATCCCTGAACTTCCACTTAATCTCAACAATACCGCAATCCTTTTATCACCAGTTACTCTATAACACTCATACAATTATCTTTCATATATTTCTTTCTCTTTTCGTATTTCCATTTCTACACAAAGCATAGCATGGGACCAATGTTTTTTTCATCTCCATCACTTCCTTTGTCATATCCAAAAATGTGTATCCACTGCTCTTCTTTCTCATACATGCATCTCTTCTATATCTTCGGCAAAAACGAACTTAAATCCGGCCTATCCTTAATTACTTCCCATCTACCGATTTTCATTTTCTTTATTATTTTTCCATTACCAAAATCTAGTAAATCTTCTCTTTTAAATCCAGCAATAAGTTTTCTTAAACTTCCCAAATCCGCTGATGTAAGTAAAAAAGCTTCTTCAGGATCCACTAGTTTACAATAAGCCCATAGTTGCCCTAAATCTCTTAAAGTTAATTTGGTCTTCTTAGCTTCTATAAAAACAAGTTTGATTTTTCCCTGTTTTTTTGCAATTCCAAGAACATCTATCTGTATATCTACTCCGTTCGCCTGTTCCTTTACAATGTCATATTTTGCAAGTACTCTATCAAGTCTCTCACTGTGACAGTCTGTTGTAATGATTTCATATCCCTTATAATTATCTATCATATACTGTTCAAGCCACATTCTCATTGGCTCATATAATTCTTCTTCTAACATTTGCTATCCTTACCATATCCTAAATCATAAGCTATTTCCTTCCATGAATCATAATGATGTCCCCTAATTTCTTCAGGTATGAATTCGTCATTTTCACTTGGATGGGCTGGTTTAGCTTTTTTATTTCCAGTTAATTCCCAATAATATCTGTGTGTTACATCAGAAACTCTTTTATTTTGCTGTTCAATAAACATAATCTGTTCATTAGCAAAGGTATCTAAAGCCTCATTTTTATGAATAACAGCAAATCCTATTGGCTCGTATTCATTTGCCCATACCTTAACCTGATGTTCTTTTTTCCAAAAATTTGGCTTTCCTTCGTTATATTTTTTTAGATTGCCATCTCTCATATTAGGATGTCCCCAATCAATATTTTGCACTGGAATATCTACACTTTTTAAAAGATTACAAAAATCTGTTACTAATTCCCAGTTTTGAGATATTTCAAAATACACTCTATGCATCTCTTTTTCAAAAAAATAATTTGATTTTCTTATATATCCTGTCACATCGGCAAAACCTTTAATAAACTGTCTTCTTTCATCCTCTGTAAATGAAAACACTTCTGGTGAAATCCTTATATTTTCATGTGATGTAGCCCTACCTATGTATCGTAAAATTTCTCTCATTAAATAATCTTCATTGGATTTACTAAATGAAAGATACGAAACATTTGCACTTTGATTAAACATTAAAGAAGTTCCAAGCAATGGTTCAAGTACTTGCCTTATATCTGTAATACTGGCTTTTACATATATGGCAACATCCTTTTGAAATTCCGTTTCTAATTTTTTATGTGGGATTTCGATTACAACTGTAGTTTCATTAACTCCTCTTTGTATTTCTCCATTACCAGTTATCATTCCTAGTAAATATGCCATTTCATTATTCATTACTTTCACCTTCTATTCTAAATGTAGCTTCTTTCATTTTTTCTGGTTTAAAAAACTTAATATACGGTGATTCAAATACATATACATCAGGGCTTTCATTTTTTATTATTTTCTCAAGCCAATTAATTTTTATGATATAATAATCATCACCCTTATCACGCATTTTCTGCATTTCATTTGATGTCATAGTAAACAAGCCATTTTTTCTTTTACTTGCTTTAACTTCAACATATAAATGCCTACTATTCAACTTAAGTTCTATGTCACATCCCTTACCAATAGATTTATCATCCCATTTTTCATTTTCTATTGCGCCTTCATTATGCCATATAATTTCAGTTAAATCCGCTTTTTGAATTCGTAATGCCTTTAACAATCTATTATCCCTGTTAATAAGTAATTTATATACATATTGTTCACCTAACCATCCTAAGCGAAATAATTGTTCCGTAGTAAATGATGTTTTCATCATTTCTGATTTTTTGGTATTTCTATGCGTGGGCTTATTTACAGATGATGTTATATGTACAATATTAGGTCGTATTATTGCTTTCCCATCAAGTAGTTTACTTGATAATGTCCGCAAAAAATTTGTATACACATTAAAACCTTTATAATATTCTTTTTCAAACTGAACTGCTTTTTCAATTACACATTTATGAATATATTCACTATTCTGCTGAGTCTTTGTGAATTTAAATCCATATTCTTTTACAAGTTCTGCAATAAAATGATTATCGTTTATTCTGTTCCCATATTTGTTATCCAAATAATCAACTAAACAGCTAGGACAACCATCCGTGTCGCTCAAATATATCCTAAACTGATATCCATATTTACTTTTTGGTTTTGTCACATAGGGAAACTCTTCCGAATATTTTCCTTTATATTCTTCTTTAAACTTATCTAGCTTATCTTCTGGTACAGTAGCTTCTATTCTTTCTATAACGCCAGGTTTTGCTAAATACCCTATTACTTCATACTTGTCTTCAATAGATTTCCATTCAATTCTGCTCACCGAATACTTCTCCTATACTCTGTTTGATGACTACGCTGTACACGTTGTCTTTCCATACCACTTACTTGCACTTATTTTTTTCATTTCTTTCTCTATATAATTTTTATCATTAACATTAAGTTCATATATTTTATAGACAATATCATTAAGCTGTTCATTAAGCTTATACCATTCATCATCCATATATGTAACTGTTTCCATTTTATTAACAATTGATACTACTTTTTCAAATGCATCATCATCAATAACAATAGGAATTCCTTTCAAATATTGAGCATCTGTATGGATTGTAAGTCTGGAATTATTAAATCCAAATCGTATTAAAAAATAATTACATACTCTTGAATGAAGTAATCCCAGAACATATTTACACATTTTCGTATTTTTAAGTTTTATCGTTGTTACCGTCTCCGATGGTTTCAAATTTCCACCAAAGCTTGCTGTAATTCCTGCTTCAGCACTAAAAATATTCTGAATAAATATTTGATTACCATCGTCTGGCACATCTTGATCTTTGAATCCAAATTTTCTTATTTGCTTTCCTCTTATTGCTTTTTCTGATTTATCTCGTCCACGTTTAATAGTATCAGTACAAACATCTCCCAATTGTTCATATGAATCTTTTAACTTATCATATATTGGAACTTCCTCATTATCTGTAAATACTATTATTTCATCTTCATAATAATCTTGTGCCACCTCTGACATAAATGTAATTTCACCATGATTATATGAATAAAATTTTATCTTATTATTCTCTTCATAACTATTTTTAACGGTCAAAACCACCTGTTCACCTCGGACAGTCTTAAAATGTATTCCAAGTTCAATTATAGAGATTATTGTCTTTTCTTTAAGCAGAGCTTCTCGTATATTCTTATATGATGAGATGTGCAGAAGATTCTTAGGTATAATAAATGATATAATACCATCCGTTTTTGCCAATTCAAATGCTCTATATATAGCTGCTACAAATAAATTAGATCCTGCACTTTTAACTTTTGCTACAAAATGTGCATCTCCTTCAATGCTCACATTTTTTCCTAATGGAGCATATGGTGGATTTCCAATAATATAATCGAACTTACTATGTTTCATCTTTTTCAATACTATGTCACCACTTTGCCCAATTGTATCCATTGTTTTAATCTTTTTAGATTCCGTTAATTCACGGCATTTTTTAACTGTCATTAAATCAAAATCGCATCCATAAACTTTACTATATCCTTTTTGCTGCAATGCATATATAAAGCTTCCTGTTCCACAACATGGATCTAATATACTTGCTTTTTCTGAAATTTCAAGAAATTTTACAATACTAGCTGCCAACTCAGTATCTGTATAAAATATCCCATTATTCTTTTTAAAATCTCCATCCAAAGACTTTTCATAATCTAAACTTTTCTCTTCAAAGGTAATGTTGTTACTCATTTCTATACATCTCCCATATTCTATCTGCAATTGCTTCTGCTAATAATGGCGGAACTGCATTTCCTATCTGACTTCTTATATAAAATTTACTTCCATAAAACACAAAATTGTCATCAAAGCTCTGAATCCTAGCTGCCTCCCTAGGCGTAATAGCTCTATTTAGTTCAGGATGAGAATTAGTTCCATTAGAAGGAGTGTCAAATCTAGTATCTATTGTTGGTGAAACCTCATCCCATACAAGTCTTCCCCAAGTTGTATTAAATTTTTGTTTTCCCCATAGTTCTTCTGGTAAACACTCTTTTCCTTTTTCTGCTGGTATCATTGCCAATTTTTCTAAAGCCTTCTCTGAATGTGCTGATGCCTTATGATTATATAAATGCTTACTGCCTTTTCTCATAAATTTTTGATACTCAGTCTTTGGAGCTGTAATATATTCTTGTTCAAATTTACCTTCTGCCGATTGTAAATATGCCAAATCTGATATAGCATCTCTAACTGTAACTATACATTCATTTCCCTTAGGTAAGGTAATATCCTTATGCTTTGAACATATAAATATAGCTCTCTCTCTTGCCTGCGGTACTCCAAATTTTTTTGCATTAAGTACTCCATATTGCACCTTGTATCCTAATTTATGGATATAATTAAGAATCTCATCCTTAAACCATCCACCTGCCGTATTCAATAAACTTTTTACATTTTCTATAACAAACACTTCTGGTTGTATTTCTTGAACCAGATTCAGATATTCCATAAAAAGAAAATTTCTCGGATCATTTAATCCTAATTTTTTTCCTTTCATTGAAAATCCTTGACAAGGTGGTCCACCTATAATCATATTTACGCTCTTTAATTTTGACTCTATAATTATCCTATCCTTAGTCTTATCATCTGTAATATCTCCAACAATCACCTCTGTATCCGGCATATTCTTCTTAAATGTATCTGCTGCCTTTTCATTAAAATCTATTGCAACAACTGTTTTAAAATGTGAATTTTTATGCATTCCATACGAAAATCCGCCAGCTCCACAAAATAAATCTAATATATTAAACTCTTTTATTTGACTCATAATTCTTTCTCCTACTAAAAGTAAAAGATCTCCTATATTTTAGTATCATACTACATTCTATGTACAATAAAACGGACACATGTAAAATCAATTAATCATTACAATGCTGCGTTTCCACTTTTTACCCTCTCATCCACTTCAGAAAATTTAAACTTCCAAAGTCATCCTATCTTATGTACCGGTACATCCGTTTTTTTAATCCAATTTCTTATAGTGTCTTTTGTTACACCTAAATATTCTGATGTTTCTTCTAAATTCGGCCATTTTTCAGTAGTCTCAGACATAGTCTTTCTCCAATTCTGAAATGCAAAATATAACAAGTAAATTATAACACGAACAGCTGTTTTCCTCAACTGCCATTTCACTCTCTTGAGTTTCTGCTATTTCACTCTCTTGAGTTTCCATGTTTTTATCCACAAAGCCACATTTTCATAGACGTGTTATAAACAGCTTTCAAAAATCCGGCAGATTGATGTTTTAGAAAAACTCTGGCAATTTGAAATTACATTTTACGGAAACTCAAACAATTACAAATTAAATCTTACTTTATAGGTTTATTTCCAGTTCAAGGCAATTCCATTCTTCTCCCATTACAGCATACTTTTCTATTTCATCTTGAGATACATCCTCAAAACCTATCGCCTTATAGCAATAATAAGCTGATTCATTATTCTCAAAAACACCTAATGAGACTTTATTAACGCCGAATATTTCTTTAGCATATTTTAAGCCTAATTTCAGCATATTTTTTCCATATCCCCGCCCACGTTTTCTCGAATCAACGATTACAAAGCCAAACCGTAATTCATTAAAAAATTCATTTGGTCTTCTCATGGTAAAAAATCCCACTACATCGTTATCATCTATAGCAGTAAATGCCATAAGATTACTTACTGTATCGAATTGCTCCTCAGAAATTGGATATTCTCCTAAAACTCCTGCTGTCCATTTATAAAAAGAGCTCTCGTCTTTTATCCATGACATAATTATTTCTGCATCACTTTTATTGTATGGCCTTAATCTTAACATACTTGTCTCCTTTTTCATTTACCTAAAATTTTGTTTATCATATTCTGTTTGCCCTTCATGTATGCAACCCTGTCATCTGCATACTTACTTTGCATTTCTTTCTTTAAATTTTCATACTGCAATGCCACATTCTCATTGTCATTAAGATAATCCCTGAAATGAATATATTTTACTCAGTTCCGTTCCATTTTACAATATGAATATGATGTGTTCTGATGTCTGCCTCCATATCACCCATTACATAGAGCAAGGTTTCTATGCCAAGTTTCCGTATTTTTATCCACAAAGCCACGTTTTCATAGGCGTGTTATAAACAGCTTTTAAAAATCGGCAAAAATAAATAGAACGGGGAATTTCAATTTTTTCAAATAAAATTTCAAAACACCTGTCCAAGCCAGACAAAAAGTTTTCTGACGATATGACTTATTTTCCCCAGATTATTCAGTCTGCTGCCACACCCACTATGAGAAGAGCTTTTCTATGAGCAATCAACACAAACATCCAACTATAATTTTTAAAATCAACGATGCTGAACGCAAACAAATCGAAGACCGTATCCTTGCCAGCGGCATGATGAATAAAGATTACTTTGTCCGTTCCTGCATCTATAACCGCATCTGTGTTATCGGCAAAAGAAACCATATATCCTCTTGTACAGACTGTTAATGCTCTGTATCTGCAATTACTTGACATGCAGAAAGCATTTATTGAATGCTGTGAACCCACAGCTTTAAACAATCTTCCTACAAGTGATGAAATCAAAGAACTACAGACCGACTATAACAATATGCTTACAGCCATCATTGATCTGCTTGATGGTGCTAAGTATCTGTGGGAAGGAGAACACCATGAAGCAAAATAACCCTTGTTACCTGTTTGGTATGTATAAACCTGATACTGATTCAGTTATTGTTAATGCCATCTATGATACCTATATCGGCTGGCACAGGGAAATCCTCTCCTGTATGCTGAATTAGCTTGTAAACCTAATGGATTACAGGATTATGTGGAAGCTATGAATGAATTTAATTAATATAAGACTGGATATATTTAATCCACAGGCTTAATATATCTTCTTTTAGTTGTTCCAATACAAGCCAACTATGTTTAATAAATGCATCTGTTTCTTTTATCACAGGAAATGTCAGCCACAATTCCGTGATGATTGATGCTTGACAGTCTTCTTCAAGTTAGCTATAATAACTGGTGCAAAATTTTAGTGGACTTTTCCGGATTCGGTCATCTTTTTGCCACACAGCTATCTTGTGATAGTTGTGTGGCTTTTTTGTTGCCTGTATCTCGGAAGTATTAGCAGAATGGAGGACTATATCTGTATGGGAAAAAATTTTTTGTCTCTTATCAAGACACACCGTAGTGTACGGGCTTATAAATCGGAACCTGTCCCTTCCAAGGCTTTGGACGCTGTACTGGAAGCAAGGACTTATGTTGAGGACGGAAGTTGCGTCCTTGAAAATATGATGCCCGCTGCCCATGCCCTTGGCCTGGGAACCATATGGGTACATCGGGAACGTGAGATTTTTGACAGCGAAAGCGGCAATGATCTCCTGCAGGAGTGGAAGCTACCGGAAACCTTGCGTGGCGTCGGGGCGATTGTATTGGGCTATCCGGTCCAGGAAGCCGGTCAGCACGCAGCACGCAAACAAAACTATATTGTTCGGACAATTTGTGGAGAAGAGGGAAAGCATGCAGACCAATAACAAAATGGCGGTCGTGCCCGTTGGAAAACTTATCTGGCAAATGTCGATACCGCCGCTGATTTCCATGTTTCTGCAATATTCCTATAATCTGATAGACAGCGCGTTTGTAGCACAGCTGAGTGAAAATGCTTTGACGGCGGTTTCCCTGTCGTTTCCCATTACAACTTTGATGAATGCGACATCTATCTGGATCGGCGTTGGCGTGAATGTACTGATTGCAGGGTATCTTGGACAGAGAAAGCAGAATGAGGCAAATACTACCGTCACACATGGATTGTTACTGGCCTTTGGAATTGGTGCTTTGCTCAATCTTCTGTCATTACTGATTATGAAACCCTACTTTGGGGCATTCACCAATAACGAAGAAGTTTATCAGTTGAGTCTTGCCTATATGAGCGTATGTTCATTCATGCAAATTCCCAACATGGTGCATATCGCAATCCAGAAGATGATACAGGCTACCGGGAACATGCTTGCTCCTATGTGGTTCCAGATTGCAGGAGTGGTCGTTAATTTTGTATTTGACCCACTACTAATTTTTGGTATTGGTGTTTTTCCAGCTATGGGAATCCGTGGCGCTGCAGTGGCTACTGTTGCAGGCTATTTGTCATCCATGATTTTGGCATTTGCCTTGCTGCTGGGCAAAAAGCAAAAAGTGCGGATAAAAATCAAAGAATTTCATATACAAAAGTGGATGATTGCCCGTATATTCGCCCTTGGCTTACCATCTTTCATTATGAATGCCCTCAGTTCGTTTATGGTGACATTCGTCAATCTGTTTCTGGTGACGTATTCCGATACGGCGATTGCATTCTTCGGTGCGTATTTTAAGGTGCAACAGCTGATCGTTATGACAGTAAACGGCTTGATTCAGGGCTGTTTGCCTATTATGCGGTTTAACTACAGTGCGGGAAACAGAGATAGGCTGCACTCCGCTTTCCGATACGGAACCGCTTTGGTCTCCGGTATGATGATACTGGGAACATTGACCGTCAACTTCTTTCCGGCGCAGCTTTTGGAATTATTTACAGCGTCGGAAGCCATGCGCTCCTTTGGAATATCCGCTATGCGAATTATGGCGGCAAGCTATCTGTTTTGTGGTCTCTCTACCATGATTTCCACCTATTTTCAAGCGACAGAAAAAGTAGGTTCCAGCATAGCGATTCAATTATGCAGACAACTGCTTTTCCTTGTTCCTGCCTTATGGTGTCTGAACAAATTATTCCAACTGAACGGAATCTGGCTTGCATTTCCTGTTGCGGAAACCGCCACTATGCTCATTGCTCTCGTAATAATGGCATGGCATCGCCACAAAAATATCTTATAACATGATCCAAGGAGGAGAAATGATGAACGATACTTTTATGAAAGAAAAACCGGTATTGCCGCTGATTTTATCCATGACCCTGCCTATGGTTTTATCCATGCTGGTTAATTCTCTATACAACATTATCGACAGCTTTTTCGTCGCGCAGATCAGCGAGGAAGCTATGACAGCATTATCACTGGTTTACCCGGTTCAAAATTTTATCAATGCTGTTGGAATTGGATTTGGCGTTGGAATCAACTCAGTGATTGCCTTCTATCTAGGCGCTGGCGATAACAAAAAAGCAGATCAAGCTGCCACGCAGGGACTTGTGCTTGCCATGATTCACGGCGTTGTTATGACAGTCTGCTGTATTACAATGATGCCGGCTTTTTTAGGAATGTTCACTTCATCCAAGACAGTGATTGAACTTGGTGTCCGCTATTCTGTTATTGCGTTCGCTTTTACATTGATTATCATTGTTGGTATTACATTCGAAAAACTATTCCAAGCTGTAGGAAACATGAAAACAACCATGATCAGCTTGATGTGTGGGTGTATAACAAACATTGTCTTAGACCCCGTTCTGATTTTTGGCTATGGTCCATTCCCTAAAATGGGAATCGAAGGCGCCGCTCTGGCAACCGGTATCGGGCAGGCCTTGACGCTTGCGATTTATCTGGTCGTTTATTTTGTGCGGCCAATTCCCGTGCATATCCGCAGGCAGTACTTTTTGCTCAACAAAAAGATGGTAATAAAGCTGTACTCCATCGGCATTCCCGCAACCTTGAATCTTGCGCTCCCATCTCTTTTGATTTCGGTGCTCAATGCTATTTTGGCGGCATATTCCGAAGTGTATATTCTGGTTTTGGGAATCTATTACAAATTGCAGACATTCATCTATCTTCCGGCTAATGGCATTGTTCAGGGGATGCGCCCATTGATCGGCTATAACTACGGTGCAGGGGAGAACAAAAGAGTCAGCCAGATTTATAAAATCGTCTTGTGCATGAGCGGTATCATTATGGTGCTTGGGACAGTGATATGTCTGCTAATCCCCGGCCAGCTTATTGGGCTGTTTACACACACAGAAGCGACAATCCAGACCGGGGAAACAGCCCTGCGTATCATCAGCGCCGGTTTTCTCGTCTCGGCGGTTTCCGTTACATCTTCCGGCGCACTGGAGGGACTTGGAAAAGGCACACCTTCATTACTGATTTCACTTTTCCGGTATGTTGTGGTTATCATCCCAATTGCGTTTTTACTCAGTAGGCTTTTCGGAGCGGTTGGCGTCTGGAATGCGTTTTGGATCACGGAAGCGATTACAGCAATCATTTCTATTTGTATTTACTACAAGTCAATAGCACTATAAAGTTATACTTAAATATGTCCAATAAATATCAAAGAAGAATGTACAAATGTTATGATATGTGAATTACAAGAAGGAACTAATAATGATATTAAAGAATCAAATCATAACAGATATAAAATCAAAAATAGCTAGAGAATTGGAGGTAGATAGACGAACTGTTGCCAGTCCCTTTCTTATTATGTACTACGCAGAGGAACAATATTTTATCAAACAATACAAAAAGAACAAAGCAGCATTTGAAGATGTAAAAAATGAGTTATTGCTTATTTTGGATGAAACGAATGTAACAGAGTTAAATTTGGTAGTTTCTTATGATAGTGAAAAGGGATGCATTCTCCAGTATTACAACAGAACAACATATTCCATTGATCATGATAATTTCATTGATGCAAATGGAGAAAGCTATATCATTGTTGACAAATCTTTTAGTGATTACAGTTTAAGCAAAATATATGTTACACACTATGCACCGCGAAATGATGACAAAATACACAAATTTGGTAATGATTGGTACTTAATTACACCAAATTAAATTATCCAGCCAACATTTCCAAAATTATTGTCATTTGATTGTCATCGGGCAAAAAACGAGCCAAGAAGCGCCGTAAATTCGGCATTTCTTGGCTCTTGTACGTTATTCAAACTCGCAGAGTCTGGTTTGATTCAGGTTATTTTAATATGGTTATCTATACTGTTTTGTATTGATAATTCATACTTTTCCACTCATTATTTTTGGTTCCACACATTTTTAGTACCAATCCAGTACCATTGCTATATTGTCATTATTGTGTGTAGTTCCGGTGGCTTGCAGGTATGTTTGCTATTCAGAAGATAATCATCCAACACTTTGGTTGCCCATGTCCTGAACTGCGTTGCACGTTCTGAATTAATTCGATACCCCACAGCAATAATAGCTGTACTTGTTTGTAAGTATCCCTCTTGGTCATTTCTATACTTTCCTCATCCTCTAAATCCATAAAATCCGCCACATCTTTTGGACCGGCATAATTTTCGGATGTAAATTTACCTGCGAACTTCTCTTTCGCTTCTATCACAATATTTTTATCCCTTACGGGTTCAAATTCTTTTGCCAGTTCTCTTACTCCACCAATATAATGTTTGATAATAAAGTAAGACAATCAGCTTATCTGTTTCCGGATACCCATTATCTGATTCCCATTTTGAAACCGCTTGGCAAGATACACCAAACATGTCTGCGAGCTGGAATTTGTTAATTAGGATTGCTCTCTTAACATTCCCCAAATACACTCCAGTAATGTTAGTGCAAGGATAATGTTAATAACACGGAAATGCCGCAGATAAAACTTCTGAATCAGTACGCCCAAGCCAATCCAAGTACAGGTTGCGATCGTTCCGATCGTTGCAATAACCAGCTCAAAAAACAGCAAAGCCGGAAAAGAGGACATATATCCTACAACATAACCCGTTAGTGCGGTAACTCCGAACATATAGATCTTCACATTGACAAATTGCAGCATGAAGCCTTTCAGAAACGATGCCGATTGCTCTGCGTTTTCTGTTGACGGCTTACTGAAAGCAATATGAATCGCAAGCCACAGGATATAGGCTGCTCCGATGTACTTCATCACTTCCATTCCATTTGGAAGCAAAGAATTAACCCCATATACGAAAATTGCGCATAAGATTTGTACTACATAGTAGCCTGCAAAAATTCCAAAGAACAGCGGCTTTCCTTTTTTATATCCATAGTTTGTTACGGTATTTAATGCCAGAATATTTCCCGGTCCCGGAGTAAAGGCATTTATAACGCAATAAATCAGAAAATTGCTCAGTACCGCCATAGGCATAATCATCAACCACCTTTCTGCTGTTATTATATCAGCAAACAGCGGTACATACATAACACCTATTTTATATGATTATCCATAGCCTATGACTATGGATTGGCTGGAGCATATTTCCGTAATTCTTCCAGATAGCTTTTTCCAAGTTCACTTAATTCCTGATTTTCATTCAGCACATATCCAATATGCAT
>OLRO01000082.1_pt1 | contig 92958 bp, 78 predicted proteins | sample 1673131 | NCBI WGS metagenome assembly OLRO01 (sample SAMEA3136757, study PRJEB25190) | human gut metagenome | biome: human gut; feature: human-associated habitat; material: faeces | place: Austria | collected 2013 | reverse complement strand
TTATCTTAGTTCTCTGATGACAGAACAATTTAATATATTGGCTGCAAAATAGTTTATATATTGCTGACATAATAAGCAATATGTGGTTTCGCAATAACTTCTGGTATGGGAAGTTTGAGTTAATTAGTCGTCAAAGGTCTGATGATTTTCCAAAGGCGGATCCGTCGCTTTGGTGATAGGATTGATATTGTTCGAGCCATTTTCATCATCTTCCCACTGTTCTATGTAATAGCCTTTAGAGTAGTCATGCATAAATACTACGTGACGAACGGTAAAAAATACTACTGTGATAACGGCCACAGAACATAGTCCGACAACCGTCCAATAAAGCGTCATATTTCTCAGGTGTAATTCATCAGCCGTGTGAAAAGAAAGCTGATCTCTGATCTCGGACGGGTGACCAAATTCTTTCGTCAAGTCAGTATAGGTTGCTTCAGGATGTTCTTCTAAGTAACATAGAAGAGCATCTTTTAATTCTTGAATAAATTGTCTTTTAAATCGCCGTTTTCCTCTGTACAGGCGTTTAACCTGTCGGATATATTTCTTCGCTGCTGTATTTTTCAAAAAAGCCCTCCCTAGGAATCTTTGTTTTCAGATTCCGTATATGATAGTAGTTGTTCAATAGCACCGGAAATCAGTTTGTACTCGGTAAGCAATTCCTGTAAATACTGCCGTCCGCTGTCGGTTATATAATAATAGACGCGAGTTCGTCTTTCACCGACTTTGACCTGTTCGGAATCTAAATAGCCGTTTTGGTTCAATCGGTACAACGTTGGATACATCGTTGTTTCCTTGAGCTCATATTGGCTACTGGTATGTTCAGAAAGCTCTTGGGCGAGCTGATAGCCATATTTCTTGCCGGATTGCAGTAGCAGTAATAAGACCAGTTCTATTGTGCCATGTTTTATATTGTTGTGTCTTCGTATTTTTTTCGCCATAATCATACACCTTTTCCAATAAAGAATAGTTACAATTCCATATTAGAAGAAAATAAAATTCATGTCAATATAAATGTTTTCATAATACTATTTAATAAAAAGTATTTGACAAAGAGCAATTGTGGGTGTACTATTTTTATTAATAGGAAACTGCTGTTGTGTAGCGTGACATCATCAAGAATTGCTATGAGGAGGAGAAGGTATATGGGGGCAAGAAAACAAACGATCAAGATCATTTCTTTTGTGTGTTGTGCAGCTATTGTAGCAGGGATTGTGACTGCGAAGGTTCGTGAATTTTCGGACAATAGCACGGAGAGTGTTCAGGAGCAGGCGCAGAAGGAAGAAAATTTAGAAGATACGAAAAATACAACCGATAAAAAAACACCAGACGGAAAACAGGGTATCAAAGACGTTCACGAAAAAGATATTCAGATTAAGGTAAATACGCTGCAGCTAAATGAGGAAAACGAAGATTGTGGCATTTTTTTTACATTGCAGTCTGCAACTTACAAAAAGGCAAAGTACGTTTTGACTTGTAAAATAAAAAATAGCCGTAAAGGCGAGACCGTTGATGTGGAGAAGTTTGCAAAGGGTTTTTCGGTCAAACTGGGAGAAGCAGAGTGGAATGCAGTTTTGCTTACGGGGAGAAAAACCCTCAAATATCATGAAACAACAGAGGCAAAAATGTTAGTGAAATGCAAGCAGGATGTTTCGGGAGACATGACGAATTATCGTTTGTTTTATACAACGGAACCAGAGGAAGACGAGGATCAAATACAACAATTTCGCACGGAATATATCGTAAAAAAGTAGATGGGGAGTAATAAGATGTTTCTGTATTTTTGGAAAAGATTACTACATAAAAAGAATTTTTATCTGGCATTATTGGCTGGAGCAATGCTATCTATGTTATACATTGCAAAGGATGTGTATCCATATAGAGCGTTAAAATATGGACATTCCGTATATACAATATGGATGGGAGGTTTTAACGGGTCGATATATGCTTCGCTTTTTTATCTATTAGTGCCATTGCTTGCAGCAATACCAATGGCGGACACGTGGCTTTCTGACAGACAAAGTGGTTATTATCAATTTGTGCAGACTAGAAATAAGACAAAGCAGTATTTTCGTGGATTATACGTGTGCAATTTTACGGCGGGCGGTTTGGTTACTATTTTTCCGTTGGCGATAAACCTCTATGCGTGTTTTTTGCTCGTCCCGGATGAAAAGCCGGATTTGATATTATGGGATACACATACCGTGAGCTTATATGGAAAAGAGACGTTATTTCCGAGCGTTTTTTATGATTATCCGTTATTGCATATCTGTTTGTTTTTATTCTTTGCCTTTTGTATAGGGGGACTTTTGGCAGGTGTTGCGTTAGCACTTAGCGGCTTGCTTAAAAATATATTTATGGTTTGGGTGTCCGTGTTTGTGTTGAACTATTTATATGAATCTTTGGTTGGCATTGTCTGCAAAAATGGTGCGGCAACCTATTATCCGCTCACCTATGCACATCAAGTCGCTCCCTTGGGGGAGATGGAATTATCGGTTATGGTAACGTTAATGATCCTGTTATTGGGAATCACAATAATTGGGATGTGCTGGGGAGCAAAGAGGCATGAGTTGGATTAAACGGATCGGGGAATGACTGAATGAAAACATGATGTTTCGATTAGTAACAGGTCGTGAGTTCAGTGAAAGGCAGAGGAGAGTAACGCGTGAAAAACATGATGGTTGGGTTGATAAAAAGAGATAGTTGGCTGTTGCTGCATCAGTGGAGGAGACTCGTTGTATATTTTGGGAGTATTTTGCTGATAGACATTATGTTAGTGATGTATGAGCGTAGCGCAGTTATAGAACAGGAAATTTTGGGGGTTTCTGTGCAAAGATTTCTTTCAGAACCGGATAAATTTCCAATTCAGTGGGTATGGAACCAAGTGGGGATATTAATCATTGTCATTGACTTTATTCGAAAAGATCTTTCACGGAATACAAGCTGTTTTATGCCGCACATTCCAAAAAGAAAATGGTATTGGTATAGCAAGATATTATGCGGAGGTGTTTTGGCGTGTGGGATAGTCGTCTTTCAAATACTGGAAAAACAATTCATCTTATCTGCTTATAGCAGTGCGGATTATTGTATTAACATAAATAGCACAATGCTATTGGAGTCTGAGATATTATTGCTGCTTGGAATGTGTACCATATATTGGCTGTATGCGATTGTATCCTTGTTTGGAAATGAAATAATAGGATTTATAGTGTGCACTGCTTATGTTGTTTTGGGTTTGCCGGTGAAGTTCCCTGTATTTTATTGTGCCGGTTTTATGTATCGTCGGGGAACGATTGGTATGGCAATTGCAATGGCAGGGATTGTGTTGGCGTTTACACTAATTGCCGGTACAAAGAAAATAAATCGCATGGATATTTTTAGTGAGTAAAACAATAGAAAAAAGGCTTAACAACGAGCGGAAATGAGGTAGACGATGGACTATATCAGATTAAAAGATGTATATAAAACAATGAAAGGAACGCAGGTATTAAAAGGCGTAAATCTTACGGTAGAGCAGGGGGATATCGTAGGTATAAGGGGAATTAATGGTTCCGGAAAAACAATGGTTTTACGAGCAATAGCGGGGCTTATTCGTGTGGATGGCAGTGTGGAGATTGGTGGCAAGAAAATGGAACCGGGAGAGTGCCCCAAAGATATAGGAGTCCTTGTCGAAATGCCGGGATTTTTGCCGGAATTTACAGGAAAGAAAAACCTGCAGTTATTGGGAATGCTGCAAGAGGGAGTAACAGAAGAAGATATTGAGGAAGCGATGAATGCGGTTGGGTTAGATCCGAAAGATCGAAGACATTATAAAAAGTATTCGCTGGGAATGAAAGAACGGCTCGGTATTGCACAGGCAATTTTGAAAAAGCCGAAGTTGATTTTATTGGACGAACCAACGAATGGAATCGACAGCGATGGTATACAAATGTTGGAAGAATTGTTGCGGCGTCTAAAAGAAGCGGGAAGCACCATTGTCGTAACAAGCCATGATCGCGACTTCTTGGATGCGGTGACTTCGCAGTGTTACGAAATGAAAGAGGGAAGCTTAAGGTGAGAATGTGTATAACTAGTGGAGAATGTTTCATAAAATTATGGAATGAAAGAAAGGGAACCTAGGATGAATGTATTAATTTCTGAAAAAAGCAAACAACGATTTAAATTTGGAGCAATAGTTATGATATTTCTTGCCCTAATCGTCCTTTTTGTCGTGCGGTATCAGATAGTAAATGGAAAAGTCTTACATCATGTGAAACATGAGGTGATACCATATGGTGAGAATTATGAGATGGCAGACATTACCTACAACATACAGAAATCACCGGTTTGGAGAAAAATATATGATGAAGATTATCGGATGAAAATATACAAATACGAGACGAAGGTTACAGTTGTGAATCACAGTGACAAGACAGTATCCATCTATGATATCGTACCCAATTACTGCCTGCTGTCTGGAGGGAGTATTTGGTACGGTAATGTCCAAACAACGGAAAAAGATTCTATAGATAGTGGGGATAAAGTAACCTTGAATTTGTTTTTTGATGTCATACCGGAGGAGGGTATGCAGGCATCTATTTACGAAACGGCAGCACTGTATTATGTTATGAGGGAGAAAGGCAGGACATATAAGATAGAATATCGGTGAGTTAAATTGTAAAAACAATATATAAATATTATACAAATTGGAATATTGACGATAAATATAATTCATTGTAACTTTTAATGGAATTATGATAATAAGGAGAAGGATTTATATAGCATATAGAAATAACCTGCTTACAGGCATAACAGAATTATTGGTACTATCTATATTAAATAAAATGGATAGTTATATTTATGAGATCGTAAAATTAATCGCTAACGATTCTGATAATAGGCTGACGCTATCTAGTAATACGGTTTATGCATCCGCATACAAATTAGAACAAGCGCAAATGATCAGTGAATATTCTAAACTTGTCGGGAAAAAAAGAACACGTATATATTATCATATTGAACCCAAAGGGCGGGAACACCTTAAAGAATTACAAACAAGTTATACGAACATGACAATGGGGGTTCAACGAATATTTGATAAATTAGGGGGGAGTGAAGCAAATGAATAAGATAAGCAGAAAATACATATCAGAAATCAAAACGTTTTTCCGATAATGGGAAATGCGAACTAAAATATATTTTTAAATTCTCAATTGCTGTTGAGGAATATTGCGATGAGGAAAATATTATCAAAACACTAGATAAAATGGGAATAGTGGCATGTTAGCTGATATTTCCATTGTTTATTTTTCACTAAAATTCAATAGTCGAATATACAAAGTGCACCAGACCAGCAAGATTTTTAACTTGAAAAATTGTTTAGGTTGATGAATTTACCCACCAAAATTTGATGCTTTTGTCTATAGCTATTCTAAAAGCTGTGTTATATAATGCAACATACGAAAGAAAAAATGTATATGGGCAAGGGAGGAATGGCTATGGTGAAAACATACGAAGAATTGGAACTCAAAGACGACTTTATGTTTAGTGTGATCATGCGTGATCCCAGATATGTAAAACCGTTTTTGGAAACAATCCTTAGGATTAAGATTGCAAAAATCGAATATCCAGAGGTGCAGAAAAACATTGACATAGCAGCGGGTGCCAAAGGTATCCGCCTTGATGTATATGTCGAGGATGAAAAACATACGGTCTTTAACCTGGAAATGCAGACAACCACTGCGAGAAACCTGCCCAAACGGATGCGATATTATCAAGGAATGATAGACCTGAATATTTTGGAAAAAGGTGATGATTATAATCACTTGAAGAAAAGCTATGTCATCTTTATTTGTACCTTTGATCCGTTTGGTTTGGGGCGGCATATTTATACTTTTGAGAACCGTTGTAGCGAAGATACCACATTGACATTAAACGATGGCACCGTTAAGATAATCTTAAACACAAAAGGGACTTTGGATGATGTAAGTCCTGAAATGAAACGATTGTTGGATTATGTTGACGGAAAAGGCGTATCGGATACCTTCACAAGAGATTTGGAGGAGGCGGTACAGTCCGCCCGTCAAAACGAGAAATGGAGGTTGGATTATATGACATTACAGCAGGAATATAGAGAACGCTTCCAGGAGGGTAAGGTCGAAGGCATTAAAGAAGGTAAGATTGAAGGTTTAAGGGAGGGAAAGATTGTAGGAAAAATTGAGACCTTATATGAGGAACTTCATATGACCGTGGTTGAGATCGCAGAGAAATTAGCGATTTCGGAAGAAGAGGTGCAAAGGATCGTAGATGCCTTGTAAGTCCTACCTATATATAATGTACCCTATAAGGTGGACACAGTAAGAAAAAGGGATTGTCCAGAATGTTAATCATCGCTAGAGAAAATAATAAATAATTGCTAGGTCTGAAATTACTGAAAGGAGCCTTAATTGTGAACACTTTAACAAAGGGAGATATTCATAAAAATAGACATTATTGTTAAAAATTATAAGGCCAGAGTGTGGACACGATGAAAAGGGGGATGCCCCTATTAAGTGGACATGTGAAAAAGGAATCAAATCCTATAAAGTAGACGCTGGTTAAAGGCAATAAATTAATAAAAATGGACACATGAGTATTTCTAAGAACAAGGGCATCTGATACGATAAGATCAAGATTGGAGAGGATGCAATGAAAGAATATACTGCAAAAGAAATGAAACTGTTAAAAGCAAATCCATATACGTTCAAGGTAACTAAGAATAAATTGTATTTTACAATCAAATTTAAGGAAGCTTTTGGACTGCATATTATGATAAGAAAACGAAACAGCATGAATGTATGATAGAACCATATCATGCTAGAGTGTTCCGAAACGAGCAAAAGCATAAAACGGCACAAATGAATGATTATAAAACAAAACATATTGACAATTGACATATGAGATGATATATATATATACATATACAAATAATCTAACAAGTTCTTTTGCTCTTATGTTCTAAAACGAGAAGTGTGTATATGTTGGACAGATTTACTAGCATGGATTTGTATCCTTTATAGGTGCAGATTCCTGCCATAGGCGCAGTTTTGGTATAGTAAATCAAGGGTTGTATCCTTAAGAGAGGAAGAACTTGTTGCCAACAGGGAAAGGTAGGGAACATGGGAGAGAAAGACATTGCGGAGAAGGTACTGGAGGATTACAATGACGTTTTTGCGGATATAGTGAATGTGTTATTGTTTCAGGGAGAACAGATCGTAAAGCCGGAGCAATTGGAGGATAAAACATTACGGTCTTCTTATAAGGCAGATGGTAAATTACGCGAAATAGTGAGAGATGTCGGAAAGAATTGGAATCAGGACACCATACGCATCGCCTGTTTGGGGATTGAAAATCAGACAGATTCTGATGCGGATATGCCATTGAGAGTTATTTCGTATGATGGAGCAGAATATCGTGCTCAGTTAATTAGAGATATATCTTCACAGGATGGTGGAGATGATGATATAATATCTACCAAGAAGAGGCGTGATGTAAAGCGTTATCCGGTTGTGACATTGGTGCTGTATTTTGGCTATGAGAAACCTTGGAGTTCCTCGAAGAGTCTTTTGGATCGACTAACTGTTTCAGATGCATTGAAACCATATGTGCAGGACTATCGGATCAATGTATTTGAAATCGCATATCTTACGCCGGAACAGGTAAAACTATTTCAGAGTGATTTTCGCATTGTAGCGGATTATTTTGTGCAGAAACGGTTAAATCATGAATATAAACCATCGCCACAGAAAATGAAGCATGTGCATGCAGTTTTGCAAATGATGAGCATAATGACGGGCGATCATCGATTTGAGGATGCATATAATGATGCGATACAGAAGGAGGAGTTGAATATGTGTGAGGTATTGGATAGAGTAGAGAAAAAAGGATATGATGCTGGAAGAATTGCCGGCAAAATAGATGTGTTCTATCATGAACTAGGTATGTCCGTATCTGAGATTGCAGAGAAACTGAGCATAACAGAGAGCGAAGTGCAGAAAATTCTTGATGAATCGGAATAATTCAGAAGACTTTGAAAGAACATTATATTAATGCTTTGTAAGATAAACAGTCCTTTTATGATGTTTCATACTGGGGCTGTTTTTTGTTGTTCAAATTAAGCTGATAATCGCACGTGACAACAAAATAAATTTTTTCAACCGCCTGAAAGTTATAATATCCCTTAAAAGGGTAATATTGCTGTTTGTATGCAAATTCCTGGAAAATTAAGATGTAGAACAAAGAAACAAGGTAGTGACGTGCACTATCTAGATAAGGAAATTTGCTCCAATAGACAAATTAGTTTCTAAAATTACGACATCTAAAAAACAACAATCCGTTTCGGTGCAAAAGGAAACGGAACGAGAACGCACATATTGAGCACTTCCGAGAAAAGTAATGTAGCCATGAGGGTTGAGAAATGTTGAATACTTCTGTATAATGGGTTTAAATATGTACGTTATGTCGATCTCGTAAATTAGGAAACATGAATATCGAGCAATGCCTAGTGATTATTTCATTAACAAAGGAGAGGTGGGTAATATGAAGAAGAATACTAAGCAAACAAAAGATGACAAAATGAAAAAGCCAAAGCAGCATCCAAAGCCAAAGGGATTTCGAATGGGACTGCGAGCAAAGATATTGGGGATATCGTTGCCAATTACCATCATTATGGTTATTGCAATGATCGCCATTGCTTACAGTGTTTCGGAGAAAGACATCATGAAATCTTCTCAGAGCTTGCTGCGAACATCAGCAAAAGATCAAGGAAATCAGATCGAGGCGTGGTTGAATCGTAAACTGGACGAAGTTAAAACAGTAAAGTACGACTTAGAACATTCCGGTGCAGTGAAGGATCAAAAGTTGTTACAGAAGAAATTAAACGATTATTATGCGTTGGATGATTCTTTTGTTGGTGGCTTTTATGTGACGGACACAGCAGGAACTGTCATGAAAGCTGATGACAATACGACACAGATCAATAATGCAAAAGATCAGATATGGTATCAAAAAGGGCTAACCAGAATGAATCCGGGTTATACGCCTGTTTTTGAAGATGATGAGAATCATATGATGATCAGTGCATGTGGCATGTTGGACGATGCAACGAACATTCGTATATTGTCAACAAACTTGTCTCTTGATTCGGTGAATATTATTGTCAATTCCAGTGTATCCATGCAAGGGGCTGAGTCGTTGCTTGTAGACAAAAGTACAGGCGATATTCTTGCATCGCGTGAATCAGAATTGATCGCAACATCCTTAAAAGATACATCCAATGGCTTTCTTAAAAATGTTGCAGATAAAATCAACAAAGATGACGAGTCGGTGACAACAATACGTAATAAAGTAGTTGTTACGCGCGAAATTGCAGGAACGGATTGGGTCCTTGTTTCCTATGTGCCAACTAGTTTGATCACTTCTGAAGTAGATAATTTGAGAACGATATTGATCGGAGTTGCAATTGTTGGTCTGCTGGTATTTACGCTGCTTAATACAATAGGTGTGTCGCTTACGGTGAAGCCGTTGCGAATACTCAGCCACAAGATCAAGGCGATGTCAAATGGTGATTTTACAATACAGATCGAAGCGAAAGGCACGGACGAGATCGCTCAGATCCAACAGAGTGTAAAGATATTTACAGAATATATGCGTGAAATGATCTGTAAAATTAATGATGTATCAGATAGTATTAGAAACCAAGCTGATAGCAGCAGTGTTGTGTCAGTGAGTATGCAGGATGCTTCGAATGCGCAAGCAGCTTCTATGGCGGCTTTGAGTGAGACGGTTGAGCAGATTTCGGAGTCGATCAATGAAATCGCCGAGAGCGCAACAGATCTTAGCGGTGTTGTTTCTGATGTGTCTCGGGACAGCGAACAGGTGAAATCGCAGATCGATAGTACTGTCGGCATTGCACGTAAAGGTCGGAGTGATATGGAGTTGGTAGGTACTGCTATGGACGAGATACGTGATTCTATGTCGTTACTGGTAGATGCTATTCGTAAAGTGGGGGAAGCCTCCAAAGAGATTACAGGAATTACAAGCTTGATCGCAAATATTTCAGAAGAAACCTCACTGTTGTCGTTAAATGCTTCTATTGAGGCTGCGAGAGCCGGAGAGGCTGGAAAGGGATTCTCTGTGGTAGCCACAGAGATCAGCAAACTTGCACAAAACACAGCATCCTCCGTGGAAGAGATTTCACAGTTGATAGACCAGGTGGACGGTCTGGTTGATGATGCTGTAAATCAAGCGAATGTCAGCGTACAAAATATTGGTGAGAGTGGTGGCCGCATACGTGTGGCACAAGAGACATTTGAGCAGATTTATACATGCATTGAGGATATGAAAAATGGTATCAATAATATGATCACGCAGATCGCTGCTGTAAATAATGTTGCTATGGACGTATCAGCAATCTCAGAGGAGCAGGCTGCTTCGACTACCGTGATCAGTGAGACTTCGGATGCTATGGTTGGTCAGGCTAACAATTTAGCAGGCCAGAGTGAGCAGGTGGCAGACAGCTCGAAAGTTTTGACGAACACTTCAGAGCAGCTTGCAGAGCAGATGGGTAGATTTCAGATATAAGGAACGTTGTTTGGATACTATACTATGTGATAAGTATAAAGAAAAGTGCAAATAAGTTTTTAGGGTAAGCATGACGGCACTGGTGTGGTGCTGTATGCGGAAATGGAGAGGATTATGACAAAAAAAATAGTGTTATATTGTTTGGCTGTCATGTGCTGTGTATTGACAGTCGGCTGTTCGGGAAAAAAAGAAGATGGTCAGGGCTCCGGCAAAGACCTTAAGATCATGTTCACTGTATCTGATGGTTCTGACACATTTCGTGCCACACTCGCAGAGGCAGCTAAAAATGCAGCGGAAGAAGCCGGCTATACAATAGATATTCAGGATGCAGCGGGTTCTTCGGAGACACAGATGAACCAGATTAAGAATGCAAAGGACGCGGATGTGATCATATGTGCGTTGTGTGATGCCGGAACGGCACAGCAAATGGAAGCATTGGCGGGAGACAAACCGATTGTATTTATTAACAGTTGTCCGGAAGAAGAATACCTGCAAAAAAATAAATATATCTATGTTGGATCTGATGAAGCGGTGGCCGGTAATCTTCAGGCAGAATACGTCCTTAATAAATATGCGTCCAAGGACTCCTTAAATATCGTACTCATCAAGGGAGAGAGTACGCATTCAGCAACAAAGGGACGTACCAAAGCAAATAAAGCAACATTAGAGGCATCTGGTAAAACCATTCATTATGTATATGAGGATTATGCGGATTGGAGTACAGAAACCGCAGCCAAAATGTTTCATCAGTTTTTACAGACCGGACAGCCGGTTGATGCCGTTATATGTAACAATGATTCGATGGCAGTAGGCGTTGCACAGGAAGTTCAGAAAGCTAAAATAGATACAAACACATTACCTATTCTTGGTGTCGATGCAACAACTGATGGATTAGACTTGATTTCGCAGGGTGCTATGGCATGTACAATTTTTCAGCCGGCGAAAGGGCAGGGAGAAGCAGCGGTCAAAGCAGCAGAAAAACTTGCTTCCGGACAATCTGTCGCTTCGCTTGATGGAGCGGAACATAATGGCTTGTTTGTATGGGTGCCATTTGAACAGGTTACGGCAGAGAATTTATCGCAATATCAGTAACTTTAACGTTATGTCACATTACTTATTCAAACGCTACGTCACATTACTTATTCAAATGTTATGTCACGTTACTTATTCCAACGTTGCACGTTAAAAGTATTGTGTCGTCACATACATTTTACATAAATTATACAGCTGTGTGCTCGTAGATTTTACGCACCTTAGTTACAATATTTGCAAACATATAAAGAAATGCAAATGATTGATAACAAGGGGATGAGCTTATGAGTACGGTAGTGTTGATATTTGGTGTTGTTATGGCAGCTGTTGTGTATATGCAGTGTGATCCGAATAATCCATTTACATTGCATAGACGCAGTACGAAAGATCTTGTGGAGGAGGTATTGGCAGATCCGATCCTGATCGTATTACATGCGTATCACACCTCAGATGAGCAGTTGAAGTTAGGATATGGACAGCTCTGCGAACAGCTTGGCAGTCTACGCGAATTAAATCACCGCAAAGATGTTTGTCATTGTATTCAACTTGTGATGAGGGAACTGCGGGAGCGGTGCAAGGATGCGCAGACGAAGCAGGAAGTATTAGAGATGCAATATCGCCAGACGATTGGCGAGCTGCTATTGGAGGTCCTGGCTGATTGATCGTCAGCAATATAAACATATTCGGAAATATAATAAAAAGCTCAGAAGAATTTCTTCTGAGCTTTTTACAGTTAACAGGGGTGCCAGGAATCGAACCCGGCTCTGGAGTTTTGGAGACTCTTATTCTACCGATGAACTACACCCCTAAATGCGATGTGTCACTCGCAAGCGACTATAATAGTATACAAAATTCATCGGAGTTTGTCAATAGTTTTTTGAGAAAATCTACGCATATCTCAGCAAAAACTCAGCAAAGGCAATATGCAAAATTTATGCGGAGTTTTTGCTGAATAATTATTCATCCTCTTCCTCTGGTTGTTCTATGATCTGACGGAAATAAGCCAGTTTTTTGTCTGCCTCACGCTGCGTCATCCAAGCTTTTACATCTTTTGCAGGGAATAGTTTGCGCAGAAACTGATATGGATACCAAATAATTTTCATTCGTGTGACGGCATCGTAATGCATTTTGATATTTTCGCTGCGATCCTTTAATACAGTGATACGCATTGCCTGGCGATGCATGCGGTTGCGTAGATTGCCGATCTTGCGGTGCAGGAAAAAGGTTTCGTTTGCCTTATTCTGTCGTTCGCGGTTCATCTGGTAAACCGTATAATCCTTGGTGATACGCAGCAATGTATCAAAGTAAAAACTGTCAACTAACGTGTACTCAGTGCCGTTTTTGATCTCTTTGGAAAGTGGTTTGGTGTGACAATCGGAGTAAGCACTGCCGATCCCGTAATCGTGTGCGAGTACACAGGTAGCGTAAACGCGGACGGTTTCGTTGTAGGCAGTGAGATATTTCTGCTTAAAGTTACATTCTAAGTCGTAAGAATAGGTGAGCTGATTTTTCTGCATCAGAATCTCACGCATTGCGATTGTCATGGCATCGTCTTGATCGATATGGGCCATAAAGACATCGAAGATCTCCTGCATAACAGGATGACCGGCAACAGCTGCGTATATGCGCTCTGTGATAGAAGTATCGTTTTGAAAACCAAACAGAGCCTGTGTGCGCAGTAATAACGGTGTGATATATTTGATGCCGCGTACCTGCTTGGAAAGAGCGATGCCGCCTTCTTCCATTAATTTTTTACATTTGAAATATTGCCCAACGACATGATATCGACCTTCGTCATACGCTTTTCGAATGGCAGGATGTTCATCGATATCACAGTTTTCTTCATTTAGGCAGGTGATTTTTGCATCAAATTCGACCAAAGTGCCGACCAGAGTATCAAGGTTATTCTGCTCTTGTTCGGTCAATGTGGTTTTTCCAAAGTGATCGTAGTATATGTGTTTTGGAATTGCCTGAAAGGCATTGTAATAATAATCCAAGCGTACTTTCAGTCGTGGGTGCTCTTCAAAGTTTGTGTTGGAAAGGATAAAATCTTTGTTTTCCATCAGAAGATCTACATATCGGTCCGCAAAAGCCGGACGGCGTGTGCACATATACAAAGTAAGGCTTGCCGTGAATGGGGCAACCTCAGAGGCTGCTTCCGGATTGGCATTTTGTACGATAAAACGGATAGCATCCAGACTACCGAGAATCTGCTTGTTGGATGTGCTGGAGACGATAGAAGTATCATGACGCAAATAGTGGTAATAAGGCGTAGATACATAACTGATCTTCTTCGCATAAGACATAATGACCGGAAGCCACGCCACATCTTCAAACCAGTGTGCCGGGAAGGCAAATTGTTTGACAAATGCAGTACGGTATAATTTAGAACAAGTTGTTACGGTGTAATCAGATTGTTTTAGAAAATCTGTTCCGGTGTATACTTTATCCATATCGAAATCATAAGTTCCTTCAATCGTCACTTCCTGATACAGTCCATGACGAAAATACGGACAAAAGATAATGTCGCTTTCCAGTACAAAGGCAGACTCATATAGATCCGTCAACATTTCCGGATCTACAATATCATCCGAATCGACGAACATCAAATAGTCGCCCTTTGCTTTGGATATACCGAAGTTTCTGGCGAGCCCGGGACCGCCGTTTTCTTTGCGATAATAACGGATCTGTTCAGAATGCGCATCGGCGTATTTTTGTGCAATGGCAGGACTGCCATCGGTCGAACCGTCATCAATTAAGATGACTTCAAAGCTCTCAAATGTCTGCGCTAATATCGAATCCAGACAGTCAGCTAAATATGCTTCGACATTATACACCGGTATAATAATTGAAATGTTTGGTTTCATCTTCACTTCCCCCTCGTGATTACTGTCAAGTTGCTCCTCATGCCTCTAAACTTTTTGCAAATGCGTCCGTCAAAAACTTTGCGGATTTTTCGCGTTCCGCCTGTAGGTGTTTGTAAACATCATCGTAGTCGATTTCGGTTACGGCAGGCATTTCTTGATCGTTTTGCAAAAATCGGTCATCTAGGTGCAGCAAATGCAAAATACTGGTCACGCGGGAATCTTTCGTTCCACGTGCATAGGTATAAAAGCTTTTCTTATTGATAAGAGAAAAGCAGACCCCATGAAAAGCATTTGTTAATATAAAATCTGCATGCATGAAATATCCTAAAAATTCTTCAATACCAATGGATAATTTTACTTTGTTACGGAAAATATTTGTATAAAAAACGCTGATCTCAATGACTTCCAAACCGCGTTCTTTGGCAATTTTATGTGCATCCTCTAACATCTTTCGATTGTTTTTGAGGCAGTTATACACTAACAGATAATGTTTTTCTTTTGGTTTTACAGCGATCTTTGCGTAGTCCTCAGCATCTAATAACAGGGTAGGATCTAACACATTTACGACCGGTTTATCCGTATATTCCTGCGTAAACTCGGTTCCCTGAATCTCACGTACCGAAATGGAATCAAAGTTCTTTAGCAGTTCGCGGAAACGCGCCTGTCTCTTTTCTGAAAAGTTTGTATAACCGATGCAGGCGGCATAAGATATCTTATTTTTGCCTCGCATAGATGGGAGATTGCAGAAAAATCCATTATCAAAGCCCTGTGTGCTGTGTGGACTCCAGATAACATCGCTTTCGCATACGATCGTATCAAAGTCGAACAATGCCTTGCTAAGCAGTGCCTCGTCATATTGACAATTGGTCATGCGGTACTGCGTATCAAAAAAGTTCATAAATTTTTTGTATCTGGTCAGATTCGGAAAGAAATATCCAAGCCAAAAAAAGAATCGTTTTATTTTCTCTTTAGGCTGTTCAGAAAGAAACGGATATTTCATATTGTAAGTTTTCATGAAACGGGGAAGGTAGTCGATAATGACGTTATCGATCCCCTGTTTATCCAAATACTGCTGAAATGCATAGGAATGCAATGCAGCACCGAAATTCAAGTGTTTTGAATATTTATTAATACTGATAATTCCAACTTTCATAGTTATCCTCATTTCTGGCATTCCTGCAGAATGCGTTTGGAAATTGTTTCGGTTGCGTTTCCGTTGTCAAAGCTGCCAAGATCGGTGTGATGTTTGTGAACATCTTTGAGATACTGTTCCTCGTCAAAGTGAGCAATATTGTCGACCAATGCGGCATTGTTTTTAGCAAGTGGGAATGGCCAGTCGCGCACATCCACGTAAAAGCCTTGTGTCTCTAAATATTCGTCCAAATCTGTGGTATACAGGAAACATGGACGTTTTAACAGGGAATAATCCCATACACTCGAAGAGTAGTCTGTGATCAAAATATCTGCGGCAAGAAGGAGATCCTGCATATCGCCATAATCTGTGACATCGATAATATGCTGCCCCTTTGTGTCTGCCGGAAGACGTTTCTTAATAAAGTAATGCATGCGGTACAAGATAGTCCATTCTCCGCCAAAACGTTCTTTGGCAGCTTCTACGATACCGCGTACATCCAAATTGTAATCCGTTGCCTCGTTGCGTTTGCCCTTGCGGTAAGTAGGGGCATAGAGGATGATCTTATTATCAGCAGGAATATTGTAATATTTACGAATATATGCTGCCGTTTTGTTGTCGTGATTATTGACCAGTTCATCATTACGCGGCATTCCGCATTCCAAACATTCACCCTTGTGAGCAAATGCACCACGGACAACATATTTGGTATAGTATTTACAACTGGAAACTAAAATATCCGTATGGGAAGCACTGAGCTCTTGGATCTTCTGATCTGACGTGCGGATGCTTGGATTGTCCAATAACAATTTTTTATATGCACCGCCACCGTGTCCGGTTCCGATCGTTGTCTGCTTCTTGCGGAACGGGATCATGGCAGGTATACGCATATTGTATACGAATACGCGGGAAGACAGTGCGTAACGGTAGAATGAAAAGGTACCGTATTCCACAGTCTTCGATACGCCCCAGTCGGCAAGCCAGCGGAAGTTGTTCGCCCCTTTAAATGCCCAGATGATCTCTACATCGTCCGGATAATTTTTTGCCAGATATTCGGAGATGCGGCGAGGATTGCAGGCGTATTTGCCGGCTTCAAAACTCATAAACATAACCCGGTTTTTCTTGATCGGGAAAATATAAAAGACGCGCAGAACGATCAGATAAATGCGGTCCTTAATATATTCTTTGATACGCGCGATGGAGCGGAAGTCAGCGCCATAGCGTGAATATTTACGGTATTTTAATAATTTCTGATACTGTCTGTAATGACGGTACCGCTTTAATAATTGAATCAAGCGATGCATAATGTTCCTCATTTCTATTTCATATGATCAATGCCGCTTTGGAATGGAAGTGCCGATCGTTCGGCATAAGAACACGCCAAAACAACGATAAAACCTTTGATATTCTATCATAATAGGGTGATTCTGTAAAGAATATGTAATAATTATGTCATATTTTGGGAGCTTTTCATGTTTTTGGAAAGATCATGGCAGATTCCCCTGCCTGGTCCCAGCGGTCTTTCTTCTCGTCGTATTGGGTGCAGAGCCAATCATAGACGTCATCCAGTCCTTCTTCGGTATACGGAAAATACGCATAGGTTTTATTTTCTTCCGGTGTCTTTTCAAAGCAAAACGGCTCAGGCCATATGGCAGCGCGAAAACATTCTTCCTCATTGTCTTTTTGCCATTTTTCTACCTGATAACGCATCCCCTGAAAACTTGCTTTCAGAATAGCTCCTTTGCGATAAAACTCTTGTTTGTCATATAGTGATTTTCTGCTATTCATGGTCAACCTCATTTCTATTGGTAAGATCGGACGATTCCGGTCAGTTTGTCTATGACAGTGTCCCGCATAAAGAAGTCCTGTTCTTTGACGCGTTCGATCAAAGGCTGGATCTGATCAATGCGGTCAGTTTGAGCGTATATTTTGCCAAGGGTAATGTAGGTGCTTGATATATCGCTCCCGATATCCAGTGCATACGAAAAAATGCTCTCTGCGTCTGCCAGCTTCTCCGACTGATAGAGTGCCTCTCCCCATTGATTTAGTGCCCGGATCAGTCGGGTATAATTTTGATCGCAGGCAGAAAGAATCTCAAAATTGGCAATGCCGTAGTTGAGTTTAATATCAGCATTGCTCATTCCCTGCAGGTTCAAAATAGGACGTTTCAGTATCTCGCGCACATCATCCTGGGCGTCTTGTATAGCACCGTCTGCTTGATCGTCCCATGGCAGCAGATTTTGATCGACTTCGAGATAATCCAATTCGGAAATATCTTTTTTGCGGGCGAAGTTAGAAGCCTTTTCTTTGCTCCAAAAAGATTGATTCCACTGTGGTGTTTTTGTCCCTTGTTTCATCTTGACTTGCACATAAATTATGAATACAATGAAGAGGACAAAAAATATAGGTATAGTATTCATGATGATCACATATTCCTTTCTCAGCCTGCAAGCCGACAGCCGAACCGACAAGCTTGCATCGCGGGTGGGGCTGTACCGGGGACAGACAGGAGGTAACAATGAACTTTTTTAATCGTAAAAACCAGAAAAGAATTGCATCAGTAATCTGTATTTTAGTTATTATTGCAATGGTTTTGCCTATGGTCTTAGAGTATTTAGTAAAATAGTTCATCGGCGGGGTTATAAAGGGCGCTTATTCTATAAGGATAGAATGGACGCCCTTTTGCTTTTTGTCTTTGTTGATTCGGAAATTGCTGCCGCGTAGTGCGATACATCGCAAAACACTGACCTTGCATTTTCCCGGTTAAAATCGACTATACAAAATAACTGAAAAAATGTCAAATTATGAAGAAATCTTTGACTTGCGAAGGACTCTTATTTATGACAAAATATAATGTGAATTGGGAGGCTTATTGATTATGACAAACAAGAATAAACGTTTATCCGGTATTTTTATAGTTGGCTGTCTTTTGGCTGTCGGCGTGGCAGTGGCTGCAGAGCTTGCTTCTTCCGGGATCTTTGGATCAAAGCATACGATCTGTGAAGGGGTTAAGATCGGCAAAGTCGAAGTTGGCGGAATGACGAAAGCTGAGGCTGAGAATGCCGTAGATGATCATATTGCAGGGCTGCTTAGCCGAAAGGTTGTTATCCAGATCGGTGAGAATGAGTTGGAAACAGATTTTGAATCACTCGGAATGCACTTTTCGGAAGAAAAGTTGATCGATCAGGCATACGCGGTTGGTAAAAAGGGTAACTTGATAAAGCGTATGCGCGAAGTGGAGAATGCGCATCAATCCGGCAAAACATTTGCCTTAAAGTATTCGTTTGATGAGCAGAAACTCAAAGAATATGTTGAAAAAGAGTGCACACAGTTTGATGTGAAAGCCAAAAATTCCAAATTATCCTTAAAAAATGGACGATTTGTTGCATCTAAGGAACGTACCGGCAGAGAATTGCAGGTTGACCAAACGATCGATCGTATCCGCAAGACGCTGCAGGAAGCAGACCAGTCGGATTCCTATACGGTACAGGCGATTGTGGAGACAACAGAGCCAAAGTACACGCAGGAAATGGTATCGAAATGCCAAGATCTGCTGGGACGTTATTCAACGTCTTATGCAACATCAACGGCGGCACGTGCGACGAATGTACAGACGGCGGCCGGAAGGATCAATGGAACAATTTTATATCCGGGCAAAACATTTTCCACGATCAAGGTGATCAAGGAGCGCACAGAGGCAAATGGTTACAAAAGTGCATCGGAATATTCCAGCGGTAAAGTGGTTGATGGCGTTGGTGGTGGCGTATGCCAGGTTTCCACGACATTATATAATGCGGTGATCAATGCAGAGCTAGAGGTAGTAGAGCGCTCGCCACATTCCATGGTGGTAAGTTATGTTGACGTGTCGCGTGACGCGGCGATTGCCGGTGATTATAAGGATTTTAAATTTAAGAATAATACCAATGCTCCAGTTTACATTGCGGCATCAGCCGAGGGCGGTGTACTTTCTTTTCGTATTTACGGCGAGGAGACAAGAGAAAGCGGTCGGGAGATTTCTTTTGAATCGGAGATCTTAGAGACGATCCAACCGGGAGATGATGAAGAGACGGTGGATGAGACAAAGCCTGCATCGTATCGTGAGGTAACACAGTCTGCGCATGTCGGATATAAGGCAAAGCTGTGGAAGATCATTAAAGTAAATGGCAAACAAACGGACAAGGTGCAGCTCAATAGCAGTTCTTATGCGGCAGAACCGCGTCATGTGACGGTGGGAGCAGGTGCCGCAGGCTCACCAAAGCCGAGTGCGTCAGCGGATCCAAAGGCAACGAAGGATCCAAAAGCAACAGGCAAGCCAAAGAGTTCGAAGGAGCCGAAGAAGACGGCAAAACCAAAGTCTACAAAGAAACCGGCCAAGAACGCTACGGCAAAGCCAAAAGCAACAGCCGCAGCCAAAAAGACTACAAAGCCGGTAACGGAAGAGTAAAACATATACTATTATGCCGTTAAAATGGAATACGTTAGCGGATAAGATTGAGCGGGACAACAAAGGAGCAAACGAATATGAAGATAGGAAAAGTACCGGAAAATGTACTGAAAAGAGCGGTATTTAAGCAGATTCACCATAGACGACAAGAGGTTTTGCTGCATCCGGGTGTTGGAGAAGACTGTGCAGCAGTCGCACCGGAGCAGGGAGAGGTTTTTGTGCTTTCTACGGATCCGATCACTGGGGCAGACAAGCAGATGGGGGTCTTTGCCGTACATATTACGGCGAACGATCTGGCAACGGCAGGAGCGGAGCCGATAGGTATTTTGAGCAGCATTATTTTGCCGCCGGAGACGGAGGAACAGGACCTCAGACGAATTATGAGCGAATTGGAGCAGGCATGCGATGAGTTGCAGATCGAGATCTTAGGCGGACATACGGAGGTGTCTGACGCCGTGAATCGACCGGTCATCACAGTGACAGGGGTTGGAAAGGTTGCGCGTGGTGATCTCCTTTCGACGGGAGGAATGCAGCCCGGCGATGAGCTGGTCATGACGAAATGGGCAGGGTTAGAAGGTTCTGCGATCATAGCGGCTGAGAAACGAGATGTTTTGGAACAAACGCTGCCGGCTCATCTTATTGATACAGCAGAAAGTTTTCTGAAGCATATTTCAGTTGTGCCGGAAGCGAAGATTGCAATGCAGCATGGTGTGCATGCTATGCATGACGTGACGGAAGGTGGTATTTTTGGCGCACTGTGGGAGATGGGCGCAGCATCAGGAGTCGGTATCGTTGCAGATCTTGATAAAATACCGATCCGTCAGGAGACAATAGAATTGTGTGAGGTTTTTGATATCAATCCGTATCTGCTCATATCGAGTGGCTGTATGTTGATCGGCTGCGAGAATGGTAATTTGTTAGTAGAGCGATTGCAGGACGCAGGAATACCGGCAGCGGTGATCGGACGCGCTACGGAAGGTAATGACCGTGTGATACGCAGTGGAGAGGAAACGAGATTTTTAGAGCCGGCAGGCAGTGATGAGTTATACAAGATATATGAGTAGGAAGCAATGGCTATAGATATTGGATCTATGCCAGAAAGGAATCAGTGATTGTTGTGTTAAATATTGTACTTTTGGAGCCGGAAATGCCGGCAAATACCGGTAATATCGGAAGGACGTGTTGTGCCACAGGCACGAGGCTGCATTTGATCGAGCCGATGGGTTTTCGAATCAATGATAAAATGCTGAAACGGGCAGGATTAGATTACTGGGAACATTTGGATGTCACTATTTATGACAGCTATGAGGATTTTTTGGAAAAAAATCCAAAAGCACGAGACAAGATGTATATGGCGACGACAAAGGCACGTCATCGATATACAGATGTCTCCTATGAGGAAGATGCGTATATTATGTTCGGTAAGGAGAGTGCAGGGATTCCGGAAGAAATTTTGGTGCAGACGCCGGACACTGCGATCCGTATTCCTATGAATCCACAGATCCGATCCTTGAACTTATCGAATTCTGTGGCGATCGTACTGTATGAGGCGTTACGCCAAAATGACTTTTTCTCGATGCAGACCGAAGGAAACCTACATAGACTTAGCTGGGAAAATCCGGATATTGTATAAAATTATGAGGTGATAATCTATTTTTATGGAAAAGACCTTACTTTTTTCCAAATAGATATTGAAAAAAGGGCGGGAACATAATAGAATAATACTGTTGTGCAAAATATAATCAGGCACAGACAGTCAAACAAATGACAGAAATGGAGGATATTATGGGTGAATGTAAAGGCAAGATTGCCGTATTGACTAGTGGTGGAGATGCGCCTGGAATGAACGCAGCAGTGCGTGCCGTAGTACGTACGGGTATTGCAAAGGGTTATGAGGTATATGGAATCCGTAGAGGATATAACGGATTATTAAATAAAGAAATCTCTAAGATGACATTCCACGATGTATCAGAGAAGTTACAGCATGGTGGTACATTTTTGTTTACAGCAAGAAGTGCAGAGTTTGGTGAGGACGCCGGTAAGCAGAAAGCAGCAGGAATCTGTAAAGAACTCGGTATTGAAACTCTGATCGTTATTGGTGGTGACGGCTCTTTCAAGGGGGCACGTGATCTGTCAAAATATGGTGTAAATATTGTTGGTATTCCGGGCACGATCGATCTGGATATCGCTTACACTGAGTATACGATTGGTTTTGACACTGCAGTAAATACTGCAATGGAAGCAATTGACCGCATCCGCGAGACTTCCAACTCTCATGAGCGTGTCAGCGTTGTCGAGGTTATGGGCCGCTCCGCAGGATATATTGCATTGTGGTGTAGTATTGCTAATGGTGCAGAGCAGATCTTGATCCCGGAGAAATTTGATAACGATTATGATCGTTTGATGGGAATCATCAAGAGCAACCGAGAAGCAGGCATGACACATCAGGTGATCGTGAATGCAGAAGGAATCGGTCATTCTTATGGGCTTGCTAAGCGCATTGAGGAGGAGACAGGCATTGAGACACGTGCAACGATCCTTGGTCATATGCAGCGTGGTGGCAGTCCGACAGCAAGAGATCGTGTGTATGCATCTGTAATGGGTGCTTATGCAATTGATGTCATTGAGCAGGGTAAGAAGAATCGTTTGATCGGTTATAAGAATGGTAGAGTTTATGACGTTGATGTAGATGAGGCGTTTGCAATGACCAAAGATATCAACGATTATGAATACGAAGTAGCTGGTATTCTTGGTACCAGATGCGAGTAAGCCGTGTAGATTTTGGCATGACTATATAGCAAATATTTATATCACGAAGAAAGGTTCGTCAATTTGAAATGACGAACCTTTCTTTGTTGCACTCCTTTGTAATTACGTCCCAAAATATGGAGCATCATTACAAAGGAACGCGTTGGTTTTGTATTATTCTTCATCTAGCGGAAGGGAAAAGATAAATTCTGTGCCAACACCTTCGGTACTGATCACATTAATATGTTCCCCGTGTGCTTCAATAATTTCTTTCGTGATCGATAACCCTAAGCCGGTTCCGGTCTTATCTTTGCCACGGGACCTGTCGCTCTTGTAAAATCGATCCCATATTTTAGAAGCTTCTTCTTTGGTAATGCCAATGCCATGATCTTTGACGGAAACAAAAACTTTGTGATGCTTTTTGACCGTATGAATTTCAATAACGGAATTAGTATTGCTGAACTTAATGGCATTGTCGACTAAGTTCTGGATCACGCGTTGTATCTTGGATTGATCCGCCTTGACATATAATTCTTTGCCATCTAATAATAAATCAATGGACAGATGCTTCTTTTCGCATTGTGGTTCAAATGTTTCAATCGTCTCTTTGAGTGTGTTGTGCAGGTCAAATCGTTCGAGTTCTACGATCAAGCCACTATGCTCAAACTGGTTAAGATCCAGCAGATTTGACGTTAGTTTTGTCAGCCTGCCTGTCTCAAACAGGATAATGTGCAGATATTTTTCCTGCATTTCCGGTGGGATCGTGCCATCTGCCAAAGCCTCAGTATAACCGCGGATCGAAGTCAGTGGTGAGCGGAAATCGTGAGATACATTTGCTAAAAACTGACGTTGGTATTCGATCATGCTTTTGTTTTTTTGCGCAAGATATTTTACGGCAGAAGCGAGTTCGAGCTGTTCAGCTCCACCTAATTTTGCAGGCTTTTGGTCAAAGTGGCCATCTGCGTACTCTTTGGCGTTGTGTGCAAGCTGCTTGAGAGGATATACACTGCGCCAGTACAGCAGCAAAAATACGATGGCAGATACCAAAAGTAATAATAAATAACAGATCAGGATCGTGTCTAAGATCAGAGTTGCTTCTTCCTTGATGGTTTTTTGTGGTGTCAACAGGACCAAATATCCCTTGGTTTCTTTAGAACCGGTAAGAGGGCAGATGACAGCGAGGACATTGGATTTCATGATGCCCTTTGGTCGTGCTCCCTTAACGGATTGCCGATTTAGAAAATCACTGTCGGAATCAGTGATGTTTTTGCCAACATAGTCGTAATCGGAAGAATCTGAAAGGATCGTTCCGGTGGGGCTGACAAGCCAGACACGAGTATCAAAGAGAGAACTGAGCATGGTACTTTGTTTTTGCAGTGTAAATGCACCATCCTCAGGAGTGCCTTGTGTACTGGCGTAATGTGAAGTCAGATAATAGGCTTCACTGGAAATCTGCTGCTCTTTTTTTGTCTCTAAATAATTGTAAGTTAGGGAGTAGCCGTACGTATTGATCAGCACAAAGATGCAGATTACCAACAATAAGTATGCAGTAATAAACTGCAGACGGAGTGTTACTTTCATGCGTTCCCTTTCTCGTGAAATTCGAATTTATAGCCGATTCCCCATACCGTAGCCAATTTCCACTGATCATGGTCTTTGAATTTCTCGCGCAAACGTTTGATGTGCACGTCGACGGTACGAGTATCACCAATATAGTCATAACTCCAAATATGATCTAAGAGTTGTTCTCTGGTAAACACCTGGTTTGGATGGGACGCCAGGAAATAGAACAATTCTAATTCCTTTGGCGGCATCTCGATCATTTGGTCTTTATAGTGGACCGAATAATCGGACAGGTTGATCTGAAGATCCGGAAAAGTAACGATCTCCAATTCCTGCTGTGGCACTTGCGGTGTCGGTGTTGGAGTACTTTCGCCGACTGTCGCTTTGGTGCTTCGCCGAAGCACGGCTTTGACGCGTGCAACCATTTCTTTAGAGTCAAACGGTTTCATAATGTAATCATCTGCCCCAAGTTCCAGTCCCAAAACGCGGTCAAATGTTTCTCCTTTGGCAGACAGCATAATGACAGGAAGGGAACCGCCGCGGCGAATCTCTCGAAGTACTTCGTAGCCGTCAATTCCCGGAAGCATAATGTCTAACAGGACAAGGTTAGGCGCAAAGTCTTTAACGGCTTTTAGTGCCTGCTCGCCGTCATAGACCAGTTTTGTTTCGAAACATTCTTTGTTGAGATATAATCCGATGAGTTCTGCAATATTTTCATCATCATCGACAACGAGTATTCTTTGTTTTTCTTTCATGATGTTGTGTTTCCTCCTTTATGAGATGGACAATGTCATAAGTTGATCATCAGGATTTGAAGGTGACGATCGTAACGCCCATGTCGCCCTCTCCAAATTCGCCTAAGCGATACGACTTGACATATTTTAATTTTTTAAGACGGTTGTGTACTGCTGTGCGGAGTGCTCCGGTACCGCGGCCATGGATCACGGTTACCTGTGTCATATGTGCAAGGTAGGCATCATCCAGATATTTTTCCATGACAGGCATTGCCTGATCGACCGTCATACCGATCAAATTGACTTCCTGATGCATGGTAGCGGCTTTGCTCATACCGATACGGCCGCTTCCGGTGTTCTTCGGCTTATTTTTTTCCGGCTTTGGTTGTTTGATCAACTCCAGATCCCGAATATTTACTTTTGTGCGCAGCAATCCGGCTTGTACAAAAAGATCGCCTTTATCGTTAGGCAATGTGCTGACCGTTCCCGCAGAATTTAAAGATAAAATGCGGACGTCTGCACCAATGAACAGATCTTTTGCTTTGAGACCGGATGCTTTCTTTGGTTTTGCAGGCTTTAAGGAATGGGATTGCTTGCTATTGATCTGTTCCCGCAATTTGGTGCGCTCTGCCTCCATTTCGCGGATATGTGCATCGCTTTCTGCCCATTTTGTGTATTTGCGGATCGTTTCATCCGCATAGTCTTTGGCTTTTGCCAAGATCCGGCCTGCTTCTTCGTTTGCATTTTGCAGGATGCGTTCTTTGGAGTTGTCTATTTTGTCGTTTTTTTCGCGTAATTCTTTGCGCAGTCTGGAAATCTCTTTGCGGCTTTCCGAAGCATCGGCAAGCTCTTTTTCAAGACGGATACGTGTCTGCTCCAGATCTGCAAGTACATCTTCAAACTGTGTGGCATCGCTTGCTACGTGGTGTTTGGCATCTTCGATAATATCGTCGGACAGTCCCAGCTTGTGAGAAATGGCAAACGCATTACTTTTACCGGGAACACCGATCAACAGACGGTAAGTCGGGCGTAGAGTGGAAACGTCAAATTCACAACATGCGTTTTCAACGTCCGGCGTCTGTAATGCATAGAGCTTGAGCTCGCTATAGTGTGTTGTTGCCATGGTAAGTGTATGGCGCTTATGCAGATTCGCAAGAATTGCGGTAGCGAGTGCCGCACCCTCTGTCGGATCAGTACCGGCACCGAGCTCATCAAAGAGTGCCAGACTGTTTTCGTCTGCCTGCTCTAAGATGGATACGGTATTTACCATATGAGAGGAAAATGTACTTAAGCTTTGTTCAATGCTTTGCTCATCACCAATATCGGCGTATACTTCGTGAAAGATGCGTAAGCTTGATCCGTCAAAAGCAGGAATGTGTAAACCGGCCTGTCCCATTAAACAAAACAGTCCAACGGTTTTTAAGGAAACAGTCTTACCACCGGTATTTGGACCGGTGACGATCAATAAAGAAAAATCCCGACCTAAATGCACGTCGATCGGAACAACTTTATCGGCTGCGATCAGAGGATGACGTCCTTGTTTGATCTCGATAAAGCGCTCCTCCGGAAAACGAGGTTTGGTTGCTTTCATTTGCTTGGCGAGCATTGCCTTGGCAAAGATAAAGTCCAACTCTGTCAGGATTCGGTGATCCTGTTCGACCAAGAAGCTTTGCTCAGCAGTTTGATTGCTTAAATCTGCCAACACCTTATCTATTTCATCTTGCTCCAGTCGTTCTAATTCACGGATCTCGTTATTTAATTTGACGACGGAATTTGGTTCAATAAAGAGCGTGGCTCCCGTCGCAGATTGATCATGCAGCATTCCGTGAAAAGAGGAGCGGTATTCTGCCTTGACCGGCAGACAATAGCGTCCGTTTCGCATAGTAATGATGGCATCCTGCAGCATAGAACGATGACTGTTGAGGAGAACGCCAAGCTGTTCGTGGATACGGTCACCGGTACTTTTTAATTTGCGGCGTACCTGATTCAAACCGGCACTGGCATCATCCGCCATTTCGTCTTCCGCGATAATGCATCGACGAATCTCCTGCATCAGAGGTGCAAGTGGTTCGAGAAGTTGATAACGTTCATTCAGGCAGTCGCCTGTCTCTTCGTTTTCATTTAAGCTCTTGCGAAAGTAGTGCTTGGTCTGCCCTGCGCAGGCTAACAGAGAGGAAATGTCTAACAATTCCCGCATGCTAAGAGGTGCACCGAGTTCTAAGCGTTTTAGACTTTCTTTAATGGGGGTCACGCCCTGGAAGGAGATTGGCCCCTGTGTCATAATATGCGTCAAAGCATCGGAAGTCTCGCACTGTGCTTCTAAGATCTCATCGCGGTCTGTCATCGGTGTCAGAGAGCGGCACAGTTTCTTGCCGCCATCAGAACCCGCCAGCTTAGCAAGCTGCTCGACAATCTTGTCATATTCCAATGTATTTAAAACTTTTTTATTCATAGCTGTTTGGTATTCCTTTCCGGATCCGTATATTTCGAGTGTCAGGCATCTTATGTCCTGCTAATTGATCCAAAGATCAAGGTTATTCAAAACGTACCCCAACATTATAATACACTACAAATAGGTTATACTGCAAGTGCTGCACCTTAAATCCGGTCATTCCTGAAGTACGTTGACAGCCCGAAACTTTACAAAAAATAGGGTTTGGTTCATGCATTGTTCATAACTTATTCATAAGTATATGTTAAAATAAAGTTTGGTTTAGACAGTTTTGCATACAAATGCAGCTTTAAGAGATAGAAGGAAAGCATAGGAATACAGATGGCATGGAGGATGTGGAATGAAGGAAAATCACACGGAGGATTCCGATCAGAATGTAAAATCACATGAGGAACGGAAATATCAGTTTATCAAGGAGCAGATCCGCCCACAGGGGAGAGAAAAGATGCGTAAGATAGTAAGACGAATCGCCTTGTTTTGCGGAATCTTGATACTATTTGCTGTTATTTCAATGAGTTCTTTTTATATTATGCGTAAATATATGCCGGTGGAGGCGTTGGACACGGAGATTATCTATGTAACGCCGGCACCGTCAGATCAAGAGCCTGACAGTACGGAAGAGACGGAAGCAGCCGCACGGGAAACGGATCCGGCGCAGAAAAGTAATCGGTCACAATTATCCTCTCTAGAACAATATGATCATCTCACACAGCAATTGATCGATAATGGGAATGCAGCAAAATCTTCGCTTGTTCAGCTTCGCAAAGATTCGGAGCAGATGCTTTCTACAGACAGCAAGCATATTTGTGGTGTTTTGTTTCAAAAATCTAAGAGGTATCTGTATATATTGACTTCATATAATACGTCACAGGAACATCTGAAGATGGTAGCAACATTTGCAGATGGCAGTGAGGCCGCGGTAGAGTTGGCAGGTTGTGATACCGGGATCAATATGGCAGTATACCGAGTGAAACAATCAGATCTTTCGCAGGATACACGGAATAAATTAAAGATCATCACACGCAAAGTTGTGCGTGAAAATGCATTGGGGTCGAGAATATTAGCGGTCGGACAGCCAAATGGTGTTATGTATTCCGTTAATTCCGGCATTATCACGAATAATCAGCTTTCGGTGTCTGTGCCGGATTCTTCTCTTGCTCTGTGTACGATGAATATACCATATTGTAAGGATGGAGCGGGTTTTGTGCTGAATACCAAAGGAGAAATGATTGGCGTTTTAACTAAAAATTATACGAATATCACCGGAACTTCAGAGTCTGCTTTTATTGCGATCGAGAGTTTACAAGGTTATATCAAGACGATGATACAGGGACATACCGATGCTTATTTGGGAGTGATGGGAAGTGCGGTGGACACAGCAGAGGCGAAAAAGTTGAATTTGGCGCAGGGAGTTTACGTCGATGATGTAAATGCGGTTTCTCCTGCCTTTAAGGGGGGGATGCGGACAGCCGATGTTATCTTGCGTATCGGCGATAATGATGTTTCTACACCTGCAGCAATAAAAGAGACCCTTAGAAACTATCAGTCCGGCGATACGGTTAAGGTTGTCGTATCGAGGAAAGCCTCTAGGGGTCGTAATAAGATATCTCTTAAGGTCACGCTTGGGTGATCGTTTCTATCATAGAAATACTGAATTGCTTTAGCAATTCTTGCAAAGCAAAGCGCTGGCTTTGCTTTTTTATTGCAGTTTGTGGAGCAATACATCAAGCAGCTTGTCGTTGTCTTCCGGCATCATAAAACAGAATCGAATGAACTTCTGATCTAGAAATGGGAAGGTGGAACAGTCGCGGATCATAAGACCCTGTCGAATGGCAGTGTCAAACAGATCCTCGGAAGTGACGCCTTCTTTTTGTATTTTAAGAAGGACAAAGTTTGCACTTGGCGGGTAATAGGTGAGAGTATCTTGGGTGTCAAGGATCCGGCAGATACGCTCCCGTTCGCCTGCGATCAATTGATACGTATCGTGAATATATGCTTTGTCACGGAACATGATCTCGCCGGCGATAGCTGCGAGAGAATTGATCGTCCACGGATTCTTTTTGCTGTCGATCTCATGCAGCAGTTTACGGTTGCCGCATACAGCGTATCCCAGGCGCAGTCCGGGAGCTGCAAAAAACTTGGAAATACCGCGTAAAATGATCAGATTATTGTAATATTCTGCCAGCGGGATCGAGGTGATTTCTTCCGGGTGAGGTGCAAATTCCACATAAGTCTCATCAACCATAACGAAAATACCGTGTTCCTTGCAGTTATCCAAAATAATGCGCATTGTCTGACGGTCAATCTGAGAAGAGGTTGGGTTGTTGGGATTGCACAACACGAGCAGATCGACGTCTTTGGTCAATGCTTTGCTGAGTGCCTTGATATCGAGGAGAAAACGGTCACTCTCCTGCAGGCGGAAGTAATGAGAACGTCCGCCGACTAAAGAAATTTCGTGTTCATATTCCGAGTAAGTTGGTCCTACGATCAATGCATTTTTGGGCTGCATGATCTGAGCTACCAAAGAAATCAGTTCGGTGGAACCGTTGCCGACCAAAATGTTTTCATAGTCGGTATGCACGTATTCACCAATACACTTTCGAAGGGAGGTATACTCCCGATCAGGATAACGCGTAATTGCATCTAAGTGTTTTGGAAGTTCTTTGCGCAGATCATAGGAGATCCCCAGCGGATTCACATTGGCGGAGAAGCTGATGATATTCTCCTTGGGAATACCGTAGATCTCTTCGATCTTTTCGAGATCGCTGCCATGAAAATGTTCTTTTGGTTCTAGTTTATTCATAATAACTGTCATTCCTTTCTTTGAGGGTAGTATACACCCGTGTCGGGTGTTGTGCAAGACCAAGAGAAATGGTATACTATACTATAAATTGCACAAACTTCGCACATTCAGAAAGTGTTGGTCAGCCATATATTACTTATTATGTGGTTTGGGGAGATGATCGGAGTGTGTGGTGTTTGAGGGAATTAGTACAGGCATGGAGGACGGTATGCGAGAGAAGATTAACCGGTTGGCAGAAGGAAATTATGAATATGAACAGTCACGGGTGATCGTGACGCCGGAGGTACTCGACTGGAACCATGTTACAAAGCAGGTGTATCAGACAAGCCTTGTAATATCGAACGAGAAGAGACACCTGATGAAAGGTATAGTGACAACGCATGCTCCGGAGATCACGATCGATCCGGTCAATTTTCGTGGCGTGGACAGTACGATCGTTGTATCGGTCGACATGGAGCGGGTGAAACCCGGAGAGAATTTTGAAAGTGTATTGCAGATCATTTCAGACTGCGGTAATGAGAAAGTTTCACTTTGCATTCCAAAGGAGTCTGTGAAGGCAGAAGCATCTGGACATCAGATTGAAGATTTAAGCCAGTTTGTCTCACTGGTACAAAAAGATATAGAAGCCGGGGTGAAGTTGTTTGACACGCCGGCCTTTCGCGATGGATTGTTGGCGAAGGACGCACAGAAACAGGCAATTTATGATGGACTGCGTGCGTCTGCAGGGCGTAAGAACGCATTGGACAATTTTTTGGTGTCGATCGGCAAAAAGAAGCCGGTTACGATTGCTGTAGAACAGGTGTATAGGCAGTATGATGCTTGTAGAGAAGCGTTTCAGGACGAGATCAGCATCACGAAAAACACTTGGGGATACGAGGAGTTTCAGATATGTTCTGATGCGTCCTTTCTTCGTATAGAGAATGAACATATTACAACAGAAGAGTTTGTAGGGGATCGTTTTGTCTGCAAGTATGAGATTGACCCGGAACAGATGGTTATGGGGAAGAATTATGCCCGCATTGAGATAAAAAATACGAGACAGACCATTAAGATTTCTGTTGTGGCAGTCAAACCGGGAGTACAGCATGAAAAGGCGCAGAAAAATCGCAGAGAGCAGCGTACTTTGTGCCAAATGTTGAAACGTCATTTGGCATTTTGTATGAACAGACTTCCACTGCAGGACTATCTGCAGGAGATGGATCAGCTTTTGCAGGGGAGTGGATTAGAAAAAAACAGCACCAGACTACAGTTGTATCGCATCCATCTTGCCATTATGGAACATCAGGCAGATGTTGTGACAAAAGGGTTGAATAGTCTGGAGGAGCAGGCGGAAGAGTTAAGGAAAGAACATCCGGAGCGCTATGCGGGATTTTGCTATCTGAAGGGGATCTGGACGGATGACGAGTCAGTAAAGGAAGAGTGCATCCGACAGATACGTGATTGCTATGAGGAGACCGGACAGGATGCACAGGTGCTCTGGTGCCTTTTGTATCTGGATCCGGAGTTGCAGTCTGAAAAAAAGAAGTTTACGACAATATTAGAACAGCTTACTGATGGATGCTACAGTCCGATCTTTTATTTGGAAATCTGTCAGATATTAAATGATACACCGAAGTATTTAACGGAACTTTCTGAAGTGATCGTTCAGGCACTTCACTGGGGCTGCAAGAACCACTTTATTGAAAAAGAGACGGCATTGCGCTATGTGTATCTGGCAGGAAGATTGCGTCAGTATTCGGCAGGAGTGTTGGAGGATATGACATTACTGTACGATCGTTATCCGGAGGATGAGATATTAACAGTGATCTGCAAGATGCTGATGAGGGGACAGATCACAACGAAAGATGCCTTTGTTTGGTATGAGCGTGGTGTGAATCATAATCTTAAAATTACGGAACTATACGAATATTATATGTATTCGATCGATGAGAAGGAAACAATGGCATTTACGCATTCTGTGCTTTTGTATTTCCTATATGATAACCATCTGACTGTCGATAAAAAGGCGATGTTATATGCTTACGTTGTGCGGCAAAAGGACAAAGATCCGGAGACATATGAATCTTATCGCACACTGATGCAGAACTTTACGTGGAAGCAACTGCGTGAGGGCAGGATCAGTACGAATCTTGGTGTGTTATACAATGAGTTTGTTACGGAAGAAGTGCTTGACAAAGAGATGGCAGTTCAATTGGCTGGGTTTCTTCTTCAGTATGAGATTACCTGCGATAATCCGAATATGGTGGGGGTCTATGTGAGCCATCCGGAACTATCTGAGGAGCATTTTGCACCGTTTGTAAAGGGGAAAGCGGTTATAACTTGTGCTACAAGTCGGGCAAAGCTCTTTTTGATCGATCGGGAATATCACCGCTACGCAGATGATTCCTGGTATCAGTTGAAACCATTATTGGAAATGGATGGGATGAAAGAGGTATGTTACCGCTTTGATAAACAGAACCGGGCATTATTGCTGGCGTTGGGAGAACATGCTTCAAAGCAGGTGGTGGACACTGCAGAAACGGTAGAACTCCGTGCACAGCTTTTGGCGTGTGAGGGGCTTCGTGAGAACTACCGTCATGCGCTAGAGTTAAAGCAGATGCAGTATTTTTATCAGCGAGGAGAACGGGGTCGTTTGGAGGAAGCATTGGAACAGCTCGACTGGACGACAGTAGAAGCCGGCGAGAGGGGACGCATGATTGAATATTGTGCCTGGTGTGAATGTTTTGCGAAAGCGATGGAAGGAATTTTACAGTTTGGTTTTGAAGGGATTCCGATAAAGAGATTGCAGACAATTTCTGAACAGGCATTTCAGGATGCTTCTGCAGTGCCGGATGAGAGAATGTTATGCCTGGCTTGGAAATTATTTACAGAAAATGCGTATAGCGAGCCGGTCCTTAAATATTTGATGCGTTTTTTCAGTGGTACCGTTGCAGAGTTAGTTTGTCTGTGGCAGGCAGCAGGGGATCTTTCGAGAGAGTCTTTGGAAGAGCGGTTATTAGCACAGAGTATTTTCTCGGGAGAAGTGGTGCCGGAGGTTTTTACTGTATTTGCACAATATAAAGAGCATGCGGGCAATAAGCAGATCATACGTGCGTTTAAGAAGTGGATGGCTTATGAATATTTGCTGCGTGGACGTCAATTACCGGAAGAACTGTTCGCAGATTATTTTGTGGATGTGCAGAAGAAAGAGGATATGCCGTGTTTGCTGGCGGTATTAAAGCACATGAGCGGTAAAGCAGAGCTTTCTGAAGAGGAAGCAAAATTTGCAGATTACCATGTAGGAAAGTTATATGATCAAAAGATGATATTTGCCTTTTACCGGAATTTTTATGGCAAGATCAGTCTGCCGGAGCATGTGCTGGATCAGGTTTATGTGGAATATATCGCAAATCCGGATCATGATGTGGCATTGCATTACCGGATTTATGTGGGAGCTGACAAAGGAAAATATGCAGAAGTGAAGATGCACAATGTTTTTGCGGGGATCCATGTCAGGGAATTTGTACTGTTCGAGGATGAAAGGTTAGAGTATTATATTACAGAACATTATAATGGTAAGGATCATCGTAGTGAAGTGCAGGAAATTACGACAGGCAAAGACGATATTCATCCGGATACTGGCAGCAGATATGCGAAGTTAAATGAGATGATGGCGGCTAAAAATTCCGGAGAAGATGAAAAATTGATCGACTTAATGGAATCATTCACAATGGAGCGAGAGATAGCAGCGTCGATCTTTGAACCGTTGTAGGAGGTGTGTGATGGACGAAAAAAATCAATTATTATTGGGCATAGATCTCGGCAAACAGGCTTCACAGATCACCTGCTTTGATCGCACCGAATATGAGGCAGTTCCACTAGGCAGAGAAATTAATGGTGAGATGGTATATGAGTTTCCGATGGCGTTAAAGTGGTTAAAAGCTTCGGGAACGTGGCGCTTTCCGGATCAGGAGGGAGACGGTGGTGAGGAGATCATATTGGATCACCTGTTGGAACGTTTTCAGAAAACATCGTTTGAAGCAGGGGGACACACTTTTCAAACGGAAATGGTGTTAGAACGGTATCTGCTCAAGCTGCTTAGTGCAGTGACACAGCAGTTTCCGGAGCAAAGGATCAAACATCTGGTCATTACAGTGCATGACAAGACGCCGGAACTTACCAAATTGCTGCATCAGGTTGGCAAAAAGCTTAATTTGTATCCGGAGCGCATGTCTATACAAAATTATCGTCTAAGTTATATGTATTATGCGGTGAGTCAGCCGAAAGAATTATGGCTGAATAATGTAGGATTGTTTTTATTCAATAAGGAGGAGTTGCTCTATTCACAGATTACAGTGGATAGGCGGACTATTCCTTGGATCGTCGGCGTTACAACGCAGAATCTGACAAATGTATTTGATTACTCTATGTTAGAGGAAGAGTCGGTAGATGCACAGTATGCATTCGTGAATATTGCAGAGACAGCAATGCATAAGCAGGCCGTGACAACGTTGTATGCGCAGGGGGATGCATTTGATGGCGAGTGGGCCAAAGAGGCATTGCAAAAGTTATGTAATGGCCGTCGAGTGTTCCGGGGAAATAATATTTTTACGAAAGGTGCCTGTTATGCGGCTAGAGAACTTAGTGGAGAGGGTAAGCTGGATCAATGTATTTTGTTAGATGAGGATATGATCACGGCCAATGTATCTCTGCGGGTATATCATGAGGCGCAGATGCAGGATGTGGTTTTGGCAAAAGCAGGAAGTCTTTGGGAAGAGGTTGATGCTAGTGTTGATGTGATCCCGGATAAGGAATATGAGATTCAGATCGCGGTCCAGGATGTGATCAAACATCAGACCAAAATACATATGTTGTCATTGAGTGGTTTTCAAGGAAGAGAAAATAAAACGACACGATTTACGGTGCGGGTACGTTTTTCGAATCGGGAGACGGCAGTGATCACGCTGAAAGATAATGGATTCGGAGAAATATCACCGACGAGCAACCGGATATGGGAACGATGTATCCGTCTATAAATGAGAGGTGTTCGTTGTGTTTTTAGTCTGTAACTGAAGACACAGAAAGGTAAGGTTTTTATGGGACGATTGATACAGTGCTGCGGCAGGCTTGCAAAACGGCCGTATCACTTCCAATTAGGGGATACGCGGGTATATTCCATTGAAGAAGTATGTTATTTTATTGCGCATAATATTTATCTGCTGCAGAGGGATATTTTTGGCAAAGGCTTCGTAAACTGGGTCAGGGAGGAACTGGCATTAACAGAACTTGCTGATAAATTAGAGGCAATGTCAACACGAGAGGATGCGTTAAAAGATGTTGTTGTGACAATCTGCTGCAGCTGCGATTATTTTGATGAACCTCAGATCAATGAAATGGTACATATTATGGAAGAAACAGAGCATCTTCCGGAGAGAGAATGCCGTAAGATCAAGGCTGATACGCAGTTACAGAGCGGCTGCTATGAAAGTGCGGTCGAGGGATATCAGGCAATCTTACGTAGTGAGGATATGATGCAGGCAAGTCCGGCAGAATATGCACCGCTTTATCATAATATCGGCGTGGCACTTGGTCTGCTGGGTGAGTATTTGCAGGCATCGGATTATTTTTTGCGGGCATATGAGACAAATAAAAAAGAGAAAAGTCTACAGTGTTATTTGGCGGCACTACACCTGTCCGGAAATGAACAAGCCTGGCAGGAGGCGGTAAGTACGTTGCGGTTATTACCGGATCGGCTGGTCTCTATCGAAGATCAGTACAAAGAGTGTAAAAAACGCTGTTCGATCGCTGTAAAAGTGCGACAGATCAAAAAGATGCGTTTTCCGGCGAGTAATGGAAAGCTGCCGGAATATTATGATCGTATCGATGAGATGATCCGAGATTGGAAAGAGGAGTATCGTCAGCAGATCAGTATATAATATACAGAAAGGCGGAAGGTATGGCATTTTGGAATCGTAGACGTAGGGAAAAGAAAGAGCAGGAAGCAGCAGAATTGGCAGAGCAGATGCGCTTGGCACAGGAAGAATTTGACCGCAGGCGTGCACAGACACAGAAAACAGTATCGAATGAGGGGACATCTTTGCCGGAAGCGTTTGATGATAATGAATTAATACCGGGAGATGTTGCAGAAAGCAAGCGACTTGTCACAGAGTGCTGTGAGGCGATCCGTGAAATAGAACATCAGCGTGAGTTGGCGACGATCGAGTATGACAAGGTGAGTGAGCGATTGACGGATATTCAGCGGATCGATGAAATATCCGGTGAAGCAAAAGATACGCTGCATGACTTAAGCAAACGTATCATGAACCTGACTCGTGAACGCAATCAGTACAAAAATCGCAGCCTCACGATCACGGATGCACAGATCCGATTATTAGATCCGTATGAGGAAGTTCTTGGCAGAGAAGTAAAGAAAATGTATGATGCCGAAATGTATCAGACATCGATCAATGGAGATATTGAAAAGCTGGATGAGACGAAAAAAGATCTTCACCGGCAGCAGCGTCAGGTAATCGCCAATCAGAGAACGCTGAAAAAGATGGCAAAGTTTGTCATTCTTCTTATTATATCGTTGTTTGTATTGTTTGCTGTGTTGTACTATGCGATGGAAGTAGATATGACATATCCATATTTGGGAACGATATTGCTGGCGGCAATTTCTGCCACGGTAATATTTGTGGAATCATTGCGTAATCGGACAGAAGCGGCGTTGTTAGGCAAAAAGATCAACAAGGCGACGACGTTATTAAACCGTGTCAAGATCAAATACATTAATAACCGCAGTCTGTTGGATTATGATCGGGCTAAGTTTCAGGTGAAAGATGCTGCGGAGTTTGAAAAGATATGGCAGGAATATGTGCGTGCCAAGGAGTATGAACGCAAATTCCAGGAAAATACAAAACAACTGCAGCTTGTGCAGGATCAATTGCTGGAATTGCTGCGTGATAATCATGTCGCGACACCGGATATCTGGCTAAGTCAGACATTAGCGATCATAGATCCCAAAGAAATGGTGGAGGTGCGTCATGCCTTAAATATACGCCGCCAAAAACTACGGGAACGCATGGCAGAAAATGATGAGGCAAAGGCATCTATGTTAGCTGGAATCGACCGGATCATTGCCCAGACCCCAAGTGCAGAGCGGGATATCATCGCGATCGTACAAAGCTATTACAAAGAGTCGTAAAAATGTGATGCCTTCCCGAAAAGAGTGTAGCCTAAAAAAGAGTGCTGCTACCCAAAAAAAGATGTTGACACAAAAAAAAAGATGTGTTAATATATGACTGTTGTGTGATCATACACAACCAAAGAAGAGTATCCACTCTCACCTTAGCACGAGCAAGTGACTTGGGTTACTAAAAAGTGTATAAAATATATATAATCATTGTATTATGATATATTATTTCCTTTTGCAAGAACGTGGATTTCTCTTTGAAACCCGCGTTTTTTTCTTTGGGTAAAATGAAAAAGAGTATGAAGAAAGTTGGAGGTGTACGACCATTAGCGATTTAATGATTAACGAGAGAATCCGAGACAAAGAGGTTCGTCTGATTGGACAGGACGGAGAGCAGCTTGGCATTATGTCAGCTAGAGATGCGATGAAACTTGCACGAGAGGCAGATCTGGATTTAGTAAAGATTGCTCCGGGTGCAAAGCCACCGGTATGTAAGATTATTGATTACGGCAAATATCGTTATGAAATGGCACGTAAGGAAAAAGAGGCCAAGAAGAAGCAGAAAACGATGGAAGTTAAGGAAGTTCGCCTCTCTCCAAATATTGATGTCAATGATTTGAACACCAAAGCAAATCATGCAAGAAAGTTCTTAGGAAAAGGAGATAAAGTAAAAGTTACACTTCGTTTCCGCGGAAGAGAGATGACACATATCAATTACAGTAAGCAGATCCTGGACAGTTTCTTTGAAAAGGTAGAGGATATTGCGGTTGTGGATAAGCCACCGAAGATGGAAGGCAGATCCATGGTAATGTTTTTGTCAAAGAAGCGCTAATAAAGTGTGTTATTTGCAGAAGTTTCTGTGAAACATTCTTTAATAAATAAACAAATGTTAAGGAGGATTTTATCATGCCAAAAATGAAAACAAAGCGTGCAGCAGCAAAGCGTTTTAAAACAACTGGAACAGGTAAATTGATGAAGATGAAAGCAAACAAGAGCCACATCTTGAACAAGAAGTCTACTAAGAGAAAGAGAACTCTTCGTAAGGCTGTTGAGGTTGATGCAACAAACGCAAAGATGATGAAGCGCATGCTTCCATATTCAAAATAATAGAAGGAGGAACGTAATAATGGCACGTATTAAAGGCGGATTAAACGCAAAGAAGAAGCATAATAGAGTATTAAAGCTGGCAAAGGGATACAGAGGAGCAAGATCTAAACAGTACCGTGTTGCAAAGCAGTCTGTCATGAGAGCACTTACCTCTTCCTTCGCAGGCAGAAAGCAGAGAAAGAGACAGTTCAGAAGACTTTGGATCGCACGTATCAATGCAGCAGCTAGAATGAATGGTTTATCTTACAGCCGTTTTATGTATGGTTTGAAATTGGCTGAGATTGATATCAACCGTAAGATGTTGTCTGAGATGGCAATCAGTGATCCGGAAGGATTTGCTAGCTTAGTAGAGACAGCAAAGGCTAAGTTGGGATAATTTTTAGAATATAATATCTAAAACTATATCTTATACGAAATGGAAACGGACATTCCGAACAGGAATGTCCGTTTTGTGCTGTTATCTGTCAGAATATTCCATGAAATATAACAATCATATTAATATAATATAAGATAAGATGTAACTAAAAATGCCATAGAATTTTATACAATTGTATACGCGATTATCGCAATCGTAGTCTTGGCGATGCGGTATATACCATAGCTGTTATACGGCATAAAAGGTATGGCTGATACAAAGACCAGACGAAGAGTATGCTCATGCGTTGTCCGAATAGGACAATATGCTGTGAACTCTTTGCTCGAAAAGGAGAAAGGAAAAGTATGAGAGATTATAAGAAAGCGGTTTTGGGAATGACGCTTGCACTTAGTATGGTGATTACCGGTTCCTCTTTGGATGGAATTACGGCAAGTGCTGCAGCTAAGTCAAGCAAAAAAGCAACGGTTAAATTGTCTTCCGGCAAGCTGATATTGAAAGCTGGAGCCAAAAAGACATTAAAACTCAAGAAAAAGAATGTAAAGAAGATCAAGTCTATGAAATGGACTTCATCCAAGAAATCAGTCGCTGCTGTCAGCAAAAAGGGAAAGATCACAGCTAAAAAGGCAGGCAAAGCAGTGATCCGCTGCAAGGTAAAATACATTGCAAAAGCTTCTAAGAAAGCGAAAACAAAGACATTGAAGTGTCGGGTTATTGTTAAAAAAAATACGAAGGCTGCACCGGTGGTTACAAAAGCACCGCAGAAAACTCCTGTAGTAACACCGACCACAGTGCCGACGGCTACACCGACCACAGTGCCAACGGCTGCACCGACCTTAAGTCCGACATCGACGCCGGTTCCAACTCTGGCACCAACACTGGCGCCAACAGAGACACCGGATGATCCGACAGTAACACCGGCACAGACCTATGCGACTTCATACAAGGGCATGACAGCGAATAATCCGCTTCTTGCCAATAGCTTTGCCTGTGACCCGACAGCCATCGAGTACAATGGCAGAGTATATGTGTATATGTCCAATGATACACAGGAGCATTACGGTCAGGGCGATGACGGAGAGAACGGATATGGTTATATCACCAGTATGCATGTGATCTCTTCTGCGGATATGGTCAACTGGACAGATCACGGAACCTTTAGTCTGGCAGGTGGGAAGGCAGATGGACTGGAAAGTTATTCCAATTGCTGTTGGGCACCATGTGCTACTTATAAAAAGGTAAATGGCAAAGATAAATTCTTTATTTACTATACAAACGGTGGTTATCAGATCAACGTTGCATCGGCAGATTCACCGACCGGCCCATTTTATGATGAGAGAAAGTCCAGCTTGTTAGGACCTTGGACAGATAATGAGTCGACGGGAGATGCTTTAGATCCAGCTGTATTTACCGATGACGATGGAAGCTCCTATCTCGTATGGGGCGGTGACTGCGCTCGTGCGGAGGGAAGCAAGAAATACCCACGTATTCGCAAATTGGCAGATAACATGATCTCTTTTGATGGAGAGGAAAAAACGATCGAAGCACCATATTTCTTTGAAGATAGTGGTATTAATAAAATCGGTGACAAATATGTATATTCTTACTGTACCGATTGGGGCACCAGAACCGGTCAGTACAAGGATCTGGACATTTGCTCTATCGCATACATGGTTGCAGACTCACCGATGGGACCATACAAATATGTAGGAGAAGTGCTTCCAAACTGCGGCTCCGTGTTCAAAAAAGCGGATGGCTCTGACGATCTCGCTAATAACCACCACAGCATCGTACAATTTAAGGGTGAGTATTACATGTTCTACCATACGATGGTACTTCGTACTTCGATGGGAATCCATTTTGGAGGACGAAGTACACATGTTAATAAGCTGAATGTTAAGGCAGATGGAACCTTTGATATTGTACAGCAGGATCTTGATGGCGTACCACAGCTTGCTGATTTTGATCCATATCAGACGGTTTCCGGTCTTACTTCTTCGAATAATGCCGGAATGGGCGCAATTGAGACAAATGTAATATATCGCAAGAATGGCAAAGTTAATTATGTAAATTCGATCGATGGTGCTAAGATGCATACGATCAAAGACCGTGCAAAATATAAATATAGCTGGTTAAGCATCAAGGGTGCTGATCTGGGCGATAACGGTCCAAAAACGTTTCAGGCGAAGCTGAAAGGCTACGGACTGGGTAGTGTCAATTTGAAAGTGTGTGCAGATGCGCTGGATGGCACGGAGATCGTGAATACCACCGTAAACTTTGATGAGTACGGTGATGCCAAGATCGAAGTGCCGGCTGCAGCAGTGCAGGGCAAGCATGATCTGTATATTGAATTTGATGGATCTGTATTGGACTTCGAATCCTGGCAGTTTACAAAATAGGTAATTCGTATTTTTCATTCCATAAAGAAAGACAGTGGTTTCTACGTAACGTGGGGATCGCTGTCTTTTTGTATGGTCTGAATAGAAAATTACTTTGTGGCAATACGACGCTCGGCGATGTGATGCATTGCAAAACGTGGGTTATATTCGTTATATGATATGAAATTGTAAAAATTGCATAATAAATTTCTTATTACAAAATAAAAATTGTGCATTTTCACTTGATTCTATGGACGAGTTGGGGTATAATATAACCATTAAACAGCAAAGGAGTGGTAACTATGCAGTATATTATCAGCGGAAAGAATATCGATGTTACAGAAGGACTCAAGGAAGCCATCTATGAGAAGATTGGCAAATTAGAGCGTTATTTTACTCCGGAAACCGAAGTTCATGTGACGTTAAGTGTCGAGAAGGAGAGACAAAAGATCGAGATTACGATTCCAATGAAAGGAAATATTGTACGTGCCGAGCAGGTAAGCAATGATATGTATGTATCCATTGATCTTGTAGAGGAGATCATTGAGAGACAGCTTCGCAAATACAAAAATAAATTGGTAGATCAGCAACAGACGGCAGCTAGTCTTAGTAAAGCGTTTGTTGAGGAAGAGATCCACGATGATGATGAGATCAAGATCATCCGTTCTAAGAGATTTGCAATGAAGCCGATGGATCCGGAAGAAGCATGTATTCAGATGGATCTGTTAGGACATAATTTCTATGTATTCCGTAACGCAGAGACAGATGAAGTCAATGTTGTTTATAAGCGTAAAGGTAACACTTTCGGATTGATCGAGCCGGAATTTTAGAAAGATTATAGGTAAGGTATAAGATCCTTAGGGATTAGGTAAAGAGAAAGATAAGCGTGAGAAGACTATTTTGAGAGCAATCGATAAGTAGTCTTCTCTTTTTTTTTGAGAACGAGAAATTGCTGTTGGCACCCCTTGCGTTTGAAAGGGGATAATGATATACTTTAGATTGGTTTGTTATAAATTTTAGATTAGGAGATAATTATGAGTGTATTTACTAAGATTTTTGGTACTCACAGTGAGCGTGAGGTAAAGCGAATCATTCCGATTGTTGATAAAATTGAAGCATTAGCACCGGAATTTGAGAAGCTCACAGACGAGCAACTACAGGCTAAGACGCCTGAATTTAAGGAGCGCTTGGCGAACGGTGAGACATTGGACGATATCCTGCCGGAAGCGTATGCTACTGTCCGCGAGGCGGCTACTCGTGTATTGGATATGCGTCATTATAGAGTACAGTTGATCGGTGGCGTTATTTTACATCAGGGACGTATCACAGAGATGCGTACCGGTGAAGGTAAGACGTTGGTATCTACATTGCCGGCATATTTGAATGCGTTAGAGGGCAAAGGTGTCCATATCGTTACCGTCAATGATTACTTGGCAAAGCGTGATGCTGAGTGGATGGGTAAAGTACATGAATTTTTGGGACTCACGGTTGGTGTTATCTTAAATAATATGGATAATGATGAGCGCCGTGAGGCATATAACTGTGACATTACGTATGCAACCAATAATGAACTTGGATTTGATTATCTGCGTGATAACATGGTTGTATACAAGGAGCAGCTTGTACAGAGAAGTCTTCATTATGCGATCATCGATGAGGTGGATTCGGTATTGATCGATGAGGCGAGAACACCACTTATCATTTCCGGTCAAAGTGGCAAGTCCACTAAATTGTATGAGATGTGTGATATTTTCGTAAGACAGTTGACCAAAGGTACTGCAAAAGAACTTTCCAAGATGGATATTCTCATGAATGAGGAACAGCAGGAAACCGGAGATTATGTTGTCGATGAAAAGGATAAAAATGCAAATCTGACAGAAGAAGGTGTGCGCAAGGCAGAGCGTTTCTTCCAGGTAGAGAACCTTGCAGATCCGGACAACTTGGAATTGCAGCATAATATCAACTTAGCGCTTCGTGCACATTCTTTGATGCATCGCGACAAAGATTATGTGGTAAAAGACGATGAGGTTTTGATCGTTGATGAGTTTACGGGACGTATCATGCCGGGACGCCGTTTTTCGGATGGTCTGCACCAGGCGATCGAGGCGAAAGAGCATGTTAAGGTCAAGAGAGAGAGTAAAACACTGGCAACGATCACGTTCCAGAACTTCTTTAATAAATACGAGAAGAAATCCGGTATGACCGGTACTGCGTTGACTGAGGAAAAAGAGTTCCGTGAGATTTACGAGATGGACGTTGTTGAAGTCCCTACCAACAAGCCGATTGCGCGTATTGACTATAATGATGCAGTATATAAGACCAAAGAGGACAAGTTCAATGCCGTTGTTGCTGACATTGTAGAGGCTCACAAGAAGGGGCAGCCTGTTTTGGTCGGTACGATCACAATTGATACTTCTGAGTATCTGAGTGCTAAACTTCAGAAAGCAGGCATTCCGCATAAAGTCTTGAATGCGAAGTTCCATGAGTTGGAGGCAGAGATTATTGCGGATGCCGGACAGAAGGGTGCTGTTACAATCGCAACGAATATGGCCGGTCGTGGTACCGATATTAAGCTTGGCGATGGGGTTACGGAACTTGGTGGTCTGAAGATCATCGGTACGGAGCGACATGAGTCCCGTCGTATTGATAACCAGTTGCGCGGTCGTGCCGGACGTCAGGGAGATCCTGGTGAATCCAGATTCTACATTTCTTTGGAAGATGATCTGATGCGTCTTTTCGGCTCAGAGCGAATCATGGGACTGTTTGATGCTATGCCGGACGGAGAGCAGGTAGAGCACAAGATGCTTTCCAGTGCGATCGAAAATGCACAGAAGAAGATTGAGGGTAACAACTTTGGTATTCGTAAGAATTTGCTGGAGTTTGACCGTGTTAATAATGAGCAGCGTGAAGTGATCTATAAAGAGCGTCGTCGTGTTCTGGATGGAGAGAGTATGCGTGATACGATCTACAAGATGATCACCGATGAAGTGGAAAATTGCGTAAATTCAGTCATTCCGGAGGATGGCAGTGCAGAAGACTGGGATGTACAGGAGTTAAATAATGTCTTGCTTCCGATCATACCGTTGAAGAGAATTCAGCTTGACGACGAGATGTTAAAACATGGTACCAGAGAGGATCTGGCACAGAAACTCAAAGAGGAAGCCGTTAAGGTATATGAGGCAAAAGAGGCAGAATTCCCTGATCCGGATCAGATCCGTGAGGTTGAGCGAATTATTCTGTTGAGAGTTATTGATAACAAGTGGATGGATCATATCGATGATATGGATCAGCTTCGTGAAGGTATCGGATTACAGGCATATGGACAGAGAGATCCGGTTGTGGAATACAAATTCGCCGGATTTGATATGTTCAATGCAATGATTGATTCGATCACAGAGGAGACTGTAAAAGCGCTCACACATATCAAGATCGAGCAGAAAGTAGAGCGTGAGCAGGTTGCTAAGGTTACCGGAACGAATAAGGATGAGTCTCAGCCGGCACAGCCAAAGCGCCGTACAACCAAGAAGGTACAGCCAAACGACCCGTGCCCATGCGGTTCCGGACGTAAGTACAAACAGTGCTGCGGACGCCGTGCATAATAAGTATTATAGTGCCTTCCGGTTCACGGATCGTGAGCCGGAAGGATATAATTGATAAAATATAGAAAGAGGTGAGTTGGTATGGTAGAGTTTGACAGAGTCAAAATGACGCTTGCAAACTATGAACAGCCACTGCTTGAAATGGGGAATTCACTTTGACCTCGCTAATAAACGAGATCGAGTGGAAGAACTGGACAAGACAATGGAAGATCCGGGATTTTGGGATGACCCGGAACATTCTGCCAAGATCGTGCAGGAGTCCAAAAAGCTGAAATCCGTGATAGAACGCTATGAGTCATTGGAGAGCGCCCGCGATGATATTTTGATGTTGATCGAGATCGCAGAGGAAGAAAATGATGCCAGCGTGTTGGAGGAAGTAGAAGATTCACTGCAGCAATTTGAGCAGGAATACGAATCCCTGCGTATTGAAACACTTTTGAGTGGAGAATACGACAAAGACAATGCAATATTAACGCTTCATGCCGGTGCCGGTGGAACAGAAAGCTGCGACTGGGCAAGTATGTTGTGCCGTATGTATCAGCGCTTTGCAGAAAAGCATGGATTTGAAGTTGAAATGCTGGATTTTCTGGATGGTGATGAAGCGGGTTATAAATCAGTTACGCTGCAGATCAATGGCGCAAATGCGTATGGTTATCTGAAATCAGAGCATGGAGTGCACCGTTTGGTGAGAATCTCACCGTTTAATGCAGCCGGCAAACGGCAGACATCCTTTGTATCCTGTGATGTCATGCCGGATATCGAAGAAGATCTTGATGTTGAGATCGCAGATGATGATATTCGTATCGATACATATCGTTCCAGTGGAGCGGGTGGTCAGCATATCAATAAGACTTCTTCTGCAATTAGAATTACCCATTTCCCGACAGGGATCGTGGTACAGTGCCAAAATGAACGTTCACAGCATATGAATAAGGATAAGGCAATGCAGATGCTCAAGGCAAAGCTGTATATTTTAAAACAGCAGGAGCAGTTGGAAAAGGCGAGCGGTATCCGAGGCGAATCCAAAGAGATTGGCTGGGGAAGCCAGATCCGTTCCTATGTGCTGCAGCCGTATACCATGGTCAAAGATCATCGTACCGGTGCTGAGATCGGTAATGTGCAAGACGTTTTGGATGGCAATCTGGATCCGTTTATCAATGCATATTTAGCATGGATCACAAAGTAAATGAGCAGTGTGCTCTATGCTCCTTTTTGTAAGGGGGCATCTGACATAAATAAAAATACATTGGCAGAGAAATGGAGGAAACTATGATTAACGTAAGTGTGTTAGGCTACGGAACAGTCGGATCCGGTGTTTTTGATATTATTCGTGAGAACAATGCGATGATCGCAAAACGCATCGGGGATGAGATCTGTACAAAATATGTGCTGGACTTGAGAGATTTTCCGGGAGATCCGGTAGAGGAAGTGCTGGTACATGATTTTGAAGTGATCAAAAATGATCCGGAGGTTCATGTGGTTGTAGAAACGATGGGAGGATTACACCCTGCCTATGAGTTTGTAAAGGCTAGTTTGGAGGCCGGGAAGAGTGTTTGCACATCCAACAAAGCGTTGGTGGCTGATTTTGGACCGGAGCTTATTCAGATAGCAAAAGACCACAATGTAAGTTTCTTGTTTGAGGCCAGTGTTGGTGGTGGTATTCCGATTATCCGCCCACTGCAGAGTTCTTTGAATCCGGATGAGATATTGGAGATTTCCGGTATCTTAAACGGTACAACGAACTTTATTTTGACAGAGATGACCAATAAGGGAGCTGATTTTGACACAGTGCTCAAAGAGGCGCAGCAGCTTGGTTATGCAGAGGCAGATCCGACTGCAGATGTGGAAGGATATGATGCCTGCCGCAAGATCGCAATCTTAACTTCTCTTGCTTATGGCAAGACACTGGATTTTAACGATGTTTATACAGAGGGAATTACCAAAATCACAGACCGTGATATCGTATATGCCGGTAAGATCGGGGCCAAAGTAAAAATTTTTGGTTCCAGCAAGAAAGATGGAGATCGCATCAGCGCAAAAGTTGCACCGGTGCTGATCTATCCGGAGAACCCATTATATAGCGTAGACGATGTATTTAACGCTATTTTAGTAAAAGGAAATATGGTTGGAGATGTCATGTTTTATGGACAGGGCGCCGGCAAGCTGGCAACAGCCAGTGCGGTCGTTTCCGATGTTATGGAAGTCGCTAAAAACATAGGAAAATGCGTTGAGGTACAGTGGAGTGCCGAGAAGATTGCTTTAGAGCCTTTTGAGGAGAGCAAGAGCAGCTTCTTCGTGCGTTTGCGTGGAGATAAGTCACAGAATGCAGCTAAGGTCAAAGAAGCGTTTGGCGATGTGACAGAGATTGATGCCGGATATGCGGACGAATATGCATTTATCACGGGAGAGATCACAGAGGGAGCTTATGCATCAGCAGCAGATTCACTCGGCAATGTGATCAATAAGATCCGTGTTCCGGAGACGAAATAATAAGCCGCTCAGTAATATGAGCAGAAAAGAGGATAGATATGTTAATTGTTAAGAAATTTGGTGGTACTTCCGTTGCCAACAAAGAGCGGATCTTTAATGTGGCGAAGCGTTGTATTGAAGATTACAAAAAAGGAAATCAGGTAGTAGTCGTTCTTTCTGCAATGGGCAAACAGACAGATGTTTTGTTGGATATGGCAAAGGATATTAATCCGAAGGCGTCCCGCAGAGAGTTGGATATGCTTCTTACAACAGGTGAGCAGACATCCGTTGCACTTATGGCAATGGCAATGGACTCTCTTGGTGTTCCGGCAGTTTCCATGAATGCTTTTCAGGTGCAGATGCATACGACAGAAGTGTATGGTAATGCTCGTCTGAAGAGAATTGATACGGAGCGTATCCGTAATGAGTTGGATAATCGTCGTATCGTAGTAATTACAGGATTTCAGGGAATCAATAAGTTTGATGATTACACAACACTCGGAAGAGGTGGTTCCGATACGACAGCAGTAGCATTGGCAGCTGCATTACATGCAGACGCCTGCGAGATTTATACAGATGTAGATGGTGTCTTTACTGCAGATCCACGCGTCGTACCAAATGCTCGTAAATTAGACGAGATCACGTACGATGAGATGTTGGAATTAGCCAGTCTTGGTGCCGGTGTATTGCACAATCGTTCTGTTGAGATGGCTAAAAAATACGGCGTACAGTTGGTAGTACGTTCTAGTTTGAATACAAGTGAAGGAACTGTAGTAAAGGAGGAAAGTAAAATGGAGAAAATGTTAGTAAGTGGTGTAGCCACAGATAAAAATGTAGCACAGATTTCAGTAGTTGGATTAGAGAATAAGCCGGGCGTAGCATTTAAGCTGTTCCAGCATTTAGCAAATCACAATATCAATGTAGATATGATCTTACAGTCTGTAGAGCATGGCGGAACACAGGACATCAGCTTTACAGTAACCAGAGATCAGGCAGACACGGCAATGGAGACATTGGAAAGACATGCTAACACAAGTCTGAAATGCGAGAAGACAACAGTGAACACTAACGTTGCCAAAGTATCTATCGTCGGTGCCGGAATGATGTCTAATGCAGGTGTTGCAGCTAAGATGTTTGAAGCATTGTATGATGCAGGAGTAAACATTTTGCAGATTTCTACTTCCGAGATCCGCGTCAGCGTTCTCGTAGAAGAGAAGTACGTCAATGAGGCTGCACAGGCAGTTCATGATGCATTTGCATTGTCTCGTTAATTGACGGAGAACATCAAATATTGTCAGCGCGGAAAATTTAAGAGTTCAAGGTAAAGAAGGGCAGCCGCGTATCGAGTGGCTGCCTATTTTACTCTTGATGCATAGGCAAAGTGCGTATAGAAAGGAATGTAGGATACTATGGATATTGTAAAGAAAATAGCAGCAGAGTTAGAAATTCGTCCGCAGCAGGTAGAGGCGGTCATAAAACTGATCGACGAGGGCAATACGATCCCGTTTATTGCCAGATACCGTAAAGAAGCACATGGTTCGTTGAATGATGAACAACTCCGTAATCTGAGTGAGCGATTAACTTATTTGCGTACACTGGAAGAAAAAAAGGAACAGGTTCTTGCAACGATTGAAGAACAAGGAAAATTGACCGATGAATTGAAGGCACAGATCCTTGCAGCAGAGACACAGGTGCTCGTGGAGGACTTGTATCGTCCGTATCGTCCAAAACGCCGTACAAGAGCGATCATCGCCAAGGAAAAGGGATTAGAGCCATTAGCGCAGATCATTTTGGCACAAGAAGTGACAGAGCCGTTAGAAACGATTGCCGAGCAGTATGTATCTGAGGAAAAAGAAGTGAAAGATGTTGCAGATGCGATTGCAGGAGCGAGAGATATTATTGCCGAGCAGATTTCTGATAATGCAGATTATCGTAAATATATCCGTGATATAACACGGGAAGAAGGTATCCTTACATCAACTGCCAAGGATGAAAAGGCGCAGTCTGTTTATGAGATGTATTATGAATATCAGGAGCCGGTTAAAAAGATTGCCGGTCATCGTGTTCTTGCGTTAAATCGTGGTGAAAAGGAAAAATTCCTAGTGGTAAAACTGGAGGCTCCGGAAGAACGTATTCTTACGTATCTATGCAAAAAGACGATCACAGAGGAAAATGAGATCGTAACGCCGGTGTTAGAAGAGGCAGTGACAGACAGTTATAAGCGTTTGATCGCGCCTGCTATCGAGCGCGAGATTCGTAATGAGTTGACTGAGCAGGCAGAAGACGGTGCGATCAAAGTATTTGGTAAAAACCTAGAGCAGCTTTTGATGCAGCCGCCGATTGCCGGTAAGACAGTTTTGGGCTGGGATCCTGCATTTCGTACCGGTTGTAAACTTGCTGTGGTAGACCCAACCGGTAAAGTGTTAGATACGAAGGTGATCTATCCGACAGCACCGCAGAACAAGGTCGAAGAGGCAAAACGTGAGGTGAAAAAACTGATCCAGAAATACGGAATTTCTCTGATCTCCGTCGGCAATGGAACGGCATCCCGCGAGTCGGAAATGATCATTGCGGATATGCTGCATGAGATCAAAGAACCTGTGCAGTATATTATTGTAAATGAAGCAGGTGCTTCAGTTTATTCCGCAAGTAAACTTGCCACCGAGGAATTTCCGAATTTTGATGTGGGACAGCGAAGTGCAGCGTCGATCGCAAGACGTTTGCAGGATCCGCTGGCAGAGTTGGTGAAGATCGATCCACAGTCTATCGGTGTAGGACAGTATCAGCATGATATGAATCAGAAGAAGTTAGGGGAAACATTATCCGGTGTTGTGGAAGATTGTGTAAATAAAGTTGGTGTGGATCTGAATACAGCATCCGCTTCACTGTTAGAGTATATTTCCGGTATCAGCAAAGTGATCGCAAAGAACATCGTTACGTATCGTGAAGAAAACGGAAAGTTTACGTCACGTAAAGAGTTGTTAAAAGTACCAAAACTGGGACCGAAAGCCTTTGAACAGTGTGCAGGTTTTATGCGTATTTTGGATGGAAAAAATCCATTGGATGCAACGAGCGTTCATCCGGAGACTTATGATGCAGCCAATGCATTATTAGATAAGCTTGGCATTGACACGGAAGAACTCAAAAAGATCCAGACAGAAGCGGCCAAACAGCAGTCCCCATTAGCCAAGAAGAAAACCGCTCCAAAGAAAAAGAAACAGCAGTTTGTTGTACGCAATACGCACACAGCCTTTGGCGCAGCCTTTGCGGAAGCCTTTGGCTCGATAGACCTGCCGAGCGGTGAGACGGAAGAAACACCGACAGAGAACAAAGCCTCCGGCAGTTTGCAGAAGCGTGTGAAAGACAAAAAGAAAATGGCTGACGAGCTTGGTATTGGTGAGATCACGCTGGTTGATATCTTGAAGGAATTGGAGAAACCTGCGAGAGATCCTCGTGATGAAATGCCAAAACCGATCCTTCGAACAGATGTGTTAGAGATGAAAGATCTCAAAGAGGGCATGATCCTTAAGGGGACAGTTCGAAATGTTATTGATTTTGGTGCGTTTGTAGATATCGGCGTTCATCAGGATGGATTGGTACATGTGTCCGAAATGTCGGATAAGAAATTTGTCAAACACCCGTTGGATGTTGTCAGTGTCGGAGATATCGTTGATGTCAAAGTAATGGGTGTTGATCTCAAAAAACAGCGTATTCAGTTGACTATGAAATTATAAAGAGGAGAGCATATGAACTTACGTGAAAAATTATTTGTTGAAGTAAGAAAAGGAACAAAGGTCACATTGAGTGAAAGTGATCTCAACAAAATGGATCGCATGTATGAGCGTGAGTTGGCGCAGTATGACAACCGTAAGGTTATGACGCCGTACCGAAAAGAGCCAAAGCGGGCGTTTTTGGCACAGCTGCGCGATTACGCTTTTGAGCGGATCTTGGACAGACATTTGTACACATTTTCTCACGTGCTGGTTATTCCAAATCCATATGGAGTGGCTAAACAGACAGCCCTTATCCTGTTCAACTCTTCCAAGGAGTACAAGGTGCGCTATCGTGTGTTCGGAGATAATGGCAATGATTTTGTTGGTGAATCCAGCTATACAACAAGACATCGTGTGGCAATCTTGGGGTTGTATTTCGAACGTAGCAATACGGTAGATCTGTCTCTGATCGATCGAGAAGGAAAAGTTGTAAAGCATCGAGTGATCCGTATTTTTGTTTCAGAAGTGCCTGAAAACCAAAAGGATCTTGTGATGGAAGTAGAGGGAGATAAATCTGCAGCAATGCCGCTGCTGGCAGTCAACGGTGCCGCTTTTAGTCCATTGGTCTTTGATGCAGATGGTGCGATCCGATATTCAATGCAGCTTCGTACCTATAAGATGGGTATGATACCGATGCCGAATGGTCATGTTCTGTTGGCAGATCGAACAGCTAACATTGTAAACAGCATGGGCAAGATCCAGCCGTGCCGTTATCATGAAATGGATTATATGGGCAGAGTGTATCGCACATATATTTTGAATGAACCGATCGGTACTGCATTAGCACAGCACGATAGTTCGTTGTATCTTGTGACTTCGTCCGATGGAGAGCATTATAATGACTGTATTCTTACGATGGATATGAATACCGGTGAGATCGTACGCCGCATTAAGCTGATTGACTTGCTGGGAGAAAAATACCACACCGGTAAGGAATGGCTGCTTTTTTCAGCGATGGAGTACCGCGCCGGAAAGCTTTTGCTGACATTAAAGCGTATACACACGATCGCACAGCTTGATCTGGAGAGTGGCAAATTGGATTGGGTGCTGGCACCAAAATCAATCTGGCAGGATACAGAGTTGGAAGCCATCGCTTTGACAACAGAGGGTGCTGATATCGAAATGGGAAGACCGGATAAGGCTGTTTGGATGGATGAGCACGAATTGTTGATCTATAGCACAGGTACTAAAGGGGCGGTAGATGGCGGTTACAATGATGCACAACATTCTGCGGTACTTCGTGTGTCGATCGATGAGGCTGCCGGCACATATGTACAGGAGAGCAAGAAAGACTGTTTGAAAACGATGCAGTTTGGTAGTGCCCTTTATACAAAAGAATACAACAAGTATTTCCATTTGACAGGTATCACGCAAGACCGTACGACAGAACTTCATTCCCAGATCCAGTTGGTCAATGGCGAAAACGGCGAAGTTGAGAAGACGTTTAAGTTGACTAAAAACTTTTTGTGGGCTTGGGAGTTTCATCCGGACATTCCTTCATTTTGTGTGGGGATGGGGCTGCATGATCAGACAGAGTTTGGTAAGCTCCCAACACCGGAAGAATTTCATGGAACAATGCCGAAAAAAACGGATCAGCGTATTCGTGGTACCTTCTTCGGTAACGTGCATTTGTGCGAGAATCTTTTGCAGTATTCGATGCTGCCTGGTGCAGTTGAAAAGCTGTATTTTAAGGGTGAGCATAAGACATATGTACAAGATTATTCGCAACTGCGTATGGGCAGACGTAAAGAAATCTTTGCTGTGCAGGTGGATGGACTGGAACCTGGAGAATACGATATGTATTTGCAGTTCCAGGGAAAGATTCGCAAGCTGCGCAATGAATTGCGTGTGAAATAACGACGTGTAGTTTATAAAGTTTTCACAAAGTGAATCTTGCTTTTTATGAGTAAATTTCGTATAATTATACTAGAAACTTTGGAAAATACACAGAAATTTGTGCAATTTCAACAAAATTACTTTTATTATTTTACAGGAGGATTCTAGTATGGCAAACAGATTTGTATTAAACGAGACATCGTATCATGGGGCAGGAGCTATTGCAGAGATTGCAACAGAAACTAAAATTCGTGGTTTTAAGAAAGCGTTTGTATGTTCGGATCCGGACTTGGTAAAGTTTGGTGTAACACAGAAAGTGTTGGATGTACTTGAGAAAAATGGTATGGCATATGAGCTGTATTCAAATATTAAACCAAATCCAACGATTGAAAATGTTCAGACAGGTGTACAGGCATTTAAGGATGCAGGAACAGATTATCTGATCGCTATTGGCGGCGGTTCTTCTATGGATACTGCGAAAGCAATCGGTATCATTATCAATAATCCTGAGCATGAGGATGTTGTCAGCTTAGAGGGCGCTGTAGATACCAAGAATAAGAGCGTACCGATCTTTGCAGTACCTACGACAGCAGGAACTGCTGCAGAGGTTACAATCAATTACGTTATTACAGATGCAGCTAAGAATCGCAAGATGGTTTGTGTAGATCCGCATGACATTCCTGTTGTGGCATTTATCGATTCCGAGATGATGTCTTCTATGCCTAAGGGGCTTACTGCAGCAACCGGTATGGATGCTTTAACACATGCGATTGAGGGTTACATTACGGCAGGAGCATGGGAATTGTCCGACATGTTCCATCTCAAAGCAATTGAGATCATTGCACGTTCTCTTCGTGGAGCAGTAGACAATACGCCGGAAGGACGTGAGGGAATGGCTCTTGGTCAGTACGTTGCAGGAATGGGCTTCTCCAACGTAGGTCTTGGAATTGTTCATTCTATGGCACATCCACTTGGCGCATTGTATGATACACCACATGGAATCGCAAATGCGATCATTCTTCCTACTGTTATGGAGTATAACGCAGAGGCAACAGGTGAGAAATATCGTGATATTGCAAAGGCAATGGGTGTTGAAGGTACAGAGAATATGTCTCAGGAAGAGTATCGTAAAGCAGCCGTTGATGCTGTAAAACAGCTTTCCAAAGATGTTGGAATCCCTACAGATCTCAAGGATATTGTTAAGAAAGAAGATATTCCATTCTTAGCACAGTCTGCATATGATGATGCTTGCCGTCCGGGCAATCCAAAGGAGACAAGTGTTGAGGACATTACGAAGCTGTATGAGAGCTTACTGTAATCAGATCATAGTTTCAATCTAAAATAATGGGCTGCGTGGCACTTTGAAATAAGAGTGTCACGCAGTTTTTTCAGGGTATAGGAAAATGCTCGTTTTGCCTTTTTTCATCCTTTTAAGCCTCCCTTCCCTTTAACAGTTCTGCCATATCATATCGTTTATTATGTCAAAGAATAAAAAAAATTAAAAAAATTGAAAAAAATGCTTGCATTTTTGAAAATACTAGTGTATAGTATATCAAGTACGGTACAGATGACGTACAAAACATAAGAAATGTGCGCGTAGCTCAGCTGGATAGAGCGTCTGACTACGGATCAGAAGGTCGGGAGTTCGAATCTTCTCGCGCACGCTTACAAAGGTCTTGATTAATCAAGGCCTTTTTTGTTACAATAAGGAATTGTTTGGAACACTAATAAGAAAGGATCGTAACGTTATAATGCATATATTTGAAATAGATAGATTGGAACAAATTGTCGGCAAGGATCGGGTTCGCGAGGAGGAACCGCTTGCCAAGCATACTACTTTCCGAATCGGGGGGCCGGCAAAATGGTTTGTAGAACCGGACTCTGCGGAGCAGTTGGCTGCGTGCATTAAATATTTGGAAGAGGTGCAGATGCAATGGTATATATTAGGGAATGGAAGTAATCTGTTAGTTGCGGACGAAGGATACGACGGTGTGATCTTGTCGCTGCATCGTATGAATAAGGAAGCAGGGCAGGTCGGTGAACTGCATCAGATCCGAATTTTGCCGGCAGATGCCAGTGAAACAGAGAAAGCGGCGGTGCTGGAGGAATATGGGGTTAAGCAGTGCATATCAACTGTTAAGGCCTATGTGAGTGCCGGTGCGGGAGTGATGCTTTCAACACTTGCAGCCCGGATTGCAGATCAAGGACTTGCAGGATTCGAATTTGCCGGAGGTATTCCGGGAACGCTCGGTGGCGCAGTGACGATGAATGCAGGTGCATATGGTGGCGAGATCAAGGACGTGATCGTAGCTGCTAAAATGATCGATCGAACAGGTAAGATCCATTTGTTTTCAGCGGAAGAACTACATTTGTCTTATCGACACAGTATTGTGCAGGAACAGGGGCTTATCGTTGTGTCAGCGTTATTTGCTTTTGAACAGGGAGACAGGGCGCAGATCAAGGCGCAGATGCAGGAATTAAATGCGAAACGCCGTGAAAAGCAGCCGTTAGAATATGGAAGTGCAGGCAGTACTTTTAAGAGGCCGGAAGGATACTTTGCCGGTAAATTGATCGAGGACGCCGGATTGAAAGGATATCGGGTTGGTGATATCATGGTGTCGGAGAAACACTGTGGCTTCGTGGTCAATGTAGGACAGGGAACCTGCGCACAGGCAGATGCAGTGATCAGGCATGTGCAGCAGACTGTTAAGGAGCAGTTTGGTGTCACCCTTGAGACGGAAGTTAAGAGACTTCCGGAACAGTAATATGCTGAAGTGGTCAGTAATATACTGGAACGGCTTAGCAATATGCTGAAGTGGCCAGTAATATACTGGAACGGCTTAGCAATATGCTGAAGTGGCCAGTAATACGCTGAAGCGGCCAGTGATATGCAGGAATTAACAGAGAAACGGCATAGTTCGTCATAAAACGGCGGCATTGTTGTTGGACGATTATGTAGAAATGAGGGCGAATATGAGATTTGTGATCGTTACCGGAATGTCGGGTGCAGGAAAGAGTTCTGTTTTAAAGATGCTCGAAGATCTCGGATATTTTTGCGTGGATAATTTGCCGGTGCATTTTATTCCGAAGATGACAAAGTTAATGGTGGACGAGCAGGAGACTGTCGACAAGATGGGTCTTGGCATCGACGTGCGTAATTTGCAGGGATTATCTGATCTTGATAACATCTTGGACAAGATGAAGCAGGAAGGATATCCTTATGAGGTGCTGTTTCTGGAGGCAGATGACAGTGTGCTTGTAAAACGCTATAAGGAGACGAGACGTAATCATCCGTTAGCATTGCAGGGGCGTGTCGATAAGGCGATTGCGGCAGAGCGAGTAGAGCTTGCCCATATCAAAAAGCGTGCGGATTATATTTTAGATACCAGTCATATGCTGGTACGTGAGTTAAAGCATGAGGTGGATCGTATTTTTCTGGGAGAAGAAGAGTATGAGAATTTCTTCGTGACACTGTTGTCCTTTGGATTCAAATATGGTATACCGGAAGATTCCGATCTTGTGTTTGATGTACGTTTTCTGCCAAATCCATATTATATTCCAACGCTCAAACCGCTGACAGGAAATGATCCGGCGGTGTATGATTACGTGATGGCTGCACCGCAGGCAAAAGAATTTCAACGCCAGCTATTTGAAATGGTGAAGTTTCTTATACCGAATTATATTGCCGAGGGAAAGAATCAGATTGTGATCAGTATTGGATGTACCGGAGGAAAGCACCGGTCTGTTTCGATGGTGCGTGCCCTGGAATCACAGATGAAATCTTTGCCGTATACGGTCAAGATGGAACATCGCGATATTGAACGGGACGCCAAGTGAGCGGGCTTAGAAAGGAATGTAAGATTGCTATGAAAATGTCATTTTCTGGAAAGGTGAAAGAGGAACTTGCTTCGCAGTTAAGCCCGGCAAGACACTGTCAGATTGCGGAATTTGCAGCGCTTTTTGCTCTTTGTGGTAAGATCCGACATCGCAAGAACGGTAGTATTTATTTGGAAGTACATACGGAAAACTTGACAGTAGCAAGAAAATCTTATATCTTAATAAAGATGGCGTTTCAGGCGGAAACGCAGATTAGGATCCGGAACCATAGTTTGCAGACAAGAACGCCGGTGTATCATTTGCTGGTATTGGCGCAGGATAAGGCATATGAGATCCTAAAAGCGATTAAATTATTGAGTGAATCAGAGGATCGATGGGGCGATCTGTCGACGATTCCAAGCCGCTTAGTGCAGAATACATGTTGCAAACGTGCGTATTTGCGAGGTGTGTTTATGGCGGCGGGATCAATAACTAATCCGGAGAAGGCGTATCATCTCGAAATTGCAGTGTTATCAGAGTCGTTTTGTTTGCAATTGCAGCAGATCGTGGCTTCCTTTCAAATAGAGGCGAAGATTGTAGATCGAAAGAAATATCATGTCTTATATGTAAAAGAAGGTTCTATGATCGTGGACACCTTAAATGTTATGGAGGCACATCAGGCATTGATGGATTTTGAGAATGTTCGTATTTTGAAAGAAGTACGTAATTCAGTAAATCGACAGGTCAACTGTGAAACGGCTAACATTCATAAAACAGTAACTGCAGCTGCGAGACAGATTGAAGATATACAGTACATAGAGACTGCCAAAGGGGTTCGCTGGTTAAGCGATGGGCTACGCGAGATTGCAGAGCTGCGATTGGAATATCCTGATCTGCCATTGGCAGAGCTTGGACAGAAATTATCCAAGCCACTTGGAAAGTCGGGAGTAAATCATCGTTTACGAAAGTTAAGTGAAATTGCAGAGCGTTTGCGGGCGGAACAAGAAATCAGCCTCAAACCAAAGGAGGAAAGGTCATGATAACAAAGAAAATTAAAATCCAATTAAAGAACGGATTAGAGGCAAGACTGGTTGCAGTATTGGTTCAGGTTGCAAGTCAATATGACAGTCGTATCTATGTTGAATGTGAAAATAAGAAAGTAAATGCTAAGAGCATTATGGGACTTATGTCTTTAGGACTCTCCGCAGGAGAAGAGGTCGTAGTATCGATCGATGGAGATGATGAGACAAATGCCATGGATGAAATTGAGAAGTACCTTAGTGCGGCACAGGCATAATGGACAAACCAAACATATTATTTGGGTAACACAAAAGGCAAAGTGCTAACTTTGCCTTTTTGCATTTTCTATATCGTTTTCCAGATGCCCTGTAAAGAAGCTGCAGGCTGAGGAAACATGGAGGTTTACTATGAGTTTTACGCATTTACATGTGCATACCGAATATTCTTTGCTGGACGGTTCCTGCAAGATCAAAGAGCTGATCGCGCGAGCTGCAGAATTGGGAATGAAGAATATTGCCATTACCGATCATGGTAATATGTACGGTGTTATTGAATTTTATCGTGCAGCAAGAGCGGCAGGGATCAATCCTGTGATCGGATGTGAGGTATATGTTGCACCGGGATCGCGTTTTGATCGTGAGGTAACGAAGGGAGAAGGCCGTTACAATCATTTAGTGTTATTGGCAGAGAATAACGTTGGATATTCGAATCTGATCAAGATCGTATCCAAAGGATTTACCGAAGGATTTTATTATAAACCTCGTGTTGACTATGAAGTGCTTGAAAAGTATCACGAAGGTGTGATCGCGCTTAGTGCATGCCTTGCCGGAGCAGTTGCCACGGCACTTAGGTATGGACAATATGAGACAGCCAAGAAAGAGGCAGAGCGCCTATATGATATTTTTGGGAAAGATCATTTTTACCTGGAACTGCAGGATCATGGAATTGCAGATCAGGCAACCGTGAATCAAGGGCTTTTGCGTATGAGTGAGGAGTTAAAGATTCCTTTGGTTGCAACCAACGATGTGCATTATATCACGGCAGAAGATGCAGAACCACATGATATATTGCTATGCATACAAACGCAGAAAAAGGTACAGGATGAAGATCGCATGCGCTATGAGGGAGGACAGTATTATCTTAAGAGCGAAGACGAGATGAAAGCACTGTTTCCTTATGCACAGGAGGCGTTAGAGAATACTTCTAAGATCGCTGAGCGGTGCCATGTGGAGATTGAGTTTGGTAAATATAAACTTCCGAAATATGATGTCCCGGAGGGATTTACAGCGGATAGTTATCTGCAAAAACTTTGCCAGGATGGCATGAAGAAGCGTTATGAAGAGATCACCACGCAACTGCAGGAAAGACTGGATTACGAATTGGATACGATTCGGACAATGGGTTTTGTTGATTACTTCCTAATCGTGTGGGACTTCATTCGCTATGCGCGAGAAAATGGGATCAGTGTTGGACCGGGACGAGGCAGTGCAGCAGGAAGTATTGTAGCATATTCGCTTGGCATTACCAGCATCGATCCAATCAAATATGATCTGTTGTTTGAGCGTTTCTTAAATCCGGAACGTGTTACGATGCCTGATATCGATATTGACTTTTGCTATGAGCGAAGACCGGAAGTGATTGATTATGTAGTGCGTAAATATGGCAAAGATCACGTTGTGCAGATCGTGACTTTTGGTACGATGGCAGCACGAAATGCGATCCGGGATGTAGGGCGTGTGCTGGATCTGCCGTATAATTATGTGGATGTGATCGCCAAGCAGATCCCGATGCCAAAGCAGGGAGCAAAAGTTACGATCAAAGAGGCATTGCAGGTCAATCCGGAATTGCGTGAAATTTATGAATCAGATGAACAAGCTAAGAATTTGATCGATATGTCCATGCGGCTGGAGGGACTTCCAAGACATACCTCGATGCATGCAGCCGGTGTACTGATCAGTCCAAAGCCGGTAGACGAATATGTTCCATTGTCCAAGGCGTCTGATGGAACGATCACGACGCAGTATACGATGACGGTATTAGAAGAATTGGGGCTGCTTAAGATGGACTTCCTGGGTCTTCGAACGCTAACAGTCATACAAAATGCAGCTAAAATGGCAGGAATCGAAGACGATACGCTTCTTAGCATTCCATTTGATGACAAAGAAGTGTTTGACATGATCAGTGCCGGTAAGACGGACGGTGTCTTCCAGTTGGAAAGCGGTGGCATGAAGAGCTTTATGACGGAGCTTAAACCAGAGTGTATGGAAGATATTTTGGCAGGAAATGCGTTGTACCGTCCGGGTCCGATGGATTTCATTCCACAATATATAGAGGGCAAAAATAACCGTGACAGCATTGTGTATGACTGCCCGCAGCTTGAGCCGATCTTGGCACCGACGTATGGCTGTATTGTGTATCAGGAGCAGGTAATGCAGATCGTGCGCAGTCTGGCCGGATATAGTTTTGGCCGAAGCGATCTGGTACGCCGTGCGATGGCTAAGAAAAAAGAAAAGGTCATGGAGGCAGAACGCCAAAACTTCGTATATGGTAATGAAGCCGAGGGTGTTAAGGGTTGTATTGCAAACGGCATTTCCGAGGAAGTTGCTAATAAAATATATAACGAAATGATCGATTTTGCGAAGTATGCCTTTAACAAATCGCATGCGGCAGCGTATGCGGTTGTGAGCTATCAGACGGCATATTTGAAATGTCATTATCCGATAGAGTTTATGGCAGCACTGATGACATCTGTGCGTGATAATACGTCTAAGGTAATACACTATACAATGAACTGTAAAGAACTGGGCATCCCGATGCTTTCGCCGGATATTAATGAAGGCTATTCAGACTTTTCGGTTGCGGATGGTGGAATTCGTTTTGGAATGTCCGCGATCAAGGGGATTGGCGTGAATGTGATCGAGCGTATTGTTGCGGAGCGAAAAAGTGGGGGAGCCTATGCTTCACTCCAAAATTTCTTGGAGAGACTGGATTCCGGAGAAGTGAATAAGCATGTGGTGGAGAATCTTATTAAATCCGGTGCGATGGATTCGCTTCCGGGCAACCGTCATCAAAAGGTCATTGCCTATGCGAATATTATGGATGCTGTCAGCAAAGACAGGCGTAACAATATGGCAGGACAGGTATCGTTATTTGATCTTGGTGACGAGGGCTTTGCGAAAGCAAAGCAGTATCCATTGCCGAATGTAGAGGAGTTCCCAAAGGAGGAGCTGCTAACTTATGAAAAAGAGGTGATGGGAATCTATGTCAGTGGGCACCCATTGGAAGAATATGTTGCTTTGATGAAAAAAAATTGTACCTGTATTTCGACCGATTTTGCAGCCGAAGAAGAGCAGGAAGACAACAGTGTTACAGATGGTGAACGTGTTGTCATCGGAGGTCTGCTCGTGAATAAAATCGTGAAAACAACAAAAAATAATACGATGATGGCGATCGCTTCGATCGAGGATCTGTATGGGACAGTGGAAATTATAGTATTTCCTCAGACCTATGAAAAGAAGAAACATTTGTTAGTGGAGGGGTCGAAAGTTTTTGTCAAGGGACGGGCACAGACGGAAGAAAATAAAGCCGGCAAAGTGATATGTCAGGATATTATCCCTTTTGACCGTATTCCTTGTGAATTATGGATTCGGTTTGCTAATAAGGAAGCTTACTTAGCCGTAGAGAAAAAGCTGTTGCAGCAGGTAGTTAGCGAGGATGGCACTGATACGATCTGTATTTACCTGGAGCAAGAGCATCAGGTAAAAAAATTGCCAAGATCGTATGAGACGAATGCACGAAGACTGGTGGCTGAAGGTGCATTGGAAGAATATGGAAAAGAATCTGTGGCGATTAAAGAAAAGAGTATTGAAAAATAGTTGATTTTAGCGTAGAATTTATATGAAATGCGTTGCATTGTTAGAAGGTTGCAGCGTAGAAATTACAGCAAGAGAAGCAAGGGGGACTAGATAATGAGCAATGCAGTAAAAACGATTGGCGTATTGACGAGCGGTGGAGATGCACCGGGTATGAATGCAGCGATACGTGCGGTAGTACGTACCGGTATTGCGAATGGATTACATGTCAAAGGTATTCGTCGCGGTTTTGCGGGACTTTTGGAAGAAGATATTTTTGATATGTCATCACTCGATGTATCGGATATCATTCAGCTTGGCGGTACAATCCTTTATACAGCGCGTTGTCTGGAGTTTAAGAAATTAGAATATCAGATGAAGGGTGCTGAGATCTGCCGCAAACACGGCATTGACGGAATTGTTGTTATTGGTGGAGATGGTTCCTTTAATGGTGCAAGCAGACTTTCTGAGCAGGGCATCAACACGATCGGTGTTCCGGGAACGATCGATCTTGATATTGCTTGTACGGAATATACGATTGGATTCGATACAGCGATCAACACAGCGATGGAGGCGATCGATCGCCTGCGCGACACGTCGGAATCTCATGAGCGTTGCAGTATCGTCGAGGTAATGGGACGTACCGCAGGACACATTGCATTGTGGACCGGTATTGCCAGTGGTGCAGAGTACATTTTGACCACAGAGGAATATCATGGTGATATTCAGCGTATTATTACCAAGATTCAGGATCGCCGTAAGATGGGTAAGAAGAATCATATTATTGTTAATGCAGAAGGTATCGGTAATTCCAATGAGATGGCTAAGGTTATTGAGCTTGCTACCGGAGTAGAGACGAGAGCAACGATCCTAGGTCATATACAGCGTGGTGGCAATCCAACTTGCAAAGATCGTGTATATGCATCTGCAATGGGTGCCAGAGCGGTAGAATTGTTGTGTGAGGGTGCCAGCAACCGTGTTGTAGGATATCACAATGGTGAATTTAAGGATTACGATATTCAGGAAGCATTGGCAATGACGAAGGGATTGGATCCTTATTTGTTCCACATTATGAAGAAGCTGACAACCAGAGGTTAGTACAGCGGATCGTTTGTAACCAGCACATTAATTGCAATATAAGGAAAGAGGTATTGGCATATGAAGAAAATGATGAAATTTTTGGTCGGGGCAGCAGCTACAGGCGCAGCGATTGCAGGAACATTCTATGTGATCAAAAAGTATTTCAACAAAGATGAGAGCGAAGATTTCGATGAGGAAGAGTTTGAAGATGTGTTCGCTGATGAGGTGGATGACAGAGAGTATGTTACCCTTGACATTGACGGCAACGAGATGGAAGGAAATGAGTCTGAGGAAGATGCGGAGGATGACGCAGAGTAATTTTCGGACAAATGATTCCGGTAAAGACAAAAGAATATTGTGAATAGGAAAATCCCCAACTGTTAAGATAATATCTAACGGTTGGGGATTTTTTTACTTTTATTTGGTCCCGATTTGCGATTTCTGTCCCTTGGCAGCACGTTTGCGGCTGCGTATCTTCTTTGGATTGATCGCTTTGCCGTCAAAGTCTATACGCTCCATATCCGGCGTAACAAAACCGGCATGCTTGACAAGATCATCACCGATCAAAGTGATACCCTTGACACCGCGGCTGGTTTTCTTGAGTTCACCAACTTCGAGAAGCGGAAATCCCAAAGACAATCCTTGATCGGTAATTACAATTACTTTACGGTCTGCGTTGATCACATCTTCAATGCCTACCTGCTGTACGCATACAAGTTCATCACCTTCTGCCAGTTTTGTTGAGGCGATTGTCTGACGATTTGTTTCAAACTCGACACCGGATACCAGTTTGATAAAGCCGGCTCGCGTAATGAATAGAAGCTGTGAATCAAACAATTCTTCAAAACTAATATAAAGGAGAGGCTCATCATTTTCCAGTTTACATAGGTTTTGGATCAGAACGCCTTTGTCCTTGGCACGTCCCTTCGGGATATTCATAGCTTTCACTTGATGCATATAACCGCCTTTGGTGAAGACACATAATTTATCAATATTGCGAAGCGGCACGATATGATGATATTCTTCCAAAGTATCCGGGGCAATGCGGGAGTAAGAGGAAGCGTCGACTGATTTCGTATAGCCGAAGCGGTCGATCAATACGTACAAGTCTTCTTCCTTGATCTCTTCGACATAATTAGCAGCCGTGATGTTGGCAAGCTCTGTATGACGAGGAGCGTTAAATTGTTTTTTGTAGGCTCTGAGACGATTTTTGATAACATCATGTAAAGCCTCTTTATTACCAAGTATTTTTTTGTATTCGGCAATATTTGCTAACAAGGTATCGTTTTCCTGATGCAGCTTGAGAAGTTCCAAGCCGACTAAACGGCTTAACGGCATTGCCAGAATGGCATCTGCCTGTGTTTCGGTAAAATCCAGTGTTGCGGCCTGCTTTTCAGAAGCTTTGCTTCGGAAGCGGATATCCGTCGTAACACCATTTACAAGACAGCCCTTTGCCTGTTTAACGGAGGAACTGCCGCGCAGGATCTCGACGATCAAGTCGATCACATCGGTCGCTTTGATCAGTCCGGCAACAATTTCCAGACGCTTGTTCGCCTTGTTGAGCAGATGTGTATATTCTTTGGTGTAAAGTTCCTCCTGAAAGAATACAAATTCCTGGATCAGCGATTTGAGATCGAACGTGATCGGCTGCTTGTCTTTTACAGCAAGCATATTTACACCGTAGGTGTCTTCCATGGCAGTTTTTTTGTACAAGCCATTGAGAAGATTTTGTACATCACGGTCTTTCTTTACTTCGATCACCAGACGAATACCTTCTTTCGAAGACTCGTCGCGGACATCGTAAATTTCATCAAATACTTTGTCTTTCGTCAGGCTGACCAGATTTTCTAATAATTTCATTTTGTTGCCGGCTACCGTATACGGAATTTCCGTGATTACAATGTTTTGGCGGCCATAATCACTCTTTTCGATCACCGTTTTGGCACGAACCTTTAGTTTCCCCTCGCCTGTTTCATAAATATGTGCGATCTCATCTGCATTTGTAATGATCGCTCCGGTTGGGAAATCCGGTCCTTTAATGTATTTCATTAATCCATGGATCGTTATGTCCGGGTTTTTCATATAGGCGATCACACCATCAATGACCTCGGCTGGATTGTGCGGCGGCATATTAGTTGCCATACCTACGGCGATACCGGTTGTACCGTTGATCAACAGATTTGGCAAAGTGGCAGGAAGGACCAAAGGTTCCTTCTCGCTTTCATCAAAGTTTGGTCCAAATGGGACAAGCTGTTTGTCCAAATTATCCAACATTGTCATAGCGCCCGGAGAGAGGCGTGCCTCCGTATAACGCATGGCAGCAGCACTGTCACCGTCGATCGAGCCAAAGTTACCATGGCCGTCAACAAGTGGGATTGAGAGAGAATACTCTTCTGTCATATGTACCAATGCGTCATAGATCGAACTGTCGCCATGTGGATGATATTTACCCATGGTATCACCGACAATACGCGCGCTCTTTCGATGTGGCTTATCCGGAGCCAGACCGAGTTCCGTCATTGCATATAAGATACGGCGTTGTACCGGTTTTAATCCGTCCCGGACATCCGGCAACGCACGGGAAATAATAACACTTACAGCATAATCGCGGTAAGAATTACGCATTTCCTCTGTAAAGTCTAATTGTATAATTGAATCCTTTTGTGACATGTTTTCACATTCCTCCTGATCTTAAATGTCGAGCGTTGCGTACTTGGCTTCTTCCATAATGAATTCACGGCGAGGTGGGACATTACTGCTCATTAAAGTTGTTGTGATATCGTCAGCTTCTACAGTATCGCTGATCGTTACCTGTGCAAGAATACGGCTTTCCGGATCCAGTGTAGTTTCCCAAAGCTGTTCTGCGTCCATTTCACCGAGACCTTTGTAACGCTGGATGCCGATGATCTTATTTTCCTTGATCTTGCGGAATTTTTCCAGCTCAAAGTCATTAAATACATATTCGGAATACTTTTTCTTTCCACGTTTCTTTGGCTTGGCATCTGCTGGCGTTTTGGCGGAAGCTCCTGCTTTGCCGGAACCTGCCTTTTCGTAATCTACTTTATACAATGGTGGAAGACCACGGTATACTTTGCCGGAGTAGATCAATTCCGGCATAAAGCGATAGAAGAATGTGAGCAGCAGTGTGCTGATATGTGCACCATCGACATCGGCATCGGTTAAGATGATGATCTTATCATAGCGCAGTTTGGAAATATCAAATTCTTCGCCGATTCCACAGCCAAAAGCGGCAATCATAGATTTGATCTCATTGTTTACTAATATTTTTTCTAAAGTTGCTTTTTCTACATTCAGTATTTTTCCGCGTAGAGGAAGAACTGCCTGTGTTTTGCGGTTTCTGGCTGTTTTAACCGTACCGCCGGCAGAATCACCCTCGACAATGTAAATCTCGCATTCCTCCGGCTTTTTGGAGGTGCAGGCGGCTAATTTGCTTTTAGTATCTACATCATTGAGCTGTTTTAGTGCGGCAGTGCGTGCTTTGTCACCGGCTTTGCGTGCATTATAGGACTTCATGGAGTTATCGAGAATTTTTTTCAATATATCTACATTTTTGTCTAAATAATGCTGTACTTCGGCACTGAATACTTCATCGACCGCCGTTTTTGCATCCGTGTTGCCAAGTTTTGTCTTGGTCTGACCTTCAAACTGTGGATCAGGGTGCTTGATCGAAATAATAGCGACAATGCCGTTACGGATGTCTTTTCCATCAAAGTTTTCATCCTTATCTTTGAGTACGCCAAGTTCCCTTGCATACTGGTTCATTACACGTGTCAGAGCTGTTTTAAAACCGGTCACCAACGTACCGCCATCGGCAACATTGATGCGGTTGCAGTAGGGATTGATCTGCTCAGAATAATTCGTGGTGTATTGGAATGCGATCTCTACCTCAATATCACCGCTTGTCCCTTCAATATAGATCGGCGTGTCATGGATCGGCGTCGCATCACGGTTGATATAGCTGACAAAGCTTTGAATGCCGTGCTCTTCCTGGTAGGTACGTTCTTCATTTTCGGCTTCATTATAATAGATCAACTTTAGATTTTTATTGAGATAAGCAATCTCTTTTAGTTTCTTTTTTATAATGTCCGGCTTAAATGTGATCGTTTCAAAAATTTCCGGGTCCGGATAGAAAGTAACCTTCGTGCCGGTATCGGATTTGCGGCATTTACCTATGATCTCCAATTCACCATTAACGAGAGGCGAGACCGGATGACCGCCATCGGCATATTCATCGCGGTAGATCAAACCGTTGTGACGTACTTCTACGATCATATGCGTTGACAGTGCATTTACAACGGAAGAACCGACGCCGTGCAGACCACCGGATACCTTATAGGCAGAATTGCCAAATTTACCGCCGGCATGCAGAATCGTATAGACGACACGGACTGTAGGGATTTTTTTGGTGGGATGCAGATCGACCGGAACACCGCGACCATTATCCTGAATGCAGATGCCACCATCCTTTTGCAGTGTGATATGTATTTCACTGCAATAACCGGCGAGATGCTCGTCGATAGCATTGTCGAGGATCTCCCAGATCAAATGATGCAGGCCACGTGATCCGGTGGAACCAATATACATACCGGGGCGTTTACGTACGGCCTCCAGTCCTTCTAATATTACTATATCTTTGCCAGTATATTCTGCCATAGTTACCTCATTTCCTGCCGCAGTGTACATTCTGCCGCATATAATCATCTGGTGCAAACGTCTGTTCGCTACCAAGCCCTTATTATACCATAAAATATAGAGAAAATGCAACTTGAAACACACCCCATCTACATCCTCCACCATATTGCAAAAATGGATGTCATTTGATATGATAAGAAAATGTAAATAATTCAAACTTCATACATCCGAAGTTAGAATACATAATATTTAAGAAAGAAGGCATCGAGTACCTATGAAAAAGACACCATTTGTTACGAAGGAACAGGTTGAAGAGATTGCAAAGACATATCCGACTCCGTTTTATCTGTATGATGAGAAGGGTATCCGTGAAAATGCACGCAAAATGAAGAAGGCATTTTCTTGGAACAAAGGTTTTCGTGAGTATTTTGCAGTTAAAGCAACCCCGAATCCATTTATTTTGAAGATCCTGCAGGAAGAAGGCTGTGGCACAGATTGTTCATCTCTTACTGAGTTGATGATGTCAGAAGCTTGTGGCTTTAAGGGATCGGACATCATGTTTTCTTCGAACGTAACACCAGCCAAAGAGTATCAGAAAGCAAAAGAACTGGGTGCGTTTATTAACCTGGATGACATTACTCACATTGACTTTTTGGAAGAGGTTGCCGGTATTCCGGAGACGATCTGCTGTCGTTATAATCCGGGTGGTGTATTCCAAATGGGTACCGATATTATGGATAATCCGGGTGATGCGAAATACGGCATGACCAAGGAACAGCTTATTGAAGCATTTAAGCGTTTGAAAAAGTTAGGTGCGAAGCGTTTTGGTATTCATTCTTTTTTGGCAAGTAATACCGTGACTAACGAATACTATCCGACATTGGCGGGCATTTTGTTTGAACTTGCCGTGGAAGTGCAGAAAGAGACGGGTGTGGAGATCGCATTTGTGAATTTGTCTGGTGGAGTTGGCATTCCTTACACACCGGATAAGGAGCCAAATGACATTGCAGTGATCGGTGAAGGTGTCCGTCAGAAATTTGAGGAGATCATGGTTCCGGCAGGGCTTGGCGATGTTGCTATCTTTACAGAGCTTGGTCGTTTTATGTTAGCTCCTTATGGTGCACTGATCGCAAAGGCAATTCATGAAAAACATATTTACAAAGAGTATATTGGCTTGGATGCCTGTGCAGTAAACCTGATGCGTCCGGCAATGTATGGTGCATATCATCATATTACAGTCCTGGGCAAAGAAGATGCACCATGTGATCACAAATATGATGTCACCGGTTCGCTTTGCGAGAATAACGACAAGTTTGCAGTAGACCGTATGCTTCCAAAGATTGATATGGGTGATTACCTGTTCATTCATGATGCAGGTGCGCATGGGTTTGCTATGGGGTACAATTATAATGGCAAATTAAAATCAGCAGAGTTGCTTTTACAGGAAGATGGAAGTGTCAAAATGATCCGTCGTGCTGAAACACCAAAAGATTATTTTGCAACCTTTGATTTTTGTGACATTCTTAAAAATGTCAAAGAGTGATCGATCGCTGAATGGTAAATGTTTTCTATATAAGAGGCGCTGCAGTAGGGCAGTGCCTCTTTTGAAATTTTGGAAAATTAATAACAAATGCTAAAGTAATCTTAAAAAAATCCGATACATATTATGTATGAAACACTGAAATGAGAGAGAAACAGGTGGTGATAACAATGAGAATTGATGCATTAAATCATGTAAGCCGACTTTATCAGCAGTCTAAGCCGACGAAGAATGTCCGCACTGAGAAGAAATATGCGAAAGACGAATTTCAGATTTCGCAGACAGCGAAGGATTATCAGATTGCAAAGCAGGCAGTGAAGGATACGGAAGATGTTCGTGAGGACAAGGTAAATAAGTACAAGGATGCGATTGCTTCCGGTACGTATAATGTATCTTCACAGGAGATTGCAGAAAAGATGGTGAGTAAATATTTTGATTCTTTATTTTAAGAACGGATTCTTGAAATAGGAGACAAGAGGGAGCAGATTTGGCAAGTTTGATTGATGACCTGACTGCCGTGTTGCAGCAGGAGATGGAAGTCTACCAGACACTGATTCCGATATCGGAACAGAAGACAGAAGTGTTGATCCGTGGAGATCTAAAGCGATTGCAAGAGATTACGGATCAAGAACAGGAATTGCTGGATCAGGCATCTGCGTACGGACATCGCAGAGAAGAGGTTCTGCACAATATGGGAATGGTGTTGAATCGTCCAGTGAAAGATTTAAGTCTTACCGGCCTGATCGAACTGCTGGGGAAACAGCCGGAAGAGCAGGAGCGGTTGGCGTTGTTGCACGACGAGCTGCAACAAACGATGAAACGCTTGGTAGATGTTAATACAAAGAATAAAAATTTAATAGAAAATTCCCTTGAAATGATTGAATTCAATATGAATTTTATTCAGAGTACACGGATGTCACCGGGAAATAATAATTACGACAAAAATGCGTCAGCCGCAGGAAGCGGAGTTGATGCCGGCTTTGGGACGGGGTCTTTTGACGCAAAGCAGTGATCGTCAGAGAAGTAGGAAGCTTTTCTGACACACTGTATTTTCCGAGTGGTATTCGTGCTTTTTATGTATAACGGAAAGAAAGAGAGAGTATCGTATGAGCTTATTTACCAGTTTTAATTCCGGTGTGTCCGGATTGAAGGCTTCGCAGGCGGGTATGAATACTGCGGCACACAATCTGGCCAATACCAAAACGACCGGATATACGAGACAACAGAATATATTGCGGGATACTTACTATTCCAACATCAAGGTGACAAGCCATGGGACGCAGCAGATTGGTTATGGAACTGCGGTTGCACAGGTTCGACAGATCCGCGATATTTTCTTGGATAAGGAATATCGTCTGGAAGTGAGTAGAGGAAGCTTTTATGACAGACAGCTTACGACCAGTCAGGAGATTGAAGACATCTTAGGTGAGCTGGAAGGTGTTGAATTTCAAAATTCACTGCAGGATATATGGGATTCGTTACAGACCATTTCGACCGATCCGCAGAGTGTCGTGAATCGCGAACTGTTTTTATCCAATGCAGAGTCTTTTATTAAGAATGCAAAGGATGTTTATCAGACTTTGGTGGACTACCAGGTTAATTTGAATAAAGAGATCACGGCGCAGGTCGATAAGATCAATTCTATTGGAGAACAGATTTTGGATCTGAACAAGCGTATTCGCGAGGCGGAAGCGTCCGGATTGGAAAATGCGAATGACTACCGCGATGCCAGAAACCAGCTCCTTGATGAGCTGGCAGAGTATACTTATTATACATACAATGAGGATCATAACGGCAATGTGCGCGTCTTTATAGGCAATGCACCGTTAGTGAATGATGCGAGAAGTTACCACATGGGTGTTGAACGCATAAAACAGGAAGAATACAACGATGCGACACAGCAGTATGAAGTAAAATCAGTATCTGAAATGTATAATGTTACATGGCTCGACAATGGTTATAGTGATGTTTATGATATGGAGACAGCGTACTCTGCTGTGCGCAAGACAGATACCGGTTCCTTGCTTGGTATCTTGACAGCGAGAGGAAATGAGATCGCCAATTATAAAGATATTCCGGTACAGCCGGTCAAGTCTGATTATATCGATGATGCCGGCAAATTTGATGAAACAAGTTATTTGTTGGCTTGTAATGATTTCAAAGAAAAATTAGATAAATACAATAATACAACCGGCAATTCGATACTTACACAGATACAGGCACAGTTTGATCAGTTGATCCATGGATTGGTAACGATGGTCAACGATGCATTTTGTCCGAACATCTCGCAGGATCTTACAGGAATTAGTGGTGTAGATGCAAAAGGCAATGCTGTGAACTTGCAGGATGGCAAATACAAGATCCTAGATGTTGTAAATTGTGCAGTGGGTACTGATGATGATATGACGATCGGAACAGAAGTTTTCTCCCGCAAAGCAACGGATCGCTATCGAGTACTTACCATAGATGCACAGGTTTATGGAAAAGACGAGGAGGGCAATCAGATTCCGTTGGCGCAGGAAATTACAAATGCGGATGGATCTAAGTCTTATAAATTGTATGTATACAATGAGGAGGACGAAGAAGATGCCAATACGTTATATACTTTGCTGAATCTGGAAGTGAATCCGGATGTTATAGAAGATTATGCATTGCTTCCGGTGAAACTTAATCCGGAGCTTGGAGAGACCGGCGGATACAACACAAAAGTATTTGAGGATATTCTTTCGGAATGGAATGAGAAGTTTGCTGCACTGGATCCCAACAATGAGACAACGTATACCTATGCGGAGTATTACCGCTCTATGGTAACGGCGCTCGGTGCGAAGGGAAATACATGGCAGAGCATGGTCGACAACCAGCAAAAGCTGACCGAGAGTGTTGAGGATAAACGGCAGCAGGTGATGGGTGTTTCCAGTGAAGAAGAAATGGTGGATCTGTTAAAATATCAGCACGCCTATAATGCAGCATCACGTTATATTTCAGTGATCGATGCGATGTTAGAGCATTTGATTGAACGACTTGGATAGAGCAGAAGGGGGAATGGAATATGCCATCAACTTTTTTTGGATTGAATATAGCAGTGTCCGGCATGTCGACATATAATGCCGGATTGACAACGACAGGACATAATATATCCAATGTAAAGACGAAAGGATACAGCAGACAGACAGTAGAGCAGTCAGCGAAGGAAGCTGTTTCGCTGCGCACCAGCTACGGAATGCTGGGTGCAGGTGTAGATGCCACAGCGATTCTCAGCAGCCGCGATGATTATTATGATGCCAAGTACCGCATCAGCAATACTACAGTATGTAAATATTCAACAGAGTCCTTTTATTTGAGCAGCATTGAGGATTGTATCTATCCGAAAGAAGATTCGGAAGGAAGCATTACGAATTCTTTAGACAGCTTCTTTTCTTCTTTGAAATATTTGACAACCTCTTCTATGGATCAGACGATCCGTGCGCAGGTGGCAGGATATGCGGATACGCTGTCTTATTATGTCAGAGATGCGGCAGTGAAGCTGCAGAATATGCAGGTAGATGTCAATACAGAGATTGAGACAACGGTAAAGCAGATCAATGCGTATGCAGCACAGATCGCTTCCTTAAATAAACAGATCAATACATTAGAAGTGTATGGCGACCGTGCAAATGATCTTCGTGATCAGAGAGCGGTTATTTTGGACAAATTGTCCGAATTAGCGGACATCAATGTGACAGAAAAAGCACCCGCAGATGGCAATGGAACGAATCAGTTTATTGTGACGCTGGGTGGAGGTATTTTGGTCGATACCACACGGTACAATACAATCAATGCAGAGGGATCTACGAACAAGGTAAGCCAGAATGATGTTGTTAATCTGTATCGGTTAGAGTGGAGTTATGGTCAGGAATTTGACATGTACAATACAACGCTTGGAGGCAAATTACAGGGGTTGATCGAGATGCGCGATGGCAACAATGCGGAAAATTTCAAAGCAACACTGACCGGATTGCAGAAGAATGATACAGCAAAGGGCGGTAAGAGTACATTAACGATCACGAGTGATCAATACAGCAGCGCCAACGCATCGAATTTATCCAAGCTGGATCTGCCGGCATCGGATGGAGTGTTAACGATCGGTAATGTGGATTACGAATATGAATCCTTTTCTGCAACAGTAGCTGCAGATGGTACATATACATATACATTTGTTTTGAAGGAGGAGTTAAGTGATGACGGAGTAACACGCCTGCAAAATATTATGCAGGATCCGAATCCTGAAAAGAGGCTTGCATCGGCAGGAGATTCCATCGCATTCCGTGGAATTCCGTATTATATGACGCAGCTTAATGAATTTGTCAGAACATTTTCTGCAAACTTTAATATGTTGCAAAATAAGGGCTATGATCTGGATGGCAAACTTGGAAAAGATTTGTTTGTAGCGGCTAACGTGACATCGAATCAACAGTTTCAGATGACAGAATTTTTGTATAATGCGGAAGATACATTTTACTATTATAACGGCAGTAAAGTGTTTGATTCTAACAAGCAGCAGGCTTATCGGGCAGATGGTTATCAGTTTGAAACTGTTGCAGGAGAAGTGAACTACTATAATCTGAAAGATAAAAATGGCAATATTGTAGAAAAAGTGTTCATTCCGGATGATGACAACAACATATTCTCGTTTCATTCATCAGAGTTGGGTAATACGGATGAGAATGCAGTATGCAGTTATTACAATATGTCGATCCTTAATTTTCATGCCAATGATGATATTGTTAAAAACGGCAAAATGTTGGCCTGCTCTGCAGAAAATACAGAGGGCCTGACCGGATGGGAAGAGTCCAAAAATCTCACAAAAATGTTGGCGCTGCAGACCGATAATTCCATGTTTAAGCAGGGTGATCCGGGATCTTTCCTGAATGTATTATGCACTGCAGTACTTGGTGTAGATTCAGCACGTGTGACGGCAGCTACAGAAAATGCACAGAACATTTTGGATGCAGTGGATCATCGAAGAACTTCGATTTCCGGTGTAGATGAAGATGAAGAGGGCCAGAATTTGGTAATCTATCAAAATCTGTTACACTATCAATATCGTGTTTTGTCCATAATGAACGAGGCATTGGATAAATTGATCAATGGCACTGCAGTATAACAGATGATCAGTAAATGGAGGGAATACCTATGCGAGTAACAAATTCAATGATTTCAAACAGATCACAGGTGCATATATCAAATGCAAAGAATAAAATGTTGACGGCAGAAGAGCAGTACACGACGATGAAGAAGATTCAACGTCCTTCAGAGGATCCGACGATCGCATCCCGTTCGCTGAAATTTCGCACAACAATGGCACAGTTGACACAATATGTTGAAAAAAATGTGCAGGATGCCATGGATTGGATGGATACGACAGAGGGAGCGATGAAAAAGGTAAGCTCTACGTTTACGGATATGGAAGGATATTTTAGCCAAGGCGCTAACAGTTATCCGGAATCAAAAGAGAGAACAGCGATACTGACACAGCTTAGACAGTACGCAACAGCAATCTTTGAGGATAATGCAAATGCGGACTACGCCGGACGATATATGTTTACCGGGTATCGCACGGACACATCGCTGTTGTTCCCGAACTCCAGTGATACATTAGAATATGAGATTACGGAGAAATTTAAATCGACAGATATTGATACGATTCGTAATGTAGAGTCTGATATTAAATATCAGGATGGCATGACGCAGGAAGAGTATGCTAAGTTAGAGGCAAAGGTGAACACCGGTTATCGCATACAGTTATCTTATAACAATTGTTCCAATCAGCCGATCACAGGCGGAAACAATGTATTTCGCATGTCACTCACCTATGGAAATACGACAGAAGAGTATTCGGTAGATAATGGCAAAGTTGGTGTGGTGTCTCAAAACGATGCGTATGCTTACGACATTGACCGGTACAATCAGGTGAACGGCACTAATTATGAAGCACTCTATATATATGATGCCGGAGAAATTGTGCTAGGCAAGACTTTGTATGGTACGATTCAGGAGAAAGAGGCTAATTTTTCAATTGATTATACCAAAAATAAATTCGAAAAAAGTGATATTCGCCCGGAGATGTATTTTAAGTGTGATCGCTACGATACAGTATCCATGAAGAACACTTACTTTGCAGATCCAAGTGATCAAAATATTAATTACGAGGTCAATTTCAGTCAGACTTTGACAGTAAATACGCAGGCAAAAGATGCGTTTGATACAGAAATTTATCGTTGCTTAGATTATATCGAGCGTGTGATCGGCGATGTGACGGATGTAGAAAACCGTATTGCAGATGTAGAGAAGAAGATAGCAAATACGTCTGATCAAGATGAAATTGCATCGTTAGGTACCTTAAAAACATCGTTGGAAAATGAGCAGCAGCTTCGCGTCAGTATCATGAATGAAGCCTTTGGACGCGGTCTTACTATGGTGAACAAATGTGAGGCAACCTTAAATGTTGCGGTAGCTGAACTTGGAGCCAAGTACAATCGCTTGCAGATGACACAGGATCGTCTTTCGGATGAAAAGACAGATACGGAGGAAAAATTATCGAACAACGAAGATATGGATATCGCAGATGCTGTGATTGGCTTGACACAGGCAGACAATCTGTATCAGGCATCATTATCGGCTACGGCAAAAATATTGGGTAATTCATTGTTAGATTATATCTAGAATAGAACATGGCAATTCCTGCAGGGAGGTTTCAGGCAGCAGGATCAGCAAATAAATGTAAGGTGTCAAAAGAGTTTGGCACCTTACTGATTATCAATGAGGAGGATGCGCAGATGAAGATTCAAACAAGATATTTTGGGGAAGTAGAAATCGGCGATGAAAAGATCGTACATTTTGATAAGGGGCTGTTTGGTTTTGAAGAATACAAGGATTACACGATCCTTTACGATATCGATGGGGAGGAACCGCCGTTTTTCTCATGGTTGCAGTCAACAACGGAGCCGGGACTGGCATTTCCGATCGTAAATCCACAGCGGGTAGATGAACAGTACAATCCGATCGTGGAGGATGCATTATTAGAGTCTGTTGGCGAGATCAAGGAAGATGATCTGGTTGTATTTTTGTTGGCAACGGTACCGGCAGATGTGAAACGCACATCGGTAAACAAAAAGGCGCCATTGATCATTAATGCGGGAACGCGTAAGGGAGTGCAGATCGTTGCTGAAAATACAGATTATGAGGTGAAACACTTTATTTTGCAGTAATACATGGAGAGGAGACAAAATTATGCTGGCGTTAGCAAGAAAAGTAAATGAATCCATTATGATTGGAAATGATATAGAGATCACAGTGTTGGAGATTAAAGGCGATCAGATCAAACTGGGTGTGAAAGCTCCTAAATCCGTGCCAATCTATCGCAAAGAATTGTATGTACAGATTCAGGAAGAGAATAAACAGGCAGGAAGTGCCGTGGATGTAGAAGCGCTGAGAGGATTGTTTCAGAAATAACATGCCGAACGGTTAATTTATTTTCGGAAAATCCGATATATTATATAGAAAGCGGGTACAGGATGTGCCAAGACGCTTAAGGGACTTACAGAGTATAGCACACGGAGGTGTAAGAAAATGGATATGGATGTTATAAGTGGAGTAAACAGGACTGCGGAAAGTGCATCGACGGATGTAACCCGTGTAGATGCAGGTAAGGCGGTTGCCGTACAGAAGACAACGGCAGCACCAAGTAATGTTACAGGACAGACAACAGGGCAGACAAGTGGACAGGAGTCTGATGCAAAGCAGGGAATGCCATTTGATGGGAAGGATCCTGCTAAGAGTACAATAGATTCTGCGGTTTCCAGTGCAAATAATCGTATGGTGAGTACCCGATGCGAGTACTCGTATGATGAGGCAACCAAGCGAGTGTCGATCAAAGTGTTTGACAAAACAAGTGATAAGCTGATTCGCGAAGTGCCGCCGGAAGAGTCTTTGGAAATGCTTCAGAAGATGTGGGAGTTGGCTGGTTTGATCGTGGATGAAAAGCGCTAATGGTAAAAAATAGAATGTAAATAATTATATAGTGCGGTTATGTCGACGATATATAGGCGCTTAGAAAGGTGAGGTTATTATGGCGATTAGAATGTCAGGTATGATTTCCGGTTTGGATACGGAATCGATTGTAAAGTCTTTGATGGAGACACAGCAAGCTAAGAAGACCAAGATAGAGTCTAAGAAGCAGAAATTAGAGTGGAAACAGGAGATTTGGTCCGGTCTGAATACGAAAATGTATAGCTTTTATAAAGATTATGCCGGTAAGCTTCGTTTTCAGTCTAATTATCAGACGAAGAAAGCAACATCTTCCGATTCAACGAAGGTGACAGTATCTGCAAATAGCAGTGCGACAAAAGGTACCTATCGCGTCAATGTGAAGAGCCTTGCAGCGGCACAGTATGTTACAAGTGCCAAGATTTCTTCTTATGAGACTACTAATGATCAGGGTGAGAAGATTACAAACAAGGTTACTTCTTCCACAAAACTGTCTGATCTTGGCATGACGGCTGATGGCACGAAGCAGATTCAGATCAAGACGGCAGATCGGACAGTCAGCATGACGGTAAATGCAGATACTACGATTAGTGATTTTGTTGATAATTTGAAATCGGCAGGCTTAAATGCATCTTTTGATGAGGGACAGGGCAGATTCTTCATCGGTGCAAAGGATAGTGGTTTAGATCAAAAGTTTGAGATCAAGATGACGGCATTTACGCAGGAGCAGTTAAATGCGCAACAGACTGTGAAAAATGCCGTAAAATATGATAGTTTGACAGCAGCACAGAAGAATAGTGTGTTGGACGTATTAGCTAGTATACAAAATGACACATCTTCGGATAAGATTGATTCGGCAGTTGCCTCTCTGATGGAAGTATCGGATGCACAGGCGAAATCTGAGGTGACCGGATATTACCGTAACCAGATTGTTACAGAATTGGAAACAAAATATTTCCAAAAAGATGAAAATGGCAATAATGTGATAACGGACGATGCCAAACAGGCATTGATCAACGCCGGGAAGCTAGAAGAAAAAGATGATGCGTCACATACACAAGAAGAGCTAGTCACATTAGCAAAACAATATATACAGGAAAATGCGGATAGTCAGATTGCCGGAGACGATTATCAGAGTAAGATTACGGAAGCGTTGACCAATGGTCTCAGTAATGATGAGATTACGATCCAGTCAGAAGAAACCCGTAAACGGACGATCACTGATGCAGTAACTGACTATGCAACAGCTATGGCAAAAGGGGCCGGGGTCGAGGCGGGATCCTCAGCAGAACTGCAGAAGATTGGTTTGGATACGATTGACGGTTCAGCAGTGCAGGAATCTGCTTCCGGTGTCGGCATGGTTGTTGTTGCAGCGGCAGATTCTGTAGTACAGGTAAATGGTGCAACATTGACGAGTTCCAAGACTTCTTTGAATGTAAATGGCTTATCCTTAGATCTTATGGATGTGACAGACGGAGAAGTGTCTATTACCGTTTCTGATGATACCGATGCGGTATACGATTCGATCAAAGAGTTTGTGACACAGTATAATTCGATTCTGAAAGAAATGAATACATTGTATAATGCGAAATCGGCGAGAAACTATGATGTGTTGACCGATGATCAGAAGGATGCGATGTCTGATGAAGAGGTAGAGAAATGGAATACAAAGATTAAGGATTCTTTGCTTCGTCGTGACAGCACTCTGGATGGACTTATTACAACGATGAGAAGTATTACCGGTAAATCGATCACTGCTTCGAATGGGAAGAAGTATTCTTTGGCAAATCTTGGTATTACTACAGGAACAGATTATAAAGAGTATGGTCAGCTTCATATTAAAGGAGATGAGGATGATTCGGTTTACTCTGATTCAACGAATACGCTGCAGGATCTTTTGAAAGAAGATCCGGACGTTGTGGCAGAAGTGATGGCAGGGCTTACCAACAACTTGTATGATGCATTAAATGAAAAGATGAAATCGACAACGATGAGCAGTGCTTTGACGTTCTATAACGATAAGGAAATGACAAAGCAGATGACTCAATATAAGAAAGATATTAAGAGTTGGGAAACAAAATTGCAGACGATGGAAGACCATTATTATAAACAGTTTTCAGCGATGGAAAAAGCATTGGCAAGCTTGAATTCACAGCAGTCATCCTTGTTAAGTTATCTTGGCAGCAACTAATACATGGAGGTAGATAAGAGGAATGGCAACATATAACAAGGCAGCAATGCAGTATCAGCGCAATGCGATTCAGACGGCATCACCGGCTAAGTTGACATTGATGTTGTATGATGGTGCGATCAAGTTCGCTAATATGGCGATTGAGGCAATCGATAAAGGCGATATTGAGAAAGCGAATAATAATATTATTAAAGTTCAAAATATTATTGTAGAGTTTCGTTCAACGCTTGATATGAAGTATCCGGTGGCGAAGGATTTTGAGGTCGTCTATGATTATATTTACCGTCGCTTGGTTGAGGCCAATGTCAAAAAAGACAAAGCAGTGTTAGAAGATGCGCTGCACCATATTAAGACAATGCGCGAGACATGGAAAGAGGTAATGCGTATTAATAATGTGGTATGATCGATAGTGCAGAACAGATGTCAGAGGCATTGCATTCTGCGCACAAGGTTATATAGAGTAACGGCATAGTAAAGTAGGAGAGTATTGATGGAGACGGCAACAGTATATTTATCCGCATTGCAGGAATCGCTGCAAAAGAAACAACGGATCATGGAAGAGCTGCTTACATTGACGCAACAACAAAGCGAAGTTTTGCAACAGGAAAACATGGACATAGATGTTTTTGAACAATTAATGGCACAGAAAGAAAAAGCGCTGGGAGAAATCAATATTCTGGATAAAGGGTTTGATAGTGTATATCACAAAGTCAGCCCATATCTTGAGCAAGATAAGCAGAGTTATCGCAGTGCAATCTTGGAAATGCAGAATTTGATCCGTGTCATTACTGATTGCGGTGTTAAGATCGAGGGGTTGGAACGCAGAAATCGGGAAGTGTTTCAACGGTATCTGTTGAAACAGCGCCAAGAGATTGGTAATTCCAGAGCGAGCAGCCGAACGGCAGTATCGTATTATCAGAATATGCCAAACCAACATCATGCATGGCAGTCATATTTTTTGGATAAAAAGAAATAATAAGAAGACAACCTTTATGGTAAATAGAGGTTGTCTTTTTGTATTAACGCAACCTTTCAGCTCTAAATCGTACTCTCAGCTCTTATAATAAAGAGAGATTACAGAAGCAAACCAACCATCATGAAAATAATGACCGATAACGAACGAGTATGAGTGAAATAGAATGAATAATGGTTCAGATTATTTTGCTAATATGGCAAAAACGGCATAAAACACACGAAATATCTAGAAGAATGAAAAATATAAGACCAGTATTGTGCAATCTGCACAAAAAACAGTATGAAGATTTGTGACTGATTGTGATTGATTATGAAAGAGTATGCGGTTATAATAAAATCATCATAAAGCAAATGATCGATCAGGCAAAGAAGAAAATAAATAGCTGAAGACAGCGGAAAGGAAGTTGTATGGTATATACAGTAACATTTAATCCATCAGTGGATTACATTGTGTCGGTGAACGATTTTGAACTGGGAATGACCAATCGCACTGCATCCGAACTGATGTTGCCGGGTGGCAAAGGAATTAATGTTTCTATTGTCCTTGGAAATCTCGGGATTGCGAACATAGCACTGGGATTCATGGCCGGCTTTACAGGAGACGAGATTGTGCGAATGTTGGAACAGGCAGGAGTTCAGTCGGATTTCATCAAACTTGAGCATGGTATATCACGTATCAATCTGAAATTAAAGAACATTGATGGAACAGAGATCAATGGACAAGGACCGGATATCGGACAACAGCAGATTGATCAGCTGATGGGAAAACTTGATCAGCTCAATAAAGATGATGTGCTTGTTTTGGCAGGAAGTATTCCAAGCTCGATGCTGGATGATATTTATCAGCAGATCTTGAAACGTTTGTCTGATAAAAATATGACAATCGCAGTTGATGCCACTAAAGATTTGCTGCTAAATGTATTAGAATATCATCCGTTTTTGATCAAACCGAATCATCATGAATTGGGTGAGATCTTTGGGGTAACATTGTCAGAGTGGAGCGATGTTATTCCATATGCAAAGAACCTACAGGAACGTGGAGCTAAAAATGTATTAGTTTCTATGGGTGGTAAAGGGGCAGTTCTTATTGCAGAGAATGGGCAGATCATTGCAGGAGAATCCTCTAAGGGCGTAGTCAAAAACACAGTAGGAGCGGGAGATTCCATGGTTGCAGGCTTTATGGCCGGCTGGATGCAGAAGAGAGATTACGAACATGCATTCCGTATGGGCCTTGCCAGTGGAGGTGCCAGCGCTTGCTCTGAAAATTTGGCAACAAGACAGGAAATTGAAACGGAATATGAAAAAACCGCAGTGCATTATTTATAATGTATGGGAAGGAAAGGTGATCATATGAGAATTACAGATTTATTAGACAAAAACAGCATTTGTCTGGATGCTTCGCCTGCGGACAAGACAGAGGCATTGAATCAGATCGTGTCACTTATGGGCAAAAGTGGTAAGATCAATGATATTGAAGCTTACCGCAAGCAGGTTTTTCTTCGTGAAGAGGAGAGCACGACCGGAATTGGTGAGGGCATTGCGATTCCACATGGTAAATGCGATGCAGTTACAAAGCCGGGACTTGCAGCAATGGTAGTCAAGGATGGTGTTGATTTTGATTCTTTGGACGGCGAACCGGTAACGTTACTATTTTTGATCGCAGCACCAAACACAGAGGACAATGTTCATTTGGATGTACTTAGCAAATTATCAGTGCTTATGATGGATGAGGATTTTTCAGAATCACTCCGCAATGCTAAGACAGTCGATGAGTTTTTGAACATTATCGACAAGGCAGACGATGAGAAACCGGACATTGATGAAAGGTTAGAGACAGCTCAGGCAGCAAAGGTGTTGGCCGTTACTTCCTGTCCGACAGGAATCGCACATACGTATATGGCGGCTGAAGGCTTGGAGAAAGCAGCAACAGCAGCAGGGATTGCCATTAAGATCGAGACACGCGGATCCGGTGGTGCAAAGAATGTGTTGACACAGCAGGAAATTGACGATGCAGACTGTATTATTGTAGCAGCAGATGCGCAGGTGCCAATGGACCGTTTTGATGGTAAGCGTGTGATAGAATGTCAGGTTTCGGATGGAATTAACAAGGCAGATCAGTTGATCGAGAGAGCAACATCTGGAGATGTTCCACTTTATCATGCAGCAAATGCTCAGGCTCGCAGCGAGAACGCAAAATCTGGTGGCAGTATCGGACATCAGATCTATACACAACTTATGAATGGTGTATCGCATATGCTTCCATTTGTCGTTGGAGGCGGTATTCTTATAGCATTAGCATTTCTGATCGATGGTTTGTCAGTTGATATGAATTCCTTATCTGTTGCGGATCGTGGAAATTTTGGTACGATCACACCGGTTGCCGCAACATTAAAGGGAATTGGTGATATTGCCTTTGGCTTGATGCTTCCGGTATTAGCAGGATTTATCGCCATGGCGATCGGAGACAGACCGGCATTAGCACTGGGATTTGTCGGTGGAATGATGGCACACAATGGAACCAGCGGATTTTTGGGAGCGTTAGCCGCAGGATTTTTGGCAGGTTACGTGATCAAGGCGCTGCGCGTAGTTTGCGAAAAGATGCCGGAAGCATTGGAAAAACTTGCACCGGTATTGATCTATCCGGTTGTTGGTATTTTGGTGACTGGATTAGCAATGAACTTCGTTGTTGAGCCGGTCATGGGTACGATCAATACAGCATTAAATAGTGGTTTGAAAGGAATGGGAGATTCCAGCCGTATCCTGCTTGGCCTGGTACTTGGTGGAATGATGGCGATCGACATGGGTGGTCCATTCAACAAGGCAGCCTATGTTTTCGGTACTGCGGCAATCGCAGCAGGTAACTACGATATTATGGCAGCCGTAATGATCGGTGGTATGACACCGCCTTGTGCAATTGCGTTAGCAACGTTACTCTTCAAGGATAAATTTACCAAAGAGGAAAGAGAAGCAGGACCTACAAACTTTATTATGGGACTGGCTTTTATTACAGAAGGTGCCATTCCATTTGCCGCATCGGATCCACTTCGTGTACTTCCTTCCTGCATCATCGGAAGTGCTGTGGCAGGCGGAATCAGTATGGCGTTCAAGTGTACGCTGATGGCGCCACATGGTGGAATCTTCGTATTCCCGGTAGTGGGACATGCTTGGATGTACCTCGTAGCTTTGGTGATCGGAACAGTGATCTCTGCATTGCTCTTGGGAATCCTAAAGAAGAAAGTGGTTTGAGTGACATAAAGTATAAGAACTTGAAACACGATATATTTAATAATAAGTATTTCATGAAGAAATGGCGGATATGCGTCTTAGCACACTTGGCGCATATTCGCTCTAACAGTAACAGTGTGCAGAATGGAGGATTATCATGAAGGAATTTAAGTATACGATTACAGACCCGGAAGGAATTCACGCACGTCCGGCAGGAGAACTCGTTAAAGTTTGCAAAGAATTTGCCTGCAAGATCACATTGACGAAGGATGGAAAAACGGCAGACTGTAAAAAGATCTTTGGCTTGATGGGTCTTGCTGTCAAGAAGGAACAGGAAGTCGTTGTTACATTTGATGGAGAAGATGAGGATGCAGCATATACCAAGGTAAGTGCATTCTTGGAAGAAAATATGTAGTCATCGTTCAGTTACGAGAGGAGGGTGCGTTGTGGAACAATATCAAGGCAAAAGTGTATTTGGCGGCGTTGCAATTGGACGGATTCATGTTTTTAGTAAAGGACAACAGCAGGTAAAACGTATCAAAGTACAGGATACAGAGGCAGAAAAAAAGCGTTATCGCGAGGCGGTTCAGACAGCAATTACGGAATTGCAGGGATTGTATGATAAGGCACTTAAAGAAGTTGGAGAAGCCAATGCAGCGATTTTTGAGATGCATCAGATGATGCTGGAAGACGAAGATTTTACAGAATCGGTTGAAAATATTATTGATAGTCAGTCTGTAAATGCAGAGTATGCCGTAGCATCAACCGGTGATAACTTTGCACAGATGTTTGCATCTATGGATGATGAATACATGCGTGGAAGGGCAGCAGATGTTAAAGATATTTCCGAACGTCTGGTTTCTGTATTGAATGGTGCGAGCAGACAGCAGATGGATGCAGACGAACCGGTGATTGTAATGGCAGTCGATCTGGCACCTTCTGAGACGGTACAGATGGACAAAGATAAGGTGCTCTCCTTTGTAACAACACAGGGATCGGTCAATTCGCACACAGCGATTTTGGCTAGAACGATGAGCATTCCGGCACTGATCGGTGTGGATATGCCGTTAGATGCAGAATTGGAGGGCAAATTTGCCATTGTTGATGGTGATAACGGAACGGTTTATATTGATCCAAGTGAAGACGTGCTTGCACAGATGCAGGAAAAGAAGGAGCAGGCGGAGGAAAAGAAGCAGCTTTTACAGCAGCTTAAAGGCAAAGAAACCATTACAAAGGATGGCAAAAAGATCAAATTGTATGCTAACATTGGCAACAGCAAGGATCTTGCGATGGTATTGCAAAATGATGCCGAGGGAATTGGCTTATTCCGCAGTGAGTTTTTATACTTGGAAAAAGAAGATTATCCGACGGAAAACGAACAGTTTATGGTATACAAGATGGTTGCTGAGACAATGGCTGGTAAGCAGGTAATTATCCGTACATTAGATATTGGTGCGGACAAGCAGTGTGATTATTTTAACATGGATCCGGAAGACAATCCGGCGCTTGGTTATCGTGCAATCCGAATCTGTCTGACCAGACCGGAAGTGTTCAAAACACAACTTCGTGCCTTGTATCGCGCCAGCGCATTTGGTAATATATCTATAATGTATCCAATGATCACCAGTGTGTGGGAAGTAAAGCAGATCAAAAAGATTGTGGAAGAGGTCAAAGAGGAACTTCGATCACAGAACATTGAATTTGGCGAGGTCGCACAGGGCATTATGATTGAAACGCCGGCAGCTGTTATGATCAGTAGAGAACTTGCAAAAGAAGTCGATTTCTTCAGTATCGGAACCAATGATCTGACCCAGTATACACTTGCGATTGACCGACAGAATCCGAAGCTGGATGATTTTTATGATGCACATCATCCTGCAGTTTTGGAAATGATCCGTATGGTTGCTCAGAATGCACATGCTGAGGGCATTTGGGCCGGTATCTGTGGTGAGCTTGGTGCAGATTTAGAATTGACAGAACAATTTTTGCAAATGGGAATCGATGAGTTGTCGGTATCTCCGGGAAGAATTTTGCCAATTCGCAAGATAGTCCGCGAGAGCGAATGTGGATGTGAGTAAACCAGGAGGCAGCGATAATGCTTACAGAAGAAAGATACAATATCATATTAGAACTTTTACGTGAAAAACGCAGTGTGACGGTAGCTGAGATCAAAGACAGACTTGGAATATCAGAGTCAACGATTCGGCGTGATCTGAATGCATTGGCACAAGAAGGAAAATTAACCAAAGTATTTGGTGGTGCGGTTGTGCCGGATAATGTTTCCAACGGAATAGAGTTGTCCGTTCCACAGAAATTGCAGGTCAATGAGCGGGAAAAAAGGCTCATCGCCGGTTACGCAACAGCGATGATAAAGCCACATGACTTTGTGTATTTGGATGCAGGAACGACAACCGGATATATGTTGGAGTATCCGCTGGAGACCAGTGCAACCTTTGTTACCAATGCAGTAAGTCATGCCAGAAAGCTGGCAGTAGCCGGATATCGAGTGCTGTTGGTTGGCGGAGAACTTCGTGGTACAACGGAAGCGGTTGTTGGTGCACAGGCGGTGTTATCACTTCAGGAGTATCATTTCACTGTTGGATTTTTTGGAACGAACGGATTGAGCAGAAGACAGGGTTATACAACGCCGGATGGCAGCGAAGCGCTAGTTAAAAAGACCGCGCTTCGTCAATGTGCGAAGGCTTATGTCTTAGCGGATCGTGCAAAATTTGATGAAGTCAGTTCTGTGACATTTGCTGCCTATAGTGATGCACAGATCATTACGGATTCCATACCGGATCATTACAAAAAATATGGTAATATAATACAGGTTTAGGGGACGCCCCTAAACCTGTATTTTTCTATTTGATGGGAAATTTCTATTGTTAGCGTAACATCGCCATCATATTTATAGAGTGCTCTTTCTTGTGGCATATTATTAGAAAATTGTTCTACTATGCCTGGTATTCTTGTACCATTTTTATAACTTTACCGTTTTTGATCGTGATCTTAGCAGCGGTTCCCCAATACCAAATAACACCATTTTCTTTATAACGCTTATAACTGTATAGGCGTTTCTGGAATTTCTTTTTTGTGGTCTTTTTGACGGTGTGTATATCGTTTCCAAGTATATAGTATTTGCAATTTTTGGCAACTTTGATCGACTGTTTTTTGCCATAACCGACTACATTTTCCCATTCCCAGTCACTGTTGCCCTTAAGATTCGTATTCATAGTGGACTTGTGATACTTTAAGGTCGTGCCATTTAATTTTGCAACGATAATATGTTTGGTCTTTGTCTTTTTGGAAACTTTTTTGGTTTTGCTTTTCGCAAAAGACTTTGTTACAGCGGTGTCTGTATATGTGTCGGTGTATTGTGTATTTGTTTTCGTCGTATATGCAGCAGCGTCTGCTGTCTTTGTCAAAGATGCAGTAAAGGATCCGGTTAGAGCAAGTGCTGCTGTTAACGTGATTGCGATTATTTTTTTCATAAGTGTCCTCCAATCTCTAATATGAGATGCCTCCAATCTGAGCGCCGCGCAGTAAGTATACATGTGATCCGTTGATCGACCGCGTGCGCTCATAAAGCAATGCCCCTCATGTTACAATGTGTTTGTGTTGAACTTCTGTAATACTAAAGTTACAGATAACTTATATCATTTTTTTGAAATGTAAACAAGTGCATTTGTGTTACAATTTCTATAAATAATTGTTACATTATTTGAAATTCAGATTAGTTTCCCGAAGATTATTAAAAAGGTGGACTGCCATACATAGCAATCCACCCATATAATTACCACACTTTTTTTGCTATTTGATGTGCTGCTGGCGGCCCTCGGGATTGATATCATAGTGATCTTTGTAGATCAGATCCGACATTTTAACCAAAGTAAAGCCTTTGGACTGTAGGCCATCGATCAACTGTTCCAAAGCCTCGGCAGTATATTTAGCACCGTTATGACAGAGAATGATGGAACCGTTTCCGAGATGCTTATGATCTAAAACGGTATGAATAATAGAATCTACGCCGTAATCCTTCCAATCCAAACTGTCTACATCCCACTGGATGGGTGAGTAGCCACATTCTCGGACGGTCGTGATGAGAGTATCATTGTAATCCCCATATGGGGGACGAAATACTTTCATGTCAATACCAGTGAGTTTCTTGACTTTTTCATGCGGAGTCATAAGTTCCTTCTTACATTCTTCTGAGGAAAGAGTTGACATTTGCTTGTGATTTTCACTGTGGTTGCCAAGTTCATGACCGGCGGCAGCGATTGCCTTGACATCATCGGGATATTGTTCGATCCAGCCTCCCGTCATAAAAAAGGTGACGTGAACCTTTTTCTTTTTGAGGATCGAGAGAATTTTGCGGGTATCTTCATTCCCCCAGGGAGCGGGGAGCTAAGAGAACCTCTTTACAGAACACAGGGCATCTTCTATACTGAAGAGTATGCATCATATCTTTATTACACATAAAGTCATGATAGTTGATATTTGGCTAAAATATGGAGGATTCGATGAATCAGACAAATTATAATATTATTATCGCAACAGATTCCTTCAAAGGAAGTATGACTTCTTATGAGGCTGGAGATGCGATCGCGACAGCAATAAAAGAACAGACTCCAAGTCGGGTGACAGTTTATCCGGTGGCAGATGGTGGAGAAGGCACAACAGAGGCATTATCGTTTGGAAGGGCGGCGGTTTTACCTCAATGCATTACGGTAACCGGACCACTCGGCGAAAAAGTACAAGCAAAGTATACCATTTTTGGGACAGGAGAAGAAAAAACGGCTATCCTAGAAATGGCACAGGCGGCAGGACTTACGTTAGTACCGGTATCACAGAGAAATCCACTTAAAACGACAACGTATGGGGTCGGAGAAATGATATTGGATGCAGTGCGTAAGGGATGCAAAAAACTGATCGTAGGAATTGGCGGAAGTGCAACAAACGATGTTGGTATTGGAATGTTACAAGCACTTGGAGCGAGCTTTACAGATATAAATGACCAAGAAGTATCATATGGTGCAGAGGGGATAGAAAACATTGCCGCAATGGACACAACAGGTATTCTGAAAAAACTAAAAGATGTAGATATCAAGGTGATCTGCGATGTTAATAATCCTCTCGTAGGAGATGAGGGCTGCAGTACTGTCTTTGCGCCACAAAAAGGTGCTGACCTACAAATGGTACAGAGGATGGAACAGGCAATCACAAGGTTTGCAGATCTCTTTGCAAAAGACTATGATCGCTGGTTGGCGGGGGCGGGAGCAGCCGGAGGACTTGGCTATGCTTTTGCATATTTTTTGAACGCAGAGCTGGTGCATGGGATTGATCTTGTGCTGCAGGAAATTCATCTGGAAGAAGCGGTGCGTACTGCTGATCTGGTGATTACGGGCGAGGGCAGAATGGATGCTCAGACTTTAATGGGGAAAACTCCGGCTGGGGTTGCCAGACTGGCGAAGAAATATGCTGTTCCGGTTATTGCTTATGCAGGCTGTTTTGGTGATGGGATCGAGCAGTGCACAGAAAGTGGATTATTTGATCGGGTTTATGCAGTTACAGAACAAGAAGGAGCATTCGATCCACAAATGGCTGTCCGCGATTTAGGACAGAAAGTCCGAGAAACAATGTCCGAATGGATTCACATGATAGATACAAAGAAAGGAGCCAATGAATGAAAGTGTTATTAGTGGCGGTCAATGCCAAATATATTCATTCGAATCTGGCAGTATATGACTTGAAAGCCTATACGGAGAACATATCGGTAGAAGTAGAGCTGGCAGAATATACGATCAATCAGCAGCAGGAAGAGATCCTTCGGGATATTTATGAACACAAAGCAGATGTAGTCGCTTTTTCCTGCTATATTTGGAATATTACTTATGTCAAGGCATTAGCGGAAGAATTGCATAAAATAGCTCCGCAGGTGCAGATCTGGTTTGGTGGTCCGGAAGCTTCTTATGATGCAAAACAATTGCTTCGGGAATTATCTTATGTAGAATTAGTGATCGTTGGAGAAGGAGAGGAAACCTTTGCACAGCTATTGCAAAAGCATTTGTTAGATGGAGAACGATTAGAGAATATCGTTGGCATCTGTTATCGAGAGAATACGGGGGAAATCTGTGACAACGGTATTCGTGAGTACCTTCCGATGGATAAGATCCCTTTTGTTTATCACAATTTGGATCGGTTTGCACATAAGATCCTGTACTATGAGACAAGCAGGGGATGCCCATTTCGCTGTAGTTACTGTCTGTCTTCTATCGACAAAAGAGTACGGCTTCGCAGTTTGTCTTTGGTATTTCCGGAGTTGCAGTTTTTCTTAGACAATAAGGTGGATCAGGTCAAATTTGTGGACAGGACATTTAATTGCAATCATGAACATGCCTATGAGATATGGAAATATTTATTAGAGCATGATAATGGGATCACCAATTTTCATTTTGAAGTGGCAGCAGACCTGCTTCGAGAAGAAGATTTTGCGTTGTTTGCACAGATGCGTAAAGGATTGATCCAGTTAGAGATCGGTATTCAATCTACTTATCCGGATACGATCACAGAGATACGTCGTGTCATGGACGTAGGCAAAGTGGCAGAGTGTGTGGCGAGAGTCAAAAAGATGCATAATATTCATCAACATCTGGATCTTATTGCAGGGTTGCCGTTTGAGACATTTGCACAGTTTCAGCAGAGCTTTAATGATGTATATGCAATGCGTCCGGATCAGTTGCAGCTTGGTTTTTTGAAGGTGCTTAAGGGTTCCTATATGGAAGAAAAGAAAGAGGATTACGGGATCATTTCGACCAGCGAGCCACCTTATGAGGTACTTGCAACAAAATGGCTTTCTTATGAAGAACGTTCTTTGCTCAAAGATGTAGAAGAAATGGTCGAGGTATACTATAATAGCGGACAATTCATGCATACGTTGGAGTATCTTCTTGCAGGCCGCGAAGACACGTTTTCGTTTTATTTGCAATTATCCCGGTATTACCGACAGAAGGAGTGGATGGGATATAAGCATACGAGACTGTTTCGATATGATGCGTTACGAGCATTTGTGTCGGACGGTCTACAACGGAATATGACAGCTGAACCGGAAAATATTAGCGAAAGTGATCCTAAAAGATCAGTGTGGAAAGACACAGTTTGTGCGAAGTTTGAAGAGGAACTTCTGACCGAATATTTACTGCACGATCTGTATTTGACGGAAAACAGTAAGAAAAGACCGGATTGGGCTTGTGATGACACAGAAACAAAGCAACGGTTAAAACAGATCAGAGATCCGCAATGGAGAGCGCAGCACCTAAAACAGGAACAGGAAGGACAAATTGAAAAAATACTGGCTAATCGGACAGATCTGCATTTGGAATACTATCCAAAGATGTGCGGTGGATATTTATTATATGACTATAGTCAGAGAGATCCGCTGACCAATGAGGCAAAAGTATACGAAATTACCATGTCCTAAATATGGGACAAGTGGGAGTTGAATGCTATGTGCATTGATGGAAGATGTTGTTATAATCAAAAAGTATTGACAGGAGAAAGAAAATACCTGACATAGAAAGGGACAAAAGTAATGAATGGTAATCAAAAAAAAGCTGCAATTGTAACCGGAGCTTCTTCCGGCATTGGGAAAGCGATTGCAGAAATGCTTGTTTCGTTAGGATATGAAGTTTTTGGGTTTGGCAGAGAGTTTACAGCAGAGGTATCTTTTCATCCGGTCGTTTGTGACCTGTTGGATACCGAGGAGTTAGAACGGCATATCAAGCAGATCCGTAAGCAATATGAAATTTATATCTTGATCAATAATGCAGGGATTGGTTATTATGGACTGCATGAGGAGTTAAATGCTGCAAAGATTAAGCAAATGGTGCGAACAAATCTGGAACTGCCGCTGCTTCTTAGTAATTTGTTACTCCGTGATCTGAAGAAATCAAAAGGATATTTATTGCAGATCTCCTCAGTCACCGCATTAAAAAACAGTCCGCACGGTTGCGCTTACGGTGCTACAAAAGCCGGACTTACGGCTTTTTCCAGAAGTTTATTTGACGAGGCAAGAAAATATGGAGTCAAGGTAACTGTGATCCACCCGGATATGACCCAGACAAAGCTGTACCGAAATGCGGACTTTACAGCAGCAGAAGATCTACAGGCATCACTCCTGCCGGAAGATGTCGCTGAGGCAGTACGCACGGTGCTGGCTGCCAGAGATGGTATGGTAATACCGGAATTGACGGTGTGCCCACAATTGCACCGTATTTCAAAAAAATGATGAATGCTTCTGTGAAGCAAAATGACGATACACATGATAATTTTTAATGTGCGAGGTTTGAGTGGATTAAAATAACGATAGAAAGGATGAATATTATGGAATTTGTAAAAAAGAATGGAAAAGGAATCTTATTTTGTCTTATGATTGCAGTACCTTGTCAGCTGCTTGGCAAGCAATTTCCGATTGTGGGAGGAGCGGTCTTTGCAATTTTGGCAGGAATGCTCATAACATTATTTGTGAAAGATAAGACTAATCTGCAGTCAGGTATTACGTTTGTTTCTAAAAAAATATTGCAGTGGGCAGTGATCCTGCTTGGCTTTGGACTCAATCTGTCTGTTGTGCTGCAGACGGGTAAACAGTCTTTGCCGATCATTGTTATGACGATCACAACATCGCTGGTTATCGCATTTGTTTTGTGCAAAGTATTACGCATTCCAGGGAAGATCTCAACGCTCATCGGAGTTGGATCTTCTATTTGTGGTGGTTCTGCAATTGCAGCAACTGCTCCGGTTATTGATGCAGATGATGAGGAGGTTGCGCAGGCGATTTCCGTTATCTTTTTCTTTAATGTCATTGCCGCATTAACATTTCCGGTACTTGGTTCGCTGCTGCATTTTTGCACCACAAACGGTGAGGCGTTTGGTATTTTTGCAGGAACGGCAGTCAACGATACTTCATCCGTAACGGCAACAGCATCCACATGGGATTCTATGTGGCATTTAGGCAGTGCGACTTTGGACAAAGCAGTAACGGTTAAGCTGACGAGAACGCTAGCGATCATCCCGATCACACTTGTTTTGGCACTGGTTCGTACGAAGAAGAGTGGAGCCGAAGGGAAAAAGGTTCATTTCAAGAAAGTATTTCCAATCTTTATATTGTACTTTATCGGGGCATCCTTGATTACAACAATCGCTGTAAATGCAGGTGTTTCGGCAGATGTATTTACTCCGTTAAAAGAACTTAGTAAATTTTTTATCGTGCTTGCTATGGCAGCGATCGGTTTAAATACCAATATCATCAAGTTGATCAAAACGGGTGGTAAGCCGCTTGCATTGGGATTTTGCTGCTGGGTCGGCATTGCAGGAATGAGTCTGTTGATGCAGCATGTGCTTGGCTTGTGGTAATAGTAATGAATTCAAGCTTCGCACATCCGAAGCTGCCACCTGGTCACATATTGCTTATTATGTCGATAGTTTAATTATATTTTGCAGCCACCATATT